>OHAJ01000988.1_pt1 | contig 21250 bp, 23 predicted proteins | sample 1577101 | NCBI WGS metagenome assembly OHAJ01 (sample SAMEA3541531, study PRJEB24748) | human gut metagenome | biome: human gut; feature: human-associated habitat; material: faeces | place: China | collected 2012
GGACTGCGGCCATCTCTCGCAGCTCTATGACCACCTGCTCACAGAGCACGGCTTTGCCATCAACCCGCGCCGCACGCTGTTTTACGGCCTTTGCGCCAAGTGCCGGGAGGCGCAGCAGTCATGAAACAACGCATCACGGCGCTTTTCCTGGCGCTTTTGCTGCTTGCGGCGCTCTCGCTCAGCGGCTGCTCGCAGCGACCGCAGGAAAGCGCGGTGTAATAAAATGTGGCATCTGCCCGTCAAAGGGCCGGCCGCAAGGCAGCCGCAAGGCTTTTACTACTGAAAATCATTGAAAAGGACAAATCAAAACTATAGCATGGGGCTATACCGACATCAGGGATGTCATCAGCCCCCTGAGGAAAATAATGAAGAAAAACAACAAGAATGTCCCCGATCACCCTTCTTCCGCGCCTGTGGCGGACGTGGAAGTCCTGGATGCCGCAGACGAAGACAGCTCTCTGGACTCGCTGGAAGAACTCGATGAGGACAGCCTCGACCAGGGCGAGATACTGGATGTGGGCGACGACGGCCCCATGCTGCTCACCGAAGGCAGCCATGACGAATCCAGCCTCCCTGCGCCGTCCATGCCCCGCCTGCCGTCCACCGGCGGCCGGGACAGTTTGCAGCTTTACCTGCGCGAGGTGAGCCGCTTCCCCATGCTCAAGCCCGAGGAAGAGCACGAGCTGGCCGTGCGGGTACGCGATCACAACGATCCCGACGCCGCCTTCCGGCTGGTCTCGTCGCATCTGCGCCTTGTGGTACGCATCGCCATGGACTTCCAGCGCCGCTGGATGCAGAACGTCCTCGACCTCGTCCAGGAAGGCAATGTGGGCCTCATGCGGGCCGTCAACAAGTTCGACCCCGACAAGGGCATCAAGTTCTCCTACTACGCTTCCTTCTGGATCAAGGCCTATATCCTCAAGTTCATCATGGATAACTGGCGCATGGTCAAGATCGGCACCACCCAGGTGCAGCGCAAGCTGTTCTACAACCTCAATCGCGAACGGCAAAAGCTGATAGCCCAGGGCTTCGATCCCGATGCCGCCATGCTCTCCGAGCGTCTGGGCGTCAGCGAGGAACAGATCACCGAGATGGATCAGCGCCTTGCCGCCAACGACCTTTCCCTCAACGCCCAGGTGGGGGAAGATGCCGGCGGTGCCACCCGCATGGACTTCCTCCCGGCTCTTGGCCCGGGCATCGAAGACAGCCTGGGGGACTCCGAAGTGGCGGAACTGTTGCGCGAAAAGCTCAAGACCATCCTGCCCAAGCTCAACGAAAAGGAACTCTATATCCTGCAGAACCGCCTGCTGACAGATGACCCCGTCACCTTGCGCGAGATCGGTGAACGATATAACGTGACCCGCGAACGCGTGCGCCAGCTGGAAGCCCGTCTTCTGGAGAAGATCCGCCAGCATCTGGCCCTGGACATCAAGGACTTTTCCGACGCCTGGATTCAATAATCTATGAAAAACAAGACCCTCCTCCTGCTCTGCTCTGCCCTGCTGAGCGGTTCGCTGTCCCTTTCCCTGCTGGGATGCGGCGGCTGTGCCTCCACCCAGCCCCGGAGCGGGGCCGCTTCTTCCTCTTTCCAGGGCATCGAGATCCTGCCCGAGGAAAAAGAGCTTTCGCCGGCCGCCAAGGATACCTACGCCTACCTCCTTTATATGCAGGCCCTTGCCGACGAGGATGAAGAACTGCTCCTGCAGGCGGCCCAGCAGATGACCGGCGGCACCCTGCCGGCCAAGGCCTGGCTGGAAGGTGCCTTGTGGCTGGACAGCCGCCGTTCGGAAAAGGTGCTGCCCCTGCTGGAGCTGGGCCTGCAGGTCTGGCCCGACGATCTGCCCCTCAATCTGTTCAGCGCCGAGGCCCTGGCTGCCCACGGCAAGACGGAACAGGGCCTGGAACAGATCCAGGCCTTCGTGGCGCGGCATCCCGATTCCCTGGATGCCCGCATGGAGCTGATCCTGCTGCTGGTCAAGGCCAAAAGATTCGATGAGGCGGAAAAGCACATCGGCAATATCGCGGCCGGTGAGCGGACGCCCATGGTGGATTATTACCACGCCCGGGCCCTGATCGGGATGCAGCGCCGTGCGGAAGCCATCCCGCTGCTTCAGAAGGCCATCCAGGCCATGCCGGACTTCGTCGAGGCCCTGGTGGAGCTGGCCTATGCCTACGAACAGCAAAAACAGTGGAACGAGGCCCGCACCATCTACGAAAAGCTGCTCAAGCTCCAGGTCTCCGAGCAGGATGTGTGCCTGCGCCTTGTCCATCTTTCGCTGCGCCTCAACCAGCCGGAAAAGGCCCTGAAATATTTCCGCAAGGGCCCGGATGCCGCGGCGTTCAAGCTCACCGCCATCAGCATGTTCCTGGAAAGCCGCCATTATTTGCAGGCGGAACGGCTGCTCAAGGAGATGCTGGACGAACCGGGCGTGCCGCCCGACGTTTTCCTGATGCTGGCCGGGATCGCCCGCGACCAGCGCCGCGATACGGAACTGGCCCTGAGCTGGCTGGCACGTATCCCGGCCACCAGTCCCACGGCCGTGCAGGCGGAAGGTCTGAAGGCCCAGATCCTGGCCGATGCCGGCAAGGAAAAGGAAGCCCTGGCCTCCGTGCGCGATCTGCAGCAGCGCCACGCCCGCAACGAGACCCTGCTGTTGCTGGAGGTCCGTCTGCTGGCCCGTCTCAAGGCCATGGACGAGGCCCTGGCCAGGGCCCGCCAGGCCGTGGAGATCGTCCCGGAAAGCTCGGAACTGGCCTTTACCCTCGGCAGCCTTCTGGACAGCCTTGGCAAACGCGATGAAGCCATGAAGGTCATGCAGGGCATCATCGCCAGCCACCCGGAGCACTATCAGGCCCTGAACTATGTGGGCTACAGCCTGGCCGTACAAGGGAAGGATCTGGAACACGCCCTGGAGCTGCTGCAGAGGGCCGACCGTCTGGCCCCTGACCAATTCTTCATCGTGGATTCCCTGGCCTGGGCCCTGTTCCGCCTGGGCCGTACGGAAGAGGCCCTGCAGACCATACGGCGCGCGGTGGCTCTCGTCCCCTCGCCTGAAGCCGAGATCCTGGAACATTACGGCGACATCGCCGCCGCCGCGGGCCAGAAAGAAGAAGCCCGCAAGGCCTACGAACAGGCCCTGAAACTCAACCCCGCCAATGCGGATTCCTTGCGCCAGCGTCTGGGGGACCTATGAAAAAGATCCTTTGTCTCATCGTCCTGATGTTCATGGCTTCGGCCTGTGCCCGCCAGCCTTCCACCGTGCCCCCTGCCGACAGCGCCGACCGCTGGCAGGCCTTCGTGGCCCGCAGCGGGGCCGTCAAGGAGGCCCCGTACCTTTTAAATGCCAGTCTGCGTTTTGGTACGGAAGGCGACACCCGGCGTGTCACGGCCCTGCTCTGGGGCAATGACAGCCGGAGCCTGCGCATGGACGTCATGGCCGGTATCGGGGCCGTGGTGGCCAAGATCTGGGAATCCGGCGATGAATTCCTCGTGTACAGTCCTACGGAGAACCGGGCCTTTTTCCATCAGGGCAGCAACAAGCCCCTGCTGCGCGTGGGCGTACCGGTGCCCTTTGCCCTGGATGAGCTGGCGGCCCTGCTCAACGGCCGTCTCGTGACGGTCTTCGGCGACCGCTACTCCGGCAGTCAGGCTCTTGCCAACGGCCATGTCGGTTTTACCCTTTCTTCTGCCGTGGGCGGCCTTCTGGAGATCGACGCCCAGGGCCAGGCTGTGGCCTGGCAGGAAAACGGCAGCCGCGGCTGGAGCATGGCCATCGCGTATGACGAGGCCGGTCTGCCCCGCCGTGTGAGCCTGCGCCACCCCAACGGCCAGACGGCCGTGCTGCTGGTCAAGGAGCGTCAGGCCCCGGTTCCTTTCAGTAACGAACAGCTGAGTCTGCTTCTGCCGGACAGCACCCCGGTGCTGCCCCTGGAACGCTACACGGCTCCCCAGCAATAACCCTAAGGAGAGATCATGAAATCCATCCACATGGCCTGTGACCACGCCGGTATCGAACTCAAGGAAACCCTGCGCGCCCATCTGGAAAAGATGGGCTATACGGTCACCGACCACGGCACCTACAGCAAAGATAGCTGCGATTACCCCGTGTTCGCCCATGCCCTGTGCAATGCTGTCGAAGCCGAAGATGTGCCCGGCATCCTGATCTGCGGTACGGGGATCGGCATGTCCATCGCGGCCAACCGTCACAAGGGCATCCGCGCGGCCCTGTGCACCACGGAGCTGCATGCCCGCTTCACCCGCCTGCACAACAATGCCAACGTGCTGTGCCTGGGGGCCCGGGTCACGGGCGTGGAGCTGGCGCTTGCCATCGTCGATACCTTCCTGTCCACCGAATTCGAAGGCGGCCGCCACCAGCGCCGTATCGATCTCCTCAACGCCTAGTCTGTGGGACCCGTCATGCAGCTGTACAATACCCTTACCCGTAAAAAGGAAGAATTCGTCCCTGTCCGGCCCGGCAAGGTCAACATGTATGTTTGCGGCATCACCGCCTATGACTATTGCCACATTGGCCATGCCCGTTCCGCCCTGGTTTTCGACGTGCTGGTGCGCCACCTGCGCGCCCTGGGGCTGGATGTGACCTTTGTCCGCAACTTCACCGACGTGGACGATAAGATTATCCGCCGCGCCAACGAGGAAAAGCGTGACTGGCGTGAAGTGGGACAGACCTATATCGATGCCTTTCATGAAGACATGGACCGCCTGAACGTGGTGCGTGCCGATCACGAGCCCCGCGCCACCGAATACATCCAGCAGATGCAGGATCTCTGTTCCGAGCTCATCGCCCAGGGCAAGGCCTATGCCGTGCCGTCCGGCGACGTGTACTTCCGCGTGCGAGCCTATCCGCCTTACGGCAAGCTCTCCGGCCGCAGCCTGGACGAATTGCAGGCCGGTGCCCGTGTGGCTCCCGGTGAAGAAAAGCAGGATCCGCTGGACTTTGCCCTGTGGAAGGCGGCCAAGCCCGGCGAGCCCTTCTGGGAAAGCCCCTGGGGCAAGGGCCGTCCCGGCTGGCATATCGAATGCTCGGCCATGAGCAAGGAATACCTGCCCCTGGATATCCACGGCGGCGGCCAGGACCTCATCTTCCCCCATCATGAGAACGAGATCGCCCAGACCGAAGCCGCCTGCAGCTGCCAGCTGGCCCGCTTCTGGGTGCATAACGGCTTCGTGCAGGTCAATGCCGAAAAGATGTCCAAGTCGCTGGGCAACTTCAAGACCATCCGCGACATCCTGGCCAGCTACCTGCCCGAGACCCTGCGTTTCTTCCTGCTGGGCAAGCATTACCGCAGCCCCATCGACTTTACGGCCGACATCATGGACGAGTCCGAAAAGGCCCTGCAGCGCATCTACGAATGCCAGCTGGAAGCCGGCAAGGCTCTGGAACGGGCCAAGTGGAAGAAAGTCGATCTGCCCGCCGACATCCTCAAGGAATGGGACGAACACGGCCAGGGCTTCAATGCCGCTCTGGACGACGATGTGAACACGGCCCAGGCCCTGGGCCACATCTTCTCCCAGGTGCGTCTGGTCAACCGCGTGCTGGAAGACAAGGCCCTGCGCGCGGGCGAAGGTGCCCGCCGCCTGCTGGAAGAATTCTTCGAACGCCGCAATGACTGGTCGGCCCAGCTGGGCCTGTTCGGTCAGGACCCGGCCACCTTCCTGCTGGCCCTGCGTGACCAGCGGGCGGCCCGCCTGAACATCGACGTGCCGCGCGTGCAGGCCCTGCTGGACGAGCGTGCCGCGGCCCGTGCCGCCAAGGACTTTGCCCGCTCCGACGAACTGCGCGCCGCGCTTGCCGAACTGGGCGTGGCCGTGCGTGACACCGTGGAAGGGCAGGTCTGGGATATAGCTTAGCGAGGTGACGATGCTGCATCGTTTCGGGAAGTTCCGTCGCCCTGTGGCGCTGGTGATGTTGAGTGTCTTCCTGGTCGCCCAGCTGCTTCTGCCGCTGACGGCCCGGGCATTCTTCTTCGGAGGGGTCTCCCTCAAGGACGAGAAGGAGATGGGGCACAAATTCGATGTGGCCATCCGCTCCAGCCTGCCCATGGTCGACGACCCCGAAGTCAGCAAATATGTGGATGGCCTTGTCCGTCGTCTGGTCAAGGCCATCCCGCCCCAACCCTTCACTTTCACGTCCGGCGTCATCCTGCATAACGCCATGAACGCCTTTGCCATCCCCGGTGGCCATGTCTATGACTTCACCGGGCTGATCATGAATTTCGAGGATGAAAGTCAGCTGGCCGGCGTCCTTTCGCATGAACTGGCCCATGTGACCCAGCGCCATGTGGCCTCGCGTCTGGAGCGGGCCCAGTATCTGTCCGTGGGCAGTCTGCTGCTGGCCATCGCCGGCGTGGCCGTGGGCGGGCCTGCGGGCGGCGCCGTGGCCGTCGGGGCCCTGGGCGCAGGCCAGTCCGCCATGCTCAACTACAGCCGTCTGGACGAGAACGAAGCCGACCAGATCGGCCTGCAATACCTGACCAAGGCGGGCTACCCTCCTTCCGGCCTGGTGGGCGGCTTCAAAATCATGCGCCAGAAAAGCTGGATGGCGGGGGCCAGTGTACCCGCCTACCTGTCCACCCACCCGGATATCGGTGACCGTATCAACGGCATCCAGGCCCGGCTGAGCTCCTTCCCTGCGGCCATCCGCAACCGCTCGTTCGACAATCGCCGTTTCAAGAGGGTCCAGACCGTCCTTTGGGGACGATATGGAGACAGCCAGGCGGCCCTGCAGCGTTTTTCCGGCAAGGATGCCCTTTCCTGCATGGGCCGGGGCATGGTCCTTTCGCGCAGGAACAACGTGCGCGAAGCTGCCGCCGCCTTCGATCAGGCCCTGCAGCTGGCCCCCAAGGACCCGCTGGTACTGCGCGAAGCCGGGACCTTCCACTACCGCAAAGGCGACATGGCCAGGGCGGAAGGCCTGCTGCGTCAGGCCATGCAACTGGACAAAAACGATTTCATGGCCAGATTCTTTTATGCGCGCATGCTGGATGAGACCGGCCGTGCCCAGCAGGCCCAGCCCTATTATACGGAAGTCCTGCGGGCCGTGCCGGAAGCCGCCGATGTCCATGAAGCCTACGCCCGTTCGCTGGGCTCCATAGGCAAGACCGGGCTGGCTTACATCCACATGGCCTACAGTGCCATTTACTCCAACAACCGCAAGCTGGCAGAGCGCTACTTCAAGCAGGCCAAGGCAAAGACGGAAAAATCCGCCGACAGTGCGGCTTTCCGTAAGCTGGATGCGGTGTACAAAGAACGCAAGGAAATCTGGGAAGACCGATGATAGAAACGCACGCGACGACGATCCTGGCAGTCAAGAAGGACGGACAGGTTGCCATGGCCGGGGACGGCCAGGTCACCCTGGGCCAGTCCATGATCATGAAGCATACCGCCCGTAAGGTGCGCCGCCTGTATGACGGCAAGATCGTGGCCGGTTTTGCCGGTGCCACGGCCGATGCCTTCACCCTGTTCGAGCTGTTCGAAGCCAAGCTCAAGGAATTTCGCGGCAACCTGCAGCGTTCCGCTGTGGAACTGACCAAGGAATGGCGCAAGGACAAATATCTGCGCCGTCTGGAAGCCATGCTCCTTGTTTCTGACGGTGAGCATATCCTGCTGCTCTCCGGTAACGGGGACGTGTTCGAGCCCGACGACGACGTGGCAGCCATCGGCAGCGGCGGCCCCTATGCCCTTTCCGCAGCCCGCGCCCTGCTGCGCCACAGCACCCTCCCCGCCCGGGAGCTGGCTCTGGAGTCCATGAAGATCGCTTCGGAGATCTGCGTCTATACCAACGATCATTTCGTGGTCGAGACCCTGTAGGGGGACAACGTGGAGATCCGCACCGGTTGCAAGATCAATCTGGGGCTGGAGATAACCGGCGTCCTGCCCAACGGCTATCACACCCTTGATTCCGTGTTCTATCCGCTGGCCCGGCCGTTCGACGTTCTGGAAGTGGAACGGAGGGAAGGAGCAGGCATCCGCGTGTTCTGCGATACCCCCGGCATCGATCTGGAGCACAACACCCTTACCAAGGCCTATGCCGCTTTTGCGGCCTTGCTGCCGGAACGGGCGGCCTGCCCGGGCGTGGATGTCACCCTGCGCAAGGGCATCCCCCACGGCGCAGGCCTGGGGGGCGGCAGCAGCGATGCCGCGGCCCTGCTCCTGTGGCTCAATAGCTGTCTGGAGACGCCTCTGACGCTGGAAGAACTGGAAAAAGCCGCCATCAAGGTCGGAGCGGACGTCCCCTTTTTCCTCCACGGGCGACCCCGGCGTGTGACCGGTATCGGCGAAGTGCTGACGCCTGCGGCGGTTGAGCTGCCCGGCTGGTGGCTGGTGCTGGTCTGCCCGCCCGTGTCGGTCTCCACCCCCTGGGCCTACCGCGCCTATGATGATTTGACGGCAGAAGCGGAAAAAGCTGGTGATAAAGGCTTGACAAATCCGGAGAGCAAGGATAATGAAACGCTTCTCGTGATGGGTAAATATGCCGGGACGGGAACGACGTTCCGCATCACCACAGAAAACGTGCTCCAAATCCGTAACGATCTGGAGCCCGCCGTTGTGCGTGAATACCCGCAGCTAGAGACAATCCGCCAACATCTGCTCCATTCAGGAGCCGCTTGTGCACGCATGAGCGGCAGTGGATCAAGCATGTTCGGTCTGTTCTCAGCCCGTCACGCAGCCGAGGCGGCAGCGCAAAGCCTGGAGTCACAGTACGGGAAGGTCTTTGTGCTGCCCATGAATGCTGGGATGTAGCCAAGTGGTAAGGCAACGGGTTTTGGCTCCGTCATTCGAAGGTTCGAGCCCTTCCATCCCAGCCACACCCAAACCATAACTGCTGCCGCTATCGGCAAGGTGAACGGACCATGTTCAGCGATCTCAAGATTGTCACGGGTTCTTCCAATCCCGAGTTGGCCAAAGCCATTTGCGACCACCTCGGCTGTCAGCTTACTCCCACTCTGGCAACCACCTTCAGCGATGGCGAGCTGCGCATTGAAATCGGCGACAACGTGCGCGGTGATGACGTGTTCGTTGTCCAGCCCACCTGTCCCCCGCTGGTCAACCGCAACCTGATGCAGCTCTGCCTCATGCTCGACGCCCTCAAGCGCGCCAGCGCCGGCCGCATCACGGCTGTGATCCCCTACTACGGCTATGCCCGCCAGGACCGCAAGGTGAGCCCTCGTGCCCCCATCAGCGCCAAGATGGTGGCCGACTTCATCAGCGTGGCCGGTGCCGGCCGTGTGGTGACCATCGACATGCATGCCGGTCAGATCCAGGGCTTCTTCAACTGCCCTGTGGACAACCTGTATGCCGCTCCTGTCATGATGGAACCCCTGCGCCAGATCGAAGGCGACATCGTCATCGTCTCTCCTGACGCCGGCGGTGTGGAACGCGCCCGCTCCTACGCCAAGCGCCTGAACGCTCCTCTGGCCATCGTGGACAAGCGCCGCGACAAGCCCAACCAGGCCCAGGCCATGCACGTCATCGGCGACGTGGAAGGCAAGACCGCCATCATCGTTGACGACATCATCGATACCGCCGGTACCCTGTGCGCCGGTGCTGACGTGCTGCTCAAGTACGGTGCCAAAAAGATCATCGCCTGTGCTTCCCACGGTGTGCTGTCCGGCCCTGCCATCGACCGCATCAATGCTACCGAGGCTCTGGACCGCGTCATCGTGACCGATACCATTCCGCTGGGCGACAAGCTGGCACAGTGTCCCAAGCTGCAGGTGGTGTCTGTGGCTGCCCTGCTGGGCAAGACCATCCACAACATCCACACGGGTTCCTCCGTCAGCGTTCTCTTTGTATAATGCCGGGTTTTTCCCGACTCCATAATAAGAAAACTTCCCGCACTTTCATGCGGCACTAGGTAAGGAGTTAAACATGACCATTGAAAAGACGTTGAGCGTGCAAAAGCGTGAAGGTAGCGGCAAAGGCCCTGCGGGCCGTGCGCGCACGCAGGACATGATCCCCGGTGTGTTCTACACCGCCAAGGGTGACAACATCGCCGTGCAGGCTCCTGCTCTGCCTCTGGAAAAGATGTACACCGAAATGGGCCGTACCGCCGTGTTCAACCTGGAAATCGACGACAACGGCACCAAGACCGTGCATCCCGTCATGTTCTGGGAAGTGCAGAAGCACCCCTACAAGAAGGCCTTCACCCATGTGGACTTCTACGGTGTGGATCTGGACAAGGAAGTCAAGGTCGACGTGCCGATCGAATTCGTGGGTGTTGCCCGCGGCGTCAAGCTGGGCGGCGTGATGGAAACCTATCGTGAAAGCGTGCGTCTGTGCAGCAAGCCCCTGGACATGCCCAAGAAGGTGACCATCGACGTGACCGACATGGGCATCAATGACAGCGTGACCGTGGAGACCCTGGCTCTCCCCGAAAACGTGAAGGCCGTGTTCGACAAGAACTTCGCCATCGTGAGCGTGTTCTCCAAGAGCAAGGACGCTGCCGAAGCCGCCGAATAAGGCGCCTTTCACCGCAGTTTTTTTCAGGCCGGTCTCTTTTGAGGCCGGCCTGATTTTTATACCCATGTCTACTCTTCCCCCCCTGCAGTACCATACCCTGCGCCACGGCAACCGGCAGGTAAGTATCGAATTATGGCCCCGTCCGGGTGCCGCCTGCCTGGTGTTTTATCCGGGGACCATGTTTTGCCCGGTCCAGTACCGGACCTTCCTGCACTGTCTCTGGAAAAACGGGCTTGCCGTCGCTGCCCTGCATCTGACCGGGCACGGTATCAATCCCCACCGCTGCCGGTTCAGCTTTGACGATTTGCTGCGGGATGGCCTGGATGCGGAACAGTGGCTGTTCGATAACGGTATGGGGCCTCTGCTCCTTGCCGGGCACAGTCAGGGGGGGATTTTGGCCATGGCCCACGCCTCCCGCAGTGGGCGGATGCGCGCCTGTTTCGCGTTCAGCGGGATCTTCCCGCAAAGCCGCCGGGCCATAGAGCTGACCCGTTTTGCCCCCTGGGCGGCACAGCGCGAACGCCTGCTGGCCGGGCTGAAGGTACTTGCCACCTGTTTGCCCCGGTTACCTTTGCCGGTGTTCAGCTATCTGGCGGTCAAAAAGATCCTTGCCGGTTGTCTTCGTCTTCCTCTCGATCGCCGGCAAGCCAGGACCAGCTACCCTCTGGCCTACCTGTATTCCCTGTTCAGCGCCTCGGTGGCGTCCACGGTCCACTGCCCGTTCTACCTTTTCAACACCCTCGACGACGCGCTGTTCACCAGACCTCTGATCGAGGAAACGTTCGCTGCAGTGACGGCCCCGGAAAAACATTGTATCTGGCTGCCTCGGGGTGGCCATCTGGCCATCCTCTCCCCTGCCGTGGCCGCCAGGACAGCTGCCCATGTGGCGGCCCTGGCCAGTGGTCACGGCCTGCCACTCTCTCTTCATCTGTAAGGAAACTGTCATGGATTTTGGTGGTGTCGTCGTCGGTTTGGGCAATCCCGGCAATCAGTATGCCGGGACGCGCCATAATTGCGGCTTTGCTCTCGTGGAAAGCCTGCTGGACCATGCCCGTCGGGAAGGCGGGCAGGTACAGAACCAGAACGGGGGCAAGTTCTCCTGTGAACTGTGGCGGCTGCGCTATGACGGTCTGCCCGGTGACTGGCTGGCCGCCATGCCCCAGACCTTTATGAATCTGAGCGGCCAGTGCGTCCAGCCCCTGCTGGCCTGGCACAAGATCCGCCCCGATCAGCTGGTGGTGGTGCATGATGAGCTGGATATCCCCGCCGGGGAGCTGCGCTTCAAAAAAGGTGGCGGCAATGCCGGGCACAACGGGCTCAAATCCATCACCCAGCTGCTGGGGACGCCGGACTTCTACCGTCTGCGCATCGGCATCGGCCGTCCTCCCCAGAAAGGGGACGTCATCAACTGGGTGCTGGGACGTCCTTGCAGCGAAGACGCTGACAAGATACGGACAGCCACGGATAAGGCACTTGAAGTACTGGAGATTTTTGCAAAAAAAGGATTGGAGGCCGCTGTACGGGCGACCCGTTCCTGATCATGAGCCGGCCGTAGGCCGGCTTTTTTATTGCCATGAGACCAGCAAAAAATTTTTTTGCTGGACTAATGATTGGTTGTGCGCTATGTTCTTTTAACAGTGGAAAAGATTACCTGAATCTTTTCCACATTTGCTATTTTTCTTCGCGTTTGGCGCGGGCACTTCAACCCTTGGACGGAAATGTTTACATCCGAACAGCTTGTAGTGTACCCAGCTCAAGGAGTGGGCCAGATAGAGCGCATCGACAGCCAGAATATTGGTGGTTCGGCGTGCGATTTCTATATCGTGCGCATTCGGGCCAACAGTATCACCCTTATGGTTCCTGTCAAAAATGCCTCTAATGTTGGTCTGCGCACTTTGGTCAGCACCAAGGAAGCAGAACACATCTGGGAAGCGCTGCGCAACAACCCCCAGCAGACAGTCCACACGGGCCAGAACTGGAACCGGCGTTTCCGCGAATACTCCGAACGCCTCAAGAGTCCCGACCTTTCCATCGTCGCCAACGTCCTGCGCGAACTCCTCCTCATCGGCCGTACCAAGGATCTTTCCTTTGGTGAACGGCGTCTTCTGGAACAGGCCATGAGTCTTGTGACCGGAGAACTGGGCGAAGTCCTCAAGACGGAACAGCGGGACTTGCAGTCCGAGCTCATCTCCCTTTATTCCCCGCCTGCCAAGCAGCCTGCGACTACTGCGCATTAACTATTTTTTACTTGCCTCCGGCCACAAGATAGGCTACACGCTTTTCACACGCCTTTTTTCTTCCAATCCCATAACATCTTTTTGCATCGCATTGCCGTTTTTCGGTAATGCGTGTTTTCTACGCCCATGGAAAAAGCACCCCGTAAATATGTCCGTAAAAAAAAGGCTGCGCCTGCCTTACTTTCAGATAGCGGCCTGAGCCTGACAGAACTGAAAACCCGCAGCATGCAGGCCCTGATGGAACTGGCTGAACAGTACGAAATCGAGAACGCCAGCTCCATGCGCAAGCAAGAACTCATCTTCGCCCTGCTGCAGGCCTGTGCCTCCCAAAACGGTGCCATCTACGGGGATGGTGTCCTGGAAATCCTGCCCGACGGCTTCGGCTTCCTGCGTTCTCCCCTGTGCAGCTACATGCCCGGCCCGGACGACATCTATGTTTCTCCCTCCCAGATCCGCCGCTTTTCCCTGCGCAAGGGCGATATCGTTTCCGGCCAGATTCGGCCTCCCAAAGAAGGCGAGCGCTACTTCGCCCTACTCAAGGTGACGGAGATCGGCTTCGAACCGCCGGAAAATGCCAAGAATCTCGTCCTGTTCGACAACCTGACGCCCATCTATCCTGATCACCAGCTGATCATGGAAAACGGCGAAAAAAATCTATCCAACCGCGTCATCGACATCATGTCGCCCATCGGCTGTGGTCAGCGCGGTCTCATCGTGGCACCGCCGCGTACCGGCAAGACCGTCCTCTTGCAGTCTTTGGCCAACGCCATCAATGCCAACAATCCCGACGTCTATCTGATCGTCCTGCTCATCGACGAACGCCCCGAAGAAGTCACGGATATGGAACGTACCGTGAAAAAGGCCGAAGTCATCAGCTCCACCTTTGACGAACCGCCGCAGCGCCACGTGCAGGTCTGCGAAATGGTGCTGGAAAAAGCCAAGCGTCTGGTGGAACGCAAGCGGGACGTGGTCATCCTCATGGACTCCATCACCCGCTTGGGCCGCGCCTATAACGCCGTGACCCCCTCGTCGGGCCGCGTGCTTTCCGGCGGTCTGGACGCCAACGCCCTGCAGCGCCCCAAGCGTATCTTTGGTGCCGCGCGCAATATCGAAGAAGGCGGCAGCCTGACCATCATCGCCACGGCTCTTATCGACACCGGCTCCCGCATGGATGAAGTCATCTTTGAAGAATTCAAGGGCACCGGCAACATGGAGATCTATCTGGATCGCCATCTGGCGGAAAAGCGTATCTTCCCGGCCATCGACATCAACCGTACCGGCACCCGCAAGGAAGACCTGTTGCTGTCCGACGACGTGCTCAAACGCGTCTGGATTCTCCGCAAGATACTTGCGCCCATGTCCTCCATCGACAGCATGGAATTCCTGCTGGACAAGATGCGCGGGACAAAGTCCAACAAGGACTTCATGGACGCCATGGGCAAATAGCCGCATCATACAGCTTTTCGAAAAGGCGCTCTTTGGAGCGCCTTTTTTTATGGGCTTTGGCCGTATTCCATGGCTCCCAATAAAAAACTCTATGCGGGTGATTTTGATTTGCGGGCCAGGGCATCGTCATCCCTGTCCTTTTTTTCTCCCTTGAATCATGACAGGAACGTTCATAAAGTGCGCTTTTCTTGAGGCGCATGTCCCTGCGTCACTTTATTGCCTTTTTGCAGTATGGACATCACTCTCCCCATGTGCATCAAAAGACAAAGGGCTTAACCTGCATCCGTAACAAGCGGAAAGGAAATACACAAACAAAAAGGGCTCCCCGAAGGGAGCCCGGAAGCATCAGAGCAATGGAAGGGACCCGTTAGGCCAGCTTCTTCACCGCTTCCAGAACGGCGTCGTAGTCAGGCTCGTTGGTCACTTCGGGCACCAGCTGGCTGTAAGCCAGCGTACCGTCAGGAGCCACCACGAAGATGGCGCGGGCCAGCAGGCGCAGTTCCTGGATCAGCACACCGTAGTTCTTGCCGAAATCCACGTCCTTGTAGTCGGACAGGCTTTCCACGGCCTGCACGCCGGCAGCACCGCACCAGCGGGCCTGGGCAAAGGGCAGGTCGCAGCTCAGGGCCAGGATCTGCACTTTGTCGGACAGGGCAGCGGCTTCCTTGTTGAAGCGGCGCACTTCCATATCACACACGGGCGTATCCAGAGAAGGCACGCTCACCAGGACCACGATCTTGCCTTCGTAGTCTTTCAGGCTGCGGGGCTCGAGGCCGTTGTTGCACACCGTGAATTCGGGGGCCTTCTGGCCAACGACGGGCAGGTTGCCTTCGAGGTGGAGAGGATTACCCATGAAAGTGACAGTATTCATAAAAAGCTCCTTGCGGCTTTTGCGTTCAAGATGCCTTTGTTTAGCAGGAGGCCCTGCTCTTGTCAAGAATATTTCCTATTTAATGAAATCCCAGACCAGAGCCGCCCACTCGCCGTCGATGATGCGGCGCGGTTCGGACAGGCCCTGGGCCTTGTAGGCCGCGGTCACGCCGTCAGCCTGGATCTCCAGCAGGCCGGAAAGGACAAGGCAACCGCCGGGGCGGCAGGCGCGCACGATATCGGCCGCCATCTCGGTCAGCGGGCGGGCCAGGATGTTGGCCAGCACCAAATCAAACTGCTTGCCGGCCACGGCACCGATGCTGCCCTCGGCCACCGTGAAGCTCTCGGGCGCGATGGCGTTGAGGGCACGGTTCTCGACCGCGTTGTCCACGGCCAGCGGGTCGATGTCCAGACCTTCGCCCGTAAGGCCGAACTTGCAGCAGCCGATGCCCAGCACCCCGGAACCGGTGCCCAGATCGAGGAAATGTTGTCCCTGCTGCAGGCGTCCGGCTTCCAGCAGATCGCTGACCACGCGCAGGCACAGGGCCGTGGTGGCATGATGACCGGTGCCAAAGGCGCTCTTGGGCTCGATGAGGATGGGCGTCCGGCCGGGGAAATCCGGCGTATCCGCCAGCCACGGCGGCAGGACCACAAAATGGTTGCCGCAACACACGGGCGTGAAGAACTGACGCCAGGCCGCCAGCCAGTCGGTCTCTTCCAGCTCGGAAAGAGCGCTTTCCGCAGCCGGAACGGTCTGCTTCAGCAGCAGCTGCAGCCGTTCCAGAAAATCTTTCTGCTCGCAATGGACCCGGAAGCGCGTCTCGCCGGTGGGCAGGCTCTGCTCTTCCCAGCCAAAGGGCACTTCCAAGGCCAGCAGGCCGGTGGCGCAGTCGTAATCACTTTCCGCAACAACAATTTCGAGGCGATGGATGGTTTTCATGCATTCTGCCTAGCCCGCACACCGGGCCCTGTCAAGCCGGCATGTTGATTTGCGGCGCAAATGCCTGTATGGATTGTCGGCATCGGCCTTTTGCCGTCTGCTTCGTGAGTGCGTCCCCGGGCGGGGCGCCTCCTTTTTTTCAGCTTTTCAGATTTTCCTAGTGATCCCCTGAGAATTCTACAAGCCTTTTCCGGCCAGCCGGGACGTATCCGGCCCAGACGGAAAAATATACGGGAGACGACGATGCTGGATCAGATCCTTGCGGACATCCGCAAGACCTTCGATGTGGACTTTGTCCCCCTGCAGCTGGATGACGGCCAGCTGGAGGTCCTGAACATCAATAATATGCAGAGCCATCTGGACGGGCTGCTGGCGCGGCACGCCATCCATGACCCGCTGAAGGACCTGCCGCTCTGGGCCAAGGTCTGGCCGGGCTCTTTCGTGCTGGGGCGTTTCCTGCGCAAGCTGGAGCCCGAGGGCAAGACCATGCTGGAGCTGGGCGGCGGTTGCGGCGTGCTCAGTCTGGTGGCCTCCCGTTATGGCTTTCGCCATATCGTGACCAGCGACATCGTCAATGATGCCCTCCAGTTCGCCCGGGCCAACGTGCTGCGCAACAAGCTGCAGGATCTGATCGACGTCTGCTATCTGGACGTTTCCCGCCCCGGCAAGGACGAACGCTTCCCCGAAGGCTTCGACCGCATCGTCGCTTCGGAACTCCTGTATCTCGATGACCTGCACCGGCCGCTGCTGAAGTTCGTGGACCGCCATCTGGCCCCGGGCGGCAAGGCCGTGTTCTGCACGGACATGGCCCGCGCCAAACCGCATTTTGCCAAGTTGGCCGCCAAGACCTTCCAGGTGCAGGAAGGCCATATCGGCGTCAAGAGCCAGGATGCCGACGGCAAGGAACAGCGCCGCATCTACGTCCTGCATATCCTGGAGCGCAAGCAGTAGCCATGAGCACGACCACTCTTCCCGTCATCCGTCTGCAATCCTGCCCCAAGGGCTATACCCGCGACCTGGACAAGACCATCTCGCCCCAGGAGACCTATGAACGCGTGCAGGCCCGCATGCAGGCCGCCGGTCTGGACATCCTGGCCGAAGTCCGCCGCGTGGACGTGGGCCGTCTGGGCATCCCGGTCTATCTCAGCGTCTGCGGCAGGGACGCCCGCGGCATCATGCCCACCCGCAAACAGATGGGCAAAGGTTCCTCGCCGGAACAGGCCCGAGCCTCCGCACTGATGGAGCTGATGGAACGCTTTGCCTTTTTCAGTTTCTGGCAGCGCCTGCCGCACATGGTCAGCGCCACCTGGGCCGAGGCCGAAGAGCGCTTCGGCAAGGATCTGCTGCCCATCGAGGAGATCTGCCGCTCCGTGGAAGACAGCCTTTCCCCGGAACAGGCCCGCGAAGCCATGAGCACCCTGCGCTGGAACTTCTTCCCCGCCACGCATCTGGCCGACGGTCGCACCGTCTGGCTGCCGCTGGACTGGTTCAAGCTGCTGGGGGAATTCAACGGCACGTCCGCCGGCAACAGCCCGGAGGAATCCCTTCTGCAGGGCCTTTCCGAGCTGGTGGAGCGCCATGTCTGCTGTCGCATCGACCGGGAACGTCTGACCACCCCCACCATCGATCCCCACGAAGTGGACGATCCCACCCTGCGCGATTTGCTGGCCGCCTTTGAGCGGGAAGGCATCCATATCGTGCTCAAGGATTTCTCCCTGGGAATGCCGCTGCCCACCGTCGGCGCGGTGGCCTGGGACCCGGCCACTTTCCCGGCCCGCTCCGAGATCGTGTTCACGGCCGGCACCGCCGCCTCTCCGGCCAAGGCCGCCATCCGTGCCGTCACGGAGATCGCCCAGCTGGGCGGCGACTTCTGCACGCAGGCCTGCTACGAGGCCTCCGGCCTTTCCAAGTTCGAGCGTCTGGAAGACATCCAGTGGCTGCTGGAAGGCCCCGTCTGCCGTCTGTCCGACCTGCCCAGCGTGGAAGCGCCCGACATCCGCGACGAACTGCTCCAGGCGCTGCATGGTCTGGAGCCGGTACAGGTCTATGCTGTGGAGACCACGCATCCCGATCTGGGCGTCCCGGCCCACTACTGCATCGCTCCGGGGCTCTCTTTCCGCGAGCGTGACCGCAACCAGAGCATCGGCCTGTTCGTGGGCCGCAAGCTGGCTGAAGAAGCGGACGAGGAAACGGCCCTGCATGGGCTGGCCGTGCTGGAGCGCTGCTACCCCGGTGCGCATTTCCTGCCCTTTTTCCGGGCCATGCTGGCCCTGCGTGCGGAGCGTTTTGAAGAAGCCCGCGATCTTTTCGCCCAGGCCCGCCCCCTGCAGCCGGAAAATGACGCCAAGGGTCTGGCCGCCTTCTACGAGGGCTATGCCTCCACGCTGACCGGTGACTGGGAAAGGGCCCTGCCCCCCCTGCGTGACGCTGTGGCCCTGTGCCCGGACATGAAGGAATACGGCAACCTGCTGGGCGTCTGCCTGTTCAAACTCAAGCGCTATGAAGAGGCCGCCGCTGCCTTCCGCGCCGTGCTCAAGGTGGACAAGGGCTCGGTGATGGATCTGGCCAATCTGGGCCTGTGCGAGAAATTCCTGGGCCAGAAGGAAGCCGCCATGGAACATCTGGCGGCTGCGCTGGAAGTGGATCCTTCGCTGGACTTTGCCCGTACGCATCTGGAAGAACTTAAAGTATCGCTTTAAGCTTCACCGCATCCCATGACTACCGGGGAGGAAGCCTGCACAGGGCTTTCTCCCTTTTCTGTTCTCCTTGCCGACGGCTACCGCGCCCTGCCCCGCTCCCTGAAAAGACAAGGGGAAAGCGGCTTTACAAGCCCGGCCGGGGCGCGTACACCTCTTTTCCTGATACGATTTTTTTACCGAGGTACCCAATGACCCGTTTTCTTCTGCTGCTTTGCGCGGCCTTCCTGCTGGCCGGTTGCGGCGCCAAGGGCGTGACCGTTGTGGACAAGTCCGGCTTCGTGATCATGAGCCAGCGCATACCCCAGGAAATGAAAGCCCACGGCCTGCTCACCGACGATGGCAGCTATATCTCCCTGCCCGGTGGCGGTGGCGAGAACTATGGCGAGATCCTTTTCCGCCAGCTTTCGCCCGAATTCCTGTTCAATGACAGGGGCCACGTCTATCTGGGCAGCACCTTTGCCGCCACGTGCACGCCTTCCAGCCATGCCACCGTGCGCAAGACCGGCTTCACCATCGTCCATCCCACCCAGACCATCAATCTGGCCATGCTGGGCATCGTGGACTGGAACAACGACGAAAAGGACGAATGGCTCATCGCCTGCGATGTCCGCCCGCACCTGGGCTCCGAAAGCCGCACCTATTATGTGCTGGTGCCGCCGCCGCTGCGCAAGGGCGAGCCCCTGCAGGCCACTGTGGCCGCGGTGTACGAATGTTATGGCCTGGCCTGCAAGCTCACCGTGCGTGACAGCCGCGCCATCCCTCGCGTGGGCGAAGGCGACCTGCCCCCGACGGACGTGCATGATGCCCTTCCCGGCATGGAAGGCGTGACCGAGCCGCCCCGCCCCGACAGCACGCCTCGCTCCGGTCTTCAGGAACGGTCGCTGTAACTAGACTGTTGAATCAACAGAATATTGCATCTAAAAAATTAATCAATCATTAAGACGTAAATAAAGCTGGCTTTTCTAAAAGAGGCCAGCTTTATTTACGTCTTATTTTTTATGATAGCAACACATACATTTTCAAGAAAATTAACAAGTCTATAAAAATTAATAACATTACTAAGTAGAACAAAAATCAATATAAAATTGCTACACAAAACTATATATTTTAATTCAAAACCAAAATAAACATACATATAAAATAATAAGTCTTTATAGTTCTCGATGATTAAAAAATAAATTATTGATATTATTTGCACTGTAAAAAACACCCGAAATGTAAAAAAGAATTTATTGAGCTGATTAGAGTCATCATCCCTCTTCAGATACATTTTTTTCGTTATCGGCAAAAAAAGTAATATCGTATAGGCTGCTGTCACAAAACCGAACAATACACTAAGAAAAACAATAATGTTTGAAACTGATATATACTCAATATAGTTTGCATCAACGAATGAAAAAATTAACAGCGTATATAATGTATATTTTTTCATATTATGGTTTTCATTATCTGGTGAAAAACAAGAGAATCTTCATACAGCCCTCTTTCATTACGTTGTGCATCAACTGTTACTTTTTCTATAAAGCTGTCGACTTTAAATATTTTTTCTACCCTTTCATCTCCATAACCAATACACATTAGCCCACGTATATCTTCGCCAGGATGGCGAGACAGTAATCTTTTTAGCCTGGCAACAGCGATATTTTTATTCGTATAACGAAGTTCTACAGAAAATGAGCTTGCACCTTCTGCCCAGCGAGGATCAAAATCATTACGGTCAGAGAACAGATTCATTTGAGGATCTGGAATTCTAGTAAATTTAATTTTCCCTATTTGCTTTACTTCTTTAATAAAATCATCAACATTTTTATATATATTGAGAATTTCTACCGGAGTCTTTTCCCTACCTTTCAAGATAATGCCGAACAAAGCTTTTATATCTGCTTTTTTATTTGAGTTTGATAAGTAAAATATTTTATTTCTAAAATCATAAACTGCAAATGTTTGTGACAGCCATTCCGCCTCATTTTCATTACGTTTATTAGGGACTTCACGGTTTAATAATCTATCGTACACATTTTCTGATAGAGGTAAAAAATGGCCTTCTGCAATAGATATCAAAAGAAAATCATTTCTCTTATCTATATAAAATTTTTTACATTTGCCTTCTTCTTGAATAGTGTTTGTGTAAGGCATTTCTATCAAAAACATATCAAGACTTTCTTTAGAAAATTCACTTCCATCAATTTCTAATAAAAATGTTGAAAAGTACAGTTTATTTTCCATTATATTTTCCTCTAACTTAGTAAAATTAGTTGTCCCCCGCCAGCTCGCCTGCAATGAGTTCGGCCTGCCGCAGGACTGTCTCCGTAGCCAGTTCGGCCATATCAGGCGGATATCCATAACGATTCAGGATCCGTTTGACGATGGCCCGTATCTTGGCCCGGGCGCTGCTCTTGATGGTCCAGTCCAGGGAGGTGTTCTCCCGTACCTTTTGTGTCAGCACCACGGCCAATTCCCGCAATTTGTCCTTTTGCATCAGCTGACGGGCCGAGTCATTGTCTGCCACAGCCAGATAAAAGGCTCTTCGTAGGCCGTCACTTCCTGCCAGACAAATCTGCAGGTGCTATGGACGAAG
>OHAJ01000992.1_pt1 | contig 21190 bp, 17 predicted proteins | sample 1577101 | NCBI WGS metagenome assembly OHAJ01 (sample SAMEA3541531, study PRJEB24748) | human gut metagenome | biome: human gut; feature: human-associated habitat; material: faeces | place: China | collected 2012
CACAGACCCGTATTCAGCCCGGTTCGGAAGGTTATGACGTTGCCCGCCAGGGTGTTTATTGCTTCGGCACTGAATACTTGTGGGTAATCAAGAACTAATTTTAGTCTTAAATTTCTATTTGATAATTCATTTAAAAATTTAATTATTGACTTGCAATTAGAAATTAAAAACTTACCACCTTTATAGAAGGTTCCACATCTATTTTCTATAAATATTTTTACATTAGGATATTTTTGTAGGATTATTCTTTCGAACTCTATATATGTATCAAAAAAATTATCAAAATCAAGGCAATAATCATTAAAAGGTGGATGGACTTCTATAATTTCTGGTGGTTGATTATTTCCTATCAAATCTATTATATAATTAGCAAACTCTTGTGCCCATTCTTTGTCTTTCCATAATTGTGGTATATTATCTTTTTGTGAACTTTTTAGCTTAGGATATTTATTAATTAAGCTATTGTCTAATTTTCTCTTCATATGTGAATATTCTGTATGAAGAGAATACTTCCTTATTGGTGAAATACTACTTTTATCAAAGTTTCCGGCGATTTCATCAATATTACTTGTAATACCTACTGGATATTTTTTAGAATGATATGTTATTGGTATTAAAATCATATGGTTCTCCTTAAAATTTTCGATTTTCCTACTGGTGTTTGAATATCCCAAAAAACTAATTTACCATTGTTATTCATTGATATAGAAATAGTATATTCATCTGACTTATCCCAAAATTCATCAATTAAATTAACATAATATATTAAATTATTAACCAAACTATAATCTAGTGGTTTATATTCTTTATCAAATATTTCCATTTGTGGTTCCAATCCAAACTTTTTTAACTTATTGATTCTAATTAATTTATCATTTTCAAACTGTTCACGACTTACAAAATCTAATTTTATATATTTCCACCATTCATTTTGCCATCCCATTTCAATTGGATAATTAAAACTAATAACTTCGTGTGGTGTTATATCTCCTCTATTTATATCTGATACATCAAAGCCTTTTCCAACACTTTCAATAACAAACGAATTTAAAGGTTTATTAACGCACATATTTATTCCATATATGTTTTTAGTTCTATCTATTGGTTGTAATAGCCACATTCGTGTTCCATCTACTTTTCTCTCTTCTAATTTTTCTAAATCTATTAATGATTTATTGCCACCTCTTATAGGATTTGTACATGGCTTTATATATTGATATCTTATAGTACAATATTCCGATTTTAATGTCTCTTTTAACTGTACGATTTTTTCTTTTGTTAACTTTTCATTTTCTTCAAAAAGTACACTATCAAATACTGGGCAACCAACATTTGCTAAAAATTGATATGTGGAAATTTTTTCGTTATTCGCGGCATTGTAATTTTTGTTAGGTAATACTATCATTTTATCTTCCTCCTTAGTAGTTATTTCCTATAAATTAATTTTTTTTCTTTATAAAATTCTAAGTTTTTTTCTATTACATCAATCAAAGGATATTCTCTCCAATTCCATTCTTGCTTTTGCAGTGAATTAGCTAAAACCATTCTTAAAAACTGCGATGGTATTCCTTGATGAGTCATAATATAGTTTTTACCATTGACATCACGATAATATAAATATTTTTCATATTCATGACATATTTGCCTCAAGTCATTAATATCATCTATTTCTTCAGTTTCAAAGTTATATTTTGATATTTCATCAAGTAGTGATATATTGTTTGGAAAAATATGCAAGTGTGCATGAATAATGCTCTTTCCACTTTCATTTGATGGATATAATGCTCCGTGTTCAAACATTGAAAAACTAGAATTAAAATATTTTTTATTTATTTCCTTTTGCCATTCAATAATTTCTTTTAACTCTTTCAATTCATCTAAGGTTAATTCTCCAAAACAATTTATGTGTTCTTTTGGAACAATTAGTTGATAATTGTCTACGATTCCACCTGTTGTTGGAAAAACGACAAATTTTGGTGTTTCTGCTATAATTCTGTTTTTACCTACTATGCTTTTTTTGGGTTCAACTAATTCTTGACAAAATGGACATATAATATTTTTCATTTTATTTTCCTCCAATTCTTTTATTATTACATAGGTCAATATTTTTAAATTCAAATAAATAACCTTCTATTTTTTTTATATCGATTAATTCAATAAGACCATCGTTATCTATGGCTAAAACTTTACCAATAATAAACAAATATTTACCAATTATTGTATTAAAGTCTTTTTTTATATTATATTCTCTGGCACTAAACATTGTTGAATTAAATATACTCAATTGATTTTCTTTGACTAACATAGCATTATTTATTTTACTTTCTAAATCGTCATAAGTATTGACTTCTGGTTCTATTAAATATTTTTGATAATCATTTGGTACTATTTTTAATATTTCTTTATATTTATCTGTAAGTTTCTTTAACACTTCTACTTTATCATTTGGATAAAATACGATATTTTTCATTTTATAATTAGTAGTCACTAAGCCACTTATTCCATAATCGATAATTATTTTTTCAATTACTCTAGCAATTTTTCCAGTTGGAGTTTTAGCTATAAGAATAGAAAATAGTGCTCCTTGTTCCAATAATCTTTCATACTTTTTAATTTCAGATGCTGTTCCAACTTTAATTTTATTTCCATTAAAATAAGCAAGGTAAACATAATGTGGACTATTACAGTATTTTAAGACATCTTTATTTTTAGCATAACAATTGTCTCCGTGACATTTTACGCATTTATAAAAATCATACATATATTTACATTTATCACATTGTACTTGACTATTATCAACTAAATTATTGCAACTAATATACTGCCTAGTGTATGGATTTATTGTTCCAAGACAAATTTTTTTATTAATTAATTCAATATTGAAGTTATTTGGTACATCTATATATTCATCTTTATATGTAGTATAATCCTTTAAATGTAAAAGTGGAGTTGTTTCATCTTTCCAAATTATACCAATAAAATATTTTTTCATCTTATAAAACACCTCTTCTTTATTTAAATTATCTAAAAAAGAGGAAACCAAAGTAAGGCCTCCTCCTCCAAAACTTAAAAACTTGTAAGTTTTAAGTAACTAAGTCATATGTTACCATTATTCTGTACAATAGTCAACTTTTTTTTACAATTTTTGGAATTTTTTTAATATTTTAAAAATAATAATTGTTATTTATTTTACTACAATAGGTTTAACTCATTTTTTAAACTTTCTTGTAATAATTTAGAAAAGTTAATACCTTTCATATCTGCAAGATTTTTTAGCCACTCTGGCATAGTTACTGTTGTATTTACTGTTTTGGAAGACATTTTCTTTTCGTGTTCTACAGGATCTAACTCTACCATAGTAATAAAGTCGCCATCTTTTACTTTGATGTCCATATAATTGAATGTTGGTTTTGGTAATCTATCTTTATACTCTGGTAACATAGCATACAATGCATCTTGTGCCATATAATATGCATCATCAAAACCAACACCATATGTAAACACATCATCAAAATCAATAAATTTTACATTGTATACCTCTCCTTCTTTGGAAAAAATTGCAGGATAAAAATATTTTTTCATTTTTTATTAGTAGTCTAGTAATAATATCTTTAGAACATAACCAGTTTTCTAAAATATATTACTAACTTTCTCCTTTCATTTATAGTATACCTTTCTCGTTAACACTTGTCAACACTTGTTATGCAATAAAATAATACTTCAATTTGAAGACCTTAGGCTTCAAATTGCCTCGGAAGACTACAGGCTTACGAGGAATATAAAAAGAAAGAGAATTAAATCTCTTCCTATATCATATTTTCTAGGTTATCTATAGCTTTCGTTTTAGCAGAATTCATTTTTCTAGCTAACTTCTTAATATTACCATTTTTAATGTTTTGATATAGAGCGGCACTACCTACCCCTATACCCATACCCATTAAAGCCATACCTACTTTGGATTTCATTATTTTATCACCCCTTTAAAATATGACAGGTATTTAAGTATTATTAAATACCAATAATATTATTTACTAAATTATTATAATTATACTAGATGTTGTATTTATTTATTATTAAATCTTTTAGGGTGGTTTTTCTATTGTCTATATAGTCATTGTTTATACCATAGATAAAAGAATTTGGCTCTCCGACAATGATGAGACTTTTTTTAGCTCTAGTAACTCCAGTGTAGACTAGTTTGTTGTATAGCATTCTTTTAAAGTTTGAAGTTATTGGCATGATAACGGTATCGAATTCACTACCTTGGGCTTTATGAATACTAATGGCATATCCATGTCTAAAATTAATAAATTTATCAGGAGTGTATTCTACGATATTGCCATCATAATTTATATTTATTTGATTTGGTATTTTTTTGCCATCTGATACAATGATTTCTTCAATATATCCAATATCGCCATTGTAGACATTATTGTCGGGATCATTAACTAGTTGAAGAACTTTATCATATTCTCTATAGATGACATCTTTGAAGACTATTTCTTTTTTGTTTTTTGCTTTAGGATTAAATAACTCTTGGAGCATAATATTTAGACTGTCTATGCCATTTATGCTCTTGTACATTGGTGCCAGTACTTGGATATCCATATCGGAATAACCTTTTTTGATAGCTTTGGTTACTACTTCTTTTATGTAGGATAAGGTATTATCATTGTCACTATTTATGAATAGGTAATCATCTTTTTTTATGAATAAATCTTCACTAATGTTTTTGTTTTTGATGTCATAGGCTAGATTTAATATGTACGAGCCTTCGGTTTGACGATATATTTTGTTTAGGCTTATTACTGGAAGACAATCACTATCTATTAAATCTTTTAGTATTTGACCTTCGCTAACACTTGGAAGCTGATAATAATCTCCGACTAGGATAAGATGAATGTCTCTTTTTGTTCCTTTTAGAAGTGCTTCCATAAGAAGAGTATCAATCATACTTACCTCATCTACAATGATGTATTTTTCTTTATTTGGATTATATTCATCTGTAGCAAAGGTGTTGGTATCTTTATCCCAACCTAGGTATTTATGTATGGTATAGGCAGGAAGATTTGTTGTTTCCATCATTTTTTTTGCCGCTCGTCCAGTGGGAGCAAGGAGTGCTATATCGGTGTCGCGAGCTTTCTTACTATCCATAATGATACTGACAATGGCTTTGATTATGGTTGTTTTTCCTGTACCTGGTCCTCCAGTAATGATGGTGATGTTATTGTTTACACCACTTTCAATGGCTTTTAGCTGAATATCATCATAAGTTATTTTGTTAAATTTATCGTTATCAATATATTTCATTATACTGGTATTTGTCATAATTGGCATATCGTTTAGGAAGCAGATTTTTTCACAGATGTATTTTTCAGCTTCGTAAAAATGTTTTAGATAGTATCTTTTTTCTTCAATAACTATTTTGCCTTCGCGGACTAACTGCAAAATTAAGTAATCAAACTTTTCTGGGGTAATGCTAACATAGTTTGATAGATTAAATGATATTTCTTCTTCAGTTAAATAAGTGTCGCCATTGTTAAAGCAGAGATTTTTCATGACATATATTATTAGTGCTTTTACTCTGCGGTCATCTTCTTCATTAATTCCCATTCCTATGGCTATTTCATCTATTTTGGTAAAGGGCATTTCATCTGTTTCAATTAGTTCATATATATTAGTATTTACTGTATCTAATATTTTATTATTGTATTTGTTTAAAAAGCTTAAGGATTCTTTCATTTCAAAACCTAACTTGGTTAGTTCTATTACAATACTGGATGTATCTTGATAGTCTTTTAGGACTTCATATATTTTGTTTATTTTTTTGTCTGTTAGTCTTGGTATTCCTACGAGGCAAGATTTGTCTTCGAGTATTTTGTTTATGACATCTTCTTTTAGAATACTTACTATTTTTTCCGCTGTTTTTTCTCCAATGGGAAATAGATCGCTTGATAGGAATGTTATTAGTTCTTCTTCTTTGGTGGGAACATTTATGTTAAAACTATTTACATTCATTTGAAGGCCATATTTAGGATGATTAGCTACTTCTCCATATAATATATATTCTTTTTTATCGCTAAGTCTTGGAAGAGTTCCAGTAATATTTATTACATCTCCTTCTTCAAACTCGGAAAATGTACTTTCTTTTACCTTGAATAGTCCTACCATGTAACTATTTATTTCATTACGATATATTTCTTTATATAGCATTCCTTTGACAAAATTTTCTTCCATTTGATACATCCTTTCTTCTTAATAATTATATCAATTTAGGAAGGTAAAGTAAATAAAAAAGAATGGTTATTAATAAAAAAAACTATCTCATAAAACGAAAGAGAACTATCATTTACTTTTTTTGATAGTTCGTTATTAGTTTACTAGTTTTATATAAATAATCAATCATTTTATTTATTTTTATACACATTTTATATTCGTCATTTTCTAACTCTATCTTACTGGGAATAGCTATCTGGCTGAATAAAAGTAATCTTTCTTCTTCTTTTAATGGATAACTACTTTCGTAGTAATGGAATAAGTCATCAAAGTCTAATTCTAGATAGTGATTCTTATAAAAGGATAATAAATCATATATAGGACTATCTATTCTACTTTTATTCCAACTAATAAGATAGGGCTTCTCACTTTTTATATAATGATCAAGTGTAATGTTATTATGAATATTGACCACTCGCTCATTTTTGCTATCTTCTATTTGTTTATACCATTCTTCTATTTTGTCTCTGGAATAATAGATGCTTTCAAATATTATATTTATATTTCTCGCTATTAAATATGAAGATGGCGACATATATACTTCTTTTTCTATTGATGTTATTAAGTTGGTGTAATAGTTATTTAGATAGTCTAAGTTGTTTATAGTAGTTTCGTATATTTCTTTGTTGTGGTCAATGTCTACTTCTCTATAAAATGTAGTTTTACTGTGAAGAAGACTAAGAAGATATATTAGGTCCATGGCTTTTTGTTCTTTTGGTTCATAACTATTTTTAATGTATGGGTATAGTTCGTATTTTTTATCAAGAGCAACTGGTTCGGGAAAATAGTCAAAGGAACGGGATTTTAAATAGCTATATGTTCTTTCTATGTCATCTTTTTTTCTTTCTTTAACCACTAATTTGTCATCTATTATTTTGGCATTTGATAGAATGGTAATTTTTTTTATGGGAATATTATACTTAGTAAGTATTTCGCGTAGATTGTTATTCACCTTTTTTTGGAATTATTACTTTTTCCCCTGGCTTAATATTGTTTATATCGTTATAGTTTTCGAAGTCTTCTTTGGATATTTCATACTTAGTAAGTATCTTCTCGAGAGTATCATCTTCTTTTACAATGTAGACATAATATGTTGTATATGTTTCTGTGCTATCTAGGTTGGAGAATAAATCTGTTCCGATATTTATTGTTTCCTCTCTTGATTCTTTAGTACTGCTGGTATCTGGTGATTTTACTTCTGCTTTTTCTGGCACTATATCGTCCTCCTCTGGAATGTCCATTGGTGTACTTGGAGTTCTTAACGTCTCTTCTGGAGCTTCTTTTGATTCTTTTGGTGCTAATAGGTCTTCTGGTTCATCTTTTACTGGTTCTTCTGGTAGATACTCTGCCTCAATAAATAAGTCAATATTTACTTTTAGAGTGTCTTCATTGATTATATCGTAATAGAAGTCTTCAATATCGGCATTAACAGTACTTATGTCATATCTAGGATCTAAAGTGATATCAAATGGTAGATCAAATGAGAAGTCTTCTCTGCTGATGGAACCTTCATTCATTTTGTAGTCTCCAGTTATGTGGAAAGCTCCGGATACTACTTTGTCCTCGGTTACCTCTATGTCTCTTTCTAATGATATAGAGGTAATTTCACTAACTTTTGTTTTAAATGGTAATTCTTTTTTGAATGGTATAATTTGTTTCATAATCACTCTTCCTTTCAATAAAGGATATGTTAAAATTTGTAAATTATGAAAAAAATAGTTCTTTTTTTTATAATTTAATGTTATACTTAATTAAGGGAGGTAAATTATGGGATTAAATGGTTTATTAGGAAGTAATGATGGTTTTTCTAGTAATTTCGGAGGTGTAGCTGCCGCTGGGGTATGGATGATTGTATCTGTTATACTTGCTATAATTGGTGGTATTGTTTTATACTTTGTTGTCTTTACAAAGCAAAATGAGCATAAGTTTACTGGTACTATGGCTTGGATATATGATTTCTTTACATTCAAAAAAATGTTATTAGAAACCTTACTTAAGATATTATATATGATTGTGGCTATATATATTACATTGTCTTCATTCTCATTAATATCTATAAGCTTTATCGGTTTCTTACTTCAATTAACTTTAGGAAATCTACTTGCAAGAATTGGATTTGAATTTTCTTTATTATTATTAACAATCTGCAAGAACACTACTGAAATTAATGATAAGTTATCTAAAAGCAAAAAAGAAATAAAAGAAGAAAAAAAAGAAGAAAAGAAAGATAAGGAATAAAATTATCTTTCTTTTTTACTTGCTATTTGAGTTTAATTTACGAACTTTGGTCAAAGTTTCTTTATTTACTTTTTGATTTTCTACTAGTTTATTTTTTATTAGGAATGTTTTCTTTCTACTATTAAGAACATCTTGCTCTAATAGTTCTATTTTTTTATATGCTTCGCTATACTCTGGAAGGTTGTATTTTAGAAACTTATTTCTAAACTCACCTTTTAGATTGTTGATATCTTGAAGAGCTAAATCTATGTTTTCTTCTACTGTACTTATACTGCAAATTCTATTATTAAGTTCTAAATTGTAGTTTTCAAATGAGTAAACTATTTTTTCTTGTTTTTCATAATGAAGACTGTGATACATACTTCCTACTAATTTTCTTGTAGCATATGTTTTTGCAGCTATTCCAGGAAGGATTCCTCTTAGAGGTGTTAATGATAGTAATCCTATATATTTTAATGATATTGATAATAGGTTATTTAGGCCTTGCAATTTATACTTAGTATATTTTGTTTTATTTATTGTTCCTATTTTTAATGATAGTTTATCTAAATATATTTTATTATTTTTTATAATATCATCACATCTATTATTAATTTCATCTAAATTTAGCATTTTTTCTTTAGCTTCTTTGTATCTACTATCTCTTTCCGATAATTCTTTTTCTCTTGTCTTTGTTTCTTCCTCGAGATTTTTTGTTTTTATCCCTAATTCTTCCAATTTAATGGTAAGTTTTTTGTATTCATCAAATAATTTTATTTTGTTTGGCAATTTACTTTCTTCAATATCAGAGATTAACTCTTTGTATTTAATTATACTTTCTACTAAATCTTCATCATTTATTGTTTCGGGTTCTATTAAGATATTTTCTTTAATATTATTGATGTTTTTATTGATTTTACTTAATTTTTCTTCAAGAACTTCTATTTCTTTTTTTATAGCAGTAGCTCTTTCTAAAAGATTTTTATCGTTACCATGCTTTTTTATTAAATAGGCTTCACTTTCTATTATGTCATACTCATTACTTAGCTTATTTATTTTTTTCTTTATTTTTAGTGCTATTGATATCTCCATATTATCTATGACCTTTATATTCTCTGTTTTGTTAACCTTACTAATCTTATTAGTTGAAATGTTAGTATTACTTTTTAATCGAATTGCTTGTTTATTTTTAGTTTTATTTTGACTCATTTTACTTTTTATTGTTTCATTAATAGTTTTGTTTTTTATATAACCATTATTTGGAATTACTATATTTTTTTCAATATTTATTCTATTTATTTCTTCTTTTTTTAATGTAATGCTTTTTCTTTGTACACTATTTTCACCTGAAAAATGATCTATGATATTCTTAATAAAGCCAAAGAAAATTAATGGTAAAAACAATATTATTTTGAATATACTTTCATCTTCTTTTTTCTTTTTTAATATCCCTAATTTGTCATTTTCTTTTTTCTTCTTTTTAATATAAAGAAATGAAAATTTTCTTTCTCTAAACCTTTCTCTAATATTAATAGACATAAAAATCACCTACAAGTATAATAACATAAATTTTATTATTTTTAAATATATATACAAAAAAGTCCAACTACTTATGTTTAAAGTAATTGGACATAAAAAAATATTGGCAACGACCTATTTTAGCAAATAATCACTATCTTCGGCGCTGAAGTGCTTAACTTCTGTGTTCGGTATGGGAACAGGTGAACCACTTCGCAAATATCACCAATATAATTTATTAAATTAATAGTTTAATAGTTCTCTGAAAACATGATAATGTGGATATTCAAATCAAATTAAATAATTTAGGGATTAAATCCTCAATCTATTAGTACTAGTCCGCTCAATGTATCGCTACACTTCCACTTCTAGCCTATCAACCAGTTAGTCTATCTGGGATTTTACTTGTTAAACAATGGGAAAACTCATCTTGGAGAGGGCTTCACGCTTAGATGCTTTCAGCGTTTATCCCTTCCCTACATAGCTACTCTGCACTGCCACTGGCGTGACAACAGATACACCAGAGGTAGGTCCATCCCGGTCCTCTCGTACTAAGGATAGCTCTCCTCAATTTTCCTGCGCCCACGACGGATAGGGACCGAACTGTCTCACGACGTTCTGAACCCAGCTCGCGTGCCATTTTAATGGGCGAACAGCCCAACCCTTGGAAGCGACTCCACCTCCAGGATATGACGAGCCGACATCGAGGTGCCAAACACCACCGTCTATGTGAACTATTGGGTGGTATCAGCCTGTTATCCCCGGGGTAACTTTTATCCGTTAAGCGACGACCATTCCATTCTGAATCGCCTGATCACTAAGTCCTGCTTTCGCACCTGCTTGACTTGTAGGTCTCGCAGTCAAGCTCCCTATATACCTTTACGCTCTTTGAATGATTTCCAACCATTCTGAGGGAACCTTTGAACGCCTCCGTTACATTTTAGGAGGCGACCGCCCCAGTCAAACTGCCCACCAGACACTGTCCCTGAACCAGATAATGGCTCTAGGTTAGAAATCCAATAAACTAAGGGTGGTATTCCAATGGTGACTCCTCTAAGGCTGGCGCCTTAGTCTCATAGTCTCCCACCTATGCTCTACATAGTTTACCGAATTCCAATATCAAGCTACAGTAAAGCTCCACGGGGTCTTTCCGTCCAGTCGCGGGTAACCTGCATTTTCACAGGTATTAAGATTTCACCGAGTCTATGGTTGAGACAGTACCCAGATCATTACGCCTTTCGTGCGGGTCAGAACTTACCTGACAAGGAATTTCGCTACCTTAGGACCGTTATAGTTACGGCCGCCGTTCACTGGGGCTTCAGTTCAAAGCTTCGTATTATCGACTTGCGTCATACTAACTAATCTCTTTAACCTTCCAGCACTGGGCAGGCGTCAGCCCCTATACATCCACTTACGTGTTAGCAGAGACCTGTGTTTTTGGTAAACAGTTGCCTGGGCCTATTCACTGCGGGTCTATCGCTAGACCACCCCTTCTCCCGAAGTTACGGGGTCATTTTGCCGAGTTCCTTAACCATAGTTCTCTCGCTCACCTTAGGATACTCTCCTTGACCACCTGTGTCGGTTGTCGGTACAGGCACCTATGCAATTAGCCCTAGAAGCTTTTCTTGGAAGCGTAGCATCATGAAAGTTTGCTCACCCGAAGGATCACTTCCCCATCATGTTTCAGCTGTAATAGTATTGCGGATTTCCCAACATACTAGCCTACGCACTTAGACCAGAATCCAATAACTGGCTCTCATTAGCTTTCTCCGTCACTCCATCAGTTACATAGGTGGTACAGGAATATAAACCTGTTGTCCATCGACTACGCTTTTCAGCCTCATCTTAGGTCCTGACTAACCCTGGGAAGACGAACTTTACCCAGGAAACCTTAGTCAAACGGTGAATGGGATTCTCACCCAATTTTCGTTACTCACACCGGCATTCTCACTTCTAAACGCTCCAGCAGTCCTTACGGTCTACCTTCACAGCCCTTAGAACGCTCCCCTACCACTTGCACATAAGTACAAGTCCGCAGCTTCGGTATTGTGTTTAGCCCCGGTACATCTTCGGCGCAGTGTCACTCGACTAGTGAGCTATTACGCACTCTTTAAAGGGTGGCTGCTTCTAAGCCAACCTCCTAGCTGTTTTGACAACTCTACATCCTTTCCCACTTAACACAAATTTTGGGACCTTAGCTGGCGATCCGGATTCTTTTCCTCTCCCGTATGGACGTTATCACCCATACAGTGACTCCTGATTAGTACTACCCAGCATTCGGAGTTTGATTGTACTCAGTACATCTAGACGACGCCATCGCACATTCAGTGCTCTACCTCCGGGCAGATTCAATCAAGGCTAGGCCTAAACCTATTTCGGGGAGAACCAGCTATCTCCGAGTTCGTTTGGAATTTCTCCGCTAACCACAAGTCATCCGTACGCGTTTCCGGGCATATCGGTTCGGTCCTCCATTGGGTCTTACCCCAACTTCAACCTGGTCATGGCTAGATCACCCGGTTTCGGGTCTATTGCATCATACTAAAGCGCCCTATTCAGACTTGCTTTCGCTTCGGCTCCATCTGTTCGACTTAACCTTGCATAATACAATAACTCGCCGGTTCATTCTGCAAAAGGCACGCTCTCACACATTAATGTGCTCGAACTTTTTGTAAGCATACGGTTTCAGTTTCTATTTCACTCCCCTCCCGGGGTTCTTTTCACCTTTCCCTCACGGTACTTGTTCACTATCGGTCATTAGAGAGTATTTAGCCTTGCGGGATGGTCCCCGCAGATTCCAACAAGATTCCACGTGTCTCGTTGTACTCAGGATACCTCAAAGAGTTCACAATATTTCGTTTACAGGGCTATCACCTTGTTTTGCCAAACTTTCCAGAATAGTTCAACTATATTGTGAATTTGTAACTCTTAAGTAGAGGTCCTACAACCCCGACTCTAAAGTCAGTTTGGGCTCTTTCCGTTTCGCTCGCCACTACTAAGGAAATCGATTTTTCTTTCTTTTCCTCCAGTTACTAAGATGTTTCAGTTCACTGGGTTGCTTTCTGTATAACTATGTTTTCATTATACGATACTAGTGCATTACCACTAGTGGGTTCCCCCATTCGGAAATCTCCGGATCAAAGATTACGTACATCTCCCCGAAGCATATCGTAGTTAGTCACGTCCTTCATCAGCTTCTAATGCCAAGGCATCCACCATACGCCCTTACAAATTTAATCACCATTAAAATTATTATCCTAATTTGATTGAGATTTTTAAAATCTTAATCGTCTTATTGCGACTACAATAAGACTACCACATTATCAAGTTTTCAAAGAACTATTATGAGAGAATAATTCTCTCAAAACTAAGCAAAATATACAAGTAGCTAGATACGGTTTTTCTATTTCTCCATAGAAAGGAGGTGATCCATCCCCACGTTCTCGTAGGGATACCTTGTTACGACTTTACCCCAATCACTTGTCCTACCTTAAATGGCCCCCTCCTAAAAGGTTAGGCTACCACATTCGGGTATTACAAACTTTCATGGCATGACGGGCGGTGTGTACAACACCCGGGAACGTATTCACCCCAACATTCTGATTTGGGATTACTAGCGATTCTAGCTTCATGAAGTCGAGTTGCAGACTTCAATCCGAACTGAGACTGGCTTTATAGATTTGCTCCACTTCACAGTATTGCGTCTCATTGTACCAGCCATTATAGCACGCCTGTAGCCCTAGACGTAAGGGGCATGATGATTTGACGTCATCCCCACCTTCCTCCGGTTTGTCACCGGCAGTCTCCTTAGGGTTCTCAACTAAATGTTAGCAACTAAGGATAAGGGTTGCGCTCGTTAGCGGACTTAACCGAACATCTCACGACACGAGCTGACGACAACCATGCACCACCTGTCACCTGGGTAACCTCCACTATATTTCTATAGCTTTGCCAGGGATGTCAAGTCTAGGTAAGGTTCTTCGCGTATCTTCGAATTAAACAGCATGCTCCACCGCTTGTGCGGGTGCCCGTCAATTCCTTTGAGTTTCAGCCTTGCGACCGTACTACTCAGGCGGAGTACTTAATACGTTAGCTTCAGCACTGGGAAACCCCAACACTTAGTACTCATCGTTTACGGCGTGGACTACTAGGGTATCTAATCCTATTTGCTCCCCACGCTTTCGGGACTGAGCGTCAGTTATGCGCCAGATCGTCGCCTTCGCCACTGGTGTTCCTCCATATATCTACGCATTTCACCGCTACACATGGAATTCCACGATCCTCTCACACACTCTAGCTCTACGGTTTCCATGGCTTACCGAAGTTAAGCTTCGATCTTTCACCACAGACCCTTAGTGCCGCCTGCTCCCTCTTTACGCCCAATAATTCCGGATAACGCTCGCCACCTACGTATTACCGCGGCTGCTGGCACGTAGTTAGCCGTGGCTTTCTTATAGAGTACCGTCACTTGGATATCATTCCCTATATCCACCGTTCTTCCTCTATGACAGAAGTTTACATAACGAATTACTTCTTCCTTCACGCGGCGTTGCTCGGTCAGGGTTTCCCCCATTGCCGAAAATTCCCTACTGCTGCCTCCCGTAGGAGTCTGGGCCGTGTCTCAGTCCCAGTGTGGCCGGTCACCCTCTCAGGTCGGCTACGCATCGTCGCCTTGGTAGGCCGTTACCCTACCAACTAGCTAATGCGCCATAAGTCCATCATCTACCAGTCCCGTAGCACTTTTCATATAGAGTTCATGCGATCTCTACACCTATGCGGTCTTAGCTGACGTTTCCATCAGTTATCCCCCTGTAGATGCCAGGTTACTTATGTATTACTCACCCGTTCGCCACTCTTCACCGAAGTGAAGCGTTCGACTTGCATGTATTAGGCACGCCGCCAGCGTTCATCCTGAGCCAGGATCAAACTCTCCATTGTCCTTCTATCTCTTCAGACAACTTTGGTCTGTTTAGCTCTTTTTTATTTCTTAAACTTAATTGACGTTGTGTTTTATTCTTTCCTGTTCAGTTTTCAATGTCCTCATCAGCAAGTTCGTTTCCTGCCGACTCGTATATAATACAATTAATTTTTAATAAAGTCAATAACTATTTATAATTTTTTAACTTCTCTAAAGTGAAAAGTTAAATTCCACTTTAAATGCGTCAAAGTTGATTTTAGTCTTTCACAAACTTCTAGTTGATTTTACTCTTACAGTTGAACTTACTTTTACACTTTCTTTGTGGAATTTACTCTTTCTCTTGTATAATTGATTTGATATCTGTTCCCTTCTTTCATGAAAGATCGATCACTATGTCTACCAACAATAAAAATCTACATCTTACTGATCAAGATAGAATCATCATCGAAAAAGGTATTGAAAATAGTTCTACCAAAGCTGCTATTGCTTTGACTCTTGGCAAAGACAAATCTACCATCGGCAAAGAAATTAAAGCCCACAGATGTTCCTATAACCCTTCATGTGCAAACAAAGATGAATGTTCTCACAATCATGTTTGTTCTGACTGCCCTGACTTTAAGCCTTTCAAATACAATCGCAGAGACAGATCCCCTGGTGCCTGCAACGGCTGTTCCAAATATACTCATTGTCGTTATGACAAGTTTAAATATTCTGCCGATCTTGCACACAAGGAATACAGAAAAAAACTCTCTATAATTACATCGAAGATGGTGTATTTAGAGAATTTGGTCTTCTTGATATTGATTTGAGAATCAAAACAAAAAGAAAAATCACAAAAAAAGAGAAGACAGAAAATATCTCAAAGGACGTACATATGATGATTTCATCAACTATACCAATGAAAATAAAAATCTCAGCATCGTCGAAATGGACACCGTCTATAACAACAGTTCCACTGGTCCTTTTATGCAAACATTTAAATTCCTGTCTTACTCTTTCATGTTTATTATATATCAGGAAGTAAAGTCTTCAAGTGCTATGGTAGAAGGTCTCGATCTTTTAGAAACTATTTTAGGAAAAGAATTATTTTCTAAAGAAGTTGAAGTTTTGAAAACCGATAGAGGCAGCGAATTTATAGATGCAGATAGATTTGAAATGCATTATGTTACGACCAACAGAGAAATATAGAATCTATAAAAGTGATCCAAAAGACTGTGAAGGGTGTCCATTCTTATCACAATGTACAAAGTCAAAAAATCAAGAAAAGGTGATCACAAGACATGTATGGGAATCATATAAAGAAGAAGCCAATCATATAAGGCATACAGATGAATGGAAGAAGATCTATCCACAGAGAAAAGAAACAATTGAACGAGTGTTTGCAGATGCCAAGGAAAACCATGGGATGAGATTTACACGTTTGAAGGGACTAGAGAGAAATCAGCATGAATCGCTGATTATTTTTAGCTGCCATAATCTCAAAAAACTGGGCTTGAGTAAAAAGAGATTAGGATATATATAGATCCTAATTAAAGATATTTCACCAATAAACATAAAAAAACGAAAAGAAGGAATTCAATTTCATTATAGAAATCAAATTCCTCTATTTATTTATCAACAACCTGAATGGACCTTATAGATCCATTCTAAATTTTCTACTATTCTCCACCTAAACCTTTTACATCATTTTCAGTTATCTTATCACCGTCTTCAACACGATCAATAAGTTTAGTAATCTTTTTAACATATGATGCGTAAGGTTTCATAACATAGATTGATGTACCATGCATTGAATAAGTTTGATCTGTCATATACCCTTTTCCATCAAGTTGTACATTGAAAACATCCCATTCAGCATTATCATCTAGTTGCATATTAATTAATGATTTAATTTCGTCAGAAGACATGTTTGTTTCAAAGCATCCTTCGATTGCTGTTAAGATTCTTTGGAAATTAGTAATAATCTTTGGTGACATTGCCTTATTCAACATTGCTTTTAATAATTTTTGTTGGTTACGTCCTCGATCATAATCTCCACTTGGTAAATTATATCTTTCTCTTACAAAACATAGCCCTTTATCACCATCTAATTCATTTTCACCTTTTACAATATGATAGTTACCATGTCTTGTTGTAAATTCATAATCAGAATCAACAGTTACTCCGCCTAATGCGTCAATAATATTTGTAATACCACTAAAGTTTGTTCTTGCATAATAGTTAACATCTAAATCTAAAAAGTCTTCAATCGTAGAAATAGTCTCTTCAACACCATAGATACCAGTATGTGTCAATTTATCCATTTTACCATTTTTATGAAGTTCAATTTCACAATCACGTGGAATACTTGTCATTAAGATTTGTTTAGTTTTTGGATTAACAGTAACAATTAAGTTAACATCACTTCTTGATACTGTTGATACAGAACCATATGTATCGATTCCAGTTACATATACATTAAATGGCTTTTCAGTTACATCTGTTACTGCTGTTGTTACTGATTTTGCTTTTTTATCAAATTCATATGTTTTTACAATTCTTGTTTCTTCATCAAAACCTTCATGATTTAACTCTAACATTGATTTATATTGTGTTCCAACAACAATTGCATCTACTTCTTTATTATAAAGAGCATCTGCTAATTGAGAATATGTATCATATGTCGTATACTTTTGTGTATCAATCGTTTCTTCCATTTGTGCTAAAGCTTTATTTAATGTAGCTTTTTCTTTTTCATATGATCTACCAAAATTAACACCTTTTAAACCATCAAGTGATGCTGTTCCATAATCACCATCTTTTAAAACAATGACATTGATAGCGTATTTTTGAGTTGTTGTTTGTACATTATTTAAGAAAGTATTTCCTCTTGCAGCAAAAGTACTTCCAATTACTAAAACAATTGAAACAATTAAACTCAACACTTTAGAAATAATAGTTCTTTTACTTGTTTTCCCTTCAACAATTTTTTTCTTTCCTGTTTGAATAATAATCCAAAGCAATAAAACCAATACTGCCAAAACAGCAGCTAAAATAGCAAAGTATTTAACAGGTAATAATTTTGTTAAATACACAAAATATAAAAGGACACCAGATGCGACAACTTGTAATGTCAAAATAAGTGCTCTGGATGTCATAAATCGCATAAATTTGTTTTGTTTCATAATCATCCTCCATATGTTGGTTAATTCTCGTTTATCATAGCACAATCGACATTTTATAGCAAATCGCCACTATTTTCTAAATAACATCCAAACATATACTGATTATCTTCTATTTTTGACAATTTTTTCCCATTATATTTTCTACATATTTCTTCTATCAAATATTCATTCTTCTTAAAATGATGATCAACGACAATTTCATTTTCAATCAAGCATCTTATCTTAATAATTGTATAATATCTTTGACTTTCTATCGTATAATGAATTGCTTTATGTGTTGTTTTTTGACTAAGAACAATCGCATGATCCAATAAAAATTTTAAAATAGTGGCTAAGTCATAAGAAGAAACACCTTGATAAATTTGATCAGAATAAGTTCCATAAAAATCAATCTGATGTTCCTTCATAATTTCTGTATACCGATTAAAAACATAATTTAACACAATGTTGTTTGTGTGAATAACCTCTGTCGGTATTTCTAATGATATATCTTGAAGTTCAATTTCCTGATTCTCTTTTAAATCTTTAACAAACTTTTTATAATCATGAATAATTTTGTTATATTTTTTACTTTTTTGATTAGCAATTTCCACAAGTGTTTCTTCATACCGTAATGCTTGTTCATGAATTTTTCGATTCATTAAACGTTGATAGTACTGCGTCATTTCTAAACATAATATATAAATCAACACAATCATCATTAATGAAACTACATACAAACAAATAATCGATGATAAACGCATTTGATTCATCAGATATTCATTAAAAGTATAGAGATCTAAAAAAATAATAGCTACAAGTGTTATCATAACAAAAAACCAAATATGTTTATTTAATTGAAACTCTTCTTTCAAATACTTTTTTAAATAAAAATATTCTATCAACCATATTCCCTTAGAAATAAAAGTAATCAAATATCCTAAATATCCATCATAAGCATAAATAATATAATATAGTGATTGTTGATTTAATAAAAACATACACAATCCATTAATAAGCAACATATTAACATTCACAAAAATAAGTTTAATTATCTTATTATAAATGTCACCATCATAAAAAAGATGAATATATATTAAGCTTATAATCAATAAGATAATGCCTCCATAACTTATAGCAAAATATTTATTCATCATTAAAGATAAAAAACTCATAAATACTATAAAGAATATTTTATTATACTTTACCTCTTCTCTATTTTTAAAGAATAAATCAAGATACATCACATAAATTAAATTTTCTATCAAAACATAAATAATATCTAGAAATAATTTCATCGTATTTTATATTCCTGATAAGCTTCTTTTACAGAATTTTTATATTTATAACTTAAAGGTAGTTGTATTTCATTTTCTAAAACCACCATCATTTCTTTTAGATTAATGTATTGAACATATCTCATATTTACAAGGATTCCATAAGAAATTGTAATAAAATCATTTTTCTTTATCTTCTTAATAAAATCTTTGAAAGTAGAGCGTATTTTGTACTCCTCTCTTCCATGAATTACAATATAATTTTTATCTGTATGTATATATTGTATATCATCATAATATATCGCAACAATTCGATTACCACTTTCTACAATAATTCGATCGTGATCTGATTCTAATTTTTTAAGTAATCTATTCATCTTATTGTGAATATCTTCTTTTAATTTCTTTTTTCTAATAAAATCAAAAATATCATAATCTATGCTTTTATAAACAATATGATCATATTTAGTAATGATGATTCTAATGTATTTACTCATTTGAGTTTCTTTAAAAAACTCAAATGCTGTCATATTTTCCATCTCATAGTCTATATAAACAACATCAAAATAATCAATTTCATCAATCAACAACTTTGCTTCTTGAAAATATGAAACTTCAAACATTTCATACTCTTGTAAGCAGTTATGTATTTCTTCTAAAAAGTTTTTTTCATCATCTAAAATTGCTACTTTATACATTATTTCATCTCATGAACCATTTTTACATACTCCACAATTGTTTTATATGTTCTTCTTGTTTCTTTGTTTTTCATAAACTCTTTTGGCATATAAATATGGTCTTTAGCTTCTGCTTCTCTTTCGTCTAATGGAATAGGTGTATTGACAACTCCTAAAATATAATCACATGAAACATTAAAAAATTTAGCCATTTCAGCAACTAAATATATATCTGGGATGGTTCTATTTTGTTCATAAAACTGTATTGTTTTCAATGATACCTTAAATACTTTTGATAATTCCTTTTGTGTCATTCCTTTTTCTAATCTTAAATATTGTAATCTCTCTCCTAACATTATTTTGTCCTCCATAAAAAGATTCTCGTTTGATAAATAAATAATTGCGATATTCTACTATCTCAAATAGTATTATATACTTTTTAATCAATAACATTCTAGTTAATTTTCCCACTATTTCTTTAATTTTCCCTAATAGTATCAAATTTTATTTTTTTTCTATAAAATAAAATTGAAATCAAGAAAGGAAGTATATATGAACCATCTTGCTAAGTATCTAACAATGAAAATAATTCCTAGAGAATATGAAAATGATTTAGATCAAATTGAACTTGCAGTTTATGGAATGGAAGGATTGTTATGCAACCTTTCTACCCTTTTTGTAGCAATTATTTTATCATTCATTTTTCATACAACTTACGAATTCGTTTTATTTATTTTCTTTTTTATACCATTAAGGTTATCCTATAAAAGTTTTCATTGTTCATCATTTCTACAATGTCTTGTCTTTTCAAACATGATCATTCTCTTTGCCTCATATTTTATTAAATATGTTACAAATATCCCTTTTTTAAGATTGATATGTTTGAGTTTAATAGTAGCCAATTACACTTTATCTTTTGAAAAAAATAAAAGACTTCATTGCATAGAAATATTGATTTTATACTTATGCTCTTTTATTGATTCATCTTTACTTGTTATTTACTTGATTTCTTTATTTATTAACACTATTTTAATTTTATTAAAAAAGAGGTGAAAATCATGTTTAAAGGATTATTTGATTTATTAGTTGGTTTTGCAGCTGTTTTAGATGTACCTCCTTCATGGTGGATCTTATATGAACCAAAGAAACCCCAAGCATTAAAAAACA
>OHAJ01000995.1_pt1 | contig 21181 bp, 18 predicted proteins | sample 1577101 | NCBI WGS metagenome assembly OHAJ01 (sample SAMEA3541531, study PRJEB24748) | human gut metagenome | biome: human gut; feature: human-associated habitat; material: faeces | place: China | collected 2012
TATGATTTCAGCCATTTTATGTGCCTTGTATACATAGCAGACTGTTATAAAGATGTGATTCCAGATAAGCTGTATCAGGCTATGATTAACTGGAAGTTTGACGAAAGTTAAAGAAAGGCTAAGATTATTTATACATATGAAATACGAGAAATATTGAAGGTGGATGCGCTAAAAATGATCCAGAAATATCATTATTCAAATATATTACCACGTCTGAATAAACATTTCTTAGGATTTTATCTGGATGAAAGATTGGTCGGAGTTGTCACTTTGGGCTGGGGGACTAGAGCATTACATACAATACAAAAGATATTCCCGTCATTAAAAACAGAGGATTATTACGAGATTGGCAGGATGTGTATGTCGGAAGATATGCCAAGAAACAGTGAATCACAAATGTTATCACAAACCATTAAATGGATAAAAAGTAATTGCCCGGATATAAAAGTGTTGTTCACTTGGGCGGATGGAATGGTTGGAAAGCCCGGATATGTATACCAGGGAAGTAATTTTTATTATTTGGGATATATCTGGACAGATATGTATATGAAAAATGGAATAAAGTTATAAAGTTAAAAGTCACTGTGTTATCTTTGTTCACAATTGCAGACTCGAGGTCTTGCGCTACAAACAAATTCTGCTGGGCAGACATTTGCAGTCCACAGGCTGCCATAAATGCGGCCAATATAATCTTTTTCATTTCAGTTCTTCAAATTAAAGTTCATTGATTCAAGTTCATTCTGCCACTGTAATAATCAGACGATGATAGCGGTTCATCTGTGGCGTACCGTTATCCGTAGCTTCCAAAATCAAGTGGATGGTATCACCGGGGTTGGCATCAGCCGGAACAGTAAAAGTTGTATTTGCAGAAGCAGGGTCATCTACCGCTACTTTGCCCCGATATGTACCGGCTGACACATATTGCCACCATTTAATGGTAAGGGCATCCTTATCCGGATCGGTTACAGTGTATTTAAGTTTCAGCTTCTCACCCGGCTTGGCACTCATGGCAAGCGCCCCTTTTATCACCGGTTCATGATTTGCGTCGGCATAGTTTGGAGTGACCGACCATTTAAAACGGGCAGCCAATCCATTCATTACCGGAGCAGTGAAGTCGGGCAAAGGATAGTGCTCGGCTCTATACTTTATCTGTTCCATGCGCGGAAGATTCTTCACCGAATCGGGAAGGACGGTTCTTCCACCGCACCATCCCCCATAAGTGGGGTCTTCGTGACCACGCAGGCCGTTACCTATCAAATTCAGGAAACAGTAAGTGTCGCCTTCAGCCAGATAGGACCCTTTCGGCTGGATTCCGGTCCAAACCACATAGCCTTGCTTTTTCAATTCATCAACCGTATAACCCGACAAACCGAAGAAATCGAACTTATCACCTTTCACCATCTGCTTACCGTCTCCCCAGACCCGATACATCTCGCCGAAAGGACCTTTACTGCGGATGTTCTCCTGCATCCATTCCGGAGAGTAGAAAATCTGATTTTCCTTGGAGGCTCTTAACTGTGCATTATAAGCCAGGCCGACTGTCATGCCCCCCATCTCCATTTGTCTGAGTTCCGGCCAGAAAGGTCGGATATACCGTGCATACGTATCATCCTGATCACCCGAAAGGGAAAGGACCACTTTTCCTATTATCTTCTCACGGATGCCTTTCCAGGCATCGGTATGCTCATAAATATCCTGAATGGACTTCAAGGCACGGGCGATGGTGCTGCCACCTCCCCAAGCATTGATGAATACCGGATCCGTACAATCATCGAGCAATACAGCTTTAATCAGCTCCGACCCCGGAGTGTCCTTGGAAATATCACCGTCGAACTCGATATTACCGATACGCACTTTAGACTTCAGGTATTCGGGAGTCGGATAAGACGAGTCGTGCACTTTCAGATTGGGATATACTTTCTCATAAGCTTCCACAGCATCGTCAATGAAACGTTCATCCGGATCCCAACGCCAACTTTCCATCGGTCCGTAGTCTATGCCATTACGGGAATATTCACGTCCCGGCACATACCACTTCGTGCCGTGCCCGTCACCTTTCCAATGGAACTGGCTGCTGGCATAAATCAAGCCTTCCACACGGAAATCCGTACTGAAAAGCAGGAAACGTATCAAAGAGTTCAGGTCATCAAGTTCCGGGTCACAAGTAATGATGACACGCGGTTTTGACGATTTTTCACCGGGCGTCTGCTGTCCGCTCATGCAAACCGGCATCACAGCCATAAGGCCTGATAGGAATAAGCATTTTAATTTATTCATAAACTAAGTTTTATTGATTAATTACCAACCCGGGTTCTGGGTCATATTCTTATTGACATTCATTTCAGTGGCAGGGAACGGAAGCAGTTCATGCTTACCACTCTTGAAGCCGGCAGAAGCATTTTTCTGCTCATCCCAGCTTACACGGCCGTCTTTGTAAAGAGCCGGTCTTTCCTGCCCTCTCTTGGCAAGTACCGTAGCAGCATCACCCCACCGAATCAAATCCTGGTAACGGCAGCCTTCCATCCAAAGCTCCAGACGCTTCTCCTTCTTGATATCATCCATAGAAACGTTGCCCAATGCAGGCAACTGGGCACGGTCACGCACTTTATTCACATATCCGGCAGCCTTACTTGCATTTCCGGACTGAAGACTCGCTTCAGCAGCAAGCAGCAGAACCTCGGCATAACGCATGGCACGGGTATTGTTAGGACAACGCAACCACCAATAGTTGATGACATCTGCTTCATAAACACGGTATTTCCAGCTGAAGTAACCGGCATTGTCCGGCATATAAGCTATGGCATTGCTCAATGAGATACCCATATCCTCCATTTGCCGGTATGTCTTGATAGAGGCATTCAACCGATAAGTATCTCCCATTTCGACAAACGCATCGTAGCTTTCCTTCGTCGGATTAAAAAATCCCCAGCCTCCATGAGAATAGATTTGAGTAGGCTCATTGAATGCAAGCATGTCTCCACGCCAATGCACATATACCCAAATCATGTTACTCATAATGCCGGTAACATTGTTGGCGTCGTAAACATAATTACTTTCAAACAGACTTTCACAATTCGCCTCGCCTTTGGTAGTCTGGATATTCTCATAATCACTGTAAAGGTCGTACTTCCCGCTATTGATTACCTCATCCAAAACTGTAACAGCAGCACCATAATTCTTCTGGAATACGTATGCCTTGCCCAACAAGGCTTGTGCAAATTGTTTGGTGATACGATAGGTAAAGTTGTCCAAGCTTGTCTTTTCCTCCAAATTGCCACTGTTGACAGCTTCGGTCAAATCTTGGTTCACCAATGCCCAAAGCGCCTCTGTATTACCATTTGCCTGGGAATATTCGTTTGCTTTCAACGGATGGTCCACCAACGGCGGAGTTCCCCAAAGACTGATCAATTCGATGTAGGACATCGCACGGAAAACCTTTGCCTCTGCACGTGCACGAAGCTTAACCTCAGAATCATCGCCTACATACTGCAAAACAATGTTGGCGGCATAAATCACTTTATAAAGATTCGTATACAACGTTTTAATATGGGAAAAATCAGAGTCGAACGTATAGGTCGACAGCAACTGCGCACTGGCAGCCGTCCAGCTTTCCCCTGCCGAATAGCAATCGTCAGAAAGAAGATTCTTCAGCCAGAACGCAGGCTCATAGGTGTCCTTCCAATTGCTATAGCAGGCTATAATGGCTTCTTCCGCATCGGCATCCGTTTTATAGAAATTTTCGAAAGTGCTTACCCCATGCTGCGAAATATCCAGATTGTCCTCACAAGAGGAAAAGAAAGTGCAGCCGGCAAGTAACAGACTTGATAAAATATATTTTGCTTTCATATTTCGTATTGAATTAAAGATTAAAATACTACGTTAAGACCGAGCACGACTTTCTTGCTGGACGGATAAGAGCCCATATCCAAACCCATCGCATTGCCTGTACTCGTAAATTCAGGATCAAATCCGGGATATTTGGTAAATGTGAAGAAGTCGTCTAAAGAACAATACAAACGAAGGTTACTCAAACCCACCTGCTTCAACAAATTCTTAGGCAGGTTATAGCCCAACTGTATCTGCTTGATTTTAAAATATGAGCCGTCGAATACAAATTTGGAGCTCTTTAAATACTTATCATAATTGCTGGGATTGGAACGGGCATATTTTGCATTGTCTCCCACAGCAATCCACCGTCCGTCATAGAATTCCTTCAAGGTATTCGCTTTCATACGGGAAGTACGGTTATAGCCGGCAAACACATCATTGCCATGAGAACCGGAACCAAAGATTGTCAGGTCAAGGCCTTTCCAGGCAGCTGTCAAAGTAATACCATAAGTAAAGTCGGGAATGGCAGAACCGATCTCTGTCTGGTCGGCATCTCCAATAATGTCATCATCATTCTTGTCTTTGAACATTGGGTCACCCGTTTGCGGATCAATACCCGTGCACTCATAACCGCGCATGTACCAAATGGGATGTCCTTCTTCAAAATAATTCATAGTGCCGATACCTGCACTTGTTGTACTGGCAATACGCTCCAATGTTTCATGAAGATAAGTTACTTTATTCTTCAAAGTAGCGATGTTAGCTTTTACACTATAACTGAAATCTTTGATATGATCACGCCATGAGAGTTCAAACTCAAATCCGCTGTTCTTGACATTTCCCGCATTCATAGGTGAAGTAGTGTTACCCACAATCAAAGAAGGAGTAATACCGGTTACAATCAAGTCTTTGGTTTTCTTCTCATAATAGTCAAATCCGAAGCTCAAACGGTCATTCAGCATCCGGAGGTCGATACCCAAGTCTATCTGTTCGGAAGTTTCCCACTTCAAATCATAGTTACCGGTTGCAGATGGCAACGAACCTGTTTCATAAGACACATCACCTGACATCGGATAATTGATTCCAGACAAAATCGTAGCATCATACATATAGTCTGCCAAACCGGCGATACTACCATTCTGTCCCCAGCTTGCACGCAACTTCAAATGAGAGATTGACTTGAGGTTTTCCATAAATTTCTCGTTGGAAAGTACCCAGCCGACAGACACAGCCGGGAAATAGCCCCAACGTTTCTGCAAAGGAAGGATAGACAAGTCGGCTGCATCCGCACGAAGGGTGAATTGGGCAAAATACTTGCCTGCATAGTCATAAGATGCCCGGCCAAAGTAAGAAAGATTGGCATACCTCCGCTTCTCTCCACCACTTACCGTACGAGTGGCAGTACCGGTCCGAAAAGCAAAATAGGCATAATTGGGATCCAACTTGGTAATACCCAAATCAACCTTGTCGCCGGAACGGCTACCATTGATTCCTCCCGTCACTCCAAAGGAAGTATTGGAAGAATAGGACATACCAAGCATCACGTTTACATTGTGCTTATCTGCAAATGTCTTGGTATAGTTGGCAAAGTTTTCCCATTGCCAGTACGTGGTGTTGGAGCTTGTCGCACTTACCGATACATAGTCCTGATAAAGGTCAGAGCAAGTAATGTTAGGCATAACATAGCCGTAGGAATTGCTGTAAGTATAACGGTATCCCAAACGTGAAGTGATGACCAACTCTTTGATCGGAGTAAAATCCAGATAAGTGGAACCGCTGAATACAAAACCATCCCTTTTCGTTGTGCCACGGTCACGCATGATATACGGATTGATATTATTGGAGTCGCCATAAGGGGAAATGGAATAATAATCACCATTGGCATTCTGAAGCAGAGTATGTCCCTGATTCATATAGTTAATCATAGTGTCGGGCAGTTTGTCCGGTGCATAGGTGACCGGCGTCAGAGGGTCAAGCTGAATGGCAGACAGCATCAGAGAACCGGTTGCCGAACCTTCGCTTACAGACTGTACATGATAACGGGAAAATGAATTGTTTGTCGTGAACTTCAACCAATCCTTTATTTTATAATCTGCATTGACAGTGCCGGTAATGCGGTCAAAAACATCCTTATTGCCAACAATGGGACCATTATTACTTAAATAAGAGAGTGAGGCGAATAATGAGCCATTATCATTGGCACCTTGGAAATTGACATTGTGACGCTGCATCATGGATGATTCAAATGTCTCTTCTATCCAATCGGTATTTGTCTTTCCATCCCAATACCTATCTATTGTTTCTCTGGGAATAAGATTACCTTCAGTCATATAATTGACATATTCCTGAGCATTCAGAATATCAGGAGTACGACCTAAAGACTGGGAGGACAACTGGAAATCATAAGAAATACGACGAACTCCTTTTTTTGCCTTCCGGGTGGTAATCAAGACAACACCATTACCGGCCTGGGCACCATAGATAGCAGCAGAAGCAGCATCCTTCAACACCTCCATACTCTCAATATCATTCGGATCGAGGTTACTGATGTCTTTCGTACGCAAACCATCGACCACATACAAAGGATCTGAACTGGCATTACTGCTATATCCACGGATACGAATGGCGGGATTCGAACCAGGAGCCGCAGATGCAGAAATAATTTGCACACCGGCTGTTTTACCCTGCAGGGCCTGCTCAGCATTGGTTATGGTACGATTTTCAAAATCTTCTGCTTTTACGGAAGAAATCGCCCCTGTTACGGAACTTTTCTTCTGTACACCATATCCTACAACAACCACTTCATCCAAAGTCTTGCTATCTTCCTTCAGTATAATATTCATAGTACCTGCAACGGCTTTCTTTTCCTGGGTCACATACCCGATATACGAAAAGACAATAGTGGAACCCTCGCTCGCTGATAAGGTATAATTGCCATCCAAATCAGTTATAACACCATTTGTCGTTCCTTTTTCCAATACACTTACACCAATCATCGGTTCATTAAGTTCATCGGTGATTCTGCCAGATACACTTACATGTTTCTGTGCAAAAACAGATGTCATACCTACCAAAAGGAACAGCACCAAGACCATTAACCTTTTCTGTTTAATTTGTCTTACAATCGTTTTCATTTATTATTATTTTGGGTTAACAATGAATTAAAATATCAGTTTGAAAGCGTAATCAGTACCAGCCCCACAACAAAGAGTACAAACATAGTCGCAATCATAGGTACAGTTCCTTTGGGAGCTCCTTTGAACTCTTTCCATACAAAGAATCCCCAAATCATGGCTACCACCGGTGCGGCATTGCTCAGCGCATAGGCTATGGCCGGATTGGCTGATCCGGCTCCCATAAAGCTGACCACCATACCGCTCATCCAGATAAAGCCGCCCAACATACCGATCAGGTGTGTACGGGTATCACCTTTCAGATAGTCCTTCATTGTGACCTTGTTTCCTTGAGCCGGATGACTCATGGCAAACGTATTGAAAATGGGAGTAGTGATAAGGACACCGGCGGCAAAGCAAAATACGCCGGTATAGGGAGTCAGTGTTCCCGTACCACCCGCAACATACTGGGGATCGAGTGATTTTACAACCAATCCATAGAAAAACATGATGGCCAATCCTGCCACAATAGCCAATAAGATACCTTTTTTAGGGGTGGATGCCTGACTCGCCGACATCTTTCCATAAGCCTTCCCGCAAATGCAGATGGCTACAATGATAACAACTACCCCTATCCAAAGCAATGCCTGGTTTCCGGGGTATACTTCACCGGCCAAAGTTATCAGCAGATAATTAAAAATTATACCGCCTATCCAGGCTAAGCCTCCGCCAATGGGAAACCCTATCGACATACCGGCCACAGCGATGGCTGCCGTCAGAAAGATATTACCGAAATTCCAGACAATACCACCCAACAGTGCATACTTCATACTGTTCCAGTCCATTGCCGCCAAGTCCTCAAAGAAAGTACGGCCTTCACTTCCCAAGCTTCCCAATGTCAGAGCCCCCAACAGAGCCGTGAAAAACAAACCGAAAGCCAAGTCCCAATAGAAAAGCTCGAAACTCCAGCTTTTCGAGGTCACCATCTTCTGCGTATTCGCCCAAGAGCCCCAACAGAGGCAGCAATAGACACAACACAGAATGGCCAAAATATAGTTGTCAACAAGTATCATAATTTATCTTCTGTTGTTTACCGTGTGTTTACTTTTCATTCATGCACATATAGATTCCAGCCCAAATAGTCCTCGATGGCTTCGTTCAGAATTTCCTTCACATCATTGCGAACCATAGCCACATGATGTTCAAAACCATTTTTACAAATATACTTCATCAGAGTCTGCAAGTTATTCACCTTGGTGACAGCTATGCATCCATCCATTCCATACGGGTCATCCGTGATTTCACCAGTACCCAAATAAGCCTTGATAGCGCCTTTTGTATCATCTGTGGAAATACGGAAGAATGTGAAATCACCTTTGGTCACTTTACCATATACGGCACCGAATGTATTGACCTTGCCCAGCGTACGTCCCAAAACGCCCAGTGTACCAAGCTTCAAGTCATTTCTGACAAACGATTTCGGGAAGTTACCGCAATGGGTACATACACATTTGTTCCGGTCTTCTGCAAAATTGTTATTCCAGTCAAGCAATGCCGATTGACCTTGCGCTGCCAATGTCAAAGCATACATGGACACAGCGCCGGCAATATCTACCTCACAAGCGGCAGGAAGTAATTTTTCACCCAGCATACTCATTGTCACACATGCTGCACAACCATAATTTTGTTCCAAAGAGTCCCAACACTGAACAGCAACAGCATCAATCTGATTGGCTTCGATCCAACGTTCTACAGCCACACCGAATTTTGCCTGAAGCACCAGCTTGTCACTATATTCCTTGGGAACTGCCGCATAGCACTTAATTTCTTCAAGCTTCTTCAGCAACTCCGCATCCGTATCCTCAATCTTACGGGCAGCACCGAGTATTTCAGAAAGGTCGACCGGAACGACTGTAATGCCACTCTTCTGTAACAGTTTCTCACTTGCACGTACAGTCTGGAAACCAGCCGGACGAGCACCGATAGCACCGATACGTGCATGGCGCAAGCCATTGACTACACGACAGATACCAGCAAACTTATTGATATCCTTGGCCAGTAATTCGGAGTATATAGAATAGGTGTGTAGCGTGGTATCTGTAAAAGGTATGCCATATTGATACAGATTGTTACAAACAGAAATCTTACCGCAAAAAGCATCACGGCGGCTGTCCAGATCCACCTTGTCGTTCTCGTCGTCACAAGCCTGTACCAAAACGGGGACATTCAAATCGGCCACGCTGATAGCATTGATGATTCCAATCTCAAAGCCAAAGTTGGGCAGGGAAACTATGATACCGTCAATGCGGTCACGATTCTGTCGGAACAGTTCCGCACACTTCAATCCGTCTTCGCGGGTTTCAATACTGCTACTGCCGGTAGGAGTAGCGTCTTCAGGTAAGATCACATAATCATAGCCTTCGTCGGCAAGTGTTTTCAACAATTGTTTGCGAACATCTTTAGCCAATTCTGAATTAAAATAAGCACGAGTGCCGATAATTATACCGAAACACATTCTTTCCTTGTTTTTCATTGTAGATAGTGGGTATTTAAATTATACTTTGAAAATATTTATCTGATTAATTGGTTTACCGCTTTCAACCAGCCTTCACACCATTTTTCTACCTGTGATAGGTTACTTTGCGGCTCTATGCGGTAGCGGCTCCGGCGTAATACGGACACCTGCTCAAAGCTCGTCCATATCTTGCGAGCCATTCCGTTCATTACAACGGCTCCCAAGGCCGAAGCTTCTTCAACATCCGAACAATTGATCGGTACACGTAAGCAGTCGGCCTGGAACTGCATCAGGAATTTATTTTTTGTAGGTCCTCCATCGGCTCTGACTTCTTTCAGCTTTATACCTGCCTGACTGGTCATCGCTCTGACCAAATCATTCACTTGATAGGCTATGGATTCAAGTGCTGCCCTGAGAACATGCGGTTTCCCGGTACCTAAGGTCATCCCTAAAATGGCAGCCTTTACATCCCCTTGCCACCAAGGAGCTCCCAACCCGGCAAAAGCCGGTACGACATACACACCTCCATTGTCTTTTACTGTAGCCGCCAACTCTTCCGCTTCGTCTGGCGAACTAATCATCTGCAATCTCTGTTCTAGCCACTTGATGGTAGCACCAGTACAATGGATATTGCCTTCAAAAGCATAGAATATTTTTCCAAGTGCGGCAAAACCGATGGAAGTGACCAATCCACGGGGAGCAACGGCAGCTTTTTCACCAATATTCACCATCACTGATGAGCCGGTTCCATAAGTGACCTTGCCCAGCCCTTCTTCAAAGCACATCTGACCGGCCAGTGCACCGTGTGAATCCCCCAATACACCGGCTATGACAATAGGATTCTTAAATAATCCTCCCACCGTAGTTTCTCCAAAAACAGCATCACATGGCAGTAATTCAGGCATCATAGTTTCGGGGATGGTAAATAGCTCCAGCAGGTCACTGTCCCATTGCATCGTATGAATATTAAACAAAAGAGTCCTGGAAGCATTGGTATAATCTGTCACATGGCGTTTACCATCAGTCAATTTCCAAATCAGCCACGTATCAATGGTTCCCATCAATAAGTCACCGTTATCAGCAGCCTGACGGGCTCCTTCCACATTGTCAAGTATCCACTTCACACCACTGGCTGAGAAATAAGGATCCAATAGCAAACCGCTTTTCGCCTGTACTATTTCGCTGTACCCACTGGCTTTCAACTCATTACAGATATCAGCACCACGCATGCATTGCCATACCACAGCATTGCATATCGGTTTGCCCGTATGCTTATTCCATACAACCACTGTTTCACGTTGATTGGTGATGGCCAACGAATACATATTGTCTGCCACTTCCTCCTTTATCAGTTCGGCTATACTTTTCTGTACATTCCGATAAATTTCTTCAGCATCATGCTCCACCCATCCGGATTTGGGATAATATTGTTCATGGGTGACATTGACGCGCCTCAGCATTTCACACCTCTCATTGAATAGCATGGCTTTGGTAGCCGAGGTGCTTTGGTCTATTGCAATTATCAGGTTTTCCATTTCAGGTATTATTAAAGGCTAATTGATTTCAAATTTATCGAATCGGAGTTACTTAAGGAAGTCAAGGGCAGTTTTCACGATACCGGATGAGTCGAGTCCATAATGGGCAAAAATTTCCAGGGAGTTCCCATGCACCACATTCTCATCAGGGATACCCAGGATTTTCACCGGTACGGGATGCTCGGATATGATTTCAGTCACCATCGCCCCAAGACCTCCATACTGGCTATGCTCCTCAACCGTGATGATTCGCCCGGTTTCGGAAGCGGCTTTCAAAACAGCTTCCTCATCACAAGGTTTAATAGAGGACATATCCAATACCCGGGCCGAAATACCATATTCGCGTAACTTCAAAGCCGCCTGACGTGTGTGGTATACGGTTTCACCGGTTCCGATAATAGTCAGATCTGTTCCGTCCAGCAACATGTTGGCCTTACCTATGGCAAAATCAAAATCATCATTTTCATAGACATCGGGAACTGCTGCACGACCTACACGTACATAAACCGGTTCGGGATAATCAACCAAAAGCTCAACCAGTTTTTTAGTCTGTCGGGCATCGCAAGGTAACACGATATTCATTCCGGGAAAAGTACGCAGCACGGCAATGTCGTGTAAGCTATGATGGGTAGCCCCCAAAGCTCCGTAAGCTACTCCTCCACTTACTCCCAATATTTTTACGTTGTTCTGGCTATAAGCCAAGTCCACCTTTACCTGTTCCAAGCTACGAGCCACATAAAAACAAGCCGGACCACATACAAACACTTTCTTTCCGCTATGAGCCAACCCGGCTGAAATACCCACAGCATCCTGCTCCGCAATACCACACTCCACGAATTGCTGCGGCAATTCTTTGGCAAAATCATTTAACGTCACCGAGCCACGGGCATCCGTCGTCACAGCAATGATGTCCTTGTCCATCCGAGCCAATGACAACAAAGTGTCGGTGAAACTTTTTCTGCAAGCTATCATATCAATTATATTCTAAATCCTTAATTCTTTCTGATATTTCTTGAATGGCCTGTTCATACTGTTCGTTACTCGGAACCCCATGATGCCATTTAGCTACCCCTTCCATGAAAGATACTCCTTTCCCTTTTGTCGTATGAGCCACCAGCAAATGAGGGTGACGGTTTGCATAATCAATGGAACGGAAAGTCCGGATAATATCTTCCATGTCGTCACCATTCATATCCTTTACCTCCCAGCCGAATGCCGTCCAGCGATCATGGATATCATCAATTCCCATCACATCTTCCGTATTTCCGCTAATCTGCAAATGATTACGGTCTATTATAGCCACCAAATTATCTAATCTATACTGCCGGGCAGCCATTGCTGCTTCGTAGATGGAACCTTCACCCTGTTCACCATCCCCCATCAACACATAGGTTTTATAATCCCTGTTGTCCATTTTGGCAGCTATCGCTATACCTACCCCAACAGACAAACCATGTCCCAAGGCTCCGGTATTCACTTCAATACCCGGAACTCCGATAGTGGGATGTCCCGAAAGGATAGAGCCATATTGTCCCAATGTATCCAAAATGCCTTCTGTTATAAACCCTTTGGATTCCAGCGTCACATACAAAGCCTCCACACAATGCCCCTTGCTCAAAATGAAACGGTCACGCAAATCATCTTTAGGACTGTCCGCATTCACATTCATCACATCAAAGTAAAGAGCCGTAAGAACATTGAGGCAAGACAAATCTCCGCCGATATGACCGGCTTTTGCCTTATAGATAATTTCAATTAATCTTTTTCGATTCCTTTCTGATTGAAGAGTCAATTCTTTTGTTTTCATAGCTTATTTGCTTTCATTTCTTTGCAAAGAAAACAAATAAAAACCACGAAACGAAAGAAAACAAAAGTTTTCCATTGTTTATTAACATGTTTTATAATTAGACCAGGGCGAAAAACGAAACAAATAAATAAAAAAGAGAAAGGAACTACAGTGCAAAAGATAATATATAGAATAAAAAAGAAGAAAAACAGCAAGAATAGACTTTCATTTGACTTTTTCTGACTACCTTTGCGGAAAAATTAAATGATTATACAATGCTCAATACTGTAGACGAAGGAATAGAAGCGGTTCGACAAGGGAAAATAGTGATAGTTGTCGATGATGAAAATAGAGAAAACGAAGGCGATTTTATTGTATCCGGTGAAAAAATAACTCCTGACATTGTTAACTTCATGATTACACACGGAAGAGGGCTTCTTTGTGTACCGCTACCGCGTTCACGTTGCAAAGAACTCCAACTGCCCCCAATGTCGGAAGACAACACTTCCCTTTTAGGCACGCCGTTCACCATGTCCGTCGATCTGAAGGGCTATGGCTGCACAACGGGAGTTTCCGCCTATGACCGCTCCGCTACCATACGTGCTTTGGTTACCGGTAATATAAAGCCCTCGGAACTGGCACGTCCCGGACACATTTTCCCCCTTTACGGACATGAGGACGGAGTATTGGGACGTGACGGACATACAGAAGCATTACTCGACCTGACAAGAATGGCAGGATTGACACCCGGCGGCGCTCTCATTGAAATACTGAACCAGGATGGGACAATGGCCCGCTTGCCACAACTACTTGAAATGGCAAAAAAGTTCCGACTGAAGATTATAGCGATCAAAGATATACAGGATTATCGTAGAAACAACAATATATAAAGTAGATATGGCACTAAACCAAAGAAGAGTCAAGATTCTGGACCTTATCCGCGAAGACGGGCATGCAAAAGTTCAAGAATTAAGCAGGATTTTCAATGTAACGGATGTAACAATCAGACAAGACCTGGAAGCCCTTGAAAAATTAGGGTATATCCAAAGAGAACACGGCGGAGCCTTCCTGAAGGATGTGGGCTCATTTGCAAAAACCGGAAAGGTTTTCAATCAGACCCATATTGAGGAAAAAAGAGAAATAGCCCAAAAAGCAGCGTCGTTTATCAGTGAAGGTGAATGTATCATTCTCGACTCCGGTTCTACTACCACAGAAATAGCCAAACTACTTACACAATACAAAGAGCTGACCGTCATTACCAATGCTCTGAACATAGCACTTATATTGGGCGAAAATCCAGGCATCAACCTCATTGTGACAGGAGGAGAATTCAAAGCACCCACCCTTTCATTGACAGGAAAGATGGCAGCCGATTCACTCAAAGGTTTCCATGCCAACAAACTATTCCTTGCCACAGCAGGAATATCCCCAGACATGAGTCTGACCTATCCGAGCCTCAGCGATCTGATGGTTAAATCGGCCATGATAAAAGCCGCCGAGGAAGTCATTCTGGTAGCTGATTCCTCCAAGATAGGAATTAGTGCATTTGCCAGTTTAGGTTCAATATCTATGGTAAATTCTTTCATCACAGACAGCAATATCTCGGAAGAGAATATCGAAAAGATGAAAGAAAAGAACATAAACCTTCTAATTGGATAACTTAAAAGATTACCCCTTCCAGAAGATATTGAACAGACAATATAGTAACGATTGGAATAAGGAACAATTAGAAGTAAAACTATAAAACATGTTTTTTAGCCAGCCGATACGCTTCCCCGACCACTTCCTTCGGATAACCGCACATCTCGATAATCCGGATGGCATTACGTTCCGTCGCCGGTCCCGGTTTCAGCTTATAATCAAAAGACAAGGTATTGTCGGCAACACATTCACAAAAATGAAACGATTCATATTCGTTCTCAAGTAAGGAAGCCAGTTCAACGTCGTGAGTGGAAGCAAACACGATACTGTTCTTGTGTGCCAAAGCAGATAGCACAGCTTTGGCTATAGCTATCCGTTCCACCGTGTTCGTCCCTTTGAACAACTCATCCAGCAGGAAAAGCTGCCTACGTCCCTTTCCGACCTCCAGCATCTCTCGAACAATCTGTACCTCCTGCAGAAAGAAACTTTTTCCTTCCATCAGACTATCCTCCAGATGGATAGCAGAAAACAATGCGGTATCCATGGGAAAACGAAAACTGCGGGCGAAACAAGTATGGAACACTTGTGCGGAAAGCAGGTTAAGTCCGATAGCACGGATAAAGGTTGTCTTACCAGACATATTGGAGCCGGTAACAAGGACAGAACTGCCACAAAGCGTAATGTCATTGGGGATACAATGCTCTATAAGCGGATGATAAAGGCCCTCTGCATGAAGCGTTTCACCCTCGTCACAAGCTTCCGGAAGAGTATAATAGGGCAGCCCATCCCGAAGCTCGGAAACAGAGCAAAGCGCATCCACCAATCCAAAATAGCGGAAAACCTCTTCAATCTGTTCTTGCCTGCCCTGCAATAGAAAGAAAGCCTTGGAAACCGGAATAACCTCCCGCAGGAAAAACACATTCACCATCTCGATGAAGAAATAAGCAAGAATGGCGATGTCGCTCTCCAGCTTGATACTGAAACGGAAAGTGGAAAGTTGCTTTCGTAACGGACGCAGCGCCTGCAAAGTCTTTTGGATATCCCGATGCACCGATACACACAACGGAATCTGTGCCAGCCTCTCCGCTTGCCTGAGCAGCAGCCATAACTGAGGGATGGAAAAGAAATAGCCCTGAATCCGTGCCTTGCTGCGATAGTGCAATACCATGTTCACCAATACCGATATACACAATAACCCCAGAACGTAAAGCGAAGATGTAACATAAACCATCCCTGACAAAACAAAAGGCACGAACTGCAATATACTTAGCAAACGGTAAAAGCGGCGGGAATATATGGGATGGGAAATGGAAAACAACGATGCAATGGCGCAAGCATCCGGCGTATCCAGTTTCTGCAACTCCGACCGGATTTCTGCACGCAACTCCTTGTCGGCAGAGAGTTCGCGAATCACTTCCTCCTGTTCCGAAATCTCCGAAAGGCGGTTGTAATGCAACAAGTCGTAGAGGTACTGTCGGCCCACACAAGAAGAGGTACGGTCGGCCCATTCGAAAAAGTCATCCAGATTGAGGTCGTCCCAGGTTTTCTGTGACACCAAATGTTCTTTCTCCTTCACCGACCGGTACTCGTGGTATAGCGATATATCCGAAAATGACTGTCCCATCAAAGAATTATTTAGAATGATGCACAAAAATAATGAAAAGCTTGCATTCTATCTAATTTCCTTGCAGCTTTCCCTATATTGTGTTTACTTTGCAGATACAAACACTTTTCGTTACTTCAACATTTAAATTCTAACAAGATGAAGCACACCCTTTTCACATTGGCACTGGTCTTATTGGCTCTGCTGTCAGCATCATGCGGAGATAAGAAGAAAGTAGTATATCAGAACCCACTTCCCATGGCCTTCGGAGACCCGTTCCTCCTGAAAGCTTCCGACGGGAAATTCTATATGTACGGGACGGGGGGAGTACAGAACGGCTTCAAAGTATATTCCTCCGATGACCTGGTGACATGGAAAGATGAGGGTCCCGTCTATCAAGGCGGCACATCCGACTCATGGGCCACCGACTGTTTCTGGGCGCCCGAAGTGTATGAGCGCGACGGCAAATACTACTTATGGTTCAGCGCCAACTGGAAGGAAAACCCCACTCAGGAGCAAGAGAACTTCCGTATCGGCGTAGCCGTAGCCGATAAACCCACCGGGCCTTTCAAAGATTTGTCCGACCGCCCGGTATTCGACCCCGGCTATCCTATCATCGACGCAAACATACTCTTTGACGATGCATCCGGAAAGACCTACCTCTACTACTCCCGCTGCTGCTACAAACATGCCGTCGAGAGCGAAGTCTCAGCATGGGCCAAAACAAAGGGCTGGTTTGACGAGATTGAGGAGAGCTGGATTTACGGCGTGGAGCTGAAACCGGATTTCTCCGGTGTCATCGGAGAGCCGGTAGCATTGCTTTGCCCGCCCAAAACGATGGACGACCCTCAAGCGAAATGGGAGAACCGTTCGGTGACTACACATGAGGTCAACAGACGCTGGACAGAAGGTTCGTATATGGTGAAACACGGGAATCTCTATTACATGCTTTACTCTGCAAACTTCTTCGGAGGAAAGAATTATGCGGTGGGCTATGCAACCTCCCAAAGTCCTTTAGGCCCATTCACAAAGGCTGCCAACAATCCGGTGCTGCAAAAGAACACAGAGCAAGGCGGCATCGTGACCGGAACCGGGCATTGTATGCTCATCGACATTCACAATCGGCTCTACTGTGTCTACCATGGACGCACCGAAACCACCGGTGACGAACGAATGGTATTCATCGACCTCATAGACATCCAACCAGACGGGAAACTGGTAGTCCACGGACCGAATACGGATTTACAGAAAATCACATATTAAAGCTATCAGGCGCAGACTGTACAGCATTTCACGGTTCATTATTCCCCGTGGCTCTCCTATACATTCCGCGCCTGATGAAAATTAAAAAGGACATATCCATACACAACAATCCGCTCCATATTTGTTCCTGACTTCAATTCTATTTTCACCGGTATCCAATACAATGCCTTTCCATTCCAGTACATTTACGGAATCAGGTTTTGCAGTCCCATATGCTTTGCCATTGATATACAATTTGGCATGCTGGCCTTTGACCGCTTCTGCGCGGAGCATGGGTTTGCAGACTTCCACGTCCTGAACAACTCCTGCTTCTTCTACGGCGATATCGCCCTGTGCGGCACGCGCGGGTGGTTCTACGACGCGCAGAAGGAGGGCAGCCACGACGAGAAAATTTTCCGGCGGGAGCTTGGGCGGCTCGAACGCTCTTTGCAGCTGGCGGGGGACGCGGAAAAATACTGCTTCCTGCACTATCCGCCGCGCTACCGCGGGTACGCCTGCCCGGAAATTCTGTCGCTTCTGAAGCAATACGGCGTGACGCGCTGCTATTACGGCCACCTGCACGCCGACTCCATCCGGCTGGCGCTGGAGGACGACTATCAGGGCGTGCAGTACCGCCTTGTTTCGGCAGATCACGTCGATTTTCAGCCGCAGCGCATCGGATAGACGGCAAATGGGCGGAAAGATTTTGAATTTTTTCTGAATTCGGATAAATTCCTGAAAAAACAGTGGATTTCTTGTATGAAGTCTGGTAGAATAGAGCGGATTCAAATGAGAATGGTGAATTACGGCCTTTTATAAGCCGCACCGCATAGGAGGAAAGTACCACAATGAACGTCAAAAACGTAGAGAAAGAAAACGGCAGCGCAAAGGTCACTGTCGAGATCGCAAAGGACGAGTTCCAGACCGCGCTGGACAAGGCGTATGCCAAGATCCGCAAGGACATCATGATCCCCGGCTTCCGCAAGGGCAAGGCCCCGCGCAAGTTCGTCGAGCGTATGTACGGCTCTCAGGTGTTCTATGAAGACGCCGTGAACGAGATCTTCCCCGACATTTACGAGGCTGCCATTGTCAAGCAGGAGCTCAAGGCTGTCGGCCAGCCCTCCGTTACCGATATGCAGACCCCCGAGGACGGCAGCGTCGTGCTGACTGTCTCCACCGAGCTTTATCCCGAGGTCACCCTCGGCGAATACAAGGGCATCGAGGTTCCCAAGGAATCCGTCTCCATCTCCAAGGCAGAGGTCGACGCAGAGCTTTCCCGCATGCAGGAGCGCAACGCCCGCATCGAAACGGTTGACCGCGAAGCGAAGACCGGCGACACCGTCGTTCTGGACTTTGAGGGCTTCGTGGACGGCAAGCCGTTTGACGGCGGCAAGGCCGAGGGCTATACCCTGACGCTCGGCTCCGGCGCGTTCATCCCCGGCTTCGAGGATCAGCTCGTCGGCCTCAAGGCAGGCGACGAGAAGGACGTCGTCGTAACCTTCCCTGAGAACTACACCAAGGAGCTTGCCGGTAAGGAAGCCACCTTCAAGTGCAAGATCCACGAGGTCAAGGAGACCATCAAGCCCGAACTCGACGACGAGTTTGCCAAGGACGTCTCCGAATTCGACACGCTGGCCGCGCTCAAGAAGAGCATCAAGGCCGATCTCGCCGCAAAGCGGCAGGAATCCGTTGACCGCGAGTTTGAAAACGAAGCCGTCGTCCTCGCAGGCAAGAACATGACCTGCAATATCCCCGCCTGCATGATCGACGAGCAGGTTGACAAGCATCTGGAGCAGTTTGCCTATCAGCTGCAGTCTCAGGGCATGAAGATGGATGACTACCTCAAGATGATCGGCGGCGACGTCAAGGGTATGCGCGATTCCATGCGCCCGATGGCCGAGCAGACCGTCCGCAGCAACATTCTGCTCAGCGAGATCGTCCATCAGGAGAACCTCGACGTGACCGAAGAGGAAGTCGAGGAAGAACTGAAGAAGATGGCCGAGCAGTATAAGATGGAGCTGGACAAGATCAAGGAAATGGTCGACGTTGAGGCCGTCAAGTCCGATCTGAAGGGCCGCAAGGCTGTCAAGCTGATCGTGGACAATGCAAAGCCCGTCGAGAAGGAAAAGAAGACGGCAAAGAAGGCCGCCAAGAAGGAAGACGCCGCTGAGGCTCCCGCCGAAGAAGCCAAGACTGAGGAATAATTCTCCGGCCCGTTGGGTAGAATCCTACAGCCAACCTGACATCCGTCTGAAAGGAGAATCCCAAATTATGAGTTTGGTTCCGTATGTTGTCGAGCAGACGAGCCGCGGCGAGCGGTCGTATGATATCTTCTCCCGCCTGCTCAACGACCGTATCATCATCCTGTCCGAAGAGGTCAACAGCACCACTGCCAGTCTGATCGTTGCGCAGATGCTCTATCTCGAGGCACAGGACCCCGATAAGGACATTCAGTTCTACATCAACTCCCCCGGCGGCAGCGTGACCGACGGCATGGCGATCTATGACACCATGCAGTTCATCAAGTGCGACGTGTCCACCATCTGCGTGGGCATGGCCGCGTCGATGGGCGCGTTTTTGCTGTCCTCCGGCACGAAGGGCAAGCGCCTTGCCCTTCCCAACGCGGAGATCATGATCCACCAGCCCTCCGGCGGCACGCAGGGGCAGGCGACCGACATGCAGATCCAGGTCGAGCGCATGCTGAAGATCAAGCAGCGTCTGAACGAGATCCTTGCCGCCAACACCGGCAAGCCGCTTGAGACGATCAAGATCGATACCGAGCGCGACAACTTCATGACCGCCGAAGAGGCGCAGGCCTACGGCCTTGTTGACAAGGTCATCTACAAGAGACAATAATCCCTGAAAGGAGGAGTCCAGCTTGGCAAGAGACTCCATCCGCTGCTCCTTCTGCGGCAAAAAACAGGAGCAGGTCGGCCGCATCATCGCCGGTCCCAATGTCTACATCTGCAATGAATGCGTCGAGCTCTGCTCGTCCATCCTGCACGATGAGATGCACAACGGCCTGAACGAGCAGCAGCTTGAACTGCCCGACACGCTCCCCACGCCGCAGCAGATCAAGACCTACATGGACCACTATATCATCGGTCAGGACGACGCAAAAATCGCCCTGTCCGTGGCGGTCTATAACCACTATAAGCGCATTTATTACAACCAGCAGTCCGATGTGGAGCTGCAGAAGTCCAACATTCTGCTCATCGGCCCCACCGGCAGCGGCAAAACGCTCTTTGCGCAGACGCTCGCGCGCGTGCTGGATGTGCCGTTCGCCATTGCCGACGCCACCACACTCACCGAGGCGGGCTATGTCGGCGAAGATGTGGAGAACATCCTTCTCCGCCTTCTGCAGGCGGCGGATTTTGATGTGGAACGCGCCCAGCGCGGCATCATCTATATCGACGAGCTGGACAAGATATCCCGCAAAAGCGAGAACGTTTCGATCACGCGTGATGTCTCCGGCGAGGGTGTGCAGCAGGCGCTGCTGAAGATCCTGGAAGGGACGATCGCCGCGGTCCCGCCGCAGGGCGGACGCAAACACCCGCAGCAGGAGTTCATCCACATCGATACGACGAACATTCTCTTCATTTGCGGCGGCGCGTTCGACGGTCTGGACAAGATCATCGAAAACCGCATGGACCGCAAGAGCATGGGCTTCGGCGCGGAGATCACGAGCAAGAAGGAAAAGAACCTCGGCGAGATCCTTGCGCAGGCGCAGCAGCACGATGTTATCAAGTATGGCATCATCCCCGAGCTGGTCGGCCGTCTGCCGGTTATTACGCCGCTCAACTCGCTCGACAGGGAGGCGCTTGAGCGCATCCTCACCGAGCCGAAAAACGCCATTACCAAGCAGTCCGAACGGCGTTTCCGGCATTGTCGATTACTCCAAGATCACCGATTCCAGCG
>OHAJ01000997.1_pt1 | contig 21164 bp, 14 predicted proteins | sample 1577101 | NCBI WGS metagenome assembly OHAJ01 (sample SAMEA3541531, study PRJEB24748) | human gut metagenome | biome: human gut; feature: human-associated habitat; material: faeces | place: China | collected 2012
CAAAGAAGCCCTTGAACTCTTCGTTCCAGGCGTAGATGTTGAAGACCTTGCCTTCCTCGGAAGCGGGTTCCGCGGCGGGTGTCTCTTCGGCGGCGGTGTTTTCGTCGGTCTTGGCAGGCTCAGCCGTATCCGTGGGAGCGGCGGGCGTGTCGGTCGTCGTTTCCTTGCTGGCGCAGCCTGTAAACACAGCTGCGAGCATCAGAACTGCACACCCCGTTTTCCTTATCATATCTTCCATGCAGATGGATCACACGGTTCGGGCTTTTTCCCCGGATCACAGAGAGGATATCCGCCGGTGTCGTATAAGAGATCCCAGGGTTTCCTACCGATTCCTCGATCACCATATCATAATTTGTCGTTGTGATCAGATCTCCCGCGCGCCAGATCATTTGCAACGCCTCTACAAAAATTTTATTGACAGGATGTACTGACGCGATGGTCCGGTCCATGAAATCCTGATATTTTCCCGTCGCTTTTAATCCTGCCAGCAGGTAGGTTGCCGCATCGATCAGTTCCTCTGTTGTCCAGTTACCGATTCTTTGCTCCAATTCGCTCTGTTCCGCTGCCATCAGATACTCTTTTCCTGCAAGCAGCCATTTCGTCCAGCTTAACTCATGAGCCCCCACAGACATGGATGCCCCTGCGCCGCATAAATATACGATTTTCTCGCTGTCTGTCACTGCGGACATCAGCTGTGGATACGCTGCAGCCGATATTGCGGACATCTCATGCACCTCCTTGTCTCATTATTTTCTCACTTTATTTTTCACCAGCATCCAGTAATATTTCATTTCCTCACTTCTGCCATACAGCAGGAAAAATACCGCGTGGAACAGGATCACGGCCACGGTTCCCGAAGCCAGCAGGTTCGGGACCGGGCTCCATCCGGCCATCGGGCGGATGCACAGTTCCGTCATTCCGAGGATTCCCAATAGTACCAGCAGATGTCGCAGTGTCTGTCCCACATATTGGCCATAGCCCATACCGAAGAGTGGTTTGCACACATATTTCGGGTAACTGTAGAGGTAGACTACTAGGCTGCTCAGGATCGTGCCGAGGAATACTCCTGCTGCCCCCATCAGCTTGGCGAGCACAATGGATACCGTCAGGTTCACAACAGCTTCCACCAGAGGGATCCTGCGGTCTTCATGGAAGATGCCTGCTGCCTCCTTAAAAGTATTCACCGAGGCCCGCATTCCCTCCATATAGAAATTCACCACCAGTACAAACAGCACGGTCTTATTGAACAGGAAGTCCTCTCCCAGCCACAGCGTTACCATCGGCTGCAGCACGGCGTACATTCCCACTGCCACGCAGCCGAAACACCAGAAATTGATAAAATCGATCTTCCGGTATACCTCCCGGTTTCTCTCCCGGTTGCTGTCTAACAGGAAGTTGCCTACACTGTTGGTCAGGGTCTCGAAGATCCGGTTTAACAGGGCTGTGATACCGCCGATGATCAGGTGATAGTTCGTATAGAGATTCATAACCCCCAACCCAAGAACGCCGGTGATCACGATACTGTCACTTCCGGTGACCAGCATTTTCCCCAGCTTATGACACAGCAGCCCCTTTACCTTGGTCACGATATCGGTCTTGATCTCTTCCGATACCGGTGCCACCGCTTTTTCCCGGGTAAAGGGATATTTTTTGCTAATATACAGAGAGATCAGCAGGTTGGATACCACCTTCCCCATAGTCTTCACAATGAGAAACAGGATAAAATTGTGGAATGCCACCAGCACATAGACCTGCAGAGCATTCTGTACCAGATACGTAACAAAATAGATGGTATCCGGGATATAATTCATCATGTCCGCGTAGAGCAACGATTTCTTATATGCCAGGAAGTAAGAGCACAGGCAATCCGCCAGAAACAGGACATAAATCAGGTAAATGCTGTCCGGGATCTCCACATCCCCGACCAGCATCGGCAGGAATAATCCTACCCCAATGCCAATCAGAAGTACTACCCCGGAGATCACTATGTAACATTTTTTGTAAAAATGCAGAAGTGTATTGATCTTCGCCGTATCCCGTTCTGCCACCGGCTGATACATATGGTAGATGATGGCAGTTCCGATCCCCAGATCCGCCAGCGACATCATGGAAATAATACTGCTGAACAATCCGTTGATGCCGTTATAATCCCCGCCCATGGTAGAGACCAGCGCTTTCTGCACGATAAAAGCCGTGATCAGGATGATGGCGTTGGTGCCTACGGATGCTATGACATTGATGATTGATTTCTGGGTTCTCTTCATGAACGATTTCCTTTTTGCGTAAGTATCCTGTTATGTTCTGCCGCCATATTTTCTATGGTGTAGCTCTGGATCCTGTCGATGGCACGGGCAGACATTTCTTCTCTGCGTTCCGAAGACTCTGTCAGCGCAAGGAGTGCCTTTTTCATCTGTTCCAGATCCTCGTTGACCACAATGTAGCCTTCCTCTCCGTTTCGGATCAGTTCCAGTGCGGCTATGCAGCGGTCTGTGCTGATCACAGGGAGTCCTGCTGCCATAGCTTCATTGATCACCAGTCCCCAGATATCCTCCCTGGTGAAAAGTGCAAAAATATCCATGGCCCGGAAGAATTTCATCAGCCGGTCTTTTGGCATAAAATTCAGGAAATGAACATTCTGCAGATGATTTTCCTCACAGATCGCCAGGTATTCCTGCGGAGGGGTTCCCCCGACGATATAGACTCCTGTATTTTCCGGCAGGTCCTTACAGCAATGTAACAACAGATCCATGCCTTTCCGGGGGATGAACTGTCCCACGGATATAATGGCACATTCCTCCGCAACTCCGAATTCCTCTTTCCACTGCTTTTTCTCTTCCGCGGTCAGTTTCTCTGTCAGGCAGTCGGCCTTTTTCACGGAAGTAAAGGGATAGCGGATAATGTTCTCCGGCTTTGCACCGTAGGTGATGCAATACCTGTCAAATTCCTTTGAGCTGCTGAGGCATTTTTCTGCCGCTCTGATAATATAACGTTTTAATGTTGCTTTCACACCGGAAGCCTGCCCGGCAAATCCCCCGTCTCCTTCATAATAGTACGGAATCTTCCTATGTTGCAAAGTATATGCCGCCAATAGTGCCGTAGGAGATGCCAATACTGTCAATACCACAATATCATACAACCCCTTCTGTAAATGTTTTACGATCTCCGGGCAAAACGCAGTATCTGCACTCATTCGCCGGCCTTTTAATATGATTCCCTCAAAGGTATCAAAACAATATTTTTTCCATTCTTCACTTCGTTCTGTTGAAGCATCCGTTTCAAACAGTGCTGTCAGTTCACAATATTTTCCCAGTTCGTTATAGAAGTCTACTTTATACGGAGACGGGATATTGGTTATATATAATACCTTCATCTTTTTTCCCCATAGACAGTCAGGACTTCCTGTCCAAATCTTTGCTTCGAAAAAAATGTTGCTGCTTCTTCCATTTCCCCACAAATACTTTTTTTTCTGCATTCACGAATCGCTTTTTCAACTTCCGCCAAGTCACCCATTACTATGGTTCCAGTTCCTTTTTCCACGACCTCTGCACATGCTGTATCAGCATATACGATCGGCCATGTGCCACATGCCATGGCTTCTGCCACTGTCAGGCCAAACGTTTCCTCTCTGCTTGGATTTACAAACACATCCGCTTCCGTATAAATCTGTGCCAGTTTACTGGGGGTATCCGTCCTCGGCAGACCTAAAACATTTTCCGGCAAAGAAGCAATCTGCCCTTCGCTGAGTCCGACCAATACAATCTTATATTCCTCCCCCAGTCTGTCCGCTAATCTCAAAAACGTAGAAAGACCTTTTCTCTCCACCCACACATTGGCAACTCCCAAAACAACAAATTTATTCTCCAGATGATACTTTTTCCGGAAATCACTTGGTGTCGGCCGATATATACCGAGATCAATTCCATTATAAACCACCCGAACGGGATAATCTTTCAGGAAGCTCTCCCTCACCCTGTCTGCCAGCCAATAAGAGGGAACCAGCAATGTCATATCTTTTATTCCGGTAAATATCTCCTTCTTTCTGAGATAATTCTGTCTGGAACGATCTATTCCCATACTGGCCGGATATTGGCGGGTCAATGGACAATGGTGGCATTCTTCTTTCCATTTATCGCATCCCACCTGTTGAAAGTATACGCAGTGCCCCGTAAAAGGCCAGCAGTCATGCAAGGTCCATACCACCTTTATCTTTTTCCGTTTCAAATAGCTAAACAGTAACTCTATATTAATATAATATCCATGCAGATTGTGTAAATGGACAACATCCGGATGATACTCCTCCACCTTTTTCAGGAATTCTATCGTTGCACGACGGGAAGAAAATCCCTGAGCATCCCAAAGTCTTGTTGCCACCGCATGCATTTTGCAATCCCACATCGTACCGATTTCTATTGTTTTCCGATTCCCCGGATCATTATAAAATTTATGTTCTCCGTATGCAATAATGCAATCATGTCCATTATTTACCGCAGCATCGTACAAATCTGTAACAATACGTCCGGTTCCAGTCACACCGCAGACAGAGTTGACCTGCAATATTTTCATAGTAAACCTCATTTCTCTGATTTCTGACAATTCGATTTGCGGATTCATTACCCCAGGATCAGCTTCGCAGCTTCAATAACCACGCATTCGATCAGATACCATCTGCTGTATCCGTTGATACGGTAGCAGTACAGATATCTGTCCCGGATCCGCTTCTTCGCCGCCTTCAGGTCTTTATGGTTACTGGCTCCACCCATATGGAAATTCGCCAATACCTTATCCACGGTGACAATCTGTTTTCCCAGCTTCCGCATCTGGAGGAAGAATCCGTAGTCATCATGGATGCCCAGCTGGCGGAAGGGATATTTTTTGTAACATTCCGCCCGCACAAAGGTCGTAGGATGATTCCAGTCTCTGGAGGTCTGGAACTTTCTGGTCCTTGCTCTCTTGACAAAGGTACTGCCGTCTGCTTTATGCATTCGTATATTGGCATACATGAGGTCGCAGCCTGTCTTCCGGAACGTATCTACTGCTGTCTGCACGGCTTCCGGTTCATACCAGTCATCGCTGTTGATGATACCGATGATGTCACCGGTGGCATTGCGGATGCCCTTGTTCATGGCATCGTAGATGCCGCCGTCCGGTTCGCTGAGAACGTGATAGCGGATCCCTCTCGCCTCGAGCCGGGAACGGTAGGCTTCTGCGATCTCTACGGTCCGGTCCCTGCTGGCACCGTCTATGATCCAGTATTCGATGTTCGTATAGGTCTGTGCCAGTACGGATTCTATGGTATGAGCCAGTGTCTGCTCACTGTTATAGGACACCGTGATAATACTGACCAGGGGTTCTTTTTTCTCTTTACTGCCGGCATTGCGGGCAATGGTCAGGGTGCCGAAAGCCTTCCTGTCCAGCTTACCCGGCTTCCCCGGAAGATAAAATGCCATTCTGACGAAAGGATTCAGCCATCCGGCATGAAATATGTGTCGTCCGGAGGCCTGTGCCAGCTCGAAGACCATATCCGGGGTACTGCGGTAAGCATCCTCCTGGGGCCAGAAGAGTCCGCCCTCTCCGGACTCCGCCAGTGTCCGCAGATACTCACACAAATGGTCGATCCGAAGCACACTGCGCTCATTATGGTAAGTCGGGAACAGGGGCAGTTTCTGTGCCATTTTGACCAACGTCTTGTAATTCCCCTTGCAGCCGGGGCCGTAGATCATGGGGAGGTGTAGGATTGCCAGCCTTGTCCCTGTGGACGCTTCCGCTGCGAACAATCCCTGCAGCTTCTGTTCCGCCTGCCATTTGCTGTCCCCATAAAAATTGGAAGGAGCCGGCTTCGTATCCGCCGTGATCCGGACCGGTTTCCGACTGTTACTGCTGTCTCCGTAGACAATGATGCTGCTGAAGTAGACATACTGTGCGGCACCGTCTGCAATGACCTTTTTTGCCGCCTCTACGGCCAGGTCACAGTTGATGGCATAGTACTCCTGCTTCTGCTCTTCTGTGAGGCTGCTGATATCTGCATGGGCTTTGCCGGTGACATTCATCACGCTGTCATATCCGGACCAGTCTATAGCTTTCCAGGCATCTCCCCGCAGGCTGACGATATCTGCCTGATATTGTCCGGGATATTTGGTTGTAAGGTAATTATGAAAAGAAGTGCCAATATAACTATTGGCACCCAGGATCAGTATTTTTTTCATTTTTTGTCGGAATTCTCCTTATTATGCAGACTCCCGGTACCGCCTTCCACGACACCGTCCTGCCTGAGTACGCTTACAAAGGTACCGAAAAAGCAGCGAAGGTCCATACCCAGACCGTATTTTTTCACATAGTCACCGTCCAGCTTTGCTTTGACGGGAATCTCCAGTTCGTCTCTGCCGTTGATCTGCGCCCATCCGGTGAGTCCGGGAAGCACATCATTGGCTCCGTATTTATCACGCTCTGCGATCAGATCATACTGGTTCCAGAGAGCCGGCCGCGGCCCCACGATGCTCATATCCCCCTTGAAGATATTGAAGATCTGCGGGAGCTCATCCAGACTGGTTCTGCGTAGGAAACTGCCGGTACGGGTAATATACTGTTCCGGATTGCTCAGCATATGGGTCGGCATGTCCTTCGGTGTGTCTGTCCGCATGGTGCGGAACTTATAGATCCGAAAATAGCTTTTATGGATGCCTACCCGTTTCTGAGTGAAAAGGATCTGTCCCGGAGAGTCCAGCTTGATGGCAACACACAGGATCAGGAGAATCGGTGACAACACAAGAATACCAATGCCGCTTAACAGGACGTCAATGGCTCTCTTTATCGGGGTATAAGTGCGGATGCGCTTCTGCATTGCTGTGGTCATATGTGTTCTCCCTTCGTGCTACTCCTGTGTCGGGTGATAGGTGGTCACGATTTTTTCCACTGCTGCCCGGATGTCACTGTTCTCATCCATGGCTTCCCGCTCCAGCTCCACCAGCTGACCGTGGAACACTTCCTCATCGAATTCAATGGGTTTGCCGATGAAGATCATCTTATTGGCCGTTTCCTTCAGCCCTTCTTCGTTCATCAGCAGTTCTTCGTACATTTTTTCCCCGGGACGTAAGCCCGTAAATACGATCTGAATATCCTCTCCGACACGATAGCCGGACAATTTAATCAGGTTCGTGGCCAGATCCAGAATTTTCACCGGCTCTCCCATATCCAGTACGAAGATCTCTCCGCCCTTCGCATAGGCTCCGGCCTGCAATACCAAAGACACCGCTTCCGGAATTGTCATAAAATAACGGATAATGTCCGGGTGCGTCACCGTCACAGGGCCACCCTCGGCGATCTGTTTTTTGAACAGAGGGATCACGCTGCCATTGCTCCCCAGTACATTACCGAACCGGACCGCCACATAGTTGGTCTGGGAGCTGCGGTTCATGGACTGGATCAGCATCTCACAGAGGCGTTTGGAGGCCCCCATGATATTCGTGGGGTTTACCGCCTTATCCGTGGAGATCAGGACAAATTTGTCCACACCGTAACGATCTGCCGCCTGTGCCACCTTGTAAGTTCCGAATACATTGTTTTTAATCGCTTCATGGGGGCTGTCCTCCATGAGGGGCACGTGTTTGTGTGCCGCTGCATGATACACGATATTCGGCCGGTAAGTCTCGAAAATATTGTCGATACGCTCTTTATTCCGTACGGATGCGATCAGTACCACCAGATCCAGCTCCGGATACTTGCGGATCAGCTCCTGTTGGATGTCATAAGCATTATTTTCATAGATATCCAGGATGATCAGCTGCTTCGGATGATGGGCTGCCAGCTGTCTGCACAGTTCACTTCCGATGGAACCGCCGCCTCCGGTCACCAGTACGACCTTACCGCCGACATGTTCCAGCACTTCCTCCGTGTTGATACGGATCGGCTCTCTGCCCAGCAGATCCTCAATCTCCACTTCTTTCAGACTGGATACGGAGACATCGCCGTTGATCAGCTGATAAGTTCCGGGAATGGTCCGGAGTTTACAGCCGGACTCCTTGCAGATATCCAGAATTTCTTTTCTCGTCTGCACACTGGCAGAAGGAATTGCGAAGATGATCTCATCAATACTATATCGTCCCACAGCATCCAGAATACTCTCTCTGCCACCGACGATCGGTACTCCGCGCATCAGTTTACCGTGACATCCGGGCTGGTCATCGATAATGCATTTGGCCCGCATACTCAAATAGCGGCTGTTCTCGATCTCCTTGAGGATCATATCACCGCCGGCTCCCGCACCGATGATCATGACATTGACACAATGTTCCTTACCCAACAGGTTCATGCGTTTATTATTGATCAGACGTAAGATACGATAGCCGAAACGGATACAGCAGATGGCCAGTGTCAGCAGGAAAAAGTACAGCACCGAATAGCTTCTGGGCATCCGGTTATCCGTAAATTTACAATAGACGAACTGCGCCAGCGATGCACAGGCAGTCGCCCCCACGATATTGACCAGTTCATTGGCACTGGCATAGCGCCATACACTGCGGTACAGCTTCCATATCACAAAAAACAGCAGAGTTCCTATAATATTCGGAATCAGGAGGTTCTCGCAATGTTTAAAAAACATAGGATCAATATCCTGAAAGGAAAAATCATACCGGATATACAGTGCTGCAAAGGACACCAGCAATATGGACATAACATCCATGATCACCAATGCAATGATCCTTTGCAGAGGAACCCTTGAATTATATCTATTCTCCATCACAGATTGCCTTTCTCCAAGCGATGAACAGCATGGTGATCGTCAGGCTGGATACTCCCCAGGAATACTCCAGCAGACCGAATGTCACCGGGATCAGCACAAATAATTGTGCCGCTGCCGACGCAGAATCTTTCATTTTCGCATAATTCCTGCCAAACTTTATCAAAGACCACAGCACCAGCACTGCAAACAGGAGCATCATCGGAACACCGAAATCCGTACCGTATTGCAGGAAAATATTGTGCGCATGTCCCACCCAGTAATATGGATGCAGTTGGAAACCCTGTTCGGAATACGGGTGTCCTGTCAGGTTCAACTGACTGATATAGTATTTATAAATGGTACTCCGTACCAGCAAGGTATCCGTATCCTGTTCCGGCTGTAACAGCGGGATCTTATTCGCCGGAATCTCGGTCTGTGCTTCTGCTGCTTCTGCTTTCATTGCAAAGGGGGAATATTCCAGTGCATTTTCAAAAGTATCGAAAATTCTCCCCAGAGCTGCATCCATATATTCATCGATATCCACGAATTTTTCTGAATTCCAGGGATCCCAGGAATGAACCTTTCCCTCGTTCCACTCTCCCCAGAACCATACCGGATGGTGGAACACGGGAGGCAGATACCTGATAGCGCTAAAGCAGATGGGGAACGTTAAAAGTACACACAAAGACAATACCATCAGATTTTTGAACCATTTTTTATATTCCTTTAATTTACAGATCATCCACAGGAAACAGCCGATCATCAGAACAGCCACCACCCAGCCGGTACGACCTATGGTCAGCAGTTCAAAGGTCAATACCACGCCGGCCCCCAGCCAGTAATACAGCCGGATCCACTTGTTGCACCGGTTCTTCGTCACATACAGGATCTTCGCAAAGACCGCTGCCAGTACTTCCAGATAAAACAGCGCATTCAGGTTCGGATTGTTATATATTCCCTGATATCTTACACTGTCGTAAGGACGGAAGACACAGCAAAATCCCTGAAATACGAAGAATCCCAGTATAATACCGTTCATGCATCCCTGGAACAGATCTTCCCTCTCCTCCGCAGTAAAATCCGTCAGATAGAAACAGCCGAACATCAGAAAATAGCAAAGCGGCCATACGTAATCACTTCGGGAAAAGATCATCAGAAGCATCATTACGCCCCACACTGCCAGAAATTTTTTATCAAAAGAGGGGTATTTTTTCTCTATGGCCACACGGATTACCGTATGAATCAGTGCATATCCAAACAAAAGCACCGACAGTGCCGCCGACACTCGTCCGTTCACAAAAGAGTCGAAAGAAGTCACTCTCACCGCGTAAGCTGCTCCTGCTGCTCCGCCCAGGATCGTCCAGAGCAGATATGGAAGCTTATGCGCCCTGATCTCTCCCCATTTGCAATGGGATAAAAGAAGCACTGCCATGATGCTGCCGGTCATATTGCGGAATGTCTCAATATAGCCATCCAGTCCGGAACCGGTCTTGGTCCTCTGATCGATCAGGCAGAACATGAAAAAGCAGAGGGTATATAGTATCCGCTTCTTAGACCATATATTGAATGTTTTACCTTTTATTGTAAGTTCCATATTGATATCCTCATTTTCTGCTTTTTAATAGGACCACATTTTATGGCATACTCTTTTTTATTTTAATCAATTTGGACTATAAGTACAAGCCTTTCTTTATCAGTCTATGAATTCTTAAGAAAATTTCAACTGATTTTCCAAGTCAAAGTTCAGTTCAAGCGCAAATAATAGTTGACATTTTCGTATAATAAGTGTATTTTTATATGATTTAGATTCAGTAAGATCTATTTGGACGGTTTGGGATAATAGGAGGTATTATAGTATGCACGATTTTGATTATGTTCCCGCAGAAGAATGGAAGCCTGTTAGGGATGAACTTCTCCAGATTATTCTCAGATTACAAAATGAAGTAAGTGACAGTTTTTCTTTTCAATATCATTTCGTGGGCAGTAGCAAACGCAAGATGATAACTCGTGACCGGAAATCTAACATTGGGTTTGACTTTGATGTGAATATTGAAATAAACGACCCTTATGAAGATTATTCTGCAGCAGAAATTCGGAAAATAATTCATAGGGGGCTCGATAGAGTTACCCACTCTTGGGAATTTTCGGGTTCCGGATACAATTATGCCGAAGAATCCACCCGCGTCCTTACAATCAAGGTAAAGGACAGCTTCAACTCCCGAATCCTACATAGTTGCGATTTCTGCATTATTAATGAATGTGGAAACGGTCTACAGCAATATATTCGCTACAATAAAAAACAAAACAGTTATTCATGGGAGTACCAACCAAAAGGATATTCAAAATTGCCATCCAAGATTGAGTGGATTAAAAAGCACCAATTGTGGCAACAGGTTAGAGATATTTACATTGATAAAAAGAATAATAATACCGATAATAACAAAAAGTCACGTTCCTTTTTTGCTGAAACAATTCATCAAGTTTGTCAGCAAAACGGATATTAACAAACCGGTGAAAAAAAGCTTTAAAGGAACGGCGGCAGAGAGAAGTTAGTCTCTCTGCCGCTGTTAAAGCTTAGATTCGTATTGCTGTATGCACCTCTCTGATTCTCTCCGCATATTCAAATGGCATCATATATTGCAGTCTTCCCATCTCTTCGCACATCTGTTTTTTCTCATCATCAGATAATTTTTCCGTATTTTTCTCCCAGAATGAGACAAAATTTTCCCATCCGTCAGCCAGGATCCATGCCAGATCATATGCCTTTTCCAACGTTATCTGCTTCGTGCAGAGGAATTCCCCCAGACTTTCCAATGCAAGCCGTCTATATTTTTCCCGGGATAGCGGTGGTAGTTCGTCTACAATACAGTTAAGAACATTGGCTTGGTTTTCATCAAGCTCTAGCATTCCTTGCTCCACATTCTTTTCCACAATTCTTTGTACCATATCCTGTTCTACCTCTGTCAATGGCTTTCTGGTCAGTAATAATAAATAGATAAGTTCGTTGATATCTATTTCATCTTTTTGAAGAATTGCATTTAAGCACAGCTGTTCGTTATCTTGCAGCCATACGTTTTGCTCATTTTGACTCAGTTTTTCTTTACATTTTCCAAGATCAGCCGTTTTCTCCACTAATGCATGAAAATTCCTCTGAAGCAATGAGTTTTGCGTGTTCTCCTCGGTTTCTATTGTAAAATTCGCCTCCATATAGTGTATTGGAAGTGTCATCCACTCTGAATATTTCCGTAACAATATATCTATGGCTGCCGCTGCTACAGATTGTGACGCTTTATAATGGCAGATAGTTTGTAATGTTCCATTTACACAGATTCGATATAAATTTACCGTTTCCGGCGCTGTTGCAGGTCCCGGAATAATCTTAGTCCACAATCCCCATGTCTGAATATTTCCCACAATGCTTTCCAAATTCCGGATCAGATGGTCAATATTTATTCGATCTGATAATATCATGTTTCTTATCACACTCATCATTTGATCTGCCCACAGATAAGACCACATGATGAGATTATCCTCAGTAATATCACGATATCTGTCAGTGTCCTGAAGCATTTTCCAAATATATCTCAGCAACAGCAGATATACTGCCCCGTATCTTGCATTATCTTCTCCGGCATAGGAAAACAAAGCTTCAATGGTTGCAAGTATCTCTTGTTCCTCCGCATGCACTGTGAACTGCATTTCCAGCTTATGTAACAATCTGACAGGATTATGATTATCCTCGAAGTCTTCTCCTAGCCGATTGTTATCATTCAATTGTATAGGAAGTACACTACCCACCTTTTCAACATTGCAGGCAGCTGTACTACAGTCATAATATTGTCTGAAGTAATCCGGATATAATGGCAGTATGTATTTCTGCATTTCTTCCCTGAATAACCAATCCTCCTCCAGAATCTTATCCATTTTCAGCTGCTGGAATGTTTCCGACAGATCTTTCTCTGCTCCTGCTTCTCTATCAAGCAAAAAATGCAGCATTTGTTCTACATCTCCCTCTTTCCAGCCAATATTCAGCCTGGGATATCCGGGCAACAGATAATCCCTGGATATATGGTACTCGATACCATCATACTCATCCACCACCGTCACATTCTCCGGTTGTGACAATGCTTGTTGTTCCCAACGCTTCATTATTTTCTGAGGAATCCTTCTTTGCTCTGACAGTGTTATATAATATTCACAATAGATCGCATCATATAATTTCTGTATTTCTTCATCTGTAAGCAGAGCTTCCCTATAGATTTCCGGCATGCAATGTATCCCCATTGCAAATATATACTGGCATGCTCTTTGATCCTCCTTACGCTCCATATATTTTAAGTTCTTCATAAAGGCATTCATCATTTTTTGGAGATAGGTAACTGTTTTTTTCTGTATGTCCGGGTTTTCCATGAGATAAGGTTGAAGCCACGAATCAAGCCACTCATAATAGGCACTTATCTTTGTTTCTTCCGGTCCCATGATGTAAACGCCCTTCATCAACAGGTCTGCTAACAATATGGACAGGCTTTCCTTTTTTCCCGCTTCTCCTGTATAATCACCATACTGATAAGCAAATGGAGAAAAATGCTTCAGTATCCATTCTGAAGCTGAGTATTTCTTCTGTAAATTCATATTTGATCGCCAGATTTTTTGTATCAGCTTTGGGAAGTCTCTGTGCATATAAAAAATATAATAATCTTTTTCCGGCATATTGACATGCTCAACACGGTCTTTCTGAATGAAACTCTTTGGAGATAATGCATCAAATATATATTTTTCCAGCACATTTAGTGCACCATCATCATCTGTCCGTGCATTTTCCAAAGTCCAATAGATATATTCTCTATCCGGTAGCACATACTGTATATTGTGTTCTATTATTTTTTCATATATCTCGAAATATTTCTCTGTGCTGATCCGATGTGTCCACCGCAGATATTTTAGGAGATCAAAGGTGTTGTATATATTGCTTTCACCCACAGATGAATAACTGGTCAGGATTCTGTCATCTACACAAAGCGGTAGTTTTTTACTCTCTACCACCCGGAGTTCTGAAGCCAGCATATCGGTATAAGTCATATCTTCATTTTGCTCCGTCATTTGGAAGAATGCTATTTTTCCTTTATCTTTATACTGCAATAATATTTCTCGTAATTCCTCCAATTGTCTGCAGATTATTTTCTTCTCTTGTATCTCATGATACTGTTCACGAATATAATGGCTGCTTTCTTCTGCCGACAGCAACCGGAATTTTCTGCCGATCAGCTTCAACAGATTATGTTTATCCCATTTCACCAGAATATCCATATCTACATACAGGTTTTCAGGAGCTTCCAAATCCAGCTTTTTCTCCAGTTCCCGGACAACCTCTTCCCTGCTGCCGGTAGTACAATTTCTTTTTACGTATTCATCATAGGTCTCCTGTGAGATTTCTCTCCTTCTGTATAACGCTGATATGAGTTCCATATCCCGGATTCCGTCTGCTCCTCCCTCCTCAGATATCCACATTGCTCCATACTGCAGGGCTGTCTTTTGTCTGCTTACTTGTGTTCTGTCAAGAAGGGAGAGTTCCTCCGGGTTTTCCGGATTCTGTGAAACCACAAATTCAACCTTTAGCTCCTCGCACTTCTGGACTGTTCTGTAATTTGCGTTCACTAAATCTTCCTGTGCCACAGGGATCTTCCTTATTTCTTCAGACAATACGCCAAACAGGATTCCGGCCACATAGACTCTGTCCATACTTTCCAGCAAATCTTTAAGTGCTCCGACTGCATACAAGAATAAACAGGACGAGTAATCCAGAACAATCTCTCCCTGCTTCAACTCCTTCATTTGTTCCTGCCCATAATAGTGTGCGCCGAATTCCAGTGGCACAAAAGTCCCGCTATTCCATTGCCCCAGGAAATATTCTCCATAGTTTCTTTTCGACGCATCTACAAACAGATGGCTGATCAATTCTCCACCATACAGGGACTGCACATGTTCTTCCGCCTCTTTTTTCCTCTCCATGAGCAGTTCCAGCACTTCTTCTACGCTCTTTGCCTGTACCAGATTTGCTTCTTCCCCAGACATCACCTCTTGTAAATATTGTCCAGTGAAATCACTATTTCCGGTTCGGTTGGCAATGTCAATTGCCCAAAGCAGAATTCCCGGCTGCCGATTTGACAATTCTATTGCTTTTTCAGCATATTTCCATGCCTGGATATTATCATTGTTCAGATAATAGACACTGATCCTTTGACAGATAGGCACTGTCAGAACCCCTCTTAGCTCTGATGACAGTAATATTTGCAAGGCTTTACCTTCTTCACCATTCAATGCACACAAATTTGACAGTTTTAAGATAATATCTTCTGTTGCTTTGCATGCCAGTACCCTTTCCCCAGCTGCAATTGCTTTGTCATATTCCCCCATTTGCTGGTAGATATACATTTTATCCCAGCTGACTTCCAGTTCCGTTCCCCATATTTTTTTGTCTTCTAATTCATCAGCAATTTCAAGTGCCTTCTGATTCTCTTGTAATTCCAGCAATGCCTGTATCTGATATAGCATCCCATAGGAATCCTTATGCACATCTACCAGCTTGTCCGCATATTCGGACATTTTGCCCCAATTTTGCTTCGCTTTATAAAAAGTGATAAGGTTCAGTAGATCCATCCGACTTTTAGTCAGTCGGTAATTGCTTACTAAATTTTCTTCCAATTCTTGTTCTCTATTCGGATCTGATTGTAAGAAGAGGCATTTTAGGCGTTTTTTCCTTACTTCCTCAAGTGCTGTATTTTCATCTATCTCCTGTTCATATTTCTGAAGATTTTCTTTTTTATCTTCCACTTTGACAATATATTCATACCAGTATTCATAAGCCGGTCCCTTCAAGAACAGATCCTTGTATTCATGCAAAAGACTTTTGGCTTTCTTCTGATTCTTCTGGTAGATGCTTACTTCTACCGCTGCGATCACACAGGCTATTTTATTCGATGCGTTTTTCGCCGTTTTTTCCAATTTTTCTATTGTAATCTCCGCAGGAAGCGGCAATTTTCTCTGTATTCGATAAAGGATCGCTGTCAGATTCAAGGGGGATATGTTCTGTAATATATGTAATGGTTCCAATATGTCATTTTCATAACTTCCGTCTACAGACAAGGAACAGACCCAAGCATTCAGGATAGTCTCTGCCAGTTCATCATTTTTAACTTGTTCTGCCAACTTTTCTGCCTGCCGATATTCTTCTTGTGCCTTATCTAAGAATTCTTTTTCCGTTAGATGCACGATCCCATTTTGGAACATGTGTGGGTACAAATCCGCACTCTGTCTCAGTTCTTCCGGCAAAGCCATCCAATAGTAAATCACGCCTTTCATAAAGCGATAGAAGGGATTATCTGTTTCCTTCAGAAGTGCTTTGTCAATATAGTCCAGTGCTTCTGCATAGTGCTGCTGTAAAATCATAATAACGCTGAGAAGATAATAGCTTCCGTCATTCATCGGCACAATATCATCTAACTCATAATATTTATCTAATGCTTTATCTGTTTTTCCTGTGTTAATACAGGTCTGCAGATACACATTGAATTTATTGACAGAATCTATCGGCTCCAGTATTTCTTCCGCATTGACATTTTCTCCTGTCATGGACTGCTTAATTGCCCGGAATACGCTGCCGTCCATACCGGGATTTAATTTCTCTGCCATGTCGAATTTCTTTTGTGCCTTTTGGATGTTATTCCGGTCTTCCAAATACCAGATAGCCATCCGATAATAGAACTCAGCTTTGATTTCATTCCTGATATAAGGGTCATTTCCAAGTTCCACGATCACTTGGCGTAATTGTTCCCACGCAGCTTCTATATCGCCCTTCCGATGTAACTGAATAATGGATTCCAGTTTTTCCTTATATATTCCCTCCAGTCGGGTCTGAAAATCCTGTATTCCCGCAACTGTCACAGGGATCCTGGTCTGAATATATTCTCCCGCCACCAGTTCGTTTTGATGCGGATATTCTCCATGTAGGTCATTTATTACCGGTATTTCGTTCTCTTTTAAAAAGGTCTGGCTTGATATAACACTAATTGCTCTTATAGCAATGGCTCTTTGACTTTCTGTATTTTGCTGGGCCACAATGCCAACAATATTTCCACCTGCAATAATCGGGCTTCCTGATAAACCAGAAAAATCTGCCTCTTTATTGTTCAATGCATCAAACAATTGATCTGTAACACTACTATCATTTGGAGTTACGGAGCCTACCGATTCCAAATTTGTCCAGCGTCCTTCCGCAAAGAAGTTTTTATCAAATCCGTATACCCAGGCTGAATCTCCCGGATATAGTCTTGTAGCCGCCAGAATAATTTCCTCTGAGTCTACTTCCTCTTCCAATTCAAGAAGTACAAACCGATCTTCTTCTGCAAATTCTGATATACACGCTGACGCCCACACTTCTCTATACTGCTGCTTAGGAAATATAAGCTTCAGGCGCTCCTCCTTGACACAATGTTTTACAGTAAGCGCTCTTCTGTTATCAATTAAAAAAGCATTCCCTTTTTCTTGCCCATCAATTTTTGCCACTATTTTTTCTATTTTATCCGTTAGTTTTTTGTCTTGCTCTTCCATAAAGCTTCCCCTTCCGTTTCTCCTATTGTTTCTAATTGCGAGAGATCATAGTTTTTTATAATCTTCGCCGGTATTGGTGCTTCATCCATGATGCTTCCTATTACGCTGGGCGATGGATGTCCGTATTTTTCTCCGTCCGTTGACAGCAGATAATACGATACTGACGTATTTTTTATAAATTCCCGGCTAATATTTGCCCAGGATCCATGGTGAGGCAATTTCACCGCATCAATATATTTCGGTAGTTTTTCCTGAAACAGTTGCATAGGGCAGTCTCCCGGAAACAATAACGTAATATCGTCATATTGCAAAAAAAATGAAATGGAAGATCTGTTCGTAATGCTGTGATCTATTCTAGTTTTCCATTCTACGATATTTATTTTCCGGTAGTCTGAACTCTGAATTCCCGGGCTACTGATATTTTTAATTTCCCGTTCATGTTCTTCAGTAGAAATATTTACTAATGAACCTTCAAATGCTGCATTATATAATACGTCATCATATATCTTGAAATTCCTGATATTCCGCTTCATATCCGAAATCCAGTAATTGACCAACTGGTTCAGTTCCTCTTTTCCCGGATTCAGCAAATTACATCTGATTTTGTCTGACAACATTACGGTTTCTACGTTCTCTGTGCATACTGCCCTGCCCATAAATCTTTCATTCCAGTGGTACCCATGACCCAATAATAGTTCCGCCACTGTGTTTCCCTGCGTGACACTGATATCATGACTGCCGCTTTTACTGTTTATATTTCCTTGTAAACATCGGTGTACAAGGGGTACAAACAAGATAAAATAGAAATGAGGGGCGATAGAGCGGAAATGTCAGATTTTCCACTCTATCTGAACACGGTCGCTGGTGGCCTTGATCGTAGAGATCAAACCATCGGCGGCTTTTCTTTTGTCGTCAAAATCTATGCTGTCCCAGTTGTCGAGATAATAGGATAACTTCTTTATCTGCTGGGGAGATATGGTTTCAACGCTCAATTCGGCGATTGCCTTTGAAATGGTCTGGCGTCGGGTGTCCAGTTCTTCAATTTTTTTGTTGGCGTAGGCAAGCAAGGTCGCATTGGCTCCGGTCAGCATGTTCCATCTCCCAGCAGCAAACCAATCTGACCTGCAAGCGGGCATCCTTTACGGCACAGTCATTTCCTGTGTTATAATAATAGGGTGCATTGTGCAGTGATTCCGGCGTAATGCCTTCTTCCGAAACAGTGCCGTTGTTGCAGAAGAAATCTGTCCCAGCCGGTGCAAAGATGACAAGCTTGCCTTCTTCCTCTCTTTTTAATTCGCTTTCATTTAACCAGGAAAAATCCATCATCCTATCTCCTTTCTAAGAAGTGTGTCTGAGACACGTTACAGTATCTCTTCGGTGCTTATTTTTACTCTGCGTTCCTTTGTCGGAGCAGAAAAACAGACAAAATCAGTACAGCAGGGAAAATGCAGCCGGCCAGCATACCTGCCTTCAGATCGTCGCCGGTGTTTTGTGTGACAAATCCAATAACAAATGGTCCAATGGAACCGCCCATATCTCCGGCCATGGCGAGAAGTGCGAACAGTGCAGTTCCGCCGAGTGGAATTTTAGAGGATGAAATACTGATGGTTCCCGGCCACATAATTCCTACGGAGAAACCACACACAACGCAGCCTGTAAGATTTAAAAGAGGATATGGTGCGAGAGCTGCAGCCAGATAACAGATCAGGCAAAGTGTACCGGATGCGATCATAAATTTTGTTAAGTCAATTTTTTCCCCGTATTTACCATAGAAGGTTCTGCTGATGCCCATCATCACAGCAAACAGGCACGGTCCTGCAATGTCTCCAATGCTTTTTGAGAGACCTAATGCAGACTCGGCATAAGCGGAAGCCCATTGCGCCATCGAAATCTCGCTTGCTCCGGCGCAGACCATAAGAACAAGGGAAATCCAGAAAATGGGAAGACGGCACAGCTGACGAATGGTAAGTCCTTCTTCGCTTCCGGTGAGTGATTCAATCGGGCAGGAAAGGAAATTAAACGTATTGTACAGTGGAAGTACAGCCCAGATACATGCGAGGATCGGCCAGCGTTCCATACCAAAAACTGCCAGAAAAGCAGTGGAAAGTAAGATGACGCCTACAGACCCCCAGCAGTAAAAGGAGTGAAGCAGACTCATAACGCTGTCCTTATTGTCAAACGGACAAGCCTCTACGATTGGGCTGACAAGAACCTCAATCAGTCCGCTTCCGGCGGCATAGATCATGGCACTGAGCAAAATTCCTGCATAGGCATTTGGCAGAATATTGGGCAGAAAGGCAAGTCCAATCAGGCCGCAGGCGGAAAGAATCTCAGAAGCAACGACACACCTGCGATAACCGATTTTATCGACATATCTGGCACAGAACAAATCGACAAGAAGTTGTGTGAAAAAGAATACTGTCGAGATAAACGCAATTTTTCCAAGAGAAATATGGTAAGTTCTGTGAAAGGTAAGAAATAGTAAAGGTGCAAAATTTGCAGAAATTGCCTGCGTGATAAATCCAAGATAACAGGCAATTAAGGTTTTGTGGTAGTTCTTTTTCATGATGATATACTCCGTTTTTTAAAATGGCAGAACTGCTGCGGCCGTAGTGTTCGTTTCGTTGCCGTTCACCGTGTTCCATGGAGCGACAACGATTCTTTTTGTATAATAACGTAAAATAGTGTCGCTTTCACTGGAATATATCGTCTGTTTATTGTATAATATCGTAAAATAGAGAGGGGCGTGCCTGAAAAACGGAGGCGGGGAAAGATGGAATTTAATACATTTTATAACAAGATCCAAACGGATGAAAGCATGATGGAAACGATACAGCATGGAAACAGTGAATATCCGTTTCAATTGTATTACGACGATCTTGCGTTGTTTGATTTTCATTGTGTAGAATGGCACTGGCATGTGGAGTTTGAGTTTGTTTTTGTACAGGAGGGAACAGCAACCTTCTGGGTTGGCGAAAAGCAGTTTTCACTGGGACAGGGAACGGGCATTTTTATTAACTCAAAGATTTTGCATCGCTATTTTTCTGAAGGCCATGCGATTGTGCCAAATTTCGTTCTGAAACCGACATTTCTCGCTCCGGCAGACAGCCTGATTTACAAAAAATACATTGCACCGATACAGGCGTGTAAGGTGGACTGCATTGTCTTTTGCAGGGAAATAAAATGGCAGGCAGAAGCACTGGAGCTCATGCAGAAAATTCTCAAAGCGCAGGAATCAGACAAAGACCGGGAACTGGTTACTTTATTTCTGACGCAGGAATTGTGGCACTTGCTTTATTTGCACATGGATTCGGAAGTGCTGCAGAAAAAAAGAGAAAATACGGCATCCTCACAGGGAAGAACACAGCTGATGATGCAATATATTCATCAAAATTTCCGACAGAATCTTACCTTGGAGGATATTGCCGGGCAGGCTATGGTGAGCAAGAGTACGGCATTGAATCTGTTCCGAAGATATCTTCACGATACGCCGGTGCATTATCTGGTGAAGTATCGTCTGCAGGAGGCTGCAAAGCTTCTGGCCACGACGGAGAAAAAGATAACTGTAATTTCCGGCGAGACGGGATTTGAAAATATGGATTATTTTTGCAAAACATTTAAGAAATATTATGGGAGGACACCGACGGAATATCGAAGAAAAAAACAAATGGATACGGATGACAGAGAAGGGATCGTTCAAGATGTAGTGTAAGAGAAAACGGAAAAATTACAAGCTCAGAGCTGGAATCGAAGACCAAAACGCTTCCGCCGTCTGTGTCGCGGACTGGAGGAAAAAGGATCCACGCAGGACGATATCATCGTCATCGATCCGGAATCGGAG
>OHAJ01000998.1_pt1 | contig 21148 bp, 17 predicted proteins | sample 1577101 | NCBI WGS metagenome assembly OHAJ01 (sample SAMEA3541531, study PRJEB24748) | human gut metagenome | biome: human gut; feature: human-associated habitat; material: faeces | place: China | collected 2012
TTCGGCGTTCGAGCCATGCTTTATTGCCCTATCTGAGTTTTATCGGACAGCAATAATAATTTTATGTAATTTTATTTAATCTATTGGGAATCAAATAGTATTTTACATAAAGATCGAAATATATTCTATATAGGAAATGATTTTTGCTGATGATATTTGTTAAACCTATTGATGAGGTGAATAATCACATGGGGTTCAGCGTCTCGGAGTGACGCTGCTCCGACGTGTTACTCCAGAATGACATTTTTGCATTTTCGTGAGATGCGGTTCCGGACAATAGCGGCACAATTTTGACACGTTTGACACGGCTTAGGGCGGCGGTGCAAGTGGCGTAAATTCAGGCTCTGCGGCGGCGGAAGCGGCCGAAAAGGTAGCCGGCGGCTTCTGTAAGTTCGGGGCAACGACTGACTCTTGCTATCAGGATGTAACCTGCCATCCCTGCCGTTATCATCAACAGCAGCTGCAACACGGGAATATCCGAGACCGGTTTTACAAGCCAGCATACAGCTGCCATGACAAGAGACATTCCAGCATAGGGTAACAAATCCCCTACCATTCTTGAAATTCGCACTCCGGTCGACCGGCTTGCTATGGCAAGGACTATCATGTAGGTAAGCGCAGAAGCGCCAAGCTGTCCCCATACGAGCAGCGGAACGCTGTGAAACCATACGGTCGACATTATAGCCACGAAGATCAGGCCGTCTTTTACTATCTCCACCATTATCAACTTACGGGCATAACCGAGCGACAGAAGATAGTTGGTGTAAAGCGATATCAGCACTATGAATATGCCACGGACGGTAAGAATCTGAAATAACAATATGGCCGCATCCCATTTGTCGCCGAACAGCGTATGAAACAACGGCTCTCCGATCATGGCCACACCTGTCATTACCGGAAAAAGAATAAAACCTGTGAAGCGGTTGATCTTCGACACATAACGGCGGAAATTCTCACCGTCATCCTGGAATTTGGCAAGCAAAGGCACAAACGATGCTGTGAGCACCTGTGAGATCGAGGCACTTCCCATCTTGCTCCATTTGTCGGCCTGCGTGTAGACACCGAGTGAGGCCAGGTTATAGAACGCACCGATCACAAATGAATAGATATAAAGAAAGAACGTGTTGAGCGTCGAAGATGAAAACACACTCAGCCCTACGCGCCATATCTGTTTAAGTGAATCCGCACTGAACCGCATTTCGGGCTTCCATCCTCCCGTGGCCCACAGCCACGCCGATTTCACAGCCGCCAATGTCACAGTCTGCCACACCAGCGCCCACGCGCCTGCTCCGGTCACCGCAAGCCAGACTCCGACCCCTCCCGATATTGTCAGACCTATGGTATTGGCAATGGCTATATGCCTTACATTCATACTCTTCATCAGACGTGTGGTCTGCACAAGCCCGAGTCCGTTGAGTATGAACGAGAGGAACATCACGCGCGACAATGGTATCAGACGTCTGTCGCCCTGAAAAATATCAGCGATAAGAGGGGCACAGAAAAAGAGAATGACATATACCGCTATGCTCACAGCAAGATTGAACCAGAACACGGTGGAGAAATCCGTGCGCGTGGGTTCTTTCTTCTGCAGCAACGCTGAGCCGAAACCACTGTCAACAAAGAGGATGCCGAATGCCTGGAATACCAACAGCGCGCCTACCAGACCAAAATCCTCTTTCGACAAAAGATTGGCCAACACCACTCCGACCACGGCATATATCACCTGCGACATGACGCGGTCTATTGTGTTCCATTTCAGAGTCCTGGCCGTCTTGAGTTTCAGCGACGGAGTTTCTTCCGCCTGATCATTCGTCTGAGTCTTCCTCTTCATCGTCTGAAGGTTCGACAGGCAGTGTCGATTCCGGTATGTCGCTCGGCTGTATCTGCCACAGACGTGCTCCGCCGACTTTCTTTATCTGCGGTTCACCGCGATAATATATCTTTGTAGTACCGATACCACGCACATCAAGGGTCGCCTCAGGCCAGCAGCCTATAGAACCTGTGCCGAGCGCCGCGCATCTGACATTCACAGCCTCAAGTTCGTCAGCCTGGATCACTCCTGTCCCTGTCAATTCGAACTTTGCCTCAGTGCATCTGCCGCGAAGCACTATATTACCGTTACCGGTAGTTATCGATGCCTTTACCTTCGGCGAGTTCACGCCGTCGCATACGATCCGACCGTTACCGATAAGCTTTGCCGAAAAAACGGGAGTCGAGGCTGTGAGATAAACCTCTATCGTACCGTCCCCCTCCGATTTTACTTCCGACAGATAATCGGAATATACCCGAAGCCCCGGAATCTCACCGAGTCCATGCTCCCTGACTTCCTTTATGCTGAGGTGCCCGTCTTTATTTGTGATCTCAAGAGCATCCGAGAAATCCTTGTCCGAATCATAAACCACCATGCCTACCGAGTCCGGTACGGAACTGTAGACAATGTCGATGTCGCCGAGTTGCGCGATGCGGTCAAACGGTCCGGCATTATATACTGTCTCCCGCGCGCCGGCGGAAAAAGCCGTCAGGCCTGCCAACAGCAGTGCCGCAGTGATGAATTTACTTTTCATAATGGTCTGGTTTCAGTTTCAATCGGTTAATTATCACCCGACGCGGCGAGGGATTCGGCCACGCGTCCGCGTGCTTCAGACAATATGGTGTCTAATTCTTCTAACGTATCGGCACGAAGCATCCGTATACGTGTCTCGCGAAAATTAGGTATTCCCTTGAAAAGCGGCGAAGATGCGAGATGGCGTCTGATATGCAGTATGCCCCTGTATTCGTCTATGCGCTCCACGCTCTCCCGTATCTGACGCTGGAGCAACGCGAATTTCTCATCAAGCGTCAGAGGATTATACGATCCGGTATCAAGCATCTGTCTGACATCATGAAAAATCCAGGGAGCGCCGAACGAAGCACGCCCGATCATGACGCCGTCCACGCCAAAGCGATCGAAAGCATCGCGTGCCTCTTCGGGTGTGGTTATGTCACCGTTGCCTATCACCGGTATCTCCATGCGCGGATCATCCTTAAGAGCCTTGATAAGCGTCCAGTCTGCCTGCCCGGTATACATCTGCGAACGCGTGCGCCCATGCACCGTCAGAGCCTTTATGCCACAATCCTGAAGCCTGGGACCCAGATCTGTAATTATCTTGTTCTCGCAGTCCCAGCCGAGACGTGTCTTGACCGTCACCGGCAGATTTACAGCATTTACCACATCCCGGGTGATACGGAGAAGCTTCGGTATGTCGCGCAACATGCCGGCTCCCGCACCCTTAGACGCCACTTTCTTGACCGGACATCCGAAATTTATGTCTATTATGTCGGGTTGCGCACGCTCCACGATCCTGGCGGCTTCAACCATAGCCTCCGGCTCACGGCCATATATCTGTATGGCCACGGGCCGTTCGCGTTCATCTATATGCAGCTTGCGCACGGTGGAGCTTATATCGCGCACCAAAGCTTCGGCCGAAACAAATTCGGTATAAACCATCGCCGCTCCCATCTCGCGGCATATAAGTCTGAAAGAGGGATCGGTCACGTCTTCCATCGGGGCGAGCATCACCGGACGCGCACCGAGCTCGATATCTGCAATCTTCATCGTATCATCATATAAGAGTCAGTCTTGAGAATGTCTGCGACGCTATTATTTCAGCAACATCGCGGACATCGGCCGCCGAGAGTTCCATGATTCTTTCCGCCGTGTGCCTGTTGTCGTGAATCTCGCCATGACGCATCAGCGACTTTGCAAGCGACATGGCGCATGACTCGCGGTTGTCGCCGCTCACAAGCAGTTGGCCGCACAGCTGTCTACGCGCCTGTGTGAACATTCGCTCCGACATAGTCTCCGAAGCGAGCCGGTCTATCTCCCGGCGCACTATGCGCGAGCATTTCTCGACATCTTTAGGCTCGGTTCCGAAATATACCTGAAAAGTACCGGCATTTGAATACAACGACACACTGCTCTCTACCGTGTACACAAGTCCGCGACGCTCGCGAAGCTCCCGGTTCAGACGTGAATTCATCGACGGGCCTCCCAGCAATCCCGACATCAGGAAGAGCGCATAGCGTCTCGGATCAGAAGCGGGGAATATCCGGGCGCCCAATACGGTATTGGCCTGATGATTGTCGCGGTCGCGCGTCTCGTCAAACACACCGCACACCTCCGGCACAGGCCGGATGAGCGTCGCCTCGGGCCGGAGAATATGCCCGAGATACTTTTCAGCAAGCCGAAGGTTCCTCTGCGGGTCAGTCGGCGACACACAATACATCACCATATCACGCGGATTGAAATGCCGCCTCAGGAATTCCAGCGCATCAGTCTGCGTCAGGGCATTGACAGTATCGGCATAACCGAGTATGTTGTGCGCAAGATCACTCCCGGCATAAAACAATTCGTCGAATTCATCAAAAACGGCATACGACGCATTGTCGCGGTAGCTCTGTATCTCCTCGAGTATCACTCCCCTTTCGCGGTCGATTTCCGCCGGAGGGAAACAGGCGTTTTCAACAAGGTCCGCTATAAGTTCGAGAGCTCTGGCCTCATACCCCGCCGGAGCATTCGTATAGACCATAATCTCCTCTTTGGTGGTATATGCATTGAGTTCGCCGCCGATAAGCTCCATGCGGTTGGACACCTGCCAGCCGCGTCGGCGCGGAGTTCCCTTGAATATGGTATGCTCTACAAAATGAGCCAGTCCGTCCTTCCCACAGCCGTCATCCCGGCTACCGGCATTTACAAGCAAGCCGATATAAGCCACATTGCCGTCAGACTGTTCGGCCACAATACGCAGGCCGTTGGCACAGGTATGCACGATACGTTCTGTCATGCTGTTCTGATTTTTCGATAGAAGAAAAGGGCCGTGGCTCGAAAGCCAAGACCCCTTTTCATAAAATAAGCAAATGTTTTATTATTTTATGGAAATGTTTGCTGGTTGATGTTCCGGAGAATTGGTCACCGCTCGGAGAGACGCTGTTCCGACGGGTTCTTTCATCGTCTCGGAGAGACGCTGCTCCGATAGATTCTTTCAATGTCTCGGAGAGACACTGCTCCGGATTGTGTATCTTACTTGCCGAGACGGGCGTTCTCGCGTGCGATATACGCGTCGATGCTCATGCCGTTGCCTGTCTGGAATGCAGGATACAGATCCTTAATCTGCTGATAGCATCCGAGGGCCTTGTCATACTTCTTCTGTTCGTCATACACGTTGGCTTCCTTGAGAAGTACACGGGGAGCGATCTGGGGATTCCTGTCAGCTTTCTTGATGGCTTTCTCGAAATATTCGATAGCCTTGTCATATTTCTTAAGGTTGACATAGCAGTCGCCCGTCAGAGCGAGAGCGTTTGCCGCAAGCACAGGCTCGGAAGTAGAGAACTTCTCAAGATATTTCACCGCCTCCTGATAATTGCCCTGATTGTAATAAGACTCGGCCGCACTGAGAGCGGCAAGATTGCCGGCATCTGTATTGCCGTACTTGTCTGCGACTTTCTTATATTCGGCAGCGGCTACAGAGTCATTGCCCTGTGCCTGGATCTCTACCTGGTTGTAAGCCTCGAACGCCTTGTTGAGATGCGGATTGCGATAGATGAAAAAGTAACTGAGCACAAATGCCGCCACAACTGCCAGACCGCCGATTACCCAGAAAATCACTTTCTTGTTTTCCGCGATTTTCTCGCTGGCCTCACTGAGGTTTGTGTTTAGTTTGTCAATTGCATTCTGCTCCTCGACTTCGTTTTTATTAGCCATATTCTGAATATTCTGCCTTGCTTCGATGCCGGGAACTGTCACAATGACGCACGCGACACCGCAGGCATGGTTTGATTATACTGTTTTACAAGGTGCAAAGTTAATAAAATAAATTGATAATTCAATCAATTTGACAAAAATTTTAGAATGCCTGTCATAAAGGGAAAATCTTACCGAGTTTTTCCTTTATATTCTTGATGGCGTTGCGTGTATTCTCACGCATCAGATATGTGGAATCGTCGCGCAGCGATTCCATCGGAGTAATAAAGGGGCGGAATGGAGATTTGTCGGGATCGACAAACAGTCTGATCTCACCCGGGTGACACATCACACGCAGCGTTTCAGGCATCCTCACAGGTTCTCCGTCAATATGTCCCGGACCGGGAAGATGGCGTATTGTGGCGCTTCGCACCCGCAATGTCTGTATCAGAATATTGCGGTCAAGACGGCCGGTGAAGAGTTCCACGCCGGCTATGGCACGCGTCAGCGGGTTGCCGACATGTATCACCGTTATGTCAAGCAGGCCGTCCTGTATCGAAGCGCCTGGAGCGATAAAGGCGTTATTGCCGTATTGCGAGGCATTGCATACGGCCACGACAAAGGCCTTCAGCCTTATGCCACGCTCACTGGTGTAGATCTCATATGTAGACGGCGTATAGGTCAGATACTGCTGGACAGCACTGCGTATATATGTGGTCAGTCCGCGCGACCGCATGTCGGCGAATTCCTTGCTCACCCACGCATCGAATCCAAGTCCGAAAGTACAGAAAAACGGGCGGTCGTTCACTGTGCCGCAATCGCATTCCGATATATAGTCGCGACTTATCACGTCAAGGGCGTGATCGATGTCGATAGATCCGTAGAGATGTCGCGCAAGACCGTTGCCCGATCCCATAGGGAGTATCCCGAGCGCAGTCCTGCCCGAACGCATGGCGGATGCGATCTCGTTAACCGTTCCGTCTCCGCCTGCGGCTATGACGGCATGATAGCCCTCCCGCATGGCCGCGCGCGCAAGTTCAGATCCGTGCCCGGCATATTCCGTCTCAACAGCCTCGATCTCGAATCCTGCCGGAGCGAGACGTTCACACACACGCATCGCGAGACCCTCTTTCGACAGAGTGCCTGAGATCGGATTTATGATAAGGAGCGTACGTTTCATACCGGGCTGTTTTCAGTCTGGATACTTTCCTACTTATTAAACTGAAAAACCGACGATATGTTTTACTACTTCCAAGAGAGTCGTACATTTGTACGACTCTCTAAGATTCGGTGATGCTGTAATTGAAAAAGTCGTTAAGAGGTTTGACCGCACGCATCCGGTCAAGCACGGCTTTTATGGAAACCGGCGAGTCAAGATCACCTTCCGGCAACGGCGAATATGCCGTAAAGTCCCGTGGTTTCAGAAGATCGATATGCTCCCAGTCTTTCGGAAAGCCTTTCGGAGCGGTTTTCAATAAATTGTCGCCGACGCCGTCATAATATTCGCAGAATCCTTCCGAATCCAGTATCTCAAGATATTCCTCCACATTGTCATATATGTCCTGCCGGATCTTTTTTATCAGTTGCGAGTCGGGACACCAGCATCCTCCGGCCACAAGGCAATTGTCGGGTTCGAGGTGCAGATAGTATCCGCAGGTGGGGCTTTTCTTTCCTCCCGGTGGATTTATGTATATGCCGATATGCGTCTTGTATGGAGTCTTGTCGGCCGAAAACCTTGTATCACGATATATCCGGTAGAGACAATCGGCCGGTCTCAGGCGCGAGGCCTCGGGATCGAACTCCGACACTCCGGCTATGAGCCGTGCCGTCAGAACCTCGATCCTGTCTTTGACCGCAAGATATTGATCTTTATGTTCGTTAAACCATATGCGGTCATTGTGCCTGCGCAGCGACCGTAAGAATGAAATAACAGTTTTCATCAGTCAGGATTGGTATGGCAGCCGTTTAGAAGACCGCCTCGGGTTGATTTAGAGGGTGTTTCAAAATATAAGTCACTCGTCAGAACATGTCATAATCGATCGATGTCACCTGAAATTCCGTACGGCGGTTGATCTGGTCTGCCGCCTCCCGGTCTTCTTCACTGAGAGTGTCTATAAATTCCGAAGTCAATACAGTGCCGACTTCGAACTGCGGATATTCGCGGTTGATGCGTGGAGTGACGGTCTTGGGCACAGTCTTGCCGTATCCTTTCCATGTCAGCCTGTCGGGAGCGATTCCCGCGCCGACAAGATAATCCACCACGCTTTTGGCGCGTCTGTCCGACAGACCTTCGTTATATGCCTCCGTACCGACCCTGTCGGTATGCGATCCCATTTCAATGGTCACATTGGGATTGTCGCGGAGCATCTGTGCCATTTCGTCAAGGGCCTCCTTGGATTCGGGGCGCAATGTGGCCCGGTCGAAATCATAAAATATGTTCTCCACCACCTGGGGTTTGTTTATCGCGGCGAGAATGAAGTCTATGCCGTAATCCGCATCCTCCTCTTCCGAATCGGACTCGAACTCCTGCTTTACATTTAGATAGCCTTTCGCACCGGCAAGCATCACATATTTCACGCCACGCTGCAGATTGAACTTGAACGATCCGTCATCACGCGCCACCTCTTTCTGATTGGAACCGTCATCACCGACAATGCGTATCACGGCGTTGGGTACAGGTTCTTCGTCCTTGTCGAGCACCATACCCGAGATAGTGACCTTGATATCAGGCTTTATAAAACTGAATATATGGTCATATCCGCGTGCGTCTCCACGGTTGGAACTGAAAAACCCGGACTCCCCTTCTCCGAAAGTTATGCCGAAGTCATCGCCCGGACTGTTGAGCGGCAACCCGAGATTGTCCACGCTCCACCGGTCGCCTGTGGAATTAAGCCGGGCCACAAACATGTCGAGGCCTCCGAATCCGGGATGACCGTCACTTGAGAAGTAAAGCAGCGAATCCGTCCGCACATACGGAAACATCTCGTCGCCCGAGGTATTTATCTGTTCTCCGAGATTCTCGAGCGAGCCGACGCGTTCCTTCAGATTTATTCTCCATATATCCTTGCCGCCGTATCCTCCGGGCATGTCCGACGCAAAATAGAGGTATGTTCCGTCGGGCGAAACCGCCGGATGTCCTACGGCCGAGATAGTATCGGCCGTGATCTCGAATTTCTGGGGAGCGCTCCACGTGGCGTCGCTGCGTCTCGAAGTGTATATCTCGACCGACGTATTGGCGTCCGGAGCCCTGCGCGCCATGGTCAGATACATGGTCTGGCCGTCGGGAGAGAAGCTTACCACACCCTCGTCAAACGCGCTGTTGAGTTCTCCCTCCGCCGGTTCGGGACGCTGCCAGTTTCCCTTTTCATCTTTGGTGGAGAAGAAGATATCCGAACGTTTCATGCCCGTTATCTCCGACTTGTCGGTGCCGCTCGCCTTCTCGTTGCTTGAGGTGAAATAAAGGGTATTGAAAGTATTGTCAAGAAACATCGGCGCGAAATCGGCGCGGCGTGAATTAAACAGTTTCGCGTTCGAGACCTTATATCTTGTCTTCGGACTTGACTTGGCACGGATGGCCATCTGGCATCCCCGTATTCCTTCCCGGGCGAGGGCGTCGCCGGGACAACGGTCGAGAAATTCGGTATATGCGTCTATGGCCGGCTGATATTTCCCCTCCATCTGAAGAGAACGTCCGAGATAGAACAGAGCCATCGAATCCGGATATTCATATCTGATCGCGTTCTGATAAGCCGCGGTGGCACGCGCAGCCATGTTAAGCTTGCGGTAGCAAGTGGCGAGCTGATAGGCCACCTCTCCGCGGAGTTCGCGGTCTTCACGCGGATTAAGCTTATTATAGACAGCGCGATACGTTTTTGATGCGTTGAAATACTCGCCACGGTTGAACTGCTCGTTGGCTTCCGAAAGTTTGGGAGTCTTGCATGAACAGAGGGCCAGCAGCATGACCGCCGACAAAAGAAAGAGAGCGTTTAATTTCCTAAAGTCCATAGAAATTAAACGCTCCCGGTTCTGATTTAGTATCCCTTTGTACCGGCCTTTATTTTCCCGATTTCCTGGATTTCACACCTGTCTGACGCTCAAGCTGGTCAGCTATGTCGCGAAATATCTCGTCGACAATACCCAATCCGTTGATTGCGAGATATTTTTTCTCGTTGGTGTAATAGTCGCGCAGTGGCATAGTCTGGTTATGATACACGTCAAGACGGTTCTTGATGGTCTCGATGTTGTCGTCCGCACGTCCGGTTTCCTTGCCGCGTGCGAGCATGCGGTTCACAAGTTCATCTTCCGGCACCTCCAGTCCGATCACCGCATGCAGGTCGGTGCCACGCTTGCGGAGAAGTTCCTTGAGAGCCTCGGCCTGGGGTATGGTACGCGGAAAACCGTCGAACACGACACCACTCTTGCCGGAAGCCTCTTTCTCGAGCACATCGTCGAGAATGTCTATCATGAGCTGATCCGGTATGAGCTGGCCCTTCGAGATGTATTCGTTGGCCGTCTTGCCAAGCGGAGTACCGCGTTTTATGTGATCGCGCAGAAGTTCACCTGTAGAAATGTGATATAGACCGTATTCGTCTATAAGTTTGGCGCTCTGAGTGCCTTTACCGCTGCCCGGAGCACCGAATAATACGATGTTAAGCATAATTATTTTTTATTATCTTCACGAAACCGGCCCCGCAATCTCGCGATTGCCGACCGGAGTCCTGTTAATCCTCCTCGATTACGTATATATCCTTGAGGTTGCGCACCTTGCCGTCGAGGTCAAGACCATAGCCGATTATGAACTTGGGCGGTATAGAGAACGCCACATAGTCAGGCTTAAAACCGGTCTTCGAGCTTTCCGGCTTGTGAAGGAGAGTGGCGAATCTGATGGAACGCGGATTCCTTTTCTTAAGATCAGACACCATCATCGAGGCTGTCAGACCCGTATCGACTATGTCTTCCACAATCACGACGTCAAGGCCCTCGATATCTTCGGTCAGACCCATTATCTCCTTGATCTTTCCTGTCGACGAGGTGCCCTCGTAACTTGCATATCTCACAAAATTGATGCGCGCGTCATTGATGCCGATCTCACGGATCAGGTCGGCGGCAAACATAAAAGCGCCGTTCAGCACGCAGAGAAACAGTGGATTCTTCCCTTTGAGATCATTGCGGATTTCATCGGCCACTCGTTTCACCTGTACGGCGATTTCGTCTCGGGTCAGGTACGGCACGAATGTCAGGCCGTCAACAGTCACTTTGTTATCCATGGGTGCATTGGTATGATAATACGCAAAGTTAGCAAAAAAATCTGACGTGGAGACTATGAAGTGATTTAAACTTTTCGCTAAACCCGATAAAAGTTTAGATCACTTCAACATTTCCTGTTTATTTCCGATTTTTTTGCATGCACTCATTTCTGAATCTCGAACTTGTCGCCTGTCCATCTGTAAATGCGGTCGCGACGGAGATAGGGTGTAATTTTCTCGACAGTCTCCTTGCTCAGGAACTCGTCCGACGTCAGACGCGCGTGCAGTTCCGACGATTCGGGATCGAGAGTGTATTCTACAGTCGGAAAGGGAATCATGGCCAGCAGTTCGCGACGCTTCCCGCGGTCGACACCTTCGAAATTAAAAAAATCCTCGGTCGAGGCTATCTTTATGAATCTGTCGCGGTCCAGCTCACGCATGGAAGTGTCATAAAACCGTATGTCACTGTCTGCGGCCTGCAGGGAGTCTCCGATCGTATAGACCGACACTACAAGCCTCTTCTTTTTCCAGGGCATCATCCTGAGAGTGAGAGTCGTCACGGGAGTGATCTGCACCTTGACATAATCGCGTGTCAAAGGTCTGTGGAGATACGACAGACCTTCCATCACGTTAGGCACGCGATATATGCTGTCGGCCCTGTAATAGTCCAGCAGATCGAGCCGCATCGACGTCGTCAGTATGTCAAGAGTCTGGGCAGGCATCCTGACGAAAGCGTCGGAAGCGGTGAGAGAATCCGCCGTTTCCCCGGCCAACGCCGTAACGCCCATAAAAGCCGCGACCGACAGCGTAAATGTGGTCAGAATCTTTTTCATATCCTTTGAAATTGCAGTATACGACTTCTATTTTTTGTAGAATATATCGTAATTACCGTTATATTCCGGCTTTGATTTCTTCTTTTTCTCCTTGCCTTTCACGGATTTTACTGAAGACTTCGGCCCATTATCCTGACGTACCGATTTTTTTGACTTGAATTTATCTTTCGGCTTATCTTTGGACTTCGGTTTTCGGTCTTTGCCGCGCCGGCGCGGGGCATCTGCGGTCTCTCCTGCGTAATCACGTCCCGGCTCGGCAATCTCCGCACGTATCTTGTCTCCGAAAAATTCCGCATGTCTCAATGCGGCGAGCACACGCTGCGCGTCATCCTTGCGCACATCAAAGAGAGTATAGCCGGGCATCAGATCAATACGTCCGATCTCCGGTTTCGGGCCGGAGACATTGCGGTTGACAAGTTCCATCAGATTGCCCGGGAAAAATCCCGCGCTCTTGCCGATGTTGAGCATTATGCGTTCATATCCTTCCTCGGCATCCCGTCTGTCTTTTTCCCGGCGCTCGCGACGCTCACCTTTCTCTTTTTTATCCTTTTTGTCCTTGCTTCCCTTCTCGTTCAGATCTATGTCGGGCATGTTCTGATAGTAGGCGAGCAATCTGTTGAATTCAAGCGACAGGACACGTTTGAGGAGATCCTCTTCCGTGAGCCATTCGAGTTTCTTGCTCACACCTTTTATATATTTGCCGATCTCCTCCTCGTTCACTTCGACACGCTCCAGTCTGTCGGCGAGATTGTAAAGCTGTTTCTCGATGATATGCTCAGGAGTAGGCACCTTGCGGTATTCGAACTCGCGGCCGAGAATCTTTTCTATCTGCCTGATCTTGCTTTTTTCACGTCCGTGGATTATGGCGACCGACACACCTGTCTTGTTGGCACGGCCCGTACGTCCGCTGCGGTGGGTATATACAGCCACATCGTCCGGAAGTCCGAAATTTATGACATGCGTGAGGTCATCCACATCAAGGCCGCGCGCCGCGACATCCGTCGCCACGAGAATCTGCGTCACATGATCACGAAATTTCTTCATCGCCAGATCGCGCTGCGCCTGCGAAAGATCGCCATGCAGGCAATCGGCATTGTAACCGTCGGCTATAAGTTTGTCGGCTATGTCCTGTGTGTCTTTCTTTGTGCGGCAGAAGACAATGCCGTATATGTTCGGACTGTTGTCCACCACTCGCTTCAGGGCGAGATATTTGTCATGCGCCTTGACCATATAATAGATATGACGCACGTTTTTGGTACCTTCGTTGCGGTTGCCGGCCACAAACTCCACGGGATCGTTCATGAATCTCTTCGCGATTCCGGCGATCTCTTTCGGCATCGTGGCGGAGAACATCAGCATCTTCCGTTCCGAAGGCACATGGGTCAGTATCTCGTTGATGTCATCAAGGAAGCCCATGTTGAGCATCTCGTCAGCTTCGTCAAGAACGACAGTATGCACACTGTCGAGATTCACTTCACCTCGTTTTATAAGGTCGATCAGACGCCCCGGCGTCGCGACGATCACCTGTACACCCTTGCGCAATGATCGTATCTGGCTTTCGATGCTCGATCCGCCATACACCGGAAGCACCCGCAGTCCGTCGATATACTTGGAAAAATCAGCGAGGTCTCCGGCGATCTGCAGGCACAGTTCGCGTGTCGGCGCGATGATGAGAGCCTGCGGTCTCTCTGTCGATATGTCGATTCGTTGCAGAAGCGGCAGCCCGAATGCCGCGGTTTTTCCCGTACCGGTCTGAGCCAGTCCGACCACATCGCCCTGACGCGTCAGCAGGTGAGGGATCACCATTTCCTGAATCGGCATAGGATTGACGAATCCCATTTCATCTATTGCCTTCAGAAGCCTCGGCTCGACACCGAGATCGGCAAAAGAACGAGACTCGGCAGTCTCGGCACTCCCCTGCTCCGCCGGTTCGACGACATTGTCGCCGGATATTTGCTCAGGGGCACCGACGTCCGGCGTTTCTGTTTCGGCAATTTCTTCCGAGGGTTCTATCTTATCTTCATTTACTGGCTCGTCCGATACGTTCTGACGCGCTTCGAACTGAGCGTAAGGATCTGCGGATATGATATTGTTGTCGGCACCGACAACAGTTTCCTGATCTTTTTCGGTCATAATTTCTATCGTTAATCAAAGGCGGTTTAATTGGTCCATAGTAACAATCGCCTTTATATTATAACGTCGGAAACAATGAATAGTGCAACAAAACAAAAAATAAGTTGCAGAAAAAAGGAAATCACTTGTATGCTTAAAGAAAAATAATTAACTTTGCCATACCAAACGCGATAGTAGCTCAGTTGGTAGAGCATCAGCTTCCCAAGCTGAGGGTCGCGGGTTCGAATCCCGTCTATCGCTCCATATTTATCAGGACAATGAAATGCCATCCAATGGATGGCATTAATAATTTTAAATAGTCTTTTAACGATCTGTTGAGATATGGCATCTCAGCATTTTCCCGAAATTCTTTTATCATTATGGAAAATAAAACCGATGCTCGTCGTCCGAACTTCGGGATATGGATTTGCTATTTCATGATATTGGCCAGTATCGTGTTTCCCATGACGATGTTTTATCTTCAGCTAAGGCAAAATCTGAGCCTGACCGAAACTATTATTAATTCTTTCGTGATATTATTGCCATTTTTTGTGATTCCACCCCGTCTGCGATGGTCTGCAATTGTCATAATGTGGCTTGTAGTTGTATTTTATGTTACCAATAAATGGTACATGCGTTTTTTTAACGACATGATGCCATTGTCAAGTTATTTTCTATGGAACAACATTGACGGCACCGTTATCGATACGGCGCTTAGTGTCATGAAAATCAAAGATCTCTCTTTTGGTGTATTACCGTTTATTGCTACTTATATATCACTGTTCCGATTCAGAGACATATTTCTTGGTTATAGATTCAGCGGTAAAATCAAAATTATAGTTATAGCCGGAGGTCTGATCGCATATTTTTCTTACTATACCTGTAAATACATCAGCTACCGTCCCGATGACGATGATATCGAATTGAAAGGAAAAAATGTGATCGAGATTATTGAAGAGCGATGCATAAAACCTCAGGTATGCCCTTGGGTAGACTATGATCATATAGGATTCGCAGGCTATATAACAAAACATATCCTGAGTCCGGCCCGCAACTTTTTCAGAACCACTGCGGCATCCCGAGAGGATATCGCTCTAGTAGACGAATTCAGGAAATTACATCTCAGCCTTGAAAACAATAACAAGAAAACCGTCGGACCATCCGGTGACAAAAATCTTGTATTCATCATCGTGGAATCTCTCAATTCATGGGTAATAGGCCAGGAATACGACGGACACAAGGTTACACCTGTAATTGACAGTCTTATTTCGCATGAAGGCACGCTGTCGGCTTTAAAAATGGTCACTCAGGTCCATTCGGGAGTGTCGAGCGACGGCCAGTTCATATATAATACCGGTATATATCCATCTTCCGAAGTGACCACCGTATCGTACTATACCGGTAACAATTACAATACTCTTGCCCGTATACTTGACAGACATACCTCATTTGAGGTGATTTGTGAGAGCGCTACCATGTGGAATCATTCGGCGACCACTAAAACTTATGGTTATGATTATCTCCATGACAATATTAACAATCTGGCGAACCGACTGACTCGGGGTAAAGACGAGACAATGTTCGATTTCGCCGCTGCGGTCATAGACACTGTCAGCAGACCATATTTTGCCGAACTCACCACAATATCCATGCACGCGCCTTACAAAGATCCCAATGTACCGACTCCGAAATGGATTGCCGGTCTGACTTCGCTTGACGTCAATATGAGAGACTATCTTGCTTCGGCAAATTATTTTGACACATCTTTGGGAAAATTTTTAAGACGACTGGCAGAACAACCGGATTTTGATAAAACTCTCGTCATTATTGCAGCGGATCATCGTTCCACGGTCAAGGGCAGGAGTCAGGAGGAATACAGATTGGGATTCATTCCGTTCATTGCGCTTAATTCCGGTTTTAAAGGCACCATCGCACATCCTGTCGGCCAGGTAGACGTTTTCCCGACAATTCTTGATATGATGGGCATATCAAGCGGAAACGCCACCGGATATATGGGACTAAGCATGTTTAACCCTGTCCTGACGGGTGCCGTGACAAGCGAAGGCAAGCTTATCGGTGACTCAATTTCAGATGACTTGAAAAGAATGCTTGAAATTTCCGGTGAAGCGGCAAATATTATTTTAAGATGTAATCTTTAGAAACAGTTTCTGAGGGCTTTTTTATTTTAAAAATATGTTTTATAACATTACAATAAATTTTGAAATATGATTGTGTCGTTGTAATTTTGCAATACCAAATAGCAGTCATACTGACCTTGGTAGAAATTTAGTTAAATAAATCAGCAAACCTTAATACCGAAAGCTTTAAGTCTAATACCGGAAAAACGGAAGAACGAAGAAATGCAAACAACAGGGTAATTGATTATTATTATTGACCTTAATCGAAACCAGACAGATTCCGACGGGAGTCGACAATCTTCTAAACGGGCTGAATGCACAGGCATCCGGCCCGTTCAAATTTTATATCCCCAATCCCCTCTCTCCTGCATCATCCGCCATGATCTGATAATGTATTTATTTAGCGATTATTCCACTTTGGAAACCCTTAAGACATAAAAACGGAAGGATATCATGATATCCTTCCGTTTTTATGTCTATATGACCGGCTTAAGATTATTTCGCAAAACCGCGGAGACGGAGAAGCGCGCCTGAATCCGGCTCATGGCCGCGGAAACGTTTAAAGAGCACCATGGCGTCTTCCGTATCGCCGGCCTCAAGAATATTCTTCTTGAAACTTGCCGCTGTCTTCTTGTCAAAAATACCTTTCTGCTTGAAGAGTTCCCAGGCATCTGCCTCAAGCACCTGCGCCCAGAGATAAGTATAATAACCCGACGCATAGCCGTCATCTCCGAAGATATGCTTGAAATAAGGAGAACGGTAACGGAAAGTGATCTCCTCGGGCATCCCTATCTTTTTGGCCACCTCTGCCTCGAAAGCCTTGGGATCGGCCACTTCCGGCGTCTGGCCGTACATCATGTCGAGCAGCGCTGCGCCGGCCAGTTCCGTTGTAGTGAATCCCTGGTTGAATTTTCCGGCATCGGAAATCTTCTTTACGAGATCATCCGGAATAACCTCCCCTGTCTTGTAGTGCTTCGCGTAGGTCTTCAGCACCTCCGGTTCGAATGCCCAGTGTTCGTTGATCTGAGAACACATCTCGACATAGTCACGGTCCACATTGGTTCCGGCCAGAGATTTGTAAGGAGCGGTAGTAAGCATTCCCTGCAGCGCATGACCGAATTCGTGGAACATAGTCTCCACCTCGTCTACAGTCAGCAGTGACGGAGCCTCGGCTGTCGGACGGGTAAAATTACCTACATTATATACGATCGGGCGTTTTGTCGTGCCGTCACCGTAAAGTCCCGCACTCTGCATCTGCTCCATCCATGCTCCCTGACGTTTGGTGTCGCGTGGGAAATAATCGCACATCCATACGGCCACATGATCGCCGGTCTTCGCATCGACCACGTCATAGACCTGCAGGTCATCGATATATTTGGGGGCGTCGGGCATCAGGACAAATTTTACGCCATAAAGCTTCTCGGTGGCGTCAAACATGCCTTTGAGCACATTGTCGAGCGCGAAATAAGGACGGATCTCAGCCTCATCGAGATCGAACTTCTGCTTCTTGACCTTGTCGGCATAATAATAGTAATCGTAAGGAGCGATCTTGAATCCGCCGCCGTTGGCGTCGACATAAGCCTGCATGTCGGCGACCTCCTCATGGCTGCGGTTCACGGCCGGCTCAAACACCTGCATAAGCAGCTGCGTTGCCGCCTCCGGAGTTTTTGCCATCACCCGCGAAGTCATCATCTGTGCGAACGTATCGAAGCCCATCAATTTCGCCTTTTCATTGCGGAGCTTCACGATCTGGCTTATTATCGGCAGGTTGGAATTCTCTCCATACGAAGCGAGGTTAGTATATCCTTCATAGATCGCCTTGCGCAGGCCGCGTGAGTCGGCATACTGAAGCACCGGCAGACGGCTGGGAGCATGAAGAGTGAAGACCCACGAATCCGTCAGGCCGCGTGCGGCGGCTTCTTCGGCGGCCTGGGCCACAGAAGCTTCCGGCAGCCCGGAGAGTTCGTTCTTGTCGTAGACTATCACGGCAAACTGATTGGTGGCGTTGAGCAGATTGCGGTTGAACTGTATGAAAAGTTTCGACAGCTCGTTGTTGATTCTGACCAGTTCCTCCTTTTTGTCAGCCGGGAGAGCTGCGCCCTGTTCGGCGAATTCACGGTAATATTTCTCTACAAGACGCTTCTGCACGGCGTTCAGTCCCATCTTGTCGCGCATATCGTATACGCTCTTGATTCGCTGGAAAAGCTGATCATTGAGCATCAGCTTGTTGTTGGCCTCGTTGAGCAGAGGGATGGCCTCGTCGGCCATGGCTGCGAATTCAGGCGTCGACATAGCCTCCATATAGTGATAGAACACACCGCTGACGCGCTCCAGTATCGGAGACAGATTCTCCAGAGGGAGGATTGTGTTGTCAAAATCAGGCACCGCACGATTGCGTACTATGTTGAAGATAGCCTCGTCTTGCTCGGCTATACCGGCCTTGATTGCCGGTATGAAATCGGAAGTCTCGATTTTGTCGAAAGGAGCGATCTCATACTTCGTGTCATAAGGCTGCAGGAAAGGGTTCTGACGTTCAGCCATAACGTTTGGAGTTTGCGAGGCGAGCAGCATTGCGCCGGCCGCCAGGATTGTCAGTTTAGTCATATAAGTAAGATTAGATTGATTTCATGTTGTCGTGATGGGGTCACCGTGCGAATTTACGAAAAAAAAACGACACATCCAAAAGCGGAGCCTTCCGGTCATGCGGAATCACGGATAACCCGTATCCCGACACTACCCTCCAATGGGAACAGCCCTGGCAACGGACAGACAGCATGGGAGCAGGATGTTGATTGCGGAATGCTCTTGATTATGACAGTCGTCAGGTCTCTCTCCCGGGGGCTGTCCTGTAGGGTATCTTGTGGGGTTATTATACGCTATCGGATGCTTTCAACCTAATTTGTTCCGCAATTTTTGTAATTCAGTGTTCACGAATCCGAATATTTCTTTCCCGAGTAGATACTGTTCAGTTGAGAATAGTTCAGGATTCCCGTTGTCTTTTCGACAAAATACTTTTTCTGCATTCTCTATGGCATCTTTCAGTCTTGCAGGGTCTTTCTGATAGTCAAACCCGCCAGCAATACAATGGTTGACAAATGCCTTGACCGACTGGTGTTCCTTTATATCCTCAATATCCGGCACTGTATCATATAGATGATAGTACAGCCATATTTCAAAGCAAGGATTACTCTGTGCCACCCTCCAAGCCGGATATGGCTTGACTTCATCATAATTGTCCGATATATGGCTGTTCTGGTACGAACAAAAATCCCGTAACGGCTGAATCTTTCCCTCATCTTCCCATGTGTCGGTATCTATGGCAAACCACACTTTGTCGTTTTGCATGAAGTCAAGTGTATGAGTCCTTGTTTCGTCCAGTAGCTCACGGCGTGCCAACTCCATAAGTTTCAACGGGTCTGTACCTTCTTCCGGAGGTATCACTATCAGCTCAAAATTTGATGACAGACCCTCAAAGAATCCGAAATAGTTTTTCTCTGTCCCGGCACCTTCACAGACTATATATATCTTGCTGGCATTTTTTGAGGGGGCCTGCTTGCTGTAATCCTTACGACGTGTTATCATATCACCATTTCAAATCAGCGAGGTTTGACAAAAACGGAATACCACCATATCGTCCGTTAAGATATCCGTTCTCGATATTGGCGGTCTTGTGAATGTTGTAGTCGCTTAGTGGATAAAGCTGTGTTGACTGATCGACATCTTTCTGTGCAAACCATATCTCGTCAGGGCGGAAAATGGCCTGATCGAGCAGGCAGCTTTCGTGGGTCGTGAAAATGATTTGTCCGCGAGCCTCACGGTTTTCCGAGATTTTGCTCATAAGGGTCTTAATCATTATCGGATGTATGCTGCGCTCTATCTCGTCAACCACAAACACGTTGTCGCGTTTAAGTACGGCATACAATAACGGCATGTATTCTATGAGACGTCTCGTTCCGTCCGACTCCATAGTCATGTTCATTTCCACATCACACCCATTGGCATCGGTATGTATTGCCACAAGAGTTTTGAGATACGCAATGCCGTCTTCCACAACGACATTGGAAATCTCTTTGTTTCGTGTTTCCATCAACATCCGAGGCTTGCCAGGCTTTTCCTTTGCAGCTGCAAGCGCTTTCGATATGGCCGAGTTTCCACGTACCTCTTCTTCGTTGATGACCTCTTTGCGGACAGTGAGCCTTGATATGCCGGTCTTCAGTTCCGGTATTATATTATTCACCAGATCTGCAAAGTCACTATCACCGTCAAGAACCTGGGGAAGATAGCCGATACGCATTGCCGGGAGTACCACCTGAAGATGTGTCAGCCAGTCAAAAGCATCCTTGACCAGTGGCAGTTCCTCCGGGTAATAGTGGCCGAAAAAGGAGAGTGCCGGCATATCCGGACGAATTATTCTGTTCATAGCGTCGAGGAAAACCTCTATGAAATTGTCCTTGTCTCCCGGTTTAAGATACTCAGCGCGAACATTCACGTCATTGTTTTTGCGACTGAATATGGGTATATCCTTATTTTTCTGACTAATCATCAGTTCCTCCTCTACAATCTCCAGTCTATTGAAAACAATATGATAGTAGAATATCCTGCCATTGGCGAAGAACTCGATTGCGAGCTCGGAAGGTCGTGTCTTTCCCTTTTCGTCAAGACGGAAATACAGGTCATCCGTCATTGCCAGATCTCCTAATTTTTCGGCACCCACCATAGATTTCAACAGTGAAATACATTTCAGTAGATTGCTTTTGCCGGCGCCGTTGGCACCGTATATGGCACTCATCCGCAAGACCGTGGCATGACCGCACGAAACCTTATGCCACTCATGGCTGTGACTTTTACTTGACGGAAAGGTATTGAACTCAACCGCTTCTTTGAATGACATGATATTGTCTGCTGCGAATCGTAGTAACATAGTCAATGCGTTTATAATTCACGGCAAAGATAGCCGGTTTAGCCGAACTACACAAATTTACGACTCAAAAATACTCCGATGCCGTTAAATAATAACGGCATCGGAGTGCAAATGTTTGTTAGAGTTGTTTCAACGGTTTTATCAGCGCCTCGGAGAGGCGCTGCTCCGACCGGAGGCAC
>OHAJ01001005.1_pt1 | contig 21079 bp, 21 predicted proteins | sample 1577101 | NCBI WGS metagenome assembly OHAJ01 (sample SAMEA3541531, study PRJEB24748) | human gut metagenome | biome: human gut; feature: human-associated habitat; material: faeces | place: China | collected 2012
ATTTCTGCCACTCTTCGTATTCCTTGTTTGTGATTTGCTTCATGGCGGTTACCTCTCTATGCTGGAATGATAACTTGAGGTTTCTCATACTTGACATATATACCAAATATCGTCACCTGTGAATCCGCACTTTCTATACAGTTCCAGCGGTTTGGACGTGTTGTCGAGATTCCCTGAAACCGTTACAAAACTCGCTCCGATGCTTTTGAGTCTATTGAGTAATACATCCACAATCTTTTTCCCAAGGCCTCTGCCTCTGTACGCTGGAAGCACCTGAACCCATTCAATGATACCCTCCCGACAAACCTCATCAAACTCAGCTATCCCCGAAGCGGCCTTTTTTCCATTGTCGGCATTTATATATACACATAATTCTTCACGGAAGGTCTTGCGCTGCTTCCACTGCAGAATGTCTTGTTCACTCACGACGATATTCTCATGCTTGTAAGACTCATTTATCATCTCACACAGTTGTGTTGCCTGATAATCAATCGACAAGGTGTCGTAATCATAATCTATCGGAGACAGATCATTCAAATCATGCTTTATCCTGAAGAATCTTTGAAAATTGCCATACTGTCTATTCCAATTACTACAATGAATGATTCTCATTGAATCGGGAATGGCCAGTGTTTTGGCCTTCCAATATGGAATCGAAAGTGTTCCACATGGATTCTGAAGGTACTCTTTTACATCCATTAAATTACTCCTGATCTGTACAAATTCCTGTTTTCCCACCATCTATTATACCGACGAAGTATGAACATTTCTACCGATAAAAACAGCCGGGACACCCCGGCTTCCACAACTTACCCCTCAAACACCAACTTACCCCTCAAGCGGAAAAATCGGCGGAGGAAAAATTAAATTGTATCAATCTCGGTGCTTTTATATCGTATACCCGGCCATTGTAGGGCTGCAAAATCTCCACCAGCGTTTTGACTACGCAGGCAGGGGTATAGAATTCCCCGGCCAGTTTTCCCTCCTGCTCGGCGAATTGGACAGACAGTATTCGTAGGTGCAACCCAGGATGTCCTTGCTATTGCCGTGCTCTACCTCTGAATGTTGGTGAACAGGTCTACCACATCCCCCAGGCGGCGTTTGTCCAGCTCCTGGCGTGCAAAGTTCTTTGGCAGAATGTCCTTAAGGCGCTTGTTCTCCTGCTCGATTGCCCGCATGGCGTCGTCAATAACGGTACCAATCTCCGACGTGTGGGCTGCTGCGGCAATCACACTCCATCTGGCGTTCTCCGGCACAAAGAAGATGTTCTCAGCGGTGTATTCGTCCTTGTCCTCCTCGAAACCGTCGCCCTCATCCACGAGCTCTTGATACTTAACCTCGAAACGGTCAGAAATATATTTTAAGAAAATCAGACCCAGGACAACTGATTTATACTCCGAAGCGTCCAGATTGCCCCGCAGCACACAAGCCGCATCCCAGATCTGTTTTTCAAATCCAACATTGCTGGTATTAGTCTCTGCCATGGAAATTGCCTCCTACTTTCTCGGTATATGATAAAATCAATTTTATAGTTTGTCGGTAGCTGCTTTGCCCAATCTGGGATCAAGGGGCTTTTGGGCATCCGGGGAAAGCAGCCAGGTTTTTCCTGCCTTAACAGTTCCGGGGATGCGTCCCTGTGCGCAGAGCAGCGCCACACGCTGAGCCGAGATCCCCCACAGTTCAGCTGCCTGTTTCGTATCCTCCAGCACAGCATCCAGACAGTTAATCTACCGTCATAGGCAAAATCACATCGCGATGCTTGCCACGCACATATGCATCACGCTGGCAGTCATCGGTAATGTCCCATATAAAACTAACAATCTGGTTATGGATTTGATTATCCATAGTCATGCTCCGCTATCTCTATTAGTCAAAAATGACATCTTCCTCAGATTTTGCATAGATATCCAACTGATTATGGACATCCAGATGATTTACCAGCCAACCACGAGCCATGCATAATTTGACGAAATCATCAATACGGTTGACACCATTCATCTCTTTTAGTGTCACGACAACGCCAAAGGGGAGCTTGTCCTTTTTTCGGTTTGTCAAACGCTCTTTGGTTTTGATACTCAAACCCCATAGGCCAGATTCATAAGATTTTCTGGCTCTCCCGTTTGCTTTTATCTCCTCGCAGATATGCTTCACATTATCCCACTTGCGATACTCTTGGCGAGCATCTTCCTCATAAATTACATGCAATCCTTCTTCAGCCTGTTTGTTGTTGTCAATCGGCTTAATTCCCGCTTTTCCATCCTTAATTCGAACACGCCCAAAGTGTATATCCATTTCGGTATTAGTATAGTCAACACCTTGATTCCGGTTGCATTGCGGGAAGTATGCCAAAGTTGCCCTGGCATAGAAGGGATGCGTGTTATTTACCACAGGCACAGGCAAATTATAGGTATATGTTTCATACGAATCTGTAGTACCTGTAAGAATAAAGCGGATTTCATCATCCGATGTATGGATAATGCTATCAATGTGTTGCGGGACAACCCCATAGCCAACGGTATAGCTAAGATCATCGCGGCTATTCCAACCGGCAGCCGCATCAATAATCAGTGCTTTCGCAATTTCCTTGCTTAAACCCATGACATATATGAGGTAGGCCATCTTTCTTGTGATCCAAGGTGCCGCAAAAGATGTACCTGTTACATACGATGCGCCAAGCGAATCTTTACACACAACAATTCTTTGATCAATCGTGTTTCCGTCTCCGCCATAATAACTGATATCCGGCTTATAAAAAAACGAAAGGACAGGACCAATACGGGTGTAGGAAGCCGGCTTCTTGTTAAACCCTACTGAATTAACCACTAAAGAGTTCAGAGAGTCTGCAGGTGCACCGATTTTCATTTTCCCTTGTGCAGATTCCGGCTTGTTGGTTCCCGCAACAACAAAAATCACATCAAATTCGTTTTGAATTCTATCTAATTCCGCCCCTTCCGGAGAAATGGAACTTTCTTTTATTTCCAGCGCAGACCCTAAAGATAAATTCCAGACCTTAATATCTCGGTTAGTCGAAACTATATTTCTGATCTGTCGCAGTACGGCAAAAGAGCTGAATGCACCATGAGTTGCAACGCCAAAATGTCGCACTCGAAAGCGCCCGCAGCCATCTTCCAGATTAGGATTGCCTCGAGGACCATCCACAATAATAGAGGTGACGGCCGTGCCGTGATAATAATCCTTGGGCTGTAATGGGATGCTATCATCAATGGCTTTATGATAGTCGACCCACTCGCGAAAATAGACAGTTTCATCAAATTGAGTATCAATAACCCCCACTATCGGCTCATTACTGGGAGAAGGAATAAAGTCGTCCTCAACGGCGTCCTCTACAGGCATACACTCCAAAATATCGTCCCGAGTTAATTTGCTTAAATCTGTTACGCTCATGGAAATCAGATAATCCGCCTTATGGATAAGCTGATTCACTTCTGCGGGATACAGCCGAATAGTAGTGCTATCCAAAATACGGTCATCTACAATGTTGATGCCAAATTTTGCAAGCAGTTGTTTTACATCTATATCCGTTTGATAAATAGTGATAATCCGTTCGTCTTGAACTTTTTCGCTGACTCGATCAATATCAAATCGCTCTACATACCAACAGTCTCGAAGCACTTTTATAAAGTTGCTCGAAGCAATCAAATTACCATACGCAAAATTTTGCGCATTGATTTTATCAGTGTTTTCCTTCTTTATTTTCCCATTATAATGCTGCTCAACAATACCAGCTACTGCATCCAGAAATCCAATCGCCTTTATAATTGCCGAAAGAGGAACATAATGGGTAAACACATGTTTCTGGACAGTTTTCCCGCTCGAGTTCATTTCCCATTCAAATTTAGCTCCTCGGATGGAATCCGTAGCCTGATGTCCCGGATAGGAGAGGAGTACACTTAAGCGGTTGCTTTTTGCTACTACACGTTTATAGTGTACACTGACCAAAGCTCCGTTTATTTCGGTATGCTGCTTCCAGTAGATCAAAATATCTTGTAGCTGCTTTTGCAGTCTGCGGATGTGTGCCGCTTGAATAACGGAATTCTTGGGAAGTTCCAATTTTCCGGGTTTGTTAGGATTCGCGCGTTGTTCAAAGCGACCTTTAAGTTGCAGAATAGGGTTCACCTTATTCACCATCCTTTAATTCGCGGGCTACGCTGCTCTTGGATTTCTGTGTTAATATTTCAATTTCACGAATAGTAAATCTTTGCGACTGTAACTTTTTCAAGTCCTCTGGTTTTTCATTGCATACAGCATAATACAAACGTCTAAAGTAATCAGTACCATCTGTGGGACTGCTAAATGCAACAGCGGTTTTTATTATATTTTTTAAATCGCCAGGATAAGGTATTGGATCAAAAAGGTTTATAATCTTGCGAAACAAACGTACATCTCGGCTTGCCAGCTTGAATTTTTGCAAATACTCATCAAGCATTTTTTCTGCAATAGAAAGCAGGTCTTCACACTCGTATCGGTTAAAATCAATTACGGAATCGAAACGCCTGATCAACGCTTTATCAAAGTGCTCATATAGATTTGTTGTTGCAACCAAGACAACATTTTCATTCAACCGTTCAAAACACTTTAGCAGTGTAGAAGTAGCTCTCCCCATTTCACGTAAGTCGTTTGGATTGGTACGGTCTAAAGCAATAGCATCAATTTCATCAAACAACACTACGATTTTTTCGGGTTGCATAAACTGATTAATTTCCTTAAACAGTTCCGTGAGATTCTTTTGTGTTTGCCCCAGTTTACTATCCACCAAAGCCGAAAAGTCCACCATATAGATTTCTCTTCCCAAAATACGTGCAAGTTGTTTGACTGCTTCGGTCTTTCCGGTGCCTGGAGCACCTTGAAACAAAAACTTATTGATTCCTACCCGATGTTCAATCGCATTCACTATTCCAATAATGTCTTGCGTTATTACATCAGGCAACAGGAGCATACCCTCTTTGGGCTCCAGTTTTTCGAAGTAGGCAGACTTCATATCGTCCATCTGAGGAACAAAAGTGTTAACATTTGACAGCAACGACATAATATATTCAGCCAGTTGATAATCACCAGCTTCATCAAAGTCTTTAGCTATTTCGTAGGCCTCATTGCGAAAACCTGCCTCGTTTTTCTCAGCATGATACCGAATCAAACTGATAATGTTTTTCTTTTTCATAAAGGCCACCTCCACAATTATAATTATACTCGCTTGGGACACTTTTGTCAATATTGGGACAAATATTAAACTTTTATCAGAGTTATAAAACCGCATTATGCTACGTGATGGTAGCCTTAGATGACCAGCGGGTGGCTAAATAAGGCATGTAGGAGCAAGCATGTGTACATATCTTGAGGAGAAATTTTGCTTATTTATTCAGATTTCTCACTTTTGTATGTAAAACGAGCACTCGTCCTCCTGGTTCGGCAAGGAGCTGAGCGCTCATTTTCGTCATTGTGTAATTCTATTGAGAGTTTTCACGCCAGCTCAAATCCGGCAATAAAGCTGTCGAGAAAGTTTTCTTCCTTGATATTGCCCTGGGCTCCAATCCACGCTTTATGGTATACCGTTAATTCTTGCTCCTATTTGGCGGCTATTTCTTTGATTATGCGGCGCATTTTTTGCGTCAGCCCATGATACCGATTTTATTGCCGTTTTCGTACATATCCTCAGCGCATGTTGCTTGGTTGGGGCCTTGGCTCTCGATCCAGCCGAAGCCAGGTACATAGACCATATCCGCTGAATTATCACCGATGGCCTCTATCTCCGGTTCAGGTAGGGCGGGCGGCTCCGGCGCTGGCTCAGCTTGATTTTCTGCCGCAGGCGCTGGGGTAGGAGCAGACGGCTGTTCATCGGCTTCCTCCAAGATAGACTCGGCTCTCATGCCAGCTACTTCTTCCTCTCTGTTGTCAGTGGCGTTGCTGGTTCTGTTGGCTCCGAAAGCGTTGCCTGGGGCGCGGTTACTGGGGGTGTTGGACTTGGCGCAGGCATTTCCTTGTTCACCGTAGTTTGTGGCCACACAGCGGCCCATAGGGCCAGACTTGCGGTAATTGCTGCGGCTATGGCAATTCGTTTTTTCATTCAGCTCTCTCCCCAGAAGCGACCTCAGATACGAAACGAGCGCCCGCTCTCCTGGTTCGACAGGAGAATGAGCGCTCGTTTTCGTCGTTGTGTACTTCCGCCGAAAGCCTCCACGCCAGCTCAAAGCCAGCGATAAAGCTGTCGAGGGAGGTCTGTTCTCTGATGGAGTCCTGTGCATCGATGATCCGCAGTACCAGCTTGCGCTCCGGTTTTTCCAAAGCCGCGATCAATGCTCTGTGGCACTCCTCCACCTCATTCTCCTGTTCGTCCAGCTCCGGGCGGGTATAAAAGTGATCATACAGCTCTTTGAGCAGTTTGTTTTCCATCGTCATCATCTCCTTGCGACACAAACACATACCACACTTTCCGCACAATAGCTATCAAAATTTCAGGAGGTTATCCAGAATATCTGCCGCTTGCCGCAGTTCCTCCTGGGATGCTTCGCTGGGGTTGTTTTCGCTTTTGACGGCTGGACAGGTCAGATAGGGGGCGTAGTTCTGCTGTGTCATGGAAGTTCGGAAATGGCCCAGCATCTTCGATACCTCTTCGGTGCCCATCCCACTTTGCAGGGCGAGGACGGCACAGGTATGCCGGAGGTCCGCGAAGCGGATGTGATCCAGCCCCGCTTCACGGATGATCTCATTGTGCATCCGGCGCACCATCTGGGGCGAGTAGGGCCTCTGCGTGGCCGGGTGCATGAACATGAGCGGACTGCTGGGGTGCCTGGCGTGTTCCGTGCGCAGGAGCTCTACAACTTCTTGGGTCAGGCTGACAGCTCTGGTGGTGCCTTTGTATTCCACCAACTCCCGCCGCTCCACCGCGCGGCTCTCCGAGATGGTCAACGTCCGCTCCTTTGCGTTCAGATCGCTCCATTTCAGTGCGATCAACTCTCCTTGCCGAAGCCCCGCCGTCAGCGCCAGCAGGAACATGGGGAGGTAGCCCAGCCGCTGGGCCGCGTCCAGATAGTCCTCCGCCTCTGTCGGCGTCAGCACATTGGCGCTGATTTTTTGGGGCTTTGGATAGCGGAAGGCACGGGCGGGGTTGTCCGTTATCAGGCCGTCCCGAATGGCCTGGTCCAGGCATTGCTGGAGCAGGCGGTGGATATGCCGCATGGTATGCTCCCCCAGCCCTGGGTATTCGGGGCTTTCCGGGCGGTGGCCGCCAAACCGCCTCCGCTCCTCCAGAAAATCGCCCACCCGCTCCGCGGTCAGCTCCTCCAGCGGGATCTCGCCCAGTCTGGGAAGGATGTGGTTCTTGAAGAGATACCTATGGGCGGCGTAGGTGGTCGGGCGGCTCTGGTTCTTGTCGTAGACCTCCTGCCAGTGGAGGATATACTCTTTCAGTATCATATCCCCACCTCCATACATTGGCGCTGCAGATTCCGGAAGGCCACACACGGCAACCCCGCCTGTTTGAGTATTCGCTTGTGGAGGTAATAGAACTCGTGGAGCTGATACGGTGCTCCGGTCTTGGGGTTGAGGAACACATAGTGGTCGGTTTCCGGTATGCCCTCCAGAAGATGCTCCGCCTTGCGGTTGAGGGCCAGCAGGCGCTGTTCCTTGAGGATATACCGGCAGCGGATATGAAAATCGGCCCACGACAAGGTGATGAGTTCACATTGCCGCAGGCCGCTGGAGAGTCCTGTGTAGATGAGCGGGAGCACGCCAAGCTGTTCCGCCGCGTTCAGATATCGCTGGAGCTGCCCCAGGCGCAAGGGGGTGGTGTTATATTCCTCCGCCTGCGGCTCCTGGCAGAGCCGCACCGGGTTATAGGGAATAAGCTGGTCACGAGCCGCTTCGTCCATACAGCGCCGCAGAAGCAGATGGACGCACCAGACGCTTCTGGCGCTGAGTCCCTGGCTCCGCAGGCTGTCATAGAAGCCGGTGACGGAATCTCCCGACAGCTCCACCAGTGGGATGTTCCCGATTCCGGGGAGAATATGGCGGTAGATCAGATTGCGGTATCCGCCCACGGTGCTGTCGCTCCACCTGCCCTGGTTTTCGCAGAACCAGCGGTCGCACCACTGGCCTACGGTGCAGCTGTTTCCTTTCTGCATATTGTCGCCTCCCCTCGGCAACCGAACAATACCACAGAAAGAGGGAAATAGCTACTACTTTATTGCCCCGCAGAGGTCACATCTACCCCTATAAGCTGCGGAACCTGCCAGTCCCGTATTCCTTGTTTAGGCGGCGCATACTTTGTGCCGCTTGCGGCTTCTGCCTGCCTTACGACTCTATCTCATAGGGCCAGGTGTTGATGCCGCCGAATTCGTAGATGCCGGTGTAGCCCAACTCCGCCAGCGCGGCGGAGGCGGTCTTACTGCGGTTTCCGCTGCGGCAGTAGACCAGCACCGTGGAATCCTTCTCAGGGATCACCTCGGCGGCGGTCGTTTCGTCAATGGTACCCACCGGCAGCAGCACAGCGCCGGGGATGTGGCCGCTGTCGTACTCGTCCTGCTCACGCACATCCAGAATGATGACCTCCTGGGTATCCATCATCTCTTTCGCCTCTTCTTGGGTGATCTGCTGGTAGGCATCACCCGCGGCAGTCCCGCCGCATCCGGTCAGCAGGAAAAGGGCAAGCAGGAAGGGAATGATTCGTTTCATTTGAGTTCCTCCAAAAGTCCGGCAGCAAAGGCCTTGTGGCTCTGCTCCGTAAAGTGTACGCCGTCATAGGCCAGGGAGATGTCCCACTTCCCGGCATCGGCAAAGCGGATGCCCAGCCGCTCCGCCAGGGCCTGGCAGAGCCGGGCGAAGGTGCGGGATTCCTCAATGAGCTGTGGGCTGGGCACCCACTCGCCCATAGCCATTGGCGGCGGTGCAATCAGCAGGATCTTGCTTCGATCCAGAGAGATGCCAGCAAGGAACCGCTCCAGCCGCTCGGTGGCCTGCTCTGGGTTTCGCCCCTGGAGCAGATCGTTGGTGCCCAGCATGACAATCAGCAGATCCGTGTCATCAGGGAAGGCCGGGGCTGCGACGGGGATCTCCCGGCCGTTCTGCCCCATGTTGGAGATCGTCCATCCGGTCTCCGCAGCCAAGATGTCCACCCACCGGCAGTCTGCGCCATAGCGTCCACCGAAATAGCCCCGAGGGTCGTAGCCATAGGTGTTAGAGTCGCCGAAGCAGATTACCATCATCTTGTATCACATCCTCTCTGTATGGTATCGTTATCATAAATCCAGCAACTGTTTTACAGCTTCGGCCATGGCAATTGGAGAATCCAAACGCAAGGTCTGCACCTTGACCAAATTCCCGCTGGGCGAGGAATAGCAGAGAGGAACTTGCTGACCTGCCATTGCTTCACAATTTGGATAAAGCAACACTGTCTGTTGTGCCGCATATTCTTTTTGATATGCGTACATCTGGTACATATCGGACTGTGAGATACCATAGTTGTGCCACTGGGGGGATAGAAGTTTCCACTTGGTATCCAATACAGTCCGCTCGCCGCGGTTCAAATCTTCAATGACCAAGTCTGGCCGCAGGGCAAACTGCTTCCGGGGTAGTTCAAAGAGGTACTTGCCCTTTGCCTGCACATGCACACGATATTGCCTGGAGTCCAAATTCCGCCGTAGCACCTCTGCCACATAGCTTTCAAACACACGCTCCATAGGAAAGAGAAGTGCCAGCGCGGCTTCGCCGCCAGAAAAGGCGGTAAAGCTCTTTCCCTGCAAAAATACCCGGCACAGCTCCAGTAGTCGCCGGTAGTCCGCCATGGAGCGGGACTGACCGCAGCGCAGGAAGTCCTGCTCCACATGCTTGGACACCGGAACTTGATCCATGACAGATAACACAATTCGAAGATCCTTACGGTTTTGCAGGTCTGTGGCATGCCGCTGTAGATAGACGGCGGTTGACTTGACCAGACGGTTTTCCGGGCAGTCGACGCTGAACACATCGTACTCCACGAAGATTCGCTCCCGATGCAACAGATTTTTTCGGATATGCTCCGAGAATACGATTTTTCCACGGACACAGGTTTCATTGTCCTGTGTTAGCGCATAATCCGATTTTAAGCCGCGTTGAATCAGCCGGTGCGCCTCGTCCAAAAACATGCGCACGAACAGATCCAGCAGGCGCATACGGGAAGTATTCAGGTGGGCGGTACGAAATGTCTTGAACGGAGCCTCCTGAACCGTTCGCAGCATGGTGAGAAACACTTTGCGAACAGCCTGGTCGCTGTCGTCTCCCTCCAGCGTCAGTTTGGGTAGGATCTCGATCTCTGTTCCGTCTCGGGTGGTGATAACCCCCACATAGTTTTTGGCGGTGATCACTTTACCCACGCTGGGTTTTGCGCTCAGGCTCATCAACTCCAGCGGCTGGGTGCCGGAACGTTCCTCCCGGTTGGAGAGAATAAACTGCTCCAGCTGATCAAAGGCGTGCTCCGGCAGAGAAATCATGCCTGCCCGCAGTGGACCGTTCCGGGTAAACCCCATATATTCCCGAATGGTATATTGTTTCAATGGAGCTCACCTCCCAATGGAATGCGACGGTCAGAGATTCCGGTATACTTCCACATCAAAGAAAGCAGCCGGATTGATATGATATGTGGGATTTACTTCAAACTCAGGTTCCACCCCGAACAGGCTTTGCAAATCCACGGGTTCCACCTTGAAAAATTGCTGCTGTTCCGGACGCTTCCTGTCCCCCAATACCAGACAGATCTTCTCATAGTCGTCATAGAAGTACTCCTGAAGAAGCGGAACAACTTTATCCCGGAAAATCTCCCCTAAGGCCTGAATAGACGGGGATTGCCGCAGAGGGGTAAAGAAAGCATGTCCCAGTGTATGCTCCCGGTCAAACAGCACCTCGATCCGGCGGTTCAATGTGGTGAGCAGGTCACTGATGGAAATGCCTTCGACCTCTACACCATCCAGTACGCCGCTGTCCGGCATCATTTCCACGAAACTGAATCGGCGCCGAAGGGCAGTATCCAGCAGAGCGATGGAACGGTCTGCCGTATTCATGGTGCCCAATAGATAGACATTATCCGGAATTCCAAACTCTTCATGGGAATAGGGCAGCTTTGCCTGCAATTCTTCCCTCTGCCCCAGGCGCTTGGACGGCTCAATCAGGGTAATGAGCTCGCCAAAAATTTTCGAGATATTGCCGCGGTTGATTTCATCAATGATAAATACATAGGGACCCTTGGTACCCTTCACCGAGGCCGCGCCCGAAAATCCATTCTTATTCAGAACATCTATCACAGTCGGAACCGTGGTATTGAGCCGATACACAGTGGACAGGGTCAAACTCTTTTCAAGGCGGAATTCAGTGATCCCGATGTTCTTCCCTTGTACCAACCATTTAACGGCTCGTAGCCGCTTATAGTGATCAAATTCTGGATGCCACTCAGGCTCTCCAGTTACGACACCAATCGCATCAATGGAGTGCGCAGTATAGCAGGAAAGAACAATATCTCCAGGCTGCATCCTGGACAAAAATGCGTTCAGCACCGTTTTACCGCCCACATGATAGTCCATATCATCCGTGATGCTTTCCCCATATTCATCCCATCCAATCCGAATACACCCGTGATTCATACAGTAATCTCGAACCGGATTGTCCCCTGTGCTTGCAAGAGACACTTTCCAGATTGTTGGGGCCTCTGAGAAACCATAGGGGTTTTGATGAGGATCTACTGCAGGAGGCTGTGCTGTTGCACAGAATTTTTTGAATACACCATCGGCAATCTCATAGGAGATGTCGCCGGAGTTCTCTTCTTGATCCTCCGCAAAAACCGGGCGGATTCCCTCGATAAAATCCTCGTAGCCGAAGGACTGGTGGAAGGTCGTAAATTCGATCCGCCCATCCTGCCGATACTGCCGGTATCGCTCCAAGACCTTTTCATGGTTTTCAGCTTGGACTTCTTCCAGCGATTTTCCCTCTATGATCGCCACCGCATAGTTGGCAGTCTGATAGGTCTTTCCCGTCCCGGGAGGGCCATAAAGGATTGTATTCTTTGCAAAAGGCATCGGATTGCTCACCTCTTTCTGCGGTAGACATTTCAGTGCATCTGCCAATTCATCACGAAGTTTCCAGGAGTATGTACCAGGCTGATCCTGGAGAGCTGTGCGGCCCACGAACAGAATCGGCCACCATTTCTGATCGTTGTTTTCATTCTGAACCAGGGGACAGCTCGTTTTTTCTTGCACTCTTCGGGCAAGCTGAACCATGCTGCCATTATAATGGGCAGAAGTATCCCCTAATTTCAGACTCAGCTGTTTACAGGTTGCCTCTCCACCCAACTGTTGGATGGTCTTTAGGATTTTCAAATTTTCCACCGTGCAGATCGTTCTGTCAGCAAGAAGTCCTAACCACTGTTCTGCGCTGATTTCTGGGTCGTACTCCGCCAAAGAGGGCCAGTAATCACTTTTATGCAGCTGACTTCCAAAGTAGATGATATCATCGGCTAACAGGTGATGTTCATCATCCGGATAATATGCGCTCCCCAACTCTGCTCGCTTTTCCTCGAACATATTCAGCAGCTCTCTGTCCTGCTGGACACAAGTAAGAACTTGGTTGGCTACCTCCTGGTAGGCAAGCACATTCTGGGTGTCTCCCATTTTACAGGTAGTGCTTAAGCCTGTCTCTTCCAGAAAAGCCTTGAGCTTACCGTATTGATAAAGAAAATACCGGTCTGGCTGTGCAAAAAACAGGTAGGTACAGATCGTGCGATCCCCCTGATAATGCTGCTTCATGCTCTCTTTGAACTGATACTTGGCTAACAGGATATCTGCTCTCTGCTTAAAGTTTTGGATCTGCTCGACAATATCCGCTCCGGGAGCCAGAAGCTGCTGAAACATGGAGCGAACCGTATCAGGCTCCTTTTCTGCAAAGAATGTAATCATCTTACAGGGAAACGAGTAGTTGGTGTCCATCAGATTTCCTGCTTGGGCCAAGGATTTCTTCAGCATTTCGGCGAAATCTGACCTTTCTGGCTTCCAGTGTTCCTGGAAGCATTGAACGGCCCGCCATTTATAAGCTTCTTCCGGAAACCAGGTGGCAAAGGAGTCCTTATATTGGCTGATAACGCGATGAATGGGATCAGCAGACAACTCCCACGCCGCCATGTCCAAAATTCGATAATTTTTGAAAGAAAAGTTCGCATCCCGGAAGATCTTGATTTTCCGGCAATTCTCAATGTAGGTCTCCAACTTGCCACGGGCATCCAGATGTATCCCCAGGGCCTCAAAAATATCCTCACTGCCTACATTGCTGTTGATGACAGGGAAGGTACACGGCTTTAAGCAGTGGAGTACTACGGAGGCTGCGGCAGCCTGCATTCCGCGGAACGATTTCGTCAGCACCGATGCGGCACGCTGGTACATCTCCTCATCGTCCGTCATGTCCAGGAGATCCACGCACATCTGAATAAAAACGCGCACCGATTTCACATCGGTTTTGTTCTGAAACGAGTAGAATCCAGTACCAAACAGCCCCATATGCCCAGTGCCGGAGACGGCTTTTTCTTGGTGCTCGTATACCCCAGCTTCCGCCCGCCTTTTCAGCTCATCAATCAGGTGATCCAGTTCTTGTTTGCGCACCTCGGGCAAGTGCGCCGCATGAACCGCCTCATGCTTTTTGTCATAGCTGTGCCGCCATGTTCCAATGCACATGAGATAGACGGCATTCAAATCGTGGTAGTCCAGTACAGTCTCATCCACATTACGATAGGCGGACACTGTCGTGCGCACCAGTTCGTAGCTGCCATCGTGCTCATCAGGTGACAGTTCCGAAGTGCTTTTCAGTTTATTTAATATCGCTTGATTCATTTGATGGCATCCTCCGTTCGCGCCTGGAACCGGCCATAGTACTGCTCCAGCTTTTCATCGCAGATTCGCTCGATATCCTGTTTCTCCTCCCGGGTCAGCTTCTTCCAGACGGACTCGTCCACCTGGATCACGCCCAGGGTTTTGGTGTGGTGGAGCATCTGCATGTCCTCGAACCGCTTGAAGGGGTTGGACAGGATGTTCCGCTGGGCCTGGGCGTCAGTGTAGCCGCCCTTGGCGTAGATGCTGTTGGCTTTCTCCACCACCAGCCCAGCCGCTCTGCGGGCCTCGTAGAATTCCCGGAAGTAGGTGACGATGTCGCTGAGCTTCACCCGGCCCTTGTCATCGGCGAACAGCAGCACCGCCTTGAGCAGTATCGGCTTGTAGGAGTAGCTCATATCCATCTGCCGTACCATATCCAGGAACAGGTCCTTACGGTTGGAGTCGTCGATGAGGGTCCAGCCGTACTGCTCGGCATATTTTTGAAGCGTCTCCTCTTTGAAATACTTGAAGGTCCGGTACTCGCTCATAGGCACCACCAGGTCGGGTACCAGCAGGCCATCCCGGACATACCGCTCAATGGTCTCCGTCTGCACATCCACCCGGCGGACAAACTCCATCTGGGATATCATGCCGGCGGCTTCCTCCTGCCAGTTGAAGATGTCCACCAGCTCGTAGTCCAGGGCGTCCACCGGCCAGTCGATGAGGGCATCCGGGCGCTCGCCCTGGTCGTAGAGCCCCTGTTCGGCGGTTTTCTGCTACTTGGCTCCCAACACCAGTGCGCCGGGCTTGTACTCCTTCAGCCGGAACAGCCGGTGCATGGAGTAGGGCATGTTGTACTGGCTGGCATTGTCCACGAAATCAAACACCATCAGGCTTTCTTTGCCGGGGGATAGCCGCATACCGCGGCCCAGTTGCTGGGTATAGAGTACCTTGGACATGGTGGGCCGGGCCATAAACAGTACCTCGGTGGCCGGGCAGTCCCAGCCCTCATTGAGCAGGTCGCAGGCGCACAGCACCTTGGTTTCGCCCTTCTCAAACCGGGCCAGCACCTCCCGGCGGTCGCTGGCCTTGACTTCTCCAGACACGGCCTCAGCGGCCACACCGGCGTCGTGGAGCCGCCCGGCGATCTCCTGGGCGTGCTTGACGGAGGCGCAGAAGATGACAGTCCGCTTATCCTTCACGTACTGGAGCCAGGTGTCCACAATGAGCTGGTTCCGCTCCGGCACATAGATCTTGCTCTCCAGGTCTCGAATATTGTACTGGACGCTGTTGAACCGAACTTTGGTCAGATCAATGTTCGTGTGGATGCGGATGCACCGCACCGGCACCAGTTCGCCGATTTCCACGGCGGTCTGGATGTCCAGCTTGTGGGCGGTGTTCTTAAAGATGTCCAGGATGTTCTTGTCGTCGGTCCGCTCCGGCGTGGCCGTTAGGCCCAGGGTGAATTCCGGCGTAAAGTAGGACAAAACCTTCTGGTATGTATCGGCAGAGGCGTGGTGCGCCTCATCCACAATGATATAGCCGAAGTCATCCGGCTTGAACCGTTCCAAGTTCAATGCCACGCTCTGGATGCTGCCGCAGACCACAAAGGCGTTGCCCTGCTTCATGCTCTCCACATAGCGGCCCACCGTGGCCCGGGGCCACAGTTCCCGGAAGGTTTTGGTGGCCTGATCCACCAGCTCTACCGTGTGAGCCAGGAACAGCGTCCGCTTGCCAAATCGCTTAGCGTCCATGACGGCAGTCACTGTTTTTCCGGTGCCGGTGGCGTGGTAGAGCAGAGCGATGGTCTCAAAGTTGCAGCGCATTTCCTCCAGAGCTGCCAAAGCCTGCTTCTGGTGCTCCTTCAGTTCAAGCTTGGAGCCGTCCAGGGACTTGCCCCGCTGGGTGGGGAGGTAGTCCTCAATCTCCTTGAAGCTGGGATGCTGGCCCAGGAATACCCTTAGCTCGTCCTTCACGGTCTCCGGCTGCTGCTGCATTTGCCGCACCGCCCAGCGGTACACATCCCAGCCCAGGTAGATCATGCTGTTCTGCTTGAGCAGGTCGTCGCAGAACTTGTTCTGGGAGACCAGCTTGGGGTTGTGGGAGGCCTCGTCATCGATCTCAATGGCCACCTTCCGCCCGCCGTTTTCAATCAGGAAGTCGGCAAACCGGCTGTTCTGGTAAATGTTGGAGAAGGGGTACTGGGAGTAGAGATAGCCGGCTTTCTCGGCGCCGAAGGTGTCGGAGAACAGTTCAATGAACAGATCCTCGGCACTGCTGCCGGAGGCGGAGCGGTAGGTAGGCATGGAGGTCACCTCGGTTTCCTGTTAAAATATGTATCTGTAATCTTTCCAAGATCCGCTAATCGGGATTCAATGGCACCTTTGCTCCTGCCATGCTCCTTGGCGATTGCAGAAGTCGTCATTCCTGAGTCAAATTCATCCAGTAGTTTTTCTTCCTCAATATCCGTCCATGGTTTTCCGGCATTTCGGGGTAGGTTTTTCTTTTTGGGCGAAGGAATCACATTCAAAAGTTCATGAAAAGCTCGGATCATTTCAGGCTGATTGCATACATGGTTTTGTGGTAAAAGTTCTCCAGTGAATGGATCAATGCCGTCAGCCAAAGCAGATAATAGCTCTTTTGCTCTTACAATATCCATTTAGCAATCCTCCTTTACTCCCTTCAGCAGGATCTTCTTCTCGAATCCGCCCCGTTTGGCAGCCTTGTCCGCCCGCACCTGCTCCAATTCTTCCAGCGTCCAGCCGCGGGCCTTTACGACAGCCTGCATAACCTCCAGAAGGTCGGCCAGTTCTTCCAAGGATTTGCTCTCCTGGTATTCCGCCAGTTCTTCGTTTAGCTTCTGGTCCAGAAGGGATATGTAGTCTTCATCAGAAAGTGTTTCGCAAACACAGGTCTTCCCATCGGCTTCGATAATCTCAGGGATGCGATCGCGCACCAGTTTGTGATAGGTTTTAGTAGGCATCCTTTAGCCTCCTCAAGATCTCCACATCCGCAGGGCAAAATTCATACTGATCAATTTCATCCACTGTAATCCAGCGAATGTCGTTATGCTCCAGTTTCCGGGGTGTGCCCTCTCGGATGGTGGCATGGAACAGCGTCAGATGGACCGTCAGATCGGGATATTCATGGGTCACATCCATGAATACTTTGCCTACATTCAGAGTAATGGCCAATTCTTCCCGGCATTCCCGGATGAGCGCCTGCTCCTTAGTTTCTCCTGGCTCTACCTTGCCGCCCACAAATTCCCACAGCAGCCCTCTGGCCTTGTGAGCCGGGCGCTGGCAAATCATAAATTTGTCCTGATCCCAAATCAGTGCTGCAACTACCTCAGTCATTCTTTATACTCTCCATTGTGATTACCAGCCTCTCCTAATTACTCTGTTAAAAATACTTCCTGTTCAATTGTAACGCCGTATTCCAATATTTTTTTCATGGCCATATGGAAAATCGGATACTGATCACAGGCGAGGGCAGTCTGAACAGTCTTCAAGTAATGCTCTGAACGCACGAGTCCGGTACCATGATATGTTGTCACATCTTCGGCAGACATTCGCATCGGCGTCAGCGTAGGGAATATGCCCTTCAGCCGATCAAACATTTGGAATCCGCCCAAATCAATATCTGCCCAAAGGACAGTCTCGGTCTGGTTTTGTAGTGCGGCGGCCATCTTTCTAAAAAACTTGCACTTTTGTGGACTTAAAAAGCCACCGTGGTAAACCACAAGTTCCCATGGACGCAGTTCAGACAACACGAATTCATCGTAGTTGGTCTTGTTTTCGATAAAAATCACTTTTCGAATCGCACTCATGTCAAAAGACTGTATGGCGTCAACACCTGAGCTGGGCAGCGCCAGGCCATACGGAGCCGCAGCGGCCACGGAGATCTCCCCCTGTTCAGTTTGGATGACGCAGTTTCCGGTAAGCTCATAGAGCTCCGGACGGGCATAGATACCCAGATAGGCCAGCTGCTCCCGCTCGCCCAATTCACTTTGCTCACAGGCCTCTATCAATCCGGCACAGTACGACAAAGCAATCCGCAAGAACGAATCTCGCACCTCCCGCTCGAAGGTTTTGGTGTTCTGGTAACACTTTCCGCTGAAGGCGCGCATGGTAATGGATTCCCCACTCAGAGCATCGTACACCACAAATGCAGTCAGCAGCTGATCCAGCAGCACCAGATCCTTCTTGCAGTAGGGCGGCACTCGAAGGGTCTCTTTTGCCTGATGGCAGATGTCATCTCGCCACGCCAGGATCCAATCTGTCGTAACGCCAGAAAGCCTTGCGGTCATACGCTCTATTACAGTTTGCGCCAGTTCTTTGGGATGTGTGCGGCCTGTCAGCTGATAACACTCCGCAAGGTGTTCTAAATTCAGTACCACACAAGAAAGAACCGGGCGTCCGCTGACCCACTCTGCAGAGATCAGACCACGGACTTTCAGATCGTTTACTACATCGTTCCATGTGTCTCGAATTTGTGCATCTTCATAAGCATACTCCGGAAATTCGTGTTTTTCAATCCGGAGCATCACCCGGCGCGTGGAGGTACCCGGCTGCGTCAGATGCTTACTTTTTTCATATTTGTCCAGCAGATGGGACAGAAGGATATTTTGTTTCATACCGGCATGATCTCCTTCCCCCAAGCCTTGACACGCATTTGATATCTCTCTTTTATCACCAAGTGAGTACGGTCCGCCAGAGGCATAATATCTGGCAGCTTGTCCGGGGGTGTACAGATAATTGCCTGCAATCCCATTTTCCGCAGGAGACGGACGCTTTCTATGATGCGGTCACTGTCCATTTTGTTGAATGCTTCGTCAAACACCACCAGCCGAACAGTGTTACTGGCCAGAGTAGAAGAATTGTTTACCTGGTACAGCTGCGCAAAAGAAGCCAGTACGGCAATATAGAAGGGTGTCTGGGTCTCACCGCCGGACTTGGTATTCAAAGTCTGGGAAAGTAGCTGCCTGGAGCCGTTTTGATCTGTGGTTTCCAAATCAAATTTCAGATAGGTTCTAAAATCGGTAAATCGTTCGATATTTTGCTGAAGCTCGCTCTGCTTCCTGGCATTGACCTGGGTATCATCCGACATGGCAATTTGGCTGAACAAAGTTTCCACCAGATTTCCGTATTTCTGCTGGAACGGCAGCGTGAACAAGCCGCCATCCCCTTCCATCAGCTCCGGTGCCATAATCATATCATAATAATCAGCGTAGTCTGGGTTGCGGTCTATTTTGAACTGGTACTGGTCTGTGCCAAACTTTGCCTGCTTCAGCGCCTTATTGAGATTCTTAACCTGCTTCTCCACCTGCTCGATGCTGGATTTCAGCTTGTTTAAAAAATCGTTTTTGAACTGCTCCATAGCACTTTCCCGGGCGGCCTTGATTTTCTCTCTGTAGTTTGGCAATTCATTTTCTTCCAAAGCCTGTCGCTCTGATTCATATTCTTCGTTGTCCATAGCATCCACCCGGAAGGGGCAGGGCTTAAACTGCTCTGCATAGTCCTGCCTGGCCCGAAGCAGCTTCTCCCTGGTCTGTTCCCGCTCATTGATAGTGCGAGGCAGTTGATCGCTGAAGTTCTTATGTACCGCTGCTGCTCGTTTCAGACGGGCAAGCTCCTGCTCATACCGAGGCAGACCTGTCCGCTCTTGGTATTCCTGAGAAAATGTCTCGGAAATGCGATTTTCCAAATCCATGAGCTTTTGACGCTGCCCCGGCAAGCGTTCCTCCTCCAACTGGCGGATCTGGGCCTTCAGTTGCCCTCGTTGATCCACTGTGTCTTGCTGCCTGTTGCGTAGCGTCTTGATTTCACCAATCAGGCTTGCAATGGTCTGCCGCTGTTCATCCAGCCAAAGCAAATTCAGTTGGGAAAGCTGTTCCTCCGTTTGCGCAATTTCTTTTTTGATTTCCAGGCTGCGCAGGTAATCATTCAGTTTTTCCTGTACCGTACTCTGTACGAAAAACTGGTTAAACAGGGGTTCTTCCTGCCGTTTCAACACCTGCAGAATAGGCGTCCAATGTTGGATGCACTCCTGTGCCCGCTCCAGCTCCGCCTCCAGTCTCCGGAGCCGCAAGGCTACGGCGCGGCGACCAATAAAGGCGTCTTCCATCCACGCACGGCGTAGAGGGCGGGTCACATACCCTTGATACAGCATACCTTCGGCTGTAATGGCCGTCTTATGACTGCGGAGTTCTTCCACGCGCTCGCAGCACACCACCCGTCCCAACAGATAGTCAATATAGCTGCGAGCCAGATCATTTTCCGTTTCCACCTTTTGGGCCAAACTATTCTCCAGGGGTTGGAGTTTTTCCTTTTCCCGCAGTTTACCGATGTCCACAATGCCAAAAGAGCTTTGACCGAACTCCTCCTTGATTAAATCGTAGAGTTTCTGCGTCCCGGGCGCGGACGCTGAGCGCGCCCTTGAACAGGCCGGGGAAGCACACCAGCACGATGCCCACGCTGCGGGCGGCTACATGGTGCTCCTGCACCGCATAATTCAACGCATTTTCAAGATAATGTTGAATATTTGCATCGATGGTCAGCCGCAGCCCGCAGCCCTCCACGGGGGCAAGCTCGGTCTCGTAGCTTTGCGCCAGCGTGTAGCCCCAAGCATTCACGGCGGTCAGCACCACTCCGTTCTGCCCGGTAAGGGTGTCGTTGTATTCAAGTTCCAGCCCGCTGACCCCGGCATTGTCCACGTTGGTGAACCCCAGCACCGAGGCCAAAAACTCCCCCTGTGGGTACCAGCGCTTGGAGTCCTGATTGATGCGCACGCCGGTAATGCCGTTCGCTGCGCAGAAATCCCGCACGGCATCGGCAGTTTCCCGCTCCACCCGGTAACGCAAAAGGCAGTCGTTGGAGCGCCGGTCGCTGAACTTTTCCAGCAGCTTTGCCTCGTCCAGTTCCAGAATCTCCGCAAGCCCCTTGGCGGCAAGGGCAAGCTTATCCTCCGGCATCTCCCGGGGGCTGGCGCGCAGGGTCCAGCAGCTGCTGTTGGCGGCCAGCAAAAGGCCGTTGGAGCTGTAAATGCGTCCCCGGTCTGCGGGGCTTGATGATGCCCTGCGCCCGGGCAAGATCCATCATCGCCGCCACCTCGGCGGGGGATTTGTTCAGCATGGTGGCAATGTCCTCCACGGGCAGCCGGGCGTTGTTTTCCAGAATCTTCAAAAGCAGACAAAGGTTGGCTGCTGGCATTTCATCCCGATTTATTGCTTTGTACTACGTTAA
>OHAJ01001010.1_pt1 | contig 21030 bp, 15 predicted proteins | sample 1577101 | NCBI WGS metagenome assembly OHAJ01 (sample SAMEA3541531, study PRJEB24748) | human gut metagenome | biome: human gut; feature: human-associated habitat; material: faeces | place: China | collected 2012
AATATCGTTTCGGAAGCTGATTTCTTGCATCTCTATAATAATGACGGGCTAGGATATGAAAAGTTACAGTCGCCCACTACTTTTTTTTGAATTATTTTTTTATTCTCGTTCCTCCAGAGTCGTTAATCGCTGACGCTAAGGTGATTACCACTTCAGAAACTCCTGCATTTATTGCTTCAAAGGAATTTTCCAACTTAGGAATCATACCTCCTTGAATAACGCCATCGGCTACATATTGTTCAAATTCGGCACGGGTGATTTGAGGAATCACACTGTCGTCATCATTCTCGTCACGCAACACACCTTTCTTCTCGAAACAATACACCAATGTCACATCAAACAGAGCCGACAACGCTTTCGCTGTCTCCCCGGCAATAGTATCTGCATTCGTATTCAACATATTGCCGTGACCGTCGTGTGTCAATGGAGCCATCACGGGAACAACGCCTTTATGTATCAAATCCGACAATAAAGTGGCATCCACCTGTTCCACATCTCCCACAAACCCGTAGTCTACTTCTTTCACCGGACGTTTCACCGAACGGATTACATTCATATCCGCTCCGGTCAATCCGAGTGCATTGACTCCGCGTGCTTGCAGACCTGCCACAATGTTTTTATTCACCAATCCGCCGTACACCATCGTTACGACTTTCAACGTTTCGGCATCGGTAATCCGACGACCATTTACCATTTTGCTTTCAATACCCAGTTGCGCGGCAATCTTTGTTGCCGAACGACCGCCACCATGAACCAACACTTTATGTCCGTCAATAGCGGCAAAGTCATTTAACAACTGACGAAGGGTGGCTTCCTCTTCTACGATTTTGCCACCCACCTTAATAACTGTTAGTTTTTCTCTCATTTCTTGATTTCTAATAAGTTCACCGAATGGAGAATCCGGCTCCGGCACCCTGCCGGTTATTCCAAATAAGTATATCCGTAAAGCCCCGAACGATAGTTGGAAAGGAATTCTTTTCCTTCTTCCAAGGAGATTTTTCCTTCTTTCACTGATTTCGTCACCCAAGTTTCGAGCGTACGTACCAGCTTCTTCGGATTGTACTGCACATAGTCCAATACCTCCGCTACCGTTTCTCCGTCGATAATCTGTTCGATATTATATCCTTTCTCGTTCACCGAAACATGCACGGCGTTCGTATCACCGAACAAATTATGCATATCTCCTAAAATCTCCTGATAAGCACCCACCAGGAATACAGCCACATAATAAGGTTCTGTTTTCTTCAGTGCATGTACAGGCAGATAATGAGCCACGTTACGGGTAGAGATAAAGTTGGCAATTTTGCCGTCCGAATCACAGGTTATATCTTGCAAGGTAGCCGAACGCTCCGGTTTTTCATCCAATCGCTGAATAGGCATGATCGGGAATATCTGGTCAATTGCCCAAGAGTCAGGAAGTGACTGAAACAGCGAGAAGTTACAGAAATATTTATCGGCAAGCAGTTTGGACAATCCACGGAATTCATCGGGCGCATGCTTCAAACCGGCGGCAATCTGATTAATCTCACGTGTAATAGACCAATACAGACGCTCGATTTGTGCGCGGGTTTTCAGATCCACGATTCCATGACTGAACAAGTCCAATGCTTCCTCCCTGATCTGCTGCGCATCGTGCCATGCTTCCAACATCTTGTTCTGATTCAGCGAATCCCAGATTCCATATAACTCCTGCACCAATTCGTGTGCATCCGGAGCAATTTCCTCCTCGTCATCCCATTCGGGTAAAGTAGCGGTTTCAAGAACTTCAAAAATGAGAACAGAATGGTGTGCCGTCAATGCACGTCCACTTTCCGTAATGATATTCGGGTGCGGGATACCATTTTTATCGCTCACGTCTACCAGCGTAGAGATAGAGTCGTTTACATATTCCTGAATGGAATAGTTTACACTACCTTCGCTATTGGACGAACGGGTTCCGTCATAATCCACTCCCAATCCACCGCCAATATCAACAAACTCCACCTTAAAGCCCATTGAATGGAGCTGCACGTAAAATTGTGAAGCCTCACGCAAAGCCGTTTTTATACGACGGATCTTCGTCACCTGACTACCGATATGGAAATGAATCAGCTTCAGACAATCTTTCAAGCCTTTGCTCTCCAGAAAATCGAGCGCTTCGAGAAGTTCGCTGGAAGTCAAGCCAAACTTGCTGGCATCTCCTCCCGACTCTTCCCACTTTCCGCTACCGGAAGAAGCGAGTTTGATACGTATACCGATATTAGGCTGCACATTCAGCTGTTTTGCCATTTTTGCTATCAGCTTCAGTTCGTTCATCTTCTCCACAACGAGATAGATACGTTTACCCATCTTTTGAGCAAGCAGAGCCAGTTCAATATAACTTTCGTCTTTATATCCGTTGCAAACAATCAATGAGTCAGAGTCCGTATTGACCGCAATCACCGCATGGAGTTCCGGTTTAGAGCCGGCTTCCAGTCCGAGATTGAACTTCTTTCCGTGGCTGATAATTTCTTCCACCACAGGGCGCATCTGGTTGACCTTAATCGGATAAATAATAAAGTTCTGGGCTTTATAACCATACTCCTCGGCTGCCTGTTTAAAGCAGGATGACATCTTTTCAATACGGTTGTCCAAAATATCCGGGAAACGCACCAGCATGGGAGATGCCACATCACGCAATTGTAACTCATCGACCAGTTCTTTCAAATCAACGGATACTCCATCTTTACGAGGTGTAACAACGACATGACCTTTGTCATTAATACCAAAGTACGAGGTACCCCAACCTGTGATGTTGTAGAGTTCCTCAGAATCTTCAATACGCCACTTTCTCATTTTCTGTTATTCAGTGTTTTTAGTAAATAATTGGACGGCAAAAATACGGATTAATCTACATGTTGGCAATTAATTGGACATTAATTGTTTCAAACGGTCCATATAACCACTATTTCCGTTGCGGGCGTCATAGCGAAGTGCCAGCTCTTCCGCCTGCTGATAGAAATAATTGCGAAGCTCACTGACCTGATAAATTCCGTCCGGACGATAAAGAGGGAATTCCTCCGGCAACGACAAGGAGACTTCCGGACGGGTCTCATACTTCAAGGCCTCTACCATATCGCAAGAGAAGCGATATTTCTTCAACGTATTCGTACGCAAGCTCCAACCGATGCACCGCTCGGCATACTCCCAGCCTCTTTCCGGCTTCGTCATTATATTATAAGCAATAAACAATCCCAAGTAAAGCAAAAGATATTCATCCTTTTCTCTTCCCAGCAATGCTTCTTCGGCGCGTGCACACATATCGGCGGCAACCTCCGGTTTGCCAGCTTTCTGTGCATAATAAGAAAGCTTCAAGTAAGCCCGCAAATTGGCTTCATAACAGGTGACCTGCTTATTAATCAATGGCTGCGCCCGGCTGTAAGCCTCATCAAACTGCCCTGTTTCCAGATAATAATCCAGCATAAAATTCAGTTCGCAAGCCTCACACGACTGATCGTCTATCTTTTCATTCAACATCTTGTCAATATATTCTTTCGCCTTGTCATACTGGCGCATCCAAATACATTCCACAGACCAGCGGTGATAATAACTCCGCAAAGAATATCCATTCCGGAGAATACGGGTTTTATAATCCTCACCGATCGCTTTCACCTGTTCCATCGGAATTTCCGGCAGATCGAACGTACAAGCCCAGATCCATTTATATTTCCACAACAAGTCATCTTCTTTGATTACATCCTTGTGATTCTCGTAATCATCCAGGATTTTAGAGAACACTGTAATCTCTTCCGCATCTGCCGAAAGAAGATTCAGTTCATAGATAAGATCCAGTCTCAACTCCGTAGCCCATTCCACATCTTCGTTCTCATCAGCGATGCGGATAGCTTCTTTCAATAGATTGGCTTTTTCACGGGGATGCAGGCTGTCATTCTGTGTCTGCAACAGCAGTTTTTGTATTTCAAGTGTGTATCTCATACTCTTTTTTTTAATTCAGGAAATTTATAAAATCATTCATTTTCGAAGTCATCAGTTCGCTAAGCGAACGGTTGAAAAGCTCCATTTCTTCACTGTTCACCGGATATTTACCTTGCAGAAGCGATTGTACATACAATATATGCACCACATGCTGAAACAGTTTATTGTCTCCCTGTATTTGCAATAAAGTCTGCACCATTTCGTTATCCGCATTGAAAGTGAGTGTCGGTGGAATCTGCTTGGCAGTATTCACAGCCCCCAATACAGCCGCCAACGGATTATTGGCACTTTTAGCTACATTCTCCTTTTCCTCCGCCACAAAGATTACCGGAATATCCACCGGAGTAAAATGTTTCAGACGGCAGACACAGCCAAACCGCTTCAACAACTCGTTCGCTTTCACTTCAAAAGCCTGAAACTCTTTATTCGCCTCCACTTCGCCAAACTGTTCCAGCAACCGTGAAGGAGATATTTCATCCAACGTAAGTTCCGGATTCAGACGGACATACTTTTTCAACAAAGTTTCATCAAAAGTGTAAGCAGCATTCACCACCAGCCATCCTTGCGCTCCGGCTATACGGCGCACCTGACGGAAATCTTCCAGATTCTTGGTATAGCATATCACATTGCTTGCCGAACGAATACTTCCAAAACCACGCAGCCCCTTATTTGTTTCAAAAGGAAGGTAATCCATAAACAAACGGAGCAGTTCATTGTCTTCCGAAGCAATCGCCTTGATATGGAAGTGATGAACATCCAAGATCCGGTTGAACATGGCGCGGTCATTCTGCACCAATCCCCGCAGATAATCCTTGATAGCTACCCCGATCTCTTTCCGCGCATCCTTCAACTGGTCATTGCTCACCAAAGACTCGCGGGAAGCAGTAGACAGCAATCCGTCCGCATTCACCAGACAACGGATAAAGAAAGCCCACGGCGGCAACAGATTACAATCGTCCTCACTCAACAGCATACGTTTAAGGTAGACCTTATGGGAATTGCGTACTGAAAATTGTGTGCGGAAAGGCAAAACATAAAGCCCCCCTTCTACCTTACCACTTTCAGTATAAATCCGGAAAGCATCAAGAGCAGACGACTGAAATACTTTTGCCCCATAATCCAGCAGTTCTTTGCGAGTCGCCTTCGGGTCAAGCCATACAGGCGAAGGCGTATTTACCAATTCCTCTTCTCCCTGATAATGCAGATAGATAGGATACGGCAACACTTCCCCGTAACTCACCAGTATCTTCTTAAATGTTTCATATTCAAAAAGATGCATCCAGTCTCCTTTCGGGTGCAATACTACCTGCGACCCGATAGGCCGTTCTTCATCTGATAAAGTCAGCTGATACGTCCCATCCACTTTGCCACACCAGCAAACAGGCTGTCCGCCCATTGCCGAACGACTCTCCACGGTGATTTCATTAGTCACCACAAAACAAGATAACAATCCGATACCGAACCTTCCGATAAAATCGTCCGCATCGGGAGTATCCCGTTTTGAACTCTCTCCGATAACCGTCAGAAAACGATAAACTTCCTCCTCTTTCAGTCCGATTCCATTATCCCTGAACACCACCGTTTTGTCCTCATTCAGAAAGACATCAATGCGTCCGTTGTAATTCTCGTCGATATTGCGTAGTGCCGTGATGGCATCTACGCAATTCTGCAACAGTTCGCGAACAAAAGTATTCGGGTTACTATAAATGTGCTCTGATAACAGGGCAATCATACCTTTAAGATTGACCTGAAACAGATTATTCCCTTCTTTTTCCATGTTCCTCTTTTACTTTCTCCTCCTTCCGGTAATTTTAAGAGCTTTCTCATTGCCATTCTCTGCGGCCTTTTCGAACCACTCCATTGCAATTTCATCGTTTTCTTCCACGCCATTTCCTGTCAGATAGGCATTTCCAAGTTCAAATTGTGCTTTGTCGTTATTTTTTTCGGCAGCTTTCAGTAGCCATTGCACCGCAGCTTCCGGATCAGGAGTACAACCTTCGCCATACATCATCATCTTACCAAGATTATAAGCGGCAGCAATATTTCCATTCCCTGCCGCATCTGTAAACCAGCGGTAAGCTTCGGCATAATTCTGTTTCACGCCTACTCCGTTGTAATAGCAAAGTCCGGTACGATACATACTCGTCGTATTTCCATTATCCGCAGCCAGCGTATAATATTTAAAAGCTTCCGTTTCATTATCTTCCACTCCGATACCCATTTCATAACAGATCCCCAATCCTTCGCTATACCACTCGTATTCGGCAGCTTTCTTGAAATAGGCAAAAGCCTTTTCCGATTCGTTCAGACTGTCATAATCATACAGGTAATACTCACCCATACGCAACATTGCCATTGGAATTTCGTTGGCCACAGCCTTCTCATACCATTCCACAGCCGTTTTATTGTCTTCCAGACAGGGACCGCAACCAAAGAAATAATAGTCTCCCATCTTAAACTGGGCATAACCATAGTCCTGTTCAGCAGCTTTCATCATATATTCCACAGCCTTTTGCGGATTTTCTTCCACGCCATTGCCATTTTCATAAGCCAAGCCCAATTCTGTCAAACAACGGGACTCTTCCTTCTCCGCCCCTTTGCCAAACCATTCGAGTGCCTTATCCCAGTCTTCTTCCGTTCCGATTCCTTCTTTGTAGCAACGTCCCAGAGCAAAAATCGCATCATTATCGTCCGCTTCAGCCGCCTTTGTATACCAGGCAAGAGCCTCTTCCGGTTTTGCTTCGCCAAGAACACCCTTTTCCATATAAAGACCAGAACGGAACATCGCATAAGGATAACCCTGTCCGGCAGCCCTACTAATCAATTCAAATGCTTTTTCATAGTTCTTCTCCACTCCATCGCCATTCTCATACAAGAACGCCAGTTCTACAAGAGCAAAACAAGAATCCAGTTCGGCTGCTTTTTCATAACATTCTCTTGACTTATCGGCATCTTTTACACCGCTATATCCATTAGCCAGGTAAAGCGCCATCCGACAATATCCGTCGGCATTGTTCAGCGAAGCTGCCTTTTCATAATATTCTAACGCCTTCACATAATCCGGTTGTTCAGACAAGAAGCCACGCTCATACATCCAGCCTAGACGATAAGCTGCATTTCCCGAACCCAGTTCAATAGCCTTCTCCAACAATTCTTTCGCACGATTCATGTCCTCTTCCACCAAATCACCGTTGAAATAGACATTAGCCAGCCCTTCAATACCCTGTATATAGTTATCTTCCACGCAACGGTTCAGACACATCAGTCCACGTTCCACGTTCTTATATTCATCATTATACAGGTAGATCAGCGCCAGTTCATACGCACTGTAAGATTCACAATAAAGCATACCCCTTTCCAGCCATTCAATAGCTTTCGGCATATCCAGCCATTCTTCTTCCTGATAGTTATATCCCAGGAAGTTAGCGGCAGACCACTCTCCGAAACGGAACGCCTTCTCCCATAGTTCAAACCCGAGTTCTTTCGCTTTACCAAGTTCCGGATAACGAACATACAATGTACCCAAATTCTTGAGTGTGTGCAGGACAGGTTTCATTTCCAATGACTTTTCATAGCAAGCGGCTTCCTCGGATACCCCGTCCTCTTCTCTGTCCAATATATTACCCATCTCCGCATATGCGTAAGCACGAATACTTTTAAACTCCCATCCGTCCTCGGGAACCTCATCCAGCAATTCCTGAAGTATTTTCTGTGCTTTCTCCTTATTACCTTCTGTACTTTCTATATAAGCACGGTTCAACTTTCCCCACAAGATAGCTTCCGGAGAAGAAAGTGCAGCAAAACGGCGTTCTGCTTCTTCTTTATCTTGTGTGCAATAAACTCCCAGATAGAGCCAGAAAGCAATTGTTGCTTCAGAAACAGGATGTCCCATTGCAGCTCCCTTTTCATAATAAGGAAACATATAACTTTCATCCCGCTTGCCATAGCGTGCATTAGCATAATGAGCAGCCTTTTCTGCCCATCCTACCCCATCAAACTCAGCCACACGGTCACACACTTGCATTATCTTCTCCCACCAAAACTCATATTCTTCTTCATTTAAATCAAACTCCGCGTTACAGTCAAATGAAGAGAATATCAACCCAAAGAAGCGGGCCGTTTGTTCTCTGTCTACTTCGGTATCAAGAGCATATTCACACACGGCAAGTGCTTCCCACCAATGATCGGCATCCATTAAATAAGTTGGTGTATACTGTGGAAACCATGCAGTAGCAGGCTTTCCTGATGTTTTAACACAAGTAGATAGTTTTTCGAATTTTTCTTTTAAAGTTTCCATAACATAGCATTTATCGTATTTATCATTTTCATCCATCAATGGATAAAAAAAATCCTATAATGAGTGCAATGTACAAATATTGCCCGAATGAACAAAAAAAGAGTACGAAAAAAGACAAAGCCGCTAATAAATAAATCTGAAAGTATCTCAGAAGGCGGAAAATAGTATTTAAAGCTATAATTTAAACCTACAACCCCAAAAGTTGTTGCAAACGTTGTACCGATGTTTCAATCTGCCAACGATCTTCCAGTTCGTCTGCATTAAAGATATAATGTGCCTGATGATAAAATGGCGCGCGTTTCTCAAGCGCCTGAACGATGAACGCTTTCAACTCGTCATCCTCTTTCCCCTGAAGAATAGGGCGTTGCTGTTTAGCCACACGCAAGCGTCTGAACAGTACGTCCGGATGTACATCGAGAAAAACCGTCTTTCCGGTCCGGTTCATAAAGTCCATATTATCAAAAAAACAAGGCGCTCCACCTCCCGTCGAGATGACCACATTCTCAAACTCGGCTACTTCATGAAGCATATTCCGCTCCAGTTCCCTGAATCCTGTTTCGCCTCGTTCAGTGAATAATTCTCCAACGGTTTTGTGAAAACGTTCTTCGATATACCAGTCCAGATCAACGAACGGTATATCCATCTGCCGGGCAAATGCTTTACCCAGCGTCGTTTTTCCGGCACCCATATAGCCGGTAAGGAAGATACGAACCATAAATGACTAATTTTGCTCACAAAATTAATCATTTAATGAAGAATGAAGAATGAAGAATGAAGAATTTTAGCCATTATGCCATCCAATTCTTCATTATTCATTCTTCATTCCCGATTTATTTAAAGATTCTCACCCGTTCTTCAAGCGGCTGAAATTCTTTTTCACCCGGTTTGCCAATAGGAAGTCCGAACGGCATTTCCGCAATCAGATGCCAATGTTCCGGCAAGTTCCATGTACGGCGCACTTCTTCATCAATCAACGGATTATAGTGTTGCAGCGATGCTCCGAAACCTACATCCTCAAGCATCACCCAGATAGCCAGCTGGTGCATGGCAGAAGTCTGCAATGACCATCCCGGGAAGTTCTCCTGATAAGACGGGAAAGCCTCCTGAAGTTCTTTCACTACCTTTTGATCCTCAAAGAACAGTACAGTTCCGTAGCCACAGGCAAAGGAATGATCTATCTTCTCTTCTGTCTTTGCAAAAGCTTCAGCCGGCACAATCTTCTTCAATGCATCTTTCACGATCTGCCACAGTTTCTTATGAGATTCTCCCAACAGGAGCACCACACGTGTAGTCTGTGAATTGAATGCTGACGGTACGTGACGCACAGTCATATTAACGATACATTCGATCTCCTGATCGGATATAGGTGACTGATTAGTAATTGAATAGTAAGTCCGACGTTGTTTCAAAGCTTCACTAAAAGATCTTTCCATCATAGTTCCTTTCTTATTTTATATTCTTAAAACTCTCTTTTTTTTATAACAAGTATCCCCCCTAACTTGTTCAGTTAGAGAATATATTTGTACCTTCGCAGCGTCAATTCATTGACTATCTAAATTTATCGTCAGAAAAATGGCAAAACAAAAATTTTATGTTGTATGGGAAGGCGTCACACCCGGGATTTACACTTCCTGGACAGACTGCCAGCTTCAAATCAAAGGATACGAAGCTGCCAAATACAAATCATTCGATACGCGCGAAGAAGCGGAACGCGCGCTGACAATGTCTCCATACGCTTATATCGGCAAAAATGCAAAGTCTAAAGCAGGAGGTTCCAAACCTTCGTCAGATACTTTACCCTCTTGCGTGATCGACAATAGCCTGGCAGTCGATGCAGCCTGTAGTGGCAATCCGGGACCGATGGAGTATCGTGGAGTACACATTGCCAGCCGGCAGGAAATTTTTCATTTCGGCCCGATGAAAGGCACGAATAATATCGGCGAGTTTCTAGCCATCGTACACGGGTTGGCGTTGTTGAAGAACAAAGGTTTCGACATGCCTATTTATAGTGATAGCGCCAATGCGATCAGCTGGGTACGACAGAAGAAGTGCAAAACCAAGCTCCCCCGCACTCCGGAAACGAAAGAACTGTTTTTATTGATCGAACGGGCAGAAAAATGGTTGCGGGAAAATACATATACCACTCGTATCCTGAAATGGGAAACGAAAGAATGGGGAGAAATTCCGGCCGACTTCGGCAGAAAATAAAAGAACATAAATTTCAATCATAAGAAAAAATGAAAACATTGACTTCAAACAAAGCTTTCTGGCTGTTATTAGTCATTTGCGTAGTTACTATCCTGCCTTTCCTCGGCTTGTCGGAATACCACACGAAAGGTGAGCCTCGCGAAGCTATTGTTTCCTATTCCATGCTGGATAGCGGAAACTGGATCTTACCCAGAAACAACGGAGGAGAAATGGCTTACAAACCGCCTTTCTTCCATTGGAGCATCGCTGCTGTATCAGCAGTAGTGAACGGAGGGCAAGTCACAGAAATGACCTCCCGCCTGCCGTCCGCCATCGCCTTAATTGCCATGACTCTCTGCGGCTTTCTGTTCTTTGCCAAAAGAAAAGGAGTGCAACTGGCGTTATTGGCCGCCTTTATTACCCTGACTAATTTCGAATTACACCGGGCCGGAGCCAACTGCCGGGTGGACATGGTATTGACAGCTCTCACCGTTGGCGCTCTATATTGTCTCTACAGATGGTATGAGAAGGGGCTCAAAGGTATTCCCTGGCTGGCCATTCTCCTGATGAGTTGCGGAACACTGACTAAAGGACCGGTAGGTACTATCATTCCATGCTTAGTTGTAGGCATATTCTTGTTGCTCCGAGGTGTCAACTTCTTCAAGGCATTCCTGCTGCTTTCCGCCTGGGCTATCCTTTCTCTCATCCTGCCTATCTGCTGGTATGTAGCTGCTTACCAACAAGGTGGAGAAGAATTCCTCGCATTAGTGATGGAAGAAAACCTCGGCCGTATGACGAATACCATGAGTTATGATTCATGCGTGAACCCCTGGCACTATAATTTTGTGACCTTGTTTGCCGGATATGTTCCCTGGACACTGTTAATCGTACTTTCTCTGTTCAGCCTGACTTACCGTAAGTTCAATATCCAGCCAGCCGCCTGGTGGAAACGTTTCACTGCTTGGATAAAGAATATGGATCCGGTGGATTTATTCTCTTTCACCAGCATCGTCGTCATCTTCGTTTTCTACTGCATCCCGCAGAGCAAACGCAGCGTCTACCTGATGCCTATCTATCCTTTCATTGCTTATTTTCTTGCCAAATATCTATTTTATCTGGTCAAGAAGCAATCCAAAGTCATCAAAGTATATGGAAGTATTCTTGCGGCAATCAGCCTGTTGCTGTTCACTTGCTTCATTGTATTAAAATGCGGGCTCATCCCTGAAACAATCTTCCACGGCCGTCACGCACAGGACAACATTAATTTCATGCGCGCCATACAAAATATCAGCGGTGCAGGGACCTTGTTGCTGATTGCCGTTCCTACCGTCCTCGGTATCTACTGGTGGTTCTATCAACGAAAACATGCATTGAGCAACCGCTTCCTGTATGCTCTCGTCGTGCTTACCATGGGATTATACCTTGCATTAGACGGTGCTTATCAGCCGGCAGCATTAAATTCGAAATCCGTCAAATTCGTCGCTGCAGAGATCGAAAAGATTGCGCCGGAAAGCGAAGGGACTATGTACGAATTCATTGAAGAAAGTCTGCATGCAGCAGGTGACCCTGTACATTACTTCGAGATTAATTTCTACCTGAATAACCGTCTCGACAACTTCTACCAAAAACGTCCTGCCAAAGGTTTCTTGTTGATCGGCACCAATGACGCAGAGAAATATCTTCCTGAATTTGAGAAAGAGGGGTATCAGTTCGAACAGGTTTACGAATCTCCTAAACGAGTGCTCCGGCAAATAGCCAAAGTATACAAGTTCATTAAAAACGAACAGCCTGAAAAAACCGAAACTACTCCTATTGTTGAGTAAAAGGGACAGAATTTACCGTTTTTCCATGCTTCACAAGGAACTCTGCCGATTGGAGCATGGAAAAGCTATATTCTTTTAAAGGCAAAAAGCGATCATCCATCGGAACGGCTTTCAATTTGCCATTGTCTATATGATAAGTAAACTCCTGCTGCGTCTCGTAATTAAAAAGATACAATAACGTATCATTGCGTCCCACAATCATATTGTCGGCAGTATAAAACATACAGGGACGTTCTTCTTTCAGCAAATCCACTCCAAAATTATTCTGTAGATAATCAATATTCAACAGCCCCAATATCGTAGGCTGTATATCTACCTGACCTCCAAAAGTGTTTTTCTCTTCCGGATGAATACAGCTGGAGTAAATCATCAGCGGGATATGGTTATAAGATTCCGGCAGCTCACATTCGGCATCTCCCACCAATTTGCCATGATCTCCTTCCAACACAAATATCGTATTATCAAACCAGGACTGTTTACGTGCCTCTTCAAAAAACTTACGCAAAGCCCAATCCGCGTACTCAACAATCTGCGTCTCGGGTTCACTCGTTTTCGGATGGAAGAAAGGAGGTATCACATACGGCGGATGATTGCTGATGGACAGCAAAGTAGCAAAGAAAGGCTCTCCGGTGGCAGCCCGCTGATTCAATACCGGAATTGCATAGTCATACAGGAAATCATCCTGTACTCCGAAGCTATTCACAACCTTATCAGCCGGATAATTTTCTTGTGAGAACACTTCATCATAGCCGTTTGTCCGGAAGAAAGCGTTCATATTATCATACTGCCCTTCGTGCGTCATAAAGAAAAGGTTATAATAACCGTTTTCTTTCAGGACAGTAGGCAGTCCCGAATAGCGGGGAATGACAGAGCCTTTCATGAGGTTTCGTTTCATCATCGCCGGGAAAGAATATAAGGTGGCATACAAACCATGATTCGTATGGATTCCTGCCGAATAGAAATTACGGAAGCTAATAGAACGGGTATACAGACTATCCAGGAAAGGAGTCAGCGTCTCTGATTGCCCGAAATGCTTCATCAGTTTACTGGACATGGATTCCATCATAATCAGTACAACATTGGGGCGACCTTGCTGCACACTATCTGCTTTTGAAGCATGTCTGTACACAGCCAACGGTGAGACAGCTACCTCTCCCTGACGATTGAGCAGAGCTTGCGCCTTAGTTATGGCTTCCTGCTCATCCATCAGATGCAAGTATTTATTTTCAGGACGCATATCATCCATCACACTCGTCAACAGATTAAAAGTCGGACTTACTCCCAATTGATTCAGAAAAGCATCCTGACAGAAATATGCCGCACTCACTTTGATCGGATTATAACCTGTACGCCCCCGAATTCCAAAGATGCAAAGGCCGATCAGACAAGCTCCGACCAGAACCACAACTCCTCTCTTCCAAAATGGGAACGAAGCGGAAATGGTAAGGCTACGACGATGGAAATAACGCGACAGACAGACAAGCCATACTATGAACCCGGCCAAGAAGAGCAGGAATAATCCGATGGACAAGTAATAGGCACTTTCTCCCAATATCATTCCGGCGGTAGTTCCTGCATAACCGAACCATTCGAATATAGAAGAATTGATATGCTTAAAGAAATAGGCAAAGTAGGGTATGTCCGACGCACTGATTAAATAGACCAGTCCATAAAACACACTGAAAAAGATTGTGAAGAAACGGAACAATGCTTTCCCATAGTAGTTGCAGACTCCACACACCACCGCAATTGCCAACGGCAACAGAAGTATGTAACAACCGATCACATTATCAAACCAGACACCATGCACAAAAGCAAGCATTGAAAGGCTCTTATCCGACAAGGCTTCAGAAGTCAATTGATGATAGGATGAGATAAAAAGTACCAGGCGAAACAGTCCTGCGATCAGCAAAGCCGAAACATGTATTGTGAGTATATATACAATAAGATTTAGAAAACGTTTCATAATAGCCTTTTCTTTTTATGAATTAAATGAAAGAGATTTAATAAAATTATTTTCTCCCTTTGTAGATATAAACGAAATGAAGAATTAGGAAATTGATAGGTACTACAATTATCATCACCAGTATCGGCGCCAGAAGTTCGCCTGCCCCCATCCAAAGGAAGAGATTCAACAAACCAATCTCAAGCAGATAATTAATCAGATGACTAAAGCCAAACCCAACCGCATTGCGAGACGAGGGCTTGGAACGAAAAGTAAAAAAGGTAGTCAGGAAATAATTGCAAATAAATCCGACGGCATAACCTGCCGTAAAAGAGATATTGGCGTTTGCAACCAGTAAAACCAGACAATACACTCCGTAATGAATAGCCGAGGATACAGTGCCGACAACTCCGAAACGAACAAATTGCCAAAACTTATCCCGCCAGTCCGGATGCCTGTCAAATATAGCTTTACTTATCTTGGTCATCGTATAGTACTTCTTCCACATTATAGAGCGGACGACGTTTTACTTCTTTATAGATTTTACCAATATACAACCCGACAGCTCCTATTGACATTAGAACAATTCCACCGACAAACCAGACAGACAACATCAAAGACGCCCAGCCATGCTCTGCCGTACCCGAAATTAAAGAGTACAATACATAAATTCCGATCAGGATACTGATAAAAACAAATATAATTCCCAGATAAACAATACCGTAAATAGGCTTCACCGAGAAAGAGGTTATTCCGTCCAAGGCCAGGCTGAACATCTTTCTCACTGTATATTTGGAGGTTCCGGCTGTCCGTTCCCGGATCACATCATCTACCGTAGTGGAAGGGAAACCCAGCAATGGGATAATACCACGCAAATAGACATTACGTTCTTGATAATGAGACAACTGTTCCAGTACTCTCCTACTCAAGAAACGGAAATCCGCATGATTGTAGATTGTCTCTACTCCCATCCGGTGCTGTAATTTATAAAAAGCGGTTGCGGAAAGACGTTTCAGCATCGGATCTGCCTGGCGGGATACTTTCACCCCGTATACGACATCGTATCCTTGTGTATAAGCATCGATCATCTCCTCAATCGCATTCAGATCATCCTGCAAATCAGCATCAATGGTAATAACGGCATCACTCCAGTCTTTAGCGGTCATCATACCGGCCATGATGGCATACTGATGTCCCACGTTGCGAGCCAGGTTCATTCCTTTTATATATGGATTCGTCCGATGCAGTTGTTTAATAATGCTCCATGTACGATCTTTACTGCCATCATTCACAAAGAGCACAAAACTGTCGGCACTGATCTTTTTTTTCGCCACCAAGTCATCAAACAAAGCTGTCAAACGGGTGGTTGACTCTTCCAACACTTCCTCCTCATTATAGCAGGGGGATACAATAGCCAATTTAATCATTTTTCGTCCGGTTTATTTAGTTCAGCCAGTTTTATCTGCGCAAACTCCGAGTAAGTCATAAAAGGGTAGCCTTTTTCTTTCAGGTTGCGGATAAGCATATCCAAACGTTCCTCCATTCCTTTGCCGGAATGGTTGCGGATGATAAAAGGCATTTTAAATTCAGGGTGTTCACCCAACGGATAGAACTCCCACGGGTGGAAATAGGTCACAAAATATCCGTCATGTTTCAATACCCGGTTTACCAGGCTTTGATAAAGCCACATCGGCAGATTATGACAAGACAACCAAAATAGCGGGAAACGAATCCATGGAGTTACAGAAGCCGGGATTTGAAGTAGTTTGCCTGTCATAAAGCAGGTACGCGGCTCTGATAAATGCATATATCTTCCGGGGATAAATGCGGGATTCAATGAGGAGTTGTACACATACCCCATTCGTTCAAGTTCCGTATCTGATACGGGAAACATACGCGGTTGGCGATAGCCTTCTATCGTTCTGCCGGTAAGACGTTCCAGAATTTCTTTTGAACGGCTGACATCAGAAGTCTGCGGTTGCCAATGGTCACATCCATGCGCAGCCACTTCATGTCCTTCGTTCATAATGCGCCGCATCACCTCCGACGCATTTTCTGCAAAATTGCTTGTACAGAAGAAAGTGGCTTTCACCCCGTTTTTTTTCAGGCAGTCCAGTATCCGGTTCGTACCATAGACTGATACTTTCATCGCTTCATCCAGCGGAAAGTCTACGCCATGTTCACGAGGTACATCAAATTCTTCTGTATCAAAACTTAATAATATCATTGCATTATCAAAAAATTACAATTGCTGCATTACAGTTGTTGCATATCATGCAGGCGTTTGTAATAGCCGTTTAATTCTATAAGTTCCTCATGCTTACCACGTTCTACAATTTCTCCTTCATATAACACGCAGATTTCATCTGCATTCTTAATAGTAGAAAGACGGTGGGCAATAGCAATCGTTGTACGTGTTTTCATCAAACGTTCCAACGCTTCCTGCACGAGACGTTCTGATTCGGTATCCAATGCAGAAGTAGCCTCATCGAGAATCAGAATCGGAGGGTTCTTCAGGATGGCACGGGCGATACTGATACGCTGGCGCTGACCACCGGACAATTTACCACCACGGTCACCGATATTCATGTTATATCCTTCCGGTTTCTCCATGATGAAATCATGTGCATTGGCAATCTTTGCTGCCTCTACCACTTGTTCCATTGTCGCATTCTCCACACCAAAAGCAATGTTATTGAAGAATGTATCATTAAACAAAATAGCTTCCTGGTTTACATTACCAATCAGACTACGCAAATCAGCAATACGCACGTCGCGGATGCTCGTTCCGTCAATGGTAATATCACCTTCCTGTACATCATGGTAACGTGGCAACAAATCGACTAAGGTAGATTTACCGGAACCAGACTGTCCAACCAGTGCAATCGTTTTTCCTTTGGGAACTGTCAAATTTACATGTTTCAGTACCTCTCTTTTACCATCATAGCTGAAAGAAATATCTTTAAATTCAATCTTGTCATTCAAACCTTTCAACGGTTTCGGATTCGGAATCTCTTTAATCTTATTCTCTGCTTTCAGGATTTTATCAACACGTTCCATAGAAGCCAAACCTTTCGGAATGTTGTATCCTGCTTTAGCAAAGTCTTTCAACGGATTGATTACACTATACAAGATAACCATATAGAAGATAAATGTAGGAGCATCAATCGTGGCATTCTTGCCTAAAATCAATGTACCACCAAACCACAGTACGGCTACAATCAGAATGGTTCCCAAAAACTCACTCATCGGATGTGCCATAGCCTGACGTATAGCAACCTTGTTTGTTGCATCCCGAAGTTCGTTACTACATTTGGTGAAGCGGTTAATCATTTTATCTTCCGCAATAAAAGCCTTGATGATGCGCAAACCTCCCAGTGTTTCTTCCAATTGCGACATCGTATCACTCCACTTTGCCTGTGCTTCCAGTGACTGGCGTTTCAGTTTTCTTCCGACCACTCCCATCAACCAGCCCATTCCCGGCAATACAATAATAGTAAAAAGAGTCAACTGCCAACTAACAGCAACCAATGTCACGAAATATATAATAATCAGGATTGGACTCTTCATCAACATATCCAACGAACTAGTAATGGAGTTTTCCACCTCTCCCACGTCACCACTCATACGGGCTATGATATCCCCCTTTCTTTCTTCAGAGAAAAAAGACATTGGCAGACGCATAACCTTAGCATATACCATAATACGAATATCACGTACCACTCCTGTACGCAATGGAATCATCACAGCTGAAGAAGCAAAGTAACAACCGGTTTTAAACAATGTCATCACCATCAGGAACAATCCCAAGAAAATAAGAGCCACAGTGGGACCATTATCCACTATCATTTGAGATATGTAATAATAGAAGTTATTCTTGGCAACATCTGCTAAATCACCACTACCCCATTCCATAAAATGGTATACTTTATCCGCTCCTTCTGTTTTAAACAGAATACTCAAAATAGGAATCAAAAAAGTAAATGAGAACACGTTGAATACAGCAGACAAAATATTCAGCAAAATAGCCCAGCCGATATACTTCTTATAAGGCGACACGAAACGTCGCATTAGTTGTAGAAATTCCTTCATTATTTACCATTAAAAAAGTTAAGACCGCAAAGATACAATAAAACTGATTAACAGGCAGTAGTTTCAGCTAATTATTAACGCGATTTATCGAAAAGCACGTTTCAACAAACAAAAAACGACTCAATAATTCTCTTTCAACCAAATACCCAAGAAACGATCATATATTTGATACACTCCCTTTTCCTGGGTCACAAAATCCTTTTCTAATAATCCTTTCAATGCTGCCTGCACAGAACTGGCTGAAGCCAGTCTGTATTTCTTTATGAAAGCACCGGAAGTGATAGCTTTCGCTTTTCCCTCTTTAGTGATAGCAATCAGTAACTCCTTTTGCTTTTCCGGCAAACGAAAAAGGATTTCCGAATAAGTATATCTGAATGAATCAATAATCTGCCGAATAGCCTCTGACACCATTTCCACTTTACAGACTCCGTGCTCCGGGGTCATATCATAAAGTGTATTCAATACTTTTTGTATATACCATGTGACTCCTTCAAACTGTTGATAAACTGTGGTAACAGCACTTTCTTCCATTTCTTTGCCTGCACGTTTGAAATGCATACATGCAAAACGAATGTATTCTTCTAAAGGAATACTTTCCAAATGCATCATTGACACACTTTGATAAAAAGGTCTGGAAGGCGTCAAAAACATATTCCCCATCACATGACGCTGACTCCCGGCAAAAATAAAACGCGCATTATTACAATGCTGCACATAAGTCCGGAGAGTAGCCTCTACATTTTTCTCTGCATACCCGGTAATCTGCTGAAATTCATCAATGGCAATCAAACAAGGCTTATCCGCTTGCTCTAAATACCGGAAAATTTCATCGAGCGTAGTAGCCGGAGCTTGTATATCTCCTAATCCCAAATTCAAAGAAGGCATACCATTCACATCAAAAGAGATACTGGCCTGCAAAGATTTCACACATTCCCAAAAACCATGCAAAGCTTTCTTCCCCACAGGTTTCAGTACTTCCAAAATCTCTTTACTAAGTGCAAATACCAAGTCGCGCAATGACCGGCTGTCATATATATCAATAAAGAAGGTGTAATAATCCTGCTTAATTTCAGGAAACTGAAAGCAATGACGGATCAGGCCCGTCTTTCCCATTCGTCGGGTAGAGACAAGAGCCAGGTTATTCCCATTCATCACTTCGCGTACCAACTGTTCGCTTTCCTGCTGACGGTCACAAAAATAATCATGCATTCTTCTCGCTGGCGGAGGAATTTGAGCGCGGCGGCGGGCGGGGGCTCTTCGCCTTTGTCCGGCATCTGCGCGAGCAGCTGGAATCCGGCGAGCCGCCCGTGCCGCAGACCACGCACGCCGCGCAGGGCGTGCACATCATGAGCATCCACAAGTCCAAGGGACTGGAATTTCCGGTCGTGATCCTTGCGGACCTCGCGCGGCCATTCAGCCGCATGGACTTCCAGAGCTCTGTACTCGTCCACCCGGAATACGGCCTCGGGCCGGTCTGCGTGGACACGAAACGCTCGATCAAATACCCCACGGCTGCGCGGCTCGCACTTGAGCGTCAGCTGCGCCGCGAGGCAAAGGCCGAGGAGCTGCGCGTGCTGTACGTCGCCATGACGCGCGCGAAGGAGAAGCTCGTCATGGTCTGCGCCCGCGCGGGCGCGGCGAAGCATCTTGCCGACCTCTGCGCCGTGACCTCCTGCCCCGTGCGGCCGGAGACGGTGGAGGAGCAGAAGTGCATGGCGGACTGGATCCTGCTGCCGCTTTTGTGCCGCCCGGAGGCCGCGCCGCTGCGTGAGCTGGCGGGCGCGGACGCGGCGGCGGTCACGGTAAGCGATGCGCCGTGGCGCGTGGAGGTCCACAACGGCTATGACTTTGCGCCCGCCGAGCGCGCGGCAGAGGAGCGCACGGAGGAGACTGTCCCCGAGCTGCCGCTGGACACGGTGGCGCTGGAGTGGCGCTATCCCTACGAACCGGAAACGACGCTCAGCGCCAAGCTGACCGCGACGCAGCTCAAGGGCCGCGTGCTCGACGAGGAGATCGCGGAGAACGCCCCGCTGCCTCCACGCCTGCGGAGCCTCGCAAAGCCGAGATTTCTGGAGGGAGCGGCGGCGCTTACGCCCGCCGAGCAGGGCATCGCGATGCACGCGGCGCTGCAGTTTCTCGATTTCTCGACGCCGGCGGAGGAAGGTGCGGTGCGCGCCGCAGTCAAAAGCATGGAGGAGCGCCGCCTGCTCACGCCCGAGCAGGCGCGGGCGGTCGACGCCGCCGCGCTGACGCGGTTCCTGCAAAGCCCGCTGTGCGCGCGCATCCGCGCGGTAGGGGAGAGGGTCGGGCGGGAATACCGCTTCTCGCTGCTTGAGAGCGCCGCGCGCTTTGTGCCGGAGGCGAGCGCCGGAGACGAGATCCTTTTGCAGGGCGTGGTGGACTGCTTCTTTGAGGAGGACGGCGCGCTGGTCGTAGTCGATTTCAAGACCGACCGCATCGCGCCGGACGCGCTCGCCGAGCGGGCGGAGCATTACCGGCCGCAGCTCGAGGCGTACTCGCTCGCACTCGCGCAGGTGATCGGAAAGCCCGTGAAGGAGAAGATCCTATACTTCCTCCGCCGCGGCGAGCAGATCATACTATAGTTATAAAAACGAAAAAACTTTGCAAAAATGCAAAAAGTGCTTGCATTTTCCTGCTTGGTGTGATATTCTATCCGAGCTTGAAAAGGGCGGTCCTCTGCCGTGCGCGGGTGAAAGAATCCCAAAAGCGCC
>OHAJ01001011.1_pt1 | contig 20994 bp, 19 predicted proteins | sample 1577101 | NCBI WGS metagenome assembly OHAJ01 (sample SAMEA3541531, study PRJEB24748) | human gut metagenome | biome: human gut; feature: human-associated habitat; material: faeces | place: China | collected 2012
TTCCGATGCAATCGGTTCAGACGAGTTTGTTATGGCTGAATTTCGCCGAGTGCGCGATGAAATAAAAACTAGATTTGAACAATTTTACAGCGATAATTTGAAATGAACACTCTACTCGACACGCTTTGGTATTTCTGTTACATCACGGTAGAGCTTGTTATATTGTTCATTGGGATTACTGCTCTTGTTGAAATCATACTGATGTATATCCCGCAGGATAAAATCAGCCAAAAAATCGAAAAGTCAGGCTTCTTCGGAAATGTGATAGCAGCCGGATTTGGTGCGCTTACACCATTCTGCGCCTGTTACACAATACCGATGGCGGTAGGATTCCTTAACGCAGGAGTGCCATTTGGAGCCACTATGTTTTTTTGATCGCCTCCCCGCTGCTTAACCCCATAATCATCGCCATGCTTGGCGCACTCGTAGGCGTCAAAGCTATGGTTGTGTATGTGGCGATTGCATTTATTTGCTCCGTATTCTTCGGGTGGGGGCTGCAAAAGCTGGATGCCCAAAAGTGGATGAAAAATGTACGGTTGAAAAAATTGTCATGTGGTGGAGGCAGTTACACCAACTCAATATTATTAAAGGAAAATAGGAGTATTGTAAAAGAATTTTTAAATATTTAAACTATGATGTTGTTTATCGGTGGTCTCGGCATGTCTGAGATTCTTGTGATCGCTCTTGTCGTATTGCTTTTTTTCGGCGGGAAAAAAATACCCGAACTCATGAAGGGCCTTGGCAAAGGTGTCCGTTCGTTTAAGGATGGCATGAAAGAAGTAGAGAAGGAGGTAAAAGATACAGATGAGTAAGTCTCTGTCCGGAAACGATGCGCGCATGAGTTTCTGGGAGCATCTTGACATACTTCGGGCAACGCTCATCTGGATCGTAGTGGTGTGGTGTCTTTTCAGTGTAGTGGTATTCACTCTGCTCCTCGTCTCCCTGCCTATATGGCTGCTGTATGAGACAAGCATATTTCTTGCCCGGTATGTTGAAAAAGGACGGTTGGACGAGACATCTGACTTAGGACTTACGAAATGAGTTTCTCTACGACGACGGCATTGTTGTGACAATGGTCGCGCGAGGAATATAGCAATGTGACTTTGGGCTTATCCGCAATGAGTTGTTTCAGGGAGGCGAATGCCGGATTCGCTTTGAGTTCCGTTGCATATTTCTCGGCGAAACTTTCCCAACGGTTCTCGGGATCTGCATGAAACCATTCTCTCAGTTCTGTCGATGGGGCGATTTCCTTATCCCATAAATCATAATGAAAAGTCTCGTGAGAAAGTCCTCGTGGCCACAGCCTGTCTATGTAAATTCTGAATCCGTCTTCGGGTGAGGGAGCGTCATAAGCCCGTTTTATATCGACTGTCTGTTTCATAGTTCTAAATTGTATTTATCGTTATAACAATTAATACCCATATCGGTTACATCAATGGTTCGGTATTTTTGCCGGACCATTGTGTATTTTGAAACATCCTCTTATAAATAATCAAAAAAAAAATTGTGGCGTGATGTTACATTCGGGCCGGATTTCCGTATCTATAGTGTAAGCATATATGAAAACGGACAATCTGACATCCTCGTTTATGGCGTTGCGCGGGAAACTTCACAGAAGCGCGATGGGATTCCTCAGGAATGATGAGGATGCCTGCGATGCATTGCAGGATACTTTCTTCCGACTCTGGAGTAAAGGCCCGGTCGAAACTGATTCGGAAGCAAGAAACAAACTGTTTGCCGTACTGCGCAATGTCTGTATCGATCGTTTGCGTCGGCCTCCCTCGGTCAGTATTGGTGATTGTGAGGTGGAAAGCCTGTCGATTGAGCCGGATTCGGGAGAGGATATGGAGAAGTTCGAGCGTTTGCTTACCTCCGGTCTGACAGAAATGCAATTGCGCATTTACCGTATGGTGACCCACGATGGAGAAGAATACGAGGCTGTCGCCTCGGTACTCGGCATGACACCCGAGGCGGTGAGAATGAACATGAGCCGGGCGAGAAGAAAGATACGTGAAAATTATAAAGCGTTGACCAGATGAAAGAGCATGACGACATATTGACCTTCGAGGAAACCGAGCGGCTCTGCCGGATGTATCTGGAGTGCGGTCTTTCAGTTCTTGAGGAAGCGGAGCTGAAATATCTGCTCGGTAACGTTTCATATAGTTCCGAAATCATTGACTCTGTCAGGGAAGACATGATGATAGAGAGCATGATATGCCGGAAATCCGCAAACCGGACCGGATACAGGAAACCGTTCTGGAGCCGTATAGCCGGTGTGGCGGCCTCTGTAGCGCTTCTGTTCGGATGCTCTGTCATGCTTATGCTCGGCAATGATGCCGGACAGACTGGAGAGAACCAGGTCGTGGCATACGAGGCGGGTCATAAACTTGATGACGAGGAAGCCTGCATAGCCGTGCGAAATTCTATGGAGAAAGCCGAGGCTCTTATGGCTAAAGCGGAGGCAATAGAGAGACAATATACCGAAAAACAAATTCAAATAATGAACCTGAAATGAAAAGATTTCTTACTATATTCGCTTTTGTAATGTTTTGTCTGACAGCAGTGGCCAGACCTCCGAAACTCAATGTCGAGAAGATGTTTGACGGCTCTTATGATTACAACAAGAGCGTGTCCATACATATCTCCCGAAACAAGGATAAATATTTTCGGGGTTGCACCGTCACGAATAATGCCGCGCTTGTCAGCAAGATTTCCCAATTGTTTAAATCAGATCTGAAAAGAGCTGAGAAATCTCAGGACATAATCGGCAACGGCCCGAAATACTCGTCGATGACTGTCATTAATAATAACCGTGAAATCCAGATCGGGATAAGTTATGAGCGGGACAACGGGTGCTATCTCTTTATCACGGGTCCCAACGAAGCATTCGAATAAAATTTGATCCTTACTGTCTAAACGTAGAGGATGTTTCAAAATAAAATTTTGGGCGCCTCTCTTACTTAATAATCACTTATTATGAATAAATTATGCATGCTGCTCTCAGGAGTGGCAGTACTCCCTGCGTCTCTTTTCGCAAATGAACCTGTCGATTCAGTAAATGCTTCCTCTGATCTGGAATCGCAACTGGATGAGGTTGTTGTCTCCGCGCGCCGAAGCGCTCTGAAAGATTATCCCGACCGGCTGATCTATATGGTTAAGAACGACCCTTACGCCCGGGGGCTTAATGCAGTGGAACTGCTTGATCGGATTCCCAGGGTCTCTGTTATCAATGATCTTGTCAGTGTGGCCGGTAAAAATTCTGTCAGATATATCGTGGACGGACATCTTCTCGAAATGCCGGCTGACGCCATAGCCCTTAAATTGAAAAATCTGCAGGCCGAAGGCATAGAAAAGATCGAACTGCTTGCCACTCCTCCTGCCAGATATGCCGCAGCCGACAATGTTGCATATATCAGTATTGTCACCCGTAATGAATCGCTCGGCACTAAAGGCAGTCTATGGGGCCGGGGTTCGATACGCGAGCGGTTCAGTTATGGTGCCGGAGGAAATATAAGCCATACTACCCGTAAGGTGGAACTGTCGGCGGATCTCGGTTGGAGTGATGACAGGGGAATTAACGATATATGCCGGAAATATGTATTTGAAGATCATTTGCGGACATCGGTCGCGTCCGTCCGTTTCAAATGGCGCAATCTTGTCGCTAACGGTATGTTCAGATATAAGTTCGACAGCCGGTGGTGTGCCGGAATTATCGCAAATTTCAGTGCGATGCCAATAGAGAATGACAAGACTGTCATCACTGCGGACAGGGAGCGGTGTTGGCAATCCGGAATTATATCTCCTGCCAGACCCGACAATTCTTTCCGGTTTACCGCCTTTGCCGACTGGGCAATAGACACGCGGGGGAAGATGCTTTCTCTTACATACAATTTCTTTGACAGGAATTCCCGGTCATATGCCGAAATCAATACTTTGTCGGATACGGATTGTCAATCGAGGCTGAATAAAGATGCCGCCAACATATATCGCATACATTCCGTCAGGCTTGATGCGACACTTCCTTTTGACATGTTCCGGCTTGAGGCGGGGGCTGCATATTCAGGCATAGACAATAACACGGATCTCAGGGTAAGCGATTATGATGATGGGTTCTGGATTGAGGATCCCACGCAGAGCAATCGGTTCGGTTACGATGAAAAGACCGTTGCGGCATATGTCAGTGTCGAAAGAAGCTTTAACAGCTCTTTATTCGGCAAGGTCAGTCTGCGCTATGAACACACGGATGTCCGGGGTGTGCAGTATGCCGACAATTCCAGGCATGACCGTAGTTACGGTTACTTTTTCCCGTCAGTGGCATTCAGCTGGAATACCGGCTGTGCGGGAAGATTCTCTCTGGATTATTCTATGGGTATTGCGCGCCCCTCGTTCGGCGATTTGAATCCTTTCCGCTATTACAATACCATAACGGACTATTTTACGGGAAATCCCGATCTTGAACCAGGCATTACCCATAATGTCGGCCTTAACTATAGTTTCATGGGAATCTATGCAGTCCTTTACGGATCATGGAAACATAATGGTGTCGGATACATCAATCGATTCGGTGCCGACGGCATGCAGTGGACTATGCCCGAGAATTGTCTGAATACAGTGAAGGCCGGTCTATATGCGTCATACAACAGGTCTCTGTTCGATTGGTGGAATCTGAATGCTGGAGGTGAGATATTCTATAGTGAGACGACTTCGAAATCCGGTGAACTTCGTGATTCGGAAGAAAGATCCTGGAGCGGTAAACTCGAACTCAACACCTCGTGGATGCTAAATAGGAAAAAGACATTGATACTTAATCTCAAAGTATCTCATTTCTTCCCGTATCAGGACGGTATGTTCAGGTTTGAGAACCGCACGCTGATCGGCTGCGATCTGCGCTATATGCTTCTTGACAACCGGCTGGTACTGTCCGCTTCTGTCAGCGACCCTTTCGGCTGGAGTGTTTCGAAGTCGACGGCCCGTTACAGGGACTACACTCTCCGCACGCGCACCGATATACATTCCCATGCCGTTTCGTTCAGAATCTCATGGTCCTTCGGACGCAATAAGGTCAGCAATGTTTACCGTGATACCAAAGAACGCGAGTCTCAGCGTTCGTATTGATTCTAAAGACGTATTTCGTATTTGAGTATGTATGGAGAGATCAAGTGGTTTGGAATAATTGCTTTAAGTGCTGAAATTACTGACTGTAGCAACTTCTCTCTTACGTAGTCACTCCTTATATAGATGGAAATTTTACGGCCGCTTTTGGCGCCGCCTGACAACGGTCGGACCTGCTTGCGCTGGTGGTCAGTCAGCAATGGCAGGTGCATCTCCGGTATTATCGTGAATCCTCCGTTTGTATCCACCACTCTTATGAGTGTGTCGATGTTCCCTGCTTCGTAGACTCGTCGGCCGGTCTCGCGGGCTTTGCAAAAACTGAACGCACTTTCTCTCAGGCATTGGGCTTCTTTCATTATCCACATGTTTTCATGACTGAGTTGTTCTGATGTGAATTCAGGATATTGCTGCATACATTCGGGAGATAGATATACCCAGAACGGTTCTTCGTACAGTTCGATTTCAAAAATTCCGTCGCGTCTGTTTCCCCCGATAGCTATTGCCGCGTCTATACGGCTGTCAAGCAGTGCATCCGCCATATTTACTATTCTCATTTCCTCAATGGAGAGTCTGACAGAGGGATTCGCTGCCGAATATTTTTTTATAAATTCCGGCAGGACATAGGGTGCTATGGTCGGTCCGATTGACAGACGGAGTTCTCCCGAAACAGTATCTTTGGTTTCTGCGACTATCTCTTTGATGCGCTCTGCCTCCATGACTGTTTTGACTGCTTGCCTTATTATGGCTTGTCCTGTTTCTGTGAGCGAGACATGTCTGCTCGACCTGTAGAAAATCTTTATACCGAGTTCTTCCTCAAGATTGGCGATCATTTTACTGAGAGTGGGTTGAGTGATACCGCATGATTCGGCAGCTTTGGCAAAACTGCGATGATGCTCGACCGAAATAATATATTGTAATTGTTGTAATGTCATGATTTGTTGGCTTATATCTTTAGGTAGTCTTTGCTATAGATTTTATCTATGCAAAGATAGTAAAAATCTGTTGTTAATCTATTGATTGCATGCTATCTTTGCAAAAAAATATTGTAAGAAATGAAACATCTGATAATTGGAGGAGTTGCCGGAGGCGCTACAGCCGCGGCCAGAATAAGAAGGGTATCTGAATCTGACGATATAGTCCTTTTCGAGAAAGGGGAGTATATTTCATATGCCAATTGTGGATTGCCCTATTATATAGGAGGTACAATCGCCGATAGAGACAGACTGTTTGTCCAGACTCCGGAAGCGTTCGGACGCAGGTTCAATATAGATGTCCGTGTTCGTTCTGAAGTCTTGTCAATAGATAAGGAGGCTAAGAAAGTCAAGGTCAAGTCTCCCGACGGCTCGATTTATGAGGAATCTTACGACAAGTTGCTTATGTCGCCTGGCGCTATGCCCCTCATCCCTCCGTTGCCCGGTATCGGAAGTGAAGGCATATTCACTTTGCGCAATGTCGCGGACACTGATGCGGTGAAGTCTTATATGAAAGAACATGCCGTGAGACGCACCGCTATAGTCGGGGCCGGATTTATCGGACTTGAGATGGCGGAGAATCTGCATGAGGCAGGTGTGGAAGTAGCTATTGTAGAGATGGCTGATCAAGTCATGACTCCTGTGGATTATTCTATGGCAGCCATAGTGCATCAGCATCTTCAGCAGAAAGATGTTCGGTTATATCTGAAGACTGCCGTCTCGGCTTTCGAGAAAAAAGAGAACGGTATATCCGTGATGTTCCGATCGGGAGAAAAGATAGAGGTCGACCTGGTTATACTTTCGATCGGTGTGCGTCCGGTTGTTTCTCTTGCTGTAGAGGCGGGACTGGAGATCGGCCCTCGTGGAGGGATAAAGGTCAATGAATACCTGCGCACGTCCGACAGCAGTATTTATGCCGTCGGTGACGCGATCGAATATCCTCATTCTGTCGATGGGAGACCTTGGCTGAATTATCTTGCGGGACCCGCCAACCGTCAGGCCAGAATTGTGGCTGACAATATGGTATTCGGCGACAAAGTAAGATACGAGGGTTCTATAGGCACTTCAATAGCTAAAGTATTTGATCTTACGGTAGCGGCTGCGGGCATGTCGGCGAAACGTCTTAAAGAGAGCGGTATCGATTATCGGTCCATAACGATTCATCCCAATTCCCATGCCGGTTATTATCCCGGTGCGGCATCCATGACTGTCAAATTATTGTTTTCGCCGGCAGACGGACGCTTGTTCGGAGCGCAGATTGTAGGATATGACGGCGTTGACAAACGTATAGATCTGATCGCGCAGGTCATTAAGAATGGGGGAGTAGTGTCTGATCTTGTCCGTACCGAACACGCTTATGCGCCTCCTTATTCATCGGCAAAAGATCCTGTGGCTCTTGCCGGATATGTGGCCGAGAATGTGTTGTCCGGCCGTATGACTCCGATTTATTGGAGGGAAGTGTGTGACATGGATAGATCGGCTGTTACTCTGGTAGATGTCCGTACTCCCGAGGAGTTCGCTGCCGGAGCTGTGGAAGGAGCGATAAACATACCTCTCGACAGTATGCGTCAGTCTTTAGACAGAATACCTGCTGACAAACCTGTTGTGGTTTATTGCGCGGTTGGACTCAGAGGATATCTGGCATCCAATATATTGCGACAGCACGGGTTCAAGGACGTCCGTAACCTTATCGGAGGACTTAAGACATATAGAGCCGCCACTTCCGGAATTGAAACACCGCGACCTTTCGCTTCGCGTGTCTCTGAAGAGACCGCCGTGCCTGATAAGTCTGATATGTCTGTTGCTCTTAAGGTGGATGCATGCGGTCTTTCATGTCCGGGCCCGATCCTCAGATTGAAAGAGGCTATTGAGTCTGTCAATGAAGGTCAGGTTCTGGAAATTACGTCTACTGATCCCGGTTTTGTCCGCGATGCGGAGGCATGGTGTGTGTCTACGGGAAATACTTTTCTCTCGAAAGACTCCTCAAAGGGCGTACATGTCATCAGGGTGAGAAAGGGAGACATCCAAAAAGAAAATGTTTGTGCCGCCACAGGAGGAAAAGGTAAATCATTCATACTTTTCAGTGACGATCTCGATAAAGTGCTCGCAACGTTTGTGCTTGCCAACGGGGCGGCCGCGACTGGCGAGAAAGTAACCATATTCTTCACTTTCTGGGGACTTAATGCTATTAAGAAGCAGAAAAAACCAAAAGTTACTAAAGATATCTTTGGGAAAATGTTCGGAATGATGCTTCCCGGTGATTCAAGAAAGTTGAAATTATCTAAAATGAATATGGCCGGAATCGGTTCGAAGATGATGAGACATATCATGAAAAAGAAGAATGTCGAGTCTTTGGAATCGTTGAGAGATATGGCGATTGCCAACGGTGTGGAATTCATAGCATGTCAGATGTCTATGGATGTGATGGGAGTTGATAAAGAAGAATTGCTCGACAATGTAACGATCGGTGGTGTCGCGACTTATATGAATCGGGCCGAAGACTCCTCACTGAATCTTTTCATTTGATTTTCTGTATGTAATTCATTTGTTCCCGTTATAGAGTCACTTATTTAAGTAGCTACTTATAAGGTATGTTTACAAGCCCGGACAGTCATTATAGTTACTGTCCGGGCCTTTTGTTGAAACTATGCTTGTGGGATGGAGTCTTGATGTTGAAGTTTACGGAATTTTGTCGGTGACATGCCATAAGTAGAGGTGAATACACGAGTGAAATGTGGCAAGTCGTTGAACCCTACTGCGAAACGCTGTTTACGTCCGATGGATTATTATCACAAATGAACTGTTGGGAAAATATATTTGAGCCTCATGGAAATTGTATTGTGTTTTATTATTGCTAATTTTGCAGTCTAAACAGAAAAGACTATGGCAATGGATACAGAAGAGAACCTCGGCCCGATGAAGCTGATATTTAACTACAACAACGTTTTTTACAGCTTTTTCTATGATGACCTGAGCGGCTGCATACACCGTTCACGGGAGTATGCCCTCAATTATGTATATTCCGGTGAGATGATTCTCGACAACGGAACCGAGAAAATCCATGTGCGTAAAGGAGAATGTGTCTTCATCCCCCGTGATCACCATATCACGATGTATAAGAAGACATATGAAGGGGAACGTTATTGCGGGATATTTCTTATGTTCACGCGCAATTTCCTCAGGGAGATGTATAGCAAACTGTCGCTCAACAAGATTAAGACAAAAACAGCTAAACTTCCCGATGGGGTAATCAAATTGCCGAAGACTGTGGAACTCGCCAGTCTGTTTACATCCATGATTCCCTATTTTGACCCGGAGGTGAAACCCAAAGATAATTTCATGGAGCTGAAACTACAGGAGGGGCTGATGGCTCTTTTATCTATTGACGACAGATTCGTGCCGACGATGTTCGATTTCAATGAACCGTGGAAGATAGATATTCTCGGCTTTATGGAGGACAACTTCATGTGCGACCTGAGCATAGAGGAAATAGCCCACTATACAGGGCGCAGTCTCGCCACGTTCAAGCGTGATTTCAAAAAAATCAGTGACCTGACTCCAGAGAAATGGCTTATCAAGAAACGCCTTGAAAAAGCGTATGAACTCATGAAAACGGGGAAAAAGAAAGTCGTCGAGGTATATGCCGAGGTCGGTTTCCGCAATCCATCCCACTTTTCAACCGCATTCAAAAAAGAATTCGGCATAGCTCCTACGGCTGTAATGGGATAAAAATATAACTGAACTTTTCAGAAACTATGATTGAGCCTCACAGCAATTTCGCTGTGGGGCTTTTTGTGTAATTTTGCAACGTGAAAATATAGAGCAACAAAACTATGAGGCAAAGTAAAATATATGTCGTATTGACTATATTGCTGTCTTTTGCGACAACAACACATTCGCAAACACCTGAGTCCATAGACTTGGGATTGAGCGTCGAATGGGCCGCGACAAATCTGGATGCTTCCGCACCGGAAGATTTTGGCGGTTACTACGGCTGGGCAGACCCGACCGGCCAGGAAACAACGCTATATCCCAACGAGTTTGCCGATGCCGAGAAGAATATAGAGAAATGCCTCTGCAAGCTTGATATAGGCTACATCGACCTGATGCTTCTCCATCATCCCGGCTCACACGATGTGGAAGCCTACAGGACTATGGAGCGTTATGTAAAGGAGGGCAAAATCCGCTCCCTCGGCGTTTCCAACTATTATATAAAGGAGATGTCGGAGTTTCTGCCGAAAGTAAACATCAAGCCGGTGCTTGACCAGAACGAGATTCACCCTTATTATCAGGACAAGGCCGTGATAGAGTATCTGCATGACAACGGAATAGTGGTCGAGGCATGGTATCCGCTCGGAGGCCGCGGCTTCAACTCGGAACTGATGAAAGAGCCGGTAATCATGGATATTGCTCGCAAACATGGAAAATCGCTGGTGCAGACCATACTCCGCTGGGACCTTCAGAACGGCGTGGTGGTAATCCCCGGGTCAAGCAACCCGGACCATCAGAAAGAGAATATCTCAATCTTTGACTTTGAGCTGACTCCTGAAGAGATGGGCCGCATCGACTCTCTTGAACGCCGTGAAAAACATGACTGGTATTGAAAACTAAATTGAACAAGGTATGAATATAACGCAATTGCTGGCGGTTGGTCTGCTGATTCTTTCAGCAGGAACTACAGACCTCTACGCCTCCAATCCAAAAGAAAACAGAAATAATATGGAAAATCTGACTCTGACAAAAGAATGGGACAAGACATTTCCCAAGAGTGACAAAGTTGACCACAGCAAGGTGACATTCGTCAACCGCTACGGCATCACGCTTGCCGCCGATATGTATAAGCCTAAAGGCGCGACAGGCAAACTCCCCGCCATAGCCGTATGCGGACCTTTCGGCGCAGTCAAGGAGCAGGCGGCAGGCCTTTATGCGCAGGAAATGGCGGAGCGCGGTTTCCTTACCATAGCCTTCGACCCCTCCTTCACAGGCGAAAGCGGTGGCACACCCCGCTACATGACCTCTCCCGACATCAATACCGAGGATTTCAGCGCGGCCGTGGATTATCTTGTTACCAATCCTGATGTTGACCCTCAGAGAGTCGGCATAATCGGCATCTGCGGCTGGGGCGGCATAGCCGTTAACGCAGCGGCCTCAGATCCCAGAATCAAGGCTACTCTCGCATCCACGATGTATGATATGAGCCGCGTCAACGCCAACGGTTATTTCGATGCCGATGACAGTGAAGAAGCCCGCAATGCCCTCCGCGAGAAATTAGCCGCACAGCGCACTGAGGACTATATCAACGGTACTCCCAAACTCGGCGGCGGTGTTCCCGATGTATTGCCCGATGACGCTCCAAAGTTTCTGCGCGACTATTTCGACTACTACAAGACCAAACGCGGCTATCATCCCCGCTCGCTCAATTCCAACGGCGGACGAAACGCGACATCTCCGATTCCGTGGATCAACTTCCCTCTGATGAGCCGTGCCGGAGAGATTGAAAATGCAGTCATGATTCTCCACGGAGAGAAGGCACACTCGTTCTATTTCGGAAGTGATGCCTACAAGAAATTGACCGTAACGCCCGGCAAGGAGAACAACAAACTTTTCATGGTAATTCCCGGCGCAAGCCACACGGACCTGTATGATCAGAAGGATATAATCCCCTTTGCCGAAATTGAAAAGTTCTTCAACGAGTATATCGGCAAATGAATCCCGTTTTAGAAAATCGATTTATATTTTTCCGAATATTTTGACTAATTTTGTTATGAAAAGTTAGTATCCGGGAAAATGCCGGTATTTTCTCGGAAGTTATCAAAACAATAGTCGATTATGGATGGAAATTATTTTAGGTTGGGATCTTTATTTGTGACGGCATTCGTTGTTGTCTCATGTTCTTCTGTACATCGGGTCGACGGATGGTATCCAGTAGCAAATGGCTCAGGCAACCGGATAGAAGGAAAAGTCATCGTATCGACTAATGATTTTGATATCATATCTCTTGATACCGTTACATATCCGGATGTCGCCGTAATAGTAGGAAAATTAAAGCCGGACAAGATCGACAAGTGGGCTGACGCGACTGAAAAAAGAATAGGCAAACGAATAGGTTTTTTGTTTAAAGATTCTGTCGTAACTGCACCAACTGTCAACTGTCGTATAGAGAGCGGTTCATTCTCAATCAATAGTGCGGATAAAGAACTGATTTCAGACATTTGTTCTTCGCTGAGAAAGATAAAATGACTTTTGGAGATCGGATTAATGATGAATAAGATCATATTTACAGTTTTGACATTTGCAGTATCGCAATTGGCGGTTATGGCAGATGACATGCCGCGGAAATCCTGGAAGGCCAGACTTTTGGGCGGACTATATCTGACTGATGAACCTGCATGGTCACTTGAACCTTCCGTGACATGGCAGTTCCATAAATATGTCGGGGTAGGTTTTGGTGTGGAATTTACCAGCCAATATGGTCAGTCAAGCCGTCAGACAATGATAAATGGTTATGAGGCCGTTCTGACAGATAATGAAAAAAATGTCGCGTGGATTTTATTCAAGCCCTCGTTGATTGTAAAGTCTCCTGATGTGTGGCATACTGCAGACAATTATTATAGATTGTGGTTTCAGGCAGAGCCCGGGATAAGTCTGGGATGTCCTTTTCATAACTCGTTGACTTATGAGATCCGCGAGAGGCGCGGTAATGTAATATATACTGTTGACTACATGAAATTTCCCAACAAGGATTTACATTGGTTTTACTGGAATGCGAGAGTTTCGGTCAATATAGCGATTGACCGTTTTGTGCTCGGTGCCGGTTATTACATATCTGATCTTGACTATTATTCCGGTAGAAGAAATGTCACTCTGCCCGGTGGCAATAAATTTTATGTGCCGGAAAAGGAACTGAGTCAGAATATATTTCTTTCTGTCGGCTACTCTTTCTGATATTCCAACACATAGTGAAGTGATTTAAACTTTTTTATATGCGTTTCGCGAAAAGTTTAAATCACTTCATTGTCTTAAATTCCAAGGTCTTCATTAAAAACGGTATTGGATGGAGGCGAGTATAGAGCGTGGTCTGATCTGGAAGATATATTCCGAGCGTGAGAGGGTTCCGTAGTTCACGTATTCATATTGACGTCGGTTCAAAAGATTGTCTGCTGTCAGCGACAGCCTTATTTTGTCATTTACGCGCCATACCGCCGATGCGTCGAGAAGTATCAGGCCTGTGACATTTCCTTCCGGGAAACGAGTCAGATAGTGTTCGGCTCCAAAAGTGAACTGTAGCGGATCACTCGCTATCACAGTGACAAATAAATTCTGCCGGAGTGTGTGATAAGTGTTTATATCATTGCCGATATCCAGTCGTGAGAGGTTATACTCCGCTTCATAATTTGCTGACAGCCATTTGAAAATACTACCTTTGAAAAACGGTTTTACTGCGGCCGCGAACTGTTTATATGGAATTACGGTGTTGTCGCGCATCGATGACGCCGAAGCGCAGGTGAGATCGGCCTCGCAGCCGACGACCATTTTGCTGTGGCCGAGTCCCTTGCTGAATTCTCCGTTGAAACGCCATGTATCACTGTGTGAAAATCGCTCTGCGTAGGTGGAGATAATGAAATTTTCTATAAACAGTTGATCGGCCATGATGGAAGAGCCCCTGTAGTTGTAGGCTGCGGACATGTTCATAAAAAATGATTTCATCGGATTGCGGTAGCGATAGGAGAGTGTGGCTCCCATATCATGGCTGTATCTGTCGGGATTGGATGCGATGAAGAGGTTGCGGTAGTCTGACAGGATCGGCACGCTGACATTCAGATATGCCTGTGGTGCGCCGAGACTGTATGTCGCCGAAGCGGAGATTTCGGATTTCGCTGTCAGTTGTCGTCTTATATTTAAACGGGGGGAAACGTTCAGGTAGTCATGTTGTCCGTCGACTGAATAGTGCAGCCATTTTAAAGGAACCTTAAGAGAGGCGCGCCAGCCGTTCCGGTCGTAATCTATCTGCGGTGTGGCGTATAGATTTGAGAGAAATGCCTCGTGAATGCCCGAATTGTCATAATGTCCCATACCGGAGAGGGAACAGTTCATGCGATGATAGTCGAGATCCAGTCCGCCTGTGACGTAATATTTCCAGAAACGAGTCATATGGCCGAACTGGCTTTCGGTAGTGCTTCTGAAGTCTGTGACGTTCACGCTCTGCGTGGTATAGTCTTCACCCGTTACCGACAAAAGTCCGGGGATGCGTGTGAAGGAGTTTCTTGAGATGATGGTGAAGAGTCTCTTCTCATTGCGTTTCACAAGTTTGAGGTCGTTTGTTAATGAAAGACTTTTTTTGTCTACCTGTTGTCTGAGATCATATGATCCGGAAACGGCGGAATTTGATTTGTCAAGTAAAGCTCCGATTGTGAATTTGTCTTTCAGGAAATAACCGCGTTTGTTGGTCTCGCTGTAGAATTGTGCCGAGAGATCATGGTTCTGGGTGTGCAGTTTGTTCTTCTGTATGAATGTCGGTATCGAAGAATCAAGATAGTCTGTCGTCATGCCTGTGTTGTAATCCAGACGGTCGCCTGCGTAGTTCAGTTTGAGGCGCATTGACGTTTCTCCCGATTTCCATGCAGTGATCGTGTTGGCGAGCCACGACAGATTGTCGCGTGTGCGTTTTTCGGAAAGGGGAGCGTTGATTATATCCGCCGATATATATTCCGGCCATAAAGAGGGGATATCACCCGCGGAGAACATATCAGTGAAATCATGTTCGCTTATTTCGTTTGCGGGATTCCAGCCGGTGTTGTCCGCTTTCAGTGTGAACATGTTCTGTATTTTGGGAGCCATGCGCATTGTAAACAGCGAACCGTCATACAATAGTGGCTGTACTCCGGCCGAGGCCCGGGCAACCCCTACCCAGCGGCTGCGCGCGTCATCTTTCAGTTTCAGATTTATTCCGGCCTCTTCGGGAAATTCAATTCCTTCAAGAGCCTTTACCGGCTGATGGTTTTCCATGACCTCGACCGATTTCACATCCTTGTGAGAGATATTGTTGGTTGCCAGTCCGTATTGGCCTCCTAAAAAATCGTTGCCGTCAAGATAGAATTTATTGATGGGTTTGCCCTGATATTTTATGGTGCCGTCGGATTCGACTTTTATTCCCGGCAGACGTTTTATGACATCGATGATCGCATTGTCTTTGGCATTGGCGTAGCGGGCTACATTAAAGACGAGTGTGTCTCCTTTTGCATAGATATCGGGCGCTTCGACGATAATGTCTTTCAACTGTGTGGCTTTCTGGTTCAGACGCACTGCGGACAGATCGGAGGTTACAGGAAGACTCAGAGTCTCATACCCCATGAATCTGAATGATATGGAGTCTGCGCCCGATTCGGGCACGATCGTGAATCTGCCGTCGGTGTCGGTAGAGGTGAAAACTCCTTTGCTCCTGACAATCACGCCGGAGATCGGTTCGTCAGTGTCCGCATCGATCACGGATCCTTGTAATTCGTCCTGATCTGCCGCCGTCACCGACAGCAGACCGGACAAAAGTGAAAGTATGAGAAAACAGTATCGTGTCATTTTTTCCAGTCTCGTTCGATATAGTCAAACTGAAGTTCTATCGGATCGTATGCGTCAAGCGTGGGATTGCCGGCTTCGTCTGTCACTGTAATCTTTCCGCCGGTGGTGGCCTCGTAATATGCATACGGGTTCACGTCGTAGCGGTGCTTCGTGTCGTAATATGTGGATCGTCCCACGTTGTTGAAGGGTACTTTGTATATTGTGACAGGACGATCGGCTTTGGATTTGATGCCAATGCATTCGAATGTGTAATAACCTTTATCATCCGAGGCTTTCATAATGAGTCCCGGAAGTCCGTGCAGTTTCCAGGGGCCGTCCATCAAAGGAATATCTTCGGTATAAAATACGTTCCATCGCCGTCCTCTGAACTCGCATCTGGCTCCATGACATTCATATCCTGCCACATTTGCCACAGAATCGGTAAGTTCCCATTCCAGTTGCGGCATTTCTTCCTCATATCTGAACCAGTCCTGGCATATCTTTTCCGTATGAGTAAGTTTGCCTGCGGGATAATTCTTATAGATTGTCATGAATTCACCGGTGCTCAGTTTTCCCTCTATTGCCGCGTCGGCTATCTGCTCCTGGGTCGATCTCATCAGAATTGAGTCAACGGTAAGATTTTTGTAGCTTGAGAATTTAGACAGACCGCCCGGCCCGATCTGCAGAAGCATGTTGTCGCGGACATAATTGTCTTCGATAAGTCCTGTCGTGTCCGCACACCAACTGTAATCGTATACGAACTCCATGTTTTCGGGTGCGATAGTTTCTGTCTCCGGCACATTTGATTGGAAGATACTCAGTGTCCGGCGTACTGTCTTGCCTGAGGCTGCGGAAGTGATCACGGCCACAATGACTAAAATTAGAAATGATTTTTTCATATCGTTATATTTTGGTTTCACGCTGCAAAGTTACAGTGGCTTTGCCGCATAGACCGAAAATAATCATTACTCAAAGATTATGGAATTATTACTAAATTATTACTGACAGATAAATAGCTTGATTTTAAGTAGGCGCGCCGGATGTTTTTCATTAATTTTGCAGCATGGAGAAAAGAATAAAGATATTATATATAATCACTATCATCGCGATTATCGCATTTTTATGTCTGCAGGGATATTGGCTTTACGGACGATATGAATTCTCGCTTATGGAATATGAACGTTCCTTGAGCGGCAGAGTAATGAAATGTGTTGACGAATATACGGAATATCGCGACAAATCTCCTATCGATTACCGGAGGGTCAAGACATCGAAATCGAAAAATGACAGCATAATGCAGATCCCGTCATTCGAAATCAGCCATACCGGCACCTTTGGCGATTCGGTAAGGATCTCGCGTAAGTCGACGATTCATACATATATTCTATCGGCCCAGGAACTTCTCGGACTCGCACCCGGTGCGCCCTTGACGGAGGAACAGAAATATAAAGCTGCCGAATTGGCGCAGCTGCATATGAATGATCCTGCATATTCAGAAACTTTTGATGCGTCAGGTGCCAAAGACGAAACCGAGGCATGGGTTGCAACCAACAATGTTTCGCTCGAACGCAAAACCCCGTTTACGGTCGAAGGGATGGATTCGGTTCTGGTTAAAGCGGGTATTCCGGCTAAAATCAGTATAGCGCAGGCTGACAGTGCCGTATGGCATACAAAGGAGGTATTCCATAATTCTCTTTTTTCGCCCCGACTGTCACTGACAATTCCCTATTCTCAGCTGGAGGGACGGACTGTGACCGTCACATGCCCGATCAATCCTCTCAGTGTGCTTCCTGACATCTGGCACACTCTCCTGATATCTCTGATTGTATCGGTTCTTCTAATCCTGTGTCTTGTATTGCAGTTTTCGACAGTGCTTAAGCTCTCGCGTCTCGACAGGATGCGCAACAGCTTTATTACCACCATGATCCATGAGCTCAAGCGCCCAATCTCAACTTTGAAGATGTGTGTGTCGGGACTTGATAACGAACGGATGATGTCAGATTCGGATGTGAGAAAGGAATTATTGTCGGAGACAAGAAACGCCCTCGACAATCTTTCGGCTTATTTCTCTAAACTCAGAGACATAACGTTCAATAATGTGGAGCAGATACCTTTGAACATCAGGAGTATAAATCTCTATGAATTGTTTGAAACCGTTGTGTCGGCAACTGTCTGTCCTGTCGGTAGGAGAGTGGGGATCAGCAATAATATCGATAAGACGCTTGAAGTGTCGGCCGACCGGTCCCATATCTATAATATTCTGAATAATCTTGTGGAAAATGCCATTAAATACTCCGGTACGTCAGTAGAAATAAATGCTGACGCGACGGAGGAGAACGGCAAGGTGGAACTACACATAAGCGATACCGGCAACGGCATCCCGTCAGGTGATTTGAAACATATATTCAAACGCTTCTATCGCGGAAAGGCAGCGGCGGCCAAGCAGCCCGGCATGGGTCTCGGACTTGCTTATGTGAGATTGCTTGTAGACGCGCATGGTGGCGACATAACTGTTGAAAGTACTGAAGGAAAGGGTACATGTTTCACAATAATATTCCCGCAATGAAGAAAAATATAAAAATCCTTCTGGTTGATGATGATATTAAAAACTCGATGCTTCTGAAACGCTTTATCGAGACGGAAGGTTATGAGGTAATCTATGCGAACAACGGTAATGTGGGATTGGAAATGTATCGGGAAACACGTCCCGACCTGATTCTTCTTGACATAAATATGCCTGAACTCGATGGCTTCGAGATGGCGAGGATCATAAGGCGGAACGATAAGAAAGTCATTATTTTCTTTCTGACCGATCGCACGGACAAGGTTGACCGTCTGCATGGATTTTCACTGAAAGGGAATGACTATATACCAAAACCGTTTTATCCTGAAGAACTTATTGCCAGGATCAACGAGCGGTTTGACAGCATGACGGTGAATCATGATGTCGAATACCGGTTGGGCGAGACTGTTTTTCGTCCGAATCTCTCTTCTCTTACCTACAAAGGCGAGACACACGCCCTTTCCGTACGTCAGACCGAGATTCTGCTTATGCTTGTCGAGAATGCCGGAATGCCGGTCGAACGTGACGAGATTCTTGAAAAAATTTGGGGCGATGCAAGTTACTCGAACTCGCTCGCCCTCAATGTCCAGATCACGTATATACGCCGGCTTCTTTCCGATCCGGGGGTGACCATCACCTCAATTAAGAAGCGGGGTTACGTCCTGACGTGCCGCGACAGCGGGTCTTGAACGGAAATCCGAATCAAGAAGCTTCGCGAAGGCACGCAGATATTTTCTTAGTGACGACACCATTTCCTGTGTTTCCTGCAGCATGTTCACATACACGTACAGTACCGCTACGTTGGATGCGTCTCCGTCGCGGAGCTGGTCATGGGCGCGGTGATATGTGTCGGATATAAGATCCTTTATGTCGTCGCAATGTCTCCGCAGCGTGCCTGTCACGGCTGTATCTCCGCTCTGCATTAGTTGCAGTGTGTCGTTGAAGAGTGTCGTGACGCTCGTCATAATGGTCTCGTATTCTTCCCTATAACTTTGGGGGAGAGGCAGAAAGTTGTTCTCTACGTGTTCCTTGCATACTTCCGTGATACGGCGCAGATTATAGAGTATACCCATGCAGCAGTTGTTGCTCAGATAGAACCATGTGCTTTTTTCTATAGCCGTTTCGCGCGGCACGTAGCGCAGACAGAGAGTCTCTTTTCTTCTGGAATTCTTGAGGATAGTCTTCTGTTTTGCAAGGTTAGAATCGGTCTTGCCGAGCAGCCCCGCATTTTCATTTATGAACGCGTAGGTTATGGTCCGGAATTTTTCTTCGGCATAGCTCATGAACCCTATCTGCTGTTCGGTGATATACATCATCAGCATAGGCCATGTCTCGCTTTTGTCTTTGGTGGTGATGATTGTCTGGAAGAGAAGATCGCTGTTCTCCGTATCGTTCTTCCTGTTGAAACGGCGGTTGCTGTGGATGATTATGTATATCGTCACGGCTGCCAGAAGGATCATTACCCAAAGACCTCCGAAATGCATCGCCGCTACGATAAGGCCCGCTCCGATAAATGCGGCTCCGGCTGTGAGAAACCATCCGCCGATTACGGAAATGACACCTGTTATACGGAATACCGCGCTCTCGCGTCCCCATGCACGGTCTGCAAGCGAGGTTCCCATGGCCACCATGAAGGTGACGAATGTGGTGGAAAGGGGAAGTTTGAGGGATGTTCCGAGAGCTATGAGCGCGCCTGCGAGTACAAGATTGACAGATCCGCGTATGAGGTCGAATGCCGCGCCCTGGTCCATGATCGTCTCGTCTGTATTAAACCGTTTGTTGAACCAATGGCGTACACGCGGAGGAGTCACTTTGCGCACCCATGCAAGGAAAGAGAGTGTCCATCTGACAAGGCGGCGTGCTATGCGCGAGGAACCGAACATCTCGTCTCCGCCCTGCTGGCTGCCGAGCCCGATCTCCGTTTTCGTGACATTTCTCGCTTTTTTGGATGTGGCAAGTGAAACCACCATTATCACGCCTGCTCCGATCAGAAAGTAGATCGGGGTATTCGCCGGACCGTTAAGTGAATCCATAAGAAAGCCTGTGGCGTCGCCGTTTCCGTTGGCTATATAATCCTTATATGATGCCAGGCCGCTCAGGGGCACGCCTATGAAGTTCACAAGGTCATTGCCCGCGAAGGCCATGGCGAGAGAGAATGTTCCCATCAGCACGATCACTTTGAGCACGTTGACTTTGCATATGTGCAACAGTTGCATCAGAACGGTGAAGAATGCGAAGCAGGCGGCGATGATCAGTCCGGTGTGCTCTTTGATCCATAGTTTGACTTCAGGAGTCATGAAAGTGAGATCCTTTGCCCCTTTTATCAGTAGAAAATAAACGATTGCGGTGGCGCATATACCTCCGAAGATACCTATCTTCCATTTCAGTTTGCTTTTGTAATTGAAAGAGAATATCATTCGTGACAGGAACTGGACAACGGTTCCGAAGAAGAACGCTATCGCCACTGACAGAAAGATTCCGTGGGCTGCGAGGCCCTGAAGTTCTTCCCCGCTGAGGCAAACGGCGGTGTCGGCATGCTGAAGAACATCGGCGCTGCCCTGAAGAGCGCACGCTGGATGTGCACCGGCGGTGTCAACGCAAAGAACGTCAACGACTATCTGAGCTATGACCAGATCTTCGCTGTGGGCGGCACCTGGATGTGCAAGAGCGACGTGATCAAAGCCGGCGACTGGGCAAAGATCACTGCTCAGAGCAAGGAAGCGGTTGACACCATGCTGGGCCTGTTCGTTGAAACGGCAAATGCCACCCGGACCGCCGTTAAAACCAATCCAAATA
>OHAJ01001014.1_pt1 | contig 20988 bp, 13 predicted proteins | sample 1577101 | NCBI WGS metagenome assembly OHAJ01 (sample SAMEA3541531, study PRJEB24748) | human gut metagenome | biome: human gut; feature: human-associated habitat; material: faeces | place: China | collected 2012
TACGGCACACGGGCACCGCGCACAAGCATACGGTGGGTGTTGATGGCATGGGGGACGCGATTTATCGCGTCCCTACGGTTGACGTTTCGCTGTCACTCGTCCTTGTTCGATAATTGCTCATTATATTTAGTGAATCCTTATATCCGCTGAGAGAAGATGGCATAAAAAATGCGCGGCCGGAGAGCCGCGCATTTTATTTGATTATGTGTGTAATCTTGTCTGTAAGCCTCAGATCATGATCTTGTGGCTCTTCCCATCGATTACGAGTATATAAGCGCCTCTGAGGCCGTTCAGAGAGGTTCCTGAGGCGGTTACATCCATTACTTTGATTCCGCTCAGGCCGTAGAGCGAAGCCTTAGAGAAATCACCCGAGATCGTCAGGAAGTTGTCGTAAATGCGGAAGCTGTTTTCTCTATCCATCTTGACTGACTCCACTCCAGTCAAACCTTCGTCAATAAGAATGTTGCCAAGCTGTATATAACTGTAGTATTGGTCATTCAGAGGTGTCACGAGCTGAATTGCGACGCACGCGGTGCTCCCGCCGATTTCCTCGGGAAGTTCAGTGGTATATTTCTGGAAAATCATGCGGCCTTCAGCATCTTCGGTGTATTGTGGTTCACGAAGTTTAAAAGTATTGATCAGAGTCATGTCTTCCACCGTGTTCTTCGGACCTACATGTACGTTAAGTGTCTCGGGTGTGAGAGAACGTATTTCGAATGTCACGCCATATTTGTGTCCCTCTTCGAATTTTATCGGAGGAGAGATTATCCAGTCATCTGCATCCTGTGTGTAGGCATCGATAGAAGTAGGAGAAATAATATATTCTGCTGTCATTTCATAATCTCCGAACACGCTCTGTCCGAGAGACGTCCCGTAAATCCATGTCATGCCGTCGTGATTGTTGTCCACGGTGGTCCATTTCAGAGCCATCGATGTCGGATTATCGAATGTCTCCTCGACAGGGAACTCCGTTACAGGAGGGCCTGCTATAAACTCATTTGTCTCAATATGGGTGTCGCCATATTGATTCTTGGCAGTTATTCTGTATGAATAACGGAGCAGACGGCGCAGATTGTCTGTAACAGAGCATGTGGTTAGGCCTTCGGCTACTTTCACATTGTCCGGAAGGCGTACCACATCGTAAGTCGTAGCAGTAGGATCGAATGTTCCTCCGTGCATTCCTTGGGAAGGTGCAGTCCAGGATATTGTTGTCGAAAGGAAATCATCGCCGACAATCACTTTGGCATCAGAAGGTGCGGCAGGAGCATCGAAACCTACATATGCGAATATCGGAGATTTTGGTCCGTCGCCTTTTGTATTTGTGTAGCATACGATGTCATATCTGTATTCTTTGCCGGAGACCGGAACGGTATTGTCATCATAAGTCACTTTTTCGCCGGACTGCAGAGTCCCTTTGCCTGTATATATCCTGATACCGTCGCGATAGATGTCATAACCGTCTATTGATGTCAGAGGGTCTCCTCCGAATGTAGTGGATGGCACGCAAAATTCCAATGTGCAGAAATCACCGTTTTCACTTGAAATTGATTTTGTATCAGTTGCGAATCCGGGAGCGTCGAAACCGCCTTCGGCATAGGGAATATACATGCCGAGGAACCGTGCGCTCTGTCCGATTTCAGCGATTTCTTTATATGAATAGCCGGTCATGTCGGCGGAATAGTCAACATTGGGCGCTATGGAAGGTAGTGTGATCTCTACAAGCCATGAGCCGTGTCCATTGTCTCCGCGAGGATTGGTGAGTGTGTTCGAAGCCCAGTACAGCTTACCGCTTGTAATGTCGAATTCAAGAGATTGGTTAGACGAGAGGTCACTGTAAGGGAGCTGGTATATGGCTCTTACGGAATTGTCTTTCGACATATCGACCTGAAGAAGTTGGCCGTCATGGTTGATGGTGAATATGCGTCCGAAAGAGTCGGCGGCGATTACGCCTCCGATGTTATTGGCAGACCGGAGTAGTGTCATGGATCCGGTCTCACGGTTTATCTCATATATTCCTGCGCCTTCGATAGAACCATAACATACCGCCAGAATTCTGTCGTTTTTTCTGTCATAGGTCATGTCAGACGGTTTTAGATCTGTGCTTTGATCGCTCCAGGGGCCTATTTCTCTCACCAGTCCGGTATGTATGTTATAAGAAAAAAGAGGTCGGGGAGCCGGCATAGACATGGATGACTCATAGATATATGGCGCTGCGTAATAGATGCCATCGATTGCAGTCGCTGCATAAACACCTATTTGGCCCGATAAGCCATAAAGAAGTTCGTTGTCTCCGGGATCTGAGAAATTTTGTCTTGCAAATCCATATTGTTCGGCTGAGGCGTTTGAGTATCCTCCGGGGTTAGAGAGAAAAAAACCATAGAAAGGACGTCCTCCATGTTCGATATTCGCTGCATGTCCCTGGAATATCGCCGCTGTGCCTGCAAGCATAAGAACGGCAAAAATGTTTTTTTTCATTTTGATGATTTGATTTTTTTATTTGGATAAGGTGCCCGGTCATGGGGAGTCAGATATGGCTCTGCATGACCGGGCATCAAACTGTTTTATCAGATAACAAATTTGATAGTTCCAGCGTCAGTGACTGCAATATACATACCCTTACGGAGGTGGCTTACTGAAACAGGACCTCTTTCGGCTTCGATCAGTAACATTCCGTTGGTGTCATATATTCTTACAGGGCCTTCCGATGTTACAGTCATGGTTGCGGCATCATATCCGAAACTTTCATCGGCGATTTCATCTACGGCATCTCCTTTAAGACGGGCCAGACCGCTGATCCATATAGTGCCTTCAGCATCAGCGTCTGAGGCCTGGACTACATAATTTGCCGGTATTATAGCGGTCGGGAAACCGTTCATCAGACAGAATCCTGCGACTTCATACTTGTCGATGTCTTCCTCGTTCAATACTCCTATCTCAAGATGTACTGTCTGGCCTTCAAGAGCCGTAGTCTCACGAGACAGATTTCCGTCGGCGAGTCTGAAGTATACATTGCCGATGGCAGACGGAGATTCTGTTTCAGAATCATAATTTATCCATGCGGTAGATCCGCGAAGAGCATAGACACGTGCATTAGGATCTTCTGTGAACACACCTTTGAAAAGTATGAAATTCTCTTGTGCGTCAGCAGGGGTAAAAGTATAAGTGTCACCTTCGAGAGCTATGCCGTCCGCAGCCATTGTCAGCGAATAGAATTTTTCGAAGTGGTCGAATATATAGCCTGTCTCGGGTTCAGCCACGAGCTTTATCGTCTGACCGGAATGTACAATCGCCCGAGTAAGTTTCTCGCCATCGATTTCTATATATACATTTCCGGCAACGATATGTTTGTTGTCATCATATGTGGGATTAGTCTTGGCTTGCAGCGGGGTCTCGACTTTAGTATCTATGACTGTGCGCCCGTTGACTTGTACCCATGCGGTACGGGCAAGACCCTCGTCATTGCGGATGAGTTCAACCTCCTCGCCATTGGCTTTGACATAAACGAATTCGCTTTGCGTGTCTTGGCAATAAACACGTATCCAGTTGCCGGTCTTTACCTCATTTACACGGTTGTTCTCAAGTTTCTTTACGAACGAGCCGTCCTTTTCAGTCATTTCCCAGAAACGTACCAGAAGCTCGTCTCCGTTGGTTACTGCGATAGAGTTTCCTTCTGCAGGCTGCATCTCCCTGACAGTTACATTGAATTCAGCCGCAGTCACGTCTGCTGAAGTCACGGTCACTTCATATGTGTTGGCTTCGATAGAACGTAATACCTCCACACCAGTGACATCGCATGTCATATTCTCGAGAGTATACCCGTCGGCAGCTGAAAATATGAACGTTGAATATGTTTTGACAGTCATGGGGTTGGTGAGTTCCACAGGCATTCCTTCAGAGATCGCTTTGAGCCAGCTTATTTCGCCATCGCCGTCGAAAGTGAAAGATAAATTCACGTCCACAGGATTCTTGCGTGATGATACTTCTATCCAGTCTCCCTCTTTGGCCTCTACCATATAATAGCCGTTGGGACTTACAGGAACTGCATTGCCGTTGACAGTGACCGATACGATCTGGTTTCCATCGGTTGCGTTTATGGCAAGAGAGTTCTTGATTTCAGACGGTTGGAAGTTGTTGTTCCCGTTGTTAAGCGACAGAGCCTCACCACGTCCTCCTTCCTGAATGATATTGACGCGCTGGGCGTTGTCGACCGATATCATGATACCGCTGAAATTGCGAGTGCCGAATATCTGGTATTTTGCGGGATTGGATCCATCACTGCCGTTGACTACCCGCAGCCAGTCCAGCATGTTGGTGACACCGCCGTTGGAATTCATGATATAACTCATGTTTGTCCCGGGACGTCCTGACACATAGATTGTCTCACCCAGATTGCCGGTATATGTGGCTGTCATGCCTGAAAGATTGATTTCCGAACCGTCTGCTTTCTTGAAGAAATATGACTCAAGAGACGCGTTGCCTTCCGGAGCTTCTATAGTGATGTCGGTTGGTGCGCCTTTGGTGCTGACAACAAAATCATCGCCGTCTTCGACCTCGACTACCCATCCGTTGCTTCCACCCCATCCTGTGGGATTCATGACTTCGCCGTTTCTAAGCACCTGAAGTATCTCGGCTCCCGGTGCCGCTATGAATTCAAGAGGATTCTGAGAGTTGACGATTACGAAATTGGTCTTGACATTGTCATAGACCGTCAGGAGTTCCCATGCGCCTTCTCTTTGGTTTTCGAGATAACAGCTTACATTCGGGGCATAGTCCACGGTCAGCGAGAATCTGATAGCGGTGCTCTTGATTTTCATTTCTACCTTTACACTGTAATAATCCGGAACAGTGTTTACAAAGACATACGAACCGTCTTCGTTGAGCGTTCCGCTGAAAGCTCCGTCGAAATAGGGTACGGAGCAACTTACTATCTCATATGCCGCCTGAGGTACGATTTTCACGTTTGCGTTTTCTGGTATGACCAACATGCCCATGCTGCCGGATTCAGGAACGACCCATTCCGAGTCTTTCTCATAATAGACAGAAAATGGCTTGCCACTGACTCCTTCGCCTGAAGCATTGAATCCTATAGTGACATTTTTTACTGTCGGGCCGGCGGATCCGCTGGTCACGATCTTGAACATTGTCGGACCGTCGAATCCGACTCTGTATTTGCCGTCTCCGCTCGGATTGACGGTCTCTTCCTCGTTTTTTGTGATGCTTACGATTTCTGCGCCTGGGTTAGCTTCGATCAGAAGTGGCTGATCACTTTCCGACAGGTCGAACGGGTTCATGCCGTCTAGAAGATCGAGAGTCTGCCCGTTTCCGGCCATTGTCTGGACAGTCACGTTTGCGGCGTTGTCCACGTCTATCATGACGCTTGTCGCCTGCATTGTGAATATCCCTACAAACGCCATGAGCAACGTCAGTAGAAAACTTTTTTTCATATTCGTAATTTTAAATGGTTATTATTGAGTTATCATATTTTTACCTTTACGGCACCCTGAGGAGTAGCGACAATATATATGCCTTCGGGCAGATATTGTGCCGATGTGCGGCGTCCCGCTATGTCATATATTTCCGAGCCCTCGGGCGCGATTATGGAATTGCCTTCCACACGCACGCACGGGTCATCGTCTGCGATGGCATTTACACCCGCTGTTGTCGAGAAATCGAAAGTGATGTTTCCTTCGGCTGTCTCCCGGATATTCGATATGGACCAGGGCACAGGTACTGCTGATCCGGAAGATTTCCAGAATGCGGCCGGTACGGTGGTCGCCGACAGGGCGGTGTTCTGCATAGTGCCGGGGAATGGATCGCCTGCTTCGTCAGATACGGAATTCATCCATACGTTGTCCGCCGCCACGATACAGACATGCTCATAGCCTGCGGCAACGGCATTGACGATGTTCCGGTTCCAGAGTTTTTTGTCATAATGGCAATAAGTAGCTACAAGACCATGTCCCGGGATTCCTTTGTCCCATCCCTGCTGTTGACGGTTCTCAAGTGTATAATATTCGTCGGGATTGTCGGGATTGACTATGAAAGCTGCGTCATGGGTTTCGTTGAAGGGTCGTAAAGTAACGTTTTCAATAGGACTGTCGAGCACCATAGGTTCAAGCCAGCCAAGAGTATATTTGTCCATCGCGGTGTAGCCGGAAGGTGTAACCTGATTGTCGTTGTAGGTGCCGATATCCATGATGTCGTAATGACACATGCCGTGGCCTCCCTGTTTGGAGGTGTCATATATGTCGGCAAGCCCGAGAATATGGCTGAATTCATGACAGATTGTTCCGACTCCGTCAAGATTTGTCCCTGAGCCTCCTTTAAGTTCGCATGAACATGCGGCCACACCGAGGTTGAGACCGTCGAAATAGTCGAACACATAGTCTGATAGATCCATCATGGCCGGCCAGACAGATTCATAGGGACCTCCCTGTGCCTCACCGTGGCCGGCGAATACTATGAAGAGGAAATCTACGAATCCGTCTTCGTTGATATCATATTTTGAGAAATCCAGTCCCATTTCGTCGGCTACGAGACAAGCATCCCGGAATTGATTGACGAGACCGTTGTCGGCCATGCCGTAATAAGCTCTTTCGCGGGGAAGTGTCAGCGGACCGAACACGTCGAAGCGAGGAGTGAAGCGTCCGTTACTCTGCGATGTGAAGTAATCGAGAACGCTGCCGTGGGTGGCTTCGCTTTGATAGCCGGCCTGGTTGCATATCTGCTCATAATGCTCGAGAGTAGCCTGTGGTGTCAGTTTGACGTCCTGATATTCGACCAGCAGTATAAGACCGGTCACAGTGCCGGTGGTCGGAAATTTAGGCAGGATCGGATTGGGAGCCACCCGTGAAGGCTGTTTGCCAGCGGCCTTTTCTGCCTGTTCGGCTATGGCCTTGAATATCAAGGTGCGCTCGGCGGCCGGTGTGGCCTTGCCCGTGATCGCTCCGCAGGCTTCCAAACTGCCGTCGGCGGAGATTGTCGCCGGACGCAGCGTGCCGGTGTTGTCACGCAGCAGGATCTCTCCTGCAGGAGTCTCGTAGTAATGGAAATGTTCGTCGCCGACTATCGTAGCCTCGACCACGCTTCCGTCGGGTTGTGTAAGCCTCATGATACCCGGTTTTGCCGGGACTGCCATAACCATCATGGTTGTGCAGAGAAGGCCGCTCAATAATGTGGTTAGTCTTTTCATATGTTTGTTGTCAATGATATGTCAGAAAATAACCGGAAATGGAATAAGTCATGTTGTGCGCTTATTCCTTATGCCCTTGCAGTATTGCCGGTATTTTTTACAAAAATGTCCAAAGTGGTTGAATTTGGTGTTAGGATGTGGCATATTGCCATTCTTCGGCTACAAATTTATAGTCGGAGTTTATAATATATATTGACATAGTTTAAGAAATACAAATTCCAAACTATATTCTTTTAGATTTTATTTGGATGTCTTTTTACGCGTTCTGTTTTCCGCTTCGTTGTCATTTGTCCTTGAGTTCGTCCCGCAGGATGCTGGCCTTTACTCTGCATAGATATTCCGGCGTGACTCCGAGATATGAGGCGAGTACACGTTGAGATACGCCCTTGACTATCATAGGTCTTGTTTTCAGCATATGCAGATATCGTTCTTTTGCTGTGCCGTTATGGACTGTCGATTCGCGGTCTTCTTCAAGATATTGCTCGTACCATGCATAATGCAAGGCCCATACTGCGAATGGGTGGCTTCTGTCTGTCAGCGCAATGTAATCCTCATGAGGTATCTGCAACACGACGCTCGGGCAACAGGCCTCGATCTGGTAATATGACGGCAATCTTTTATAAAACGAGAATCTGGAATTGAATATGGTGCCTGGCAATCCGAAGCAGAAAGTGCGCTCCTGACTGCCGTTGAAGTCCACGCCGCGGATTATACCTTTTTTCACAATGTATACGTCCGGTTTGATTTCTCCCGGACTGATCAATACTTCCCCCTTTTGTAGGACAATTTCTGTAGCAAGGCAGAAAAGGGAATCCCATTCCTTGCTGTCAAGGGTGCGGTCGCATTCCTGATTAAGCATTCTCTTAAGTTCTTCCATCATTTCATTGTCTTGAAAAGTCCCTAAATTGTAATCTGTTACAAAGATAGCAAAAAACTGCGCCATATGCAAGCCCGACGCTGTAAATCAGGTTGAGTGGACGCCGTGGCGTCAGTTATATTCCTACCGCAGGTGGCGTCTGATGGCCCGGAATACAAACCCGATATGGTTCAGCAATGTGCGTGCCGCACCGTAATGTCTGCTCATTATGCGGTATCTCTCCCGTAAGGATTTCAGTTTGTTTTTGTCTGTCAGGCCGTCCGACAGGTAATCTATGGCTATGAGTTCGAGATTCGTGCATCTTTCCACATTGGAGTTTTTTATGCACTTTATCGTCCAGTCATAGTCGGCCGAGAAACGGTAGTTCAGGTCATATTTCGGCGCGATCTCCCTGCGCACCATAAATGCCTGATGACAGATCAGCATGCCTTTGGCGAACGATTCGAGAGTGAGCAATGTCGGTGCTGTCAGATGCCGCTGGCCTATGATGTGTCTTCCGCGGTCCACTATCACCGTGTCGCCGTAGATTATGTCGTCTCCTTTGCGTGCCCTTTCCGAATATGCCGCCAGTATCTGTGGTGAGTGGAAAGTATCGCCGGCGTTAAGAAATATAAGGTATTTTCCGCGTGCGAGATCAATTCCCTTGTTCATTGCGTCGTAGAGACCGTTGTCTTTCTCGCTCAGTATTCTTGTGTCGGCGAATTGGCGGGCAACCGTAAGCGTACGGTCGGACGACGCCCCGTCCACGATAATATGTTCGAAATTACGGTATGTCTGTTCGGCTACAGATTCGAGAGTAGGCAAGATATTGTCCTCGGCATTATACGTGATGGTGATGATTGAAATAAGAGGTGAAGTTTCCATATGCGATGCTGATTTTTTTACAAAATTAAAAAAAAGTCGAAATAAATAACCTTAAATAGTTGTAAGAATGAAGAAATAGGCTTAATTTTGTGCGAAATTTCTTTTTAACTAACTTTAAATTTAAAAAATCATGGCTTACGTAATCACAGACAGATGCATCGCATGCGGTACATGCGAGTCAGTATGCCCGGTCGAGGCAATTTCAGCAGGTGACATCTATAAGATCGATCCCGACACATGCATCAGCTGCGGCAGCTGCGCTTCTGTTTGCCCCAACGACGCAATCGAAGAGGGCTGACATTTGTAATTCAGCGAAAATATCGGCTGTCTTCGCAAGGGACAGCCATATTTTTTTATAAGAACACATCAAAGATTCACGTTAGATTGTTAGTTTCTTAGAAACTGTTTAAAACGTAAAGTCGTGGATAAAGTCAGCATCAAAGTCATAAACCGGAGTCACCATCCTCTCCCGGCCTACGGAACGTTCGAGGCCGCGGGAATGGATATCCGCGCATATCTGCCCGAAGGGCCCGTGACGCTAAGACCGCTTCAGCGTGCGCTGATCCCCACGGGACTGTATATGCAGCTTCCGTCCGGATATGAGTGTCAGATTCGCCCGAGAAGCGGAATGGCGCTTAATTACGGCATAACCATAGCCAATTCTCCAGGCACGGTCGACGCCGACTACCGCGGAGAGATAGGAATCATTCTTATCAATCTCGGAGAAAATGATTTCACTGTCAATGACGGTGACCGTATATGCCAGATGGTAATCAAGCAGTACTCGCATGTCACCTGGGAACCGGTCGGGGAACTCGACCGCACTAAGAGAGAGGACGGCGCTTTCGGACATACTGGGAAAAATTAAATTTATCAATTGGAATTGAGCAGGAAATCAGATATAAAACTGTCCCGGGCGGTGGCATCCCTTTTTTTCATGCAGCTGCTGCTTGTCTTGCTGTATGTCGGTACGGCAGGGGCTTCGCGCCGTAATGCGGCGCATAGCGGAGAGGATGCCTCGCGCAGGAAAGCGCGTTATTATTATTCGGCGGGAATGGTCGAACAGGCGCAGGGTAACGAGGATTCCGCCTATGAATATTTCAAGAAAGCGTATGCGGCCGATCCCGGTTATGCGGAGGCCGCGTCCGCATTCGGGACGCGGCGTCTTTCCATCGGTCTCGACACCCTGCAGTCGGATACGGAACTTGCGAGATCGCTGTCGATGCTTCGTCAATATGTCGACAAGTATCCGGCCGATGTGTACGAATCGCAGTATTATGGATTTGTCGCCGGTCAGCTCGGACAGTCGGACGAGGCCGTCCGTGTGCTCGAACGAGCCTACGGGTTGCATCCGGAGTCTACATCCATACTCATGCAGCTGTCAGAGGTGTATGCGCGCGCAGGAGATCTTGACAAGGCCATCGAATCGATAGGACGCTACGAGAAGGCGGAAGGATTGCAGCCGCAGGTCACTACGCGCAAACTCTCTTTCCTGCTTGCCGACAAAGATACTGTAGGCGCGATCCGGGAGGTCTCCCGGCTTGTCGACACGGATCCGACATCGCCGGCCTATCGTATTCTCAAAGGCAATGTATTCGATATAATAGAGATGCCCGATTCGGCGCTTATATATTATCAGGAGGCGGAGATGCTTGATCCGGAGTCTGGTGCCGCCAAACTCGCGCTTGCCGGATATTACCAGCAGAAGGGCGATTCCGTGGCGTATGACACAAAAATGTACGAGGTGCTGCTATGCGAGGACCTCGACATAACGCAGAAGTCCGATCTTGTCGCCCAATATCTCCAGACTCTGATGACGGACCGTCATGACACACAGCGTGGCGACTATCTCTTCTCCGTGCTTCACAACCAGTATCCCCACGAGCCGAGAGTGCTTGATCTCGCCGCGCGCTACAGTGCCGCAAAACAGGATTTCCGCGATGCTGAAGAGCAGATATCATATGCCCTCGATCTCGACCCGACCAATACTGTGTATTGGGGGCAGCTCATGACATATCAGGCAGCCGACGATCATCCCGAGAAAAGCATCGAGACATATGAGCGCGCGAAGAAACATATAGAGCCGGATGAGAATCTGAAGATGTATTATGCGTCTGTGGCTCAGATGGCCAAGCGGTATGATCTCGCCGCCGGCACCTATCTTGACATGATTCTCGCCATACAGCCCGGTCTGCCGACCGATAGCCTGTTGACCCTGCGTGACGTGCGTCCTGACATATCGATGGGCGAACTCGACATGCTCAGCCGCCTTTTCACCTCTCTGGGCGATGTGTATCATTCCGGCGGTGAGGCGCAGAAGGCCTACAGGGCATATGACAACGCCATTGTTCTCGACCAGTCGAACTCCATGGCGCGCAACAATTACGCATATTTTCTCAGCATAGGCGGGGGAGACCTTCAGAAAGCTCTGCAACTGAGCGAGCAGTCTATCGCGGGTGCTGATTCCGAGAATCCGACATATCTCGACACTTATGCGTGGATCAATTACCTTCTCGGGAACTATGAGAAGGCCGAGGAAGTGCAGCTCAAGGCAGTCGAGGTGTCGAAAAAAGAAGACTACAGGTCGGCTGAGCTTTATGACCATCTCGGAGACATTCTTGCCCGTAACGGGCGTCTGGCCGAGGCTCTTGACGCCTGGCGTGAGGCTGTCAGGATACAGGAGGAGCAGAAGGATACAGGGGAAGATTCCTATACGCTTACACTCTCGAAGATTCGTGAGGCCGAACCGAAGGTCAGGGCTCTTGACAGAAATTCCGGTAAAAAAGATTCCGGACCGGCTGAAGTTAAAACCGAAGAAAAATGAAAAAGACATTAATTTGCTTTCTTCTCGCGTTGACAATGGCGGTGCCTGCGTGCGCACAGAATTTCAATGCGGTCATCAATGATATCATCGACAGCTATATGCCCTGGCAGTCGGCCGAGTTCAGCGGAAAACTGAAAACGGACAAGCTACCTCTCTCTCCTACCGTAAAGATATATATGGTACGCGATTCGTTGCTTCAGATCTCGGTCCGCGCTCCTTTGCTCGGAGAAGTTGGCAGACTGAATCTGACACGCGACGAGGTTTTGGTCGTGAACAAGATGAAAAAAATCTACTGCCAGGAGCCTGCCGAGAAACTGTTTGACATATATCCTTCATTCCTGCCAGACGTCCAGTCTCTTCTTCTTGCCCGTATAGTGATACTCGGTTCCGGCGAACTCGGCATGGAAAACAGTACGGCAGTCGAAGTGGATGACGACGGAGAAGGCAACTGGCTTGTAGTGCCGCAGACCGAACCGGGCGCAATACCTTTCAATTACGGATATATGGTCGGTGCCGGTTCGCGCACAAAGGCTCTTGTGGCCACTGTGCCCGGTAAGGGATCTCTCGAGATCCAGTACACCTATCTCAATCGCGGAATGCAGATGCAGATCGCTTTAGACAGAGACAAAGGCAAAAAATTTGAGGCGCAGCTTGATTTCTCGTCAGTCAGATGGGGAGGCAGCGAGATGGTGCCGCTGAAACTCGGCAATTACACAAAAGTGAGTGTCAAAGACTTTATCGGCAGTCTTAAATAAAGGAGGCCGTTTAAACGGCTTCAATTGAAAATGATTTCGAACCCCTGACTGGAAAGATGAGAAAATTTGTAATAATAACGATAGCGGCGCTGACTCTGATGACCGGCACTGTCGACCAGACTGCGTATGCGCGTAAGGCCAAAAAAAAGGCCACCGCGACTGCCACGACTAAATCCCGGTCCTCCGCCAAATCCGGCAAGAAAAAGGAGACGGCCGCCGATGTCAGACGCCGGCAGGAGGCGACACAGAAAGAGATACGGCTGACACAGCAACAGATAAAGGAGAATGATATCGCCGTAAAAAAGAGCCTTAACGAACTCGGCAAACTTGAAGGCGATATCAACGAGAGCAAAAGAAAAGTGGCTGAGGCTGGAAGCAAGGTCAATGCGTTGCAGAAACAGATCACCGGTCTGCAGGCACAGATCGCCGATGGTGAGAAGAGTCTTGCGGGTCTGCGTGCCGAATATCTGAAAGCTGTCAGGAAAATGCGTGCCAGGCGTCGGGAAAAGTCTATGCTGGCTTTTATTTTCTCGTCGGAAAGTTTCAATGAGGCCATGCGCCGAATGCGTTATCTGAAACAGTTTTCCGAATGGCGTGAGCGTCAGACCAAAGAGATCAGCGCGAAAGTGACGCTTCTCAAGAAACAGTCTGAACAGCTGGCGCAGACCAAGACCATGCATGACCGTGCGCTTGCCTCTCAGGTGAAGGCGCGCAATGATCTGCAGGCACAGTATGTACGTCAGGACGCCATAGTTGTCGAGCTTAAGAAGAACGGACAGGCGCTTAACAGTCATCTTGCCAAAAAACAGGCGGAAGTAAATGTCCTCAAAGGACGTGTGGCCGCCCTGATCGCCGAAGAGCAGCGCAAGGCGGAAGCCGAGCGCAAGGCGCGCGAACAGGCTGAGGCGGAGCGTGTGGCGCGGGAGAAAGCGGAAGCGGAAAGACTCGCCCGCGAAGAAAGGGAACGCGAGCGTCTGATCGCGGAGAATGCGGCCAAAGAGAAAGAGGAAAAAGAGACTCCTGCCGGAAGTTCTGAGAAGAGGGAAAATGTCAGGAAAAAAGAGAACACCGTCAAGAAAAAGGATACACCCCGCAAGGAAGCTGAGTCGAAACCGTCAGTGACAAAAAAACGCCAGCCAGCACCGAAGCCCAAACAGTCAGGGACAAAGAAGAAAGAGAATGAGGTCACCTATGCCGACGCGCGTCGCCGGCGTCCCAAATCAGCCAAGTCGTCCCCTTCGGCGACTGCCGGAAAATCGACCTCATCTTCAGCTTCAAATGCAGGATCCGCATCTTCCGCGCCTGCTCCTTCGAAATCGGGAGGATTCGAGAGCATGAAAGGCTCTCTGCCGCGTCCCGTGGCCGGCAGCTTCAAGGTGACCAGCCGTTTCGGAAAGCATTCTTTGCCTGATCTGCCCGATGTGACATATGACAATCCGGGCATAGACGCCGAGGTCAGTGCGGGAGCCGCCGCCCAGGCTGTCTATGGCGGCAAGGTCTCGGGCGTATATATGATTCCGGGATATTCCACCGTCGTCATAGTCAGTCATGGCGGTTATTATACCGTATACGGCAATATCGCCAGTGCGTCTGTCAAGGTAGGCGATGTGGTGAAACAGGGCCAGTCGCTCGGACGTCTTGCCCATGACGAGGAAAATCCGTCACACAGTCTCATTCATTTCGAGGTGTGGAAGAATCGTGACAAAATGGATCCTCTCGGCTGGATCAGATAAATGCATCACACTCCGCAGGCTATGAACTACAGGATAATCAGATATGATCAGTCATTGCGCGGCGAGTGGGACAGGTTTGTAGCCGCCTCGCGCAACGGTACGTTTCTTTTCATGCGTGACTACATGGACTATCATTCGGACCGTTTTTCCGATTGTTCATGGATGGCATACAAGGAGAACCGTCTGATGGCTCTTCTTCCGGCAAATATCACTCCCGGGGGAATGTTGTGCTCTCACGGCGGTCTGACCTACGGAGGGTGGGTGCTCCCGGTGTCGCATCTCGACGGCGCGGGTCTGCTGGAGATTTTCGGCGCGGCGTGCGACGCATGGCGTACGGAAGGAATAAAAGCTTTGGATTACAGGCCCGTTCCCTATATCTACTGTTCAAGACCGTCGCAGGAAGATGAATATGCGCTGTTCAGACTCGGAGGGCGCCTTTACGAATGCAATCTGAGCGCGACAATAGATCTGAGGCGCCCCGTGTCGCTCAACAAACAGCAGCGCCGCCATCTGGCAGGAACGGCGAAACTTCCTCTGAGCATCGGAGAAATGTCCGACATAGCTCCTTTCATGGAGATGCTCGGCGATTGTCTCCGGGAGAGGCATGACACAAAACCTGTGCACACCGTCGGGGAGATGCGCCTGCTTGCGGACCGGTTTCCCGATAACATACGTTTCTTTGCAACATGGCTTGACGGCGAGCCTCATGCCGCGGTGTGTGTCTACGATACCGGGATGACCGCGCACGCCCAGTATATAGCCACCACTTCGCGCGGACGCGAACTTAATCTGCTCACACCTTTGTTTCACTGGCTGATAACGGAGCGTTACTCCTCGCGAGATTATTTCGATTTCGGCATAAGCAATGAGGATCATGGCCGCTATCTCAACGCCGGACTCCTGCGTCAGAAATATTCATACGGCGCGACAGGCACGGTCTATACGCGCTATAGGCTTGAGCTGTAATCGCTTTAAAAGGTCTTCGGTCAATCCTCCCGTATCCTCGACTTGAGAGTCAGGAATGACCGGGCGGTGCAAATGAGAAACACGCTTGCCATCAGCCAATATGAGAGCACACCTTCCGTCAGAACAGAGATACAGAAAGCCGTGATGCCGAAAAGCACTCCCGCGAGAGTCTCGCAGGTCGCCTTGCGGTTTGGCCGGAAACCATATACCCTGTTGTTTACCGCCAGATAAAGCAGCACGCATGCGCCCTGTTCGACTACAGCCGCATAACCCAGCCCTGGCAATCCGTAAAAGTTATAGAACAGCAGTGAGAGACCTGCATAAAGAATATTGCAGACAATAGCCTCCAGCCAGAAGAATAGTTTCTGGTTGTTGCTGGCGAATGTGACGTATCCGAGAGGATAGGCTATCGCTTTCAGAAGAATACTTATCCCCAGCCATCGCATAAGCTCTGTTACGGGAAGGAAATCCCGGGTGAGCAGTACTCTGATCACCAACGGTGCGGTGGCGACGAGAAGAATGGTGAGGGATGTAGCCACAAGAGCTACGATTTCCATCTGTCGGTTGATAATCAGCCCCATCTTCTTGCGGTCGCCTGTCGCCGCCGTGAGGCGTGGGACGTAGTCGAGAGCTATCGCGGTAAAAACCACGCCCACGTATTGAAGAGTTATGCTGTTGGCGGCGTTGAAGAGTCCCACATGTTCCAGATCGCCATGTGTGCGTATGAATATATTGATCAGGTAAGTGCAGAGGGTGTTTATCAGCGATGAGGCGAGCAGTACGATACCCATCGAGAGCATGCGGCGTACGATCGGCATATGCAGTTTTCTGTTGAAACTTGCGCCCGTCTGCGGTATTGCGCGTCGCAGACCGTAAGAATAGAATCCGTAGGTCGTAAGCGCAAGAATTATCATGGCCGGGACAATGCCTTTAGTTCCGAAAAGCCAGTATAGCGGCACTCCGGCCACGAGTCCTGTCACAGCGCCGGCCAAAGATGTCATCGAAAGGAGTCTGACCTTGTGGAGCCCCTGCAGCATCGCCATCTTTCCGTTTCCCGCCACTGTCAGAAAGACAGCGACAGACAGGAGCAGGAACTGCCATGTATAGTCTTCCGTACCGAAAGAGAGACGGCTCAGGAGGGGAGCGAGAACCGCACATGCCAGAGCGCCGAGCAGTGCCGTGAAGCGTATCAGCAGACTCGCGATGTGGCGTATTGTGGCCAGACGTCCGGCATCATCTTTATTTGCCGCTATTTCCTTGACAAAAGCGAGGTTCAGTCCGAGAGAGGAAAGCTGGATCAGTGTGCCCGACGAAGAATTGAACAGCGAGGCGGCGCCCATGCCTGCCGGTCCGAGAAACATGGCTACAAATTTTCCACGTATAAGATTTATGAGAATCTGGAAAATCTGCACTCCTCCGAAAATCGAAGTTCCTTTCAGAATGCTCCGGTATCCGTTCTCGCTGTTTTTCTCTTCATTCATATCCGGTTGCAAAGTTAGATATAAATCCCGATATTTTTGCACCCGAAGGATAAAAATATATTCACAGGAGCGCGGCTGGGGTGTCACCGCCTTGGAAAGGCGCTGCTCCTGATGGGCTGTTCCAATGGGGGGCGGCTGATGAGCTAATGCGGGTGTTAAAAAAAGGACGCCGACTCACGCCGGCGTCCGTTACTCAACTTAAAAACTTATTGATGAAAAGCGAGGTGGGCCTTCATCCCTGAAGCCCCACCTCTTCACGTAGAATACCTGTGTTAACTACAGATTTTGGGATTTTTACTTTTCAGATTCACGCAGTTGTATTGCTAAGAATTCTTTAGAGTTTATGCTTGATGAGGATGTAGAGATAGCTTGACGCATCATCCTTATTACTCTTAATTATACCCCAGTAATGCTTGATTCGGATAGGAATCTGCAGGTAGCAATCGTGCTGGAGAGGTGCACCTTCGTTGGTGTACGTCAGAGTGTAGGTTGTCAAGTCTACATCAGCTTTCATGTGGAGAGACGCAAGTGAACGGGGGTTGTTACCGTTTACATCGTCTGTTATCATGATCTCACCGGCAGCGTTTGCAAAGATCGGAGCTTCAACGCCGTAGTAGTTCCAGAGTTTCTGAGCCATACCATTGTTGATAGCAGGATCGTTTGCAACGACTACATCAAATGCATCGACCAAAGTGAGTTTCTTGTCCAGATCCTTTATGGTCTGAGCATAAGACAAGTCTGTAAGCGTCTCATCCTGGTTGATAGTAGGATTCTTCAGAGGCTTAACGATCTTGAGATAGCTCTTGGCGAAGTTCACAGTATTTACAGAAAGACCATTGAGCTCGGCATTCCAGTTGAGCTGGATTGTTGCTTCAGACTCAACCATGTTGATACCTTCTTGATTATGCGTAATCCATGCTGTGATCTTGTTAAGGCTTGATGCCTGTGCGATAGATTTCCAGCTGCTATATCCAGTAGGATAGTCAAAGTGGAATGCGGGATAATTCTGATTAGGTGCAACTACGAGATCCCACATGCCGCATGGAGATTCGAGGTCTTTAACGAGAGGACTTTGACGACCTTCGAGTACATTGGTGACATACTGTGCTTTCTCTCTTGCATTGGCAGAACCGTAAGGTATAGGATAGAGAAGCATTGTCTCGTCTTTCCATTTTGTCTTATCAACAACTCCGAGTGTAGGATTCTTTATGTTGTTGTTTACAACACATACGAATGTGATCGATACAGCCGGATTGAGATCGTTGGCGTCAGTGTAGGTGAGGGTAACCTCATAAGCCTTGTTTGCACCCTGATCGATATGGCCGACCTCTGCATTGTCGATAGTGAATGTCATGACAGGTACAGATGCGCCTGTGTTGTCGAGTGTGACATTATCGGTTACATTGTCAGAAAGGCTTGCGTCTACAACACCGTCTGCAAATTTACCGTTCTTGATCACACCTACTTTGACAACTTTCTCTGTGGCGTGAGCTCCGTAGCGGTTGAAGAAGTCTGTTTTAGAGATACCGTTGTTCGGGAACTGGGTGAGAGCGTATTTTGTCATCTCGTCCCAAGTCACGTTAAAGGTATAGTTGCCGCATCCGAGCTCTTTCTCCTTATTGGGCAGGATAGTGTAAGAGAGCGGTTTCGGGTCCTCACGTGTGATGAGAATCTTGAAGTAGCGCTGATCAACAAGTTTGTTGTTCTTTGTGTCTACCAACCATACGTGTATGATAGGCTGTTTGCCGATTGCTGCCTGGTTGGCTGCCATGAAACCGTTTACACCGGGAGCGCCGGGAGTAAAGGTAGAACCGTCGAGTTTAACGAACTCCTGTTGGTTGGTTACGTCTGTTGAGCTGGTTTTGTATTCTTTGGTGGCCTTTGTAAATCTGACTTCAAAACCGTATTCCTTGAGCTGATCGAGTGAAAGGAAAGGCGTATGGGTATCAGGACTTACAAATTCACAACCCTGAACGAGAGTGTTCAGATCAAGGGTCTGGTTATACTGAACCTTTGCTGCAACCAGCTTATTCATACCTGACTGGTACATCTGAACAGAGTCGTTGAAGTGAGCGGGAATTGTATTACCTACAGCCGTAGTCTTGTGGAGACGCGGAGTGAAGTAAACCTCGCTCAGACGGGTGTACTCTGAGTATACGCATGCAGCAGGCTCATTTTCGAAGAGATGCTGTTTTGCGATAGGCACCTTAAGAGATACTGTGTAGATCTTGTTGCCGTTGAGATTGAGCGAAGCAGTGTTGCTCTTGCCGGCTTTGATCTTCAGCACGCCATTGCTTTCAACATCAGCAGAAACGACATTGATGATGTCATTGTCAACCTCAGCTGCACGAGTAGTGGCAATTCTTGATACGAATGCGAGGTTGTTAGCCTGGATATCACCAAGACCTACGTTGGTTGGGTTCAGACGATATTCAACCTCTGTCTGGTTGTTGGATACGCGGTAAGTATTCGAGCTTTCCACCCACTGGCCGTTTTTCCATTCCAGAGAGTTGTACTGTGCTGACTTGAACTCGATGGTAGGTATACCGCCTACATAGAGGCTCGGCATCAGAGTCACAGAAGTAAGACGCGAGCTTACAACACCGGCGATGGTATTGATGGCGTTCTGTACTTTAGTGGAAACTTCCTCGCTGAGTTTATTGAGGTCTGAACGGAGTTCGCCGATAAGACGGGAGTTTTCCTTGATGGCTTCGTCGTTGTACTCGATCTCGTTGAGGATGTCACCGATCTGATCGCGGATCTCGTCGAGATCGTCATTGATGTCGCCGATGGAACCGTCGATGCTGTCTACACGTCCTGTGAGGGTGTTGAGCAGAGTGCGGAGATCGGTGATATCATCGCCAAGGTCGGATACTTTCGAGTAGAGATCAAGAATGTCGTCCTGAGCCTTGCCAAGTTTATCACGCATTTCGTTGATCTTGCCCTTCATCTCCTCTACTTCGCTCTTGAGACCGTCGAATTCGTCTGCAAGTTCGTTGAGACGCTGTTCATAGCCTTTGAGAGCTTCGAGCTGGACATTTACAGCCTGGAGAGCGGTGTTAAGCTCCTTGATGCTGTTGTTGAGACCTTCTACGTCGATTGCGCCGAGACCTTTCTCAACACCTTCGATGCGACCGAGAAGAGCGGAAATGGCGTCGGCGTTGGCCTTGATGGCGTCGGCGTTGTTTCCGATCTTTTCGTTGAGGATCTTGCACTGGTTGGCTATCTCGGCAAGAGCCTCAGCCTTGGCGTTGGCTGCAGCTTCCTCGGCTGCTTTTGCCATGGCCATAGCTTTCTGTGCGTCAGCTTCTGCCTGGTCGCCTTTTGCCTGGGCCTCTTTTGCTGCCTGAAGAGCCGCTTCGGCTGCGTCGTGAGCTGCTTTGGCTGACTCTTTGTTGGCCTCGATGGCAGCCTGAAGAGCTGCTATCTGAGAACTCAACTCACCTGTGGTTCCGTTGATTTCTTTGATGTCATTATCATAGTCCTTGCAAGAAGTCATTGCAACGGGCATCAATGAAAGCATCATTGAGAGCAGCGAAACCTTTACTAAGGTTTTCTTCATAGATTTTACTTTAATTGGTTAATATATTGTGTATTCGTTTTCTTTGACCTTCCCATCAGGCTTGCAGTAACGACCGGCGCGCCGGATTTTCAGGTTTGACTGGAAGCGGATTCGTAAAATTATTGATTAAAGATTTTTAACTCCCGCGATTCAAGATCGGTTCTGAAATCTAAAAATAAATTATTAATTTTGTCGATGCCGTATTTCTTGATTTTCATGAAGTCCGGTAGTGTTTTCAGCACCGGTGCATCAGATATGTGCAATGCCGCCTTGACGTTTTGCATGGAATGGGGGCAGGTTGTGTTATGACCTTGCCCACAATGCTTTGTGTTCCTCTGAAATCTCTTTTCATCAAGCGGGATCCCGCTTCGTGAACAGCTTGTGTGTTGTCTGCAGTCTTCCATTACATTGCGTTTTGAGATGTCTTGTCGTTTTGGCGGTTTGTGATAACATGCACAGTCTCCGATAGTACCGGATACTATGATTTGACTGCAAAGTTAATGTGTTATTATTGAATTTCCAAATAATTCAAGAGAAATTCTTTAAATATTTTAGTTAATTATCATCTCATGACTGATTTTGAAAGAATTAAAATGGTTTTGGAGTATCTGGGTATTTCTGCAAACCGTCTTTCCAAGGAGATAAAACTCTCCAGTCCACAGATATTTTATGATATTAAAGCAGCCAGCCGTGGCCGTAGACCTTCTTGGGCAGGGGCATCTCCATGCTCATGA
>OHAJ01001018.1_pt1 | contig 20980 bp, 15 predicted proteins | sample 1577101 | NCBI WGS metagenome assembly OHAJ01 (sample SAMEA3541531, study PRJEB24748) | human gut metagenome | biome: human gut; feature: human-associated habitat; material: faeces | place: China | collected 2012
AACAAGACGCCCAACTCTATTTCGGCGACTGGGGATTCGACTTTACACGCTGCGCCAGGATCCGCAACCTGGGTGAGACACCGGTGACGCTGACAAAGGCGGCAAGCCTTTGCCTGGACATCAGCCGGGGCAGCTGGGAGTGGGTGCATTTTCACGGCAGACACACCATGGAGCGTATGGCGGAGCGTATGCCCTTATGTCACGGCATACAGGAAAGCTCAAGCACAAGAGGAACATCAAGCCACCAGCAAAATCCGTCAGTACTGCTGTGTTCTCCCGACTGCACGGAAACATCGGGCAGCTGCTTTGGCGCTGTGCTTGCATACAGCGGCAGCTTCACGACCAACTTTATCGCAACGCCGAAGATCCTGTATGATGTTTACAATGTCATTGTCGATCGGGTAAAGAACCCGAAAGAAGGCTCTTATACCAACTATCTGTTTGAAAAAGGCATTGACAAAATGCTGAAAAAGGTGGGCGAGGAATCGGCCGAGGTCATTATTGCGTCAAAAAACTATGTAAAATCCGAGGTACAGTATGAGACGGCGGATTTGATGTACCATCTTTCCGTTGTTTTGGTAGAACATCCGGTCTTTATCAGCAAATAAACCGATTAATCACTAAAAAAGATTGAATGATGAAAAAGTTTAATGACGCAAACGTTGGACTCTTTGTCCTTTTAACAGCATGCCTGAGCCTATTTTCCTGCAACAACGACAATGACAATTATCCTAAGAATTATGTAGGATTTGAAAAATCTACCCGAACAGTAGAATGTGATAAGAATCAATCCGAGAGTGAGTTGCAGATTAAAATTATTGCCACCGACAAATCCAAAGAAGACAGGACAGTGTTACTTGCCACTCCTGCTTTGCCGGCGGGACAGGCACCGATTATGAAACTAACAGAAACCAAAGTCACCATCAAGGCGGGACAGAAATCGGCAACGACCACCATTAAGTTATACCCCAAAAAGATGGTACTGAAACAGCAGAACATTACCTTATCCTGTACTCCCCAGTGGAAAGAAGGCAGTGTAAGCAAGCTGACGATTCTGCTGAAACGGAATTAGAAAGAAAGCTAAATAGAAAAAGATATGAAATATACCGATAGAGAATTAGAAGACATACTGAACAAGCTCATCGCTTCCACCCGCTCACCGAGAGGACGTTTTTCAGCAGCATCCAGCTATCCGCAGCTGGAGAAAAAGCTGAATTTCCGCAACCGCCGGTTGTATCTGACACGCACATTTGCGGCAGCGGCAGCAGAATCATGCGGCGCAGCGCTTCAGCCGAAAGCGCGCTGATCACGCGGCAGCCGACACCGCAATAATCGCAAAGGGTTCCTCCCTGCACTTTTGAAAAAGCAACCTCCTTCTGCTTTCGCAAATCCTTCCCGCAGCGTACGCAATGCGTCAGGACGGGTTTATAGCCGGCAAGGCAGAGCATTTTGGCCGTGGAACAGAGTTCAATGTCTATCGGATTGTTGTCTCCGTATGCAAGAAAGCTCAGTGCATGGTAGCACAAAGGAAAAAGTTCCGCGCCGCCATGGTTATACGCAATAATTTCCGCAAAACGAAGAATCTGGTTTGCTGAAACAAGCCTTTCGTAGTCCTCCCTTATCGGATAAAACGATTCCTTAATTGCTGTTGACGAAGCGTACAATATTCCGCCGCGTTCATACACAACAAACTCACCGTAGCAGCACTGCTCTGAAACTGCGTCAGTTGAAACGGAGCTTTTTTTTCGGCAGTTGCGCACGGTAACTGCGACCGCACCGCGTTCCTGCGTGAGGACGGTCAGTATACGGTCGTTGTCGCGATAATTCGCATATCTCAATACTATTCCGTTCAGTGTTTCAAATGCCATGTTGAATTCATACCGCCGTATCGCGCTGCTCCGCACACCTTACCGACACCGGTAAGCACGTTTGAAAGCCCATGTGTTTTTTTTTCGTTTTTCGGGAACACTAAGCTCACTTCGATAAGGCAGCTCGAAGTATTCCCGAATCTGTTACCGCAACGAAAAGGAGGACATGATGAACCATTCAGTCACAGAAAGCGGCACCGCGGACAATCAGGAACCGCTCTTTTCCGAAACATTTCGCAAAAAAAGCGACAGGGCTCCAAGCAGCGAAAAAGCACAAAAATCTCTTTGGGCCGATTTTGCCGCAACGGGAAATGTTGAAGCTTATCTCAGGTACCGCCGTGCTTTCGGGCAGCGCAAGGATGAATAATCGGCGATTATTGCAAAATCGGCACCGCTCTTCCGCCAAATGTCGTCCGTCGCTTAAAAATCGGGAGTAAAGCCGAATTCTTTCAACGCGGAAGCACTGTTGCGCCAGTCGGGACGAACCTTTACCCAAAGCTGAAGGTTCACCTTTGTTCCGAAAAGCCATTCTATATCACGCCGCGCTTCCGAACCGATGCGTTTGAGCATTCTCCCGCCGTGTCCGATTATGATGCCTTTGTGTGTTTCGCGCTCGCAATAAATTGTTGCAAAAACATCGTGTATTCCGTCTTCACGGAGCTTGATTTTGTCAATGCCTATGCCTATGCCGTGCGGTATCTCATCCCGCAGCAGTTTCAATGCGTTTTCACGTATCATTTCACCGCAGATCGCCCACATAGGCTGATCCGTCACCATATCGTCAGGATAATACTGCGGGCCTTCGGTCAGGTACTTGCAAAGAATCGCTTCAAGTTTATCCACATTTCGGCCCGTCTCCGCGCTTATTGCAACAATATCCTTTATGTAAGGTTCTTTTTCAAGCCGTTCGCGAATCTCGTCGATATCTCCGAGACTCACAAGGTCGCTTTTGTTAATTGCGGCAACCATAGCTGTTTTTCCGCATCGTTCGCCGAGCCGGGACAGCAGCAATTCATCCTTTTCGCGTATGCCGACGGAAGCGTCAAGCATTAAAAGTATCGCTTCAACCTCGTTCACGGCATCAAATGCGACTTTCAGCATGTATTCGCCCAAACGATTTTTCGGTGCCGTCACTCCGGGAGTGTCAAGAAAAATTATCTGGTAATCCTTTCTTGACACAATGCCCGTTATCCTGTTGCGCGTTGTTTGCGCTCTGTCGGAAACAATGCTGATTTTTTGCCCGACCATGCGGTTCATCAATGTTGATTTTCCGACATTCGGAGAACCGATTATCGTTACGAATCCGGATCTGTATGCTGGTTTATTCTGTGTTTGTGTCATTGTTTACTCCATATCTTTTTTTGAGAACGCAAAGGGCAGAAGTTCGCCGAGGGAAAGAATTCTGTATTTGCCTTCCCTGTTTATGCAAATAACAGGCATTTCCGCATCACAGAACTCCGCAAGCACCTGTCTGCATACCCCGCACGGAGCCGTAAAATTATCGCTGTCCGAAGCAACGGCAATTGCTGAAAACTGACGTTCCCCCTCGTAAACTGCTTTAAATATCGCCGTCCGTTCCGCACAGTTTGTGGGCGTATAACCGGCGTTTTCTATATTGCAGCCGCAATACAGCGTTCCGTTTTTTGACATCAGGCAAGCCCCGACGCGAAAATGCGAATAAGGCACATATGCGCGTTCGCGCGCCCTAAGTGCAAGTTCAACGAGCTGATTAATCTTTTGTTCCGTCAGTTCAAAACCATTCATATTTACTCCGTGCATCCATCAATTTGTTTTGCAATTGCGGACATTATTCTCCGCTGATGTTCAAGCATAACCGTTTCATCCTCCGGCCGCATATGATCGAAGCCCAAAAGATGCAGCACTCCGTGAACGGTAAGGAACATCAGTTCGCGCTCCGTCGAATGCCCGAGAGCTGCACCCTGTTCCGCAGCGCGCGGAACCGAAATCATAATATCGCCCAGGAAATCATCCGGAATGCTGAGTATTTCATCACCTTCATCCGCAGGGAAACTCAAAACATCCGTCGCCCTGTCAACATCGCGATATTCACGGTTGTAAACATGAATCGTTTCATCGTCTGTCAAAACGATCGAAACGCCGCGCCCGGCCGCACCCTCAATCGCAAGAGCGGAAAGCGCGGCCCTCTGCACCGCATCGGTTTCCGACTGCGCCGCATCAAAATTCATGGTTTCAATGCTCACCGCAGAGGATTTAATGTTCCGTTCGGTTCGGTCTTCACCGTTCTTTTTTATTGTATCTTCATACTTGCTGTTCACTTGTTTTTTCCTCTAAAGGCGGATATTCCACCCTTTCATGATACTGAGCCGAAAGAGTTTTTAAAAAGCTCTGCTCAATTTTTTTGATATCTTTTGCCGTAAGCGGTGATTCGCTGAGCTGCCCGTCCTCACGCAGCCAAAGGCCGTTTATCACTTCGTGAACTCTATCCGCAATCATCTCATGAGTCGGATTTTTCATCGAGCGCACAGCCGCCTCGCAGCAATCGGCAAGCATTATTATCGCGCTTTCCTTGGTCGAAGGTTTGTTTGCTTTGTAGCGGTAAACAGCGGCATCAACCTCCTCGGGCGAACCCGCATCATTCACGGCCTTGTTATAGAAAAAGCGTACTATTGAATCACCATGATGCTGCGCAACAATTTCAATCACGTCGGACGGGAATTTATGCTTTTTGAGCAAGGTCACTCCGTCACTTTGGTGAGAAATTATCCGGCGTGCACTCTCCTCCGGCGGAAGTTCATCGTGAATGTTATAGTCACGCTGATTTTCTATAAAATGTGCGGGGCTTGTGAGTTTGCCGACATCATGGTAATACGCTGCAACCTTGCATAAAAGTGAGTTCGCATCCACCTCGTCCGCCGCCGATTCCGCAAGTGCCGCAACAAGAATGGAATGATGATATGTCCCCGGTGCTTCAAACATCAGCCGCTTTAATAACGGGTTGTTATTGTTCAAAAGGTCATTGAGTCTCGTTTCGGTTGTTACATCGAAAATGCTTTCGCACACAGGCATCAGCCCGACTGCAAGCACGCCGCACAACGCAGAGCTTGCAAGCAGGCCGCAGGCGTCAAGAAGCACATCGGTAATACGGACACCGAAGAAGGCTTGTACACAGATAAGGATAATACCTGAAACAATCCCGCCGATGACGCCGGAAATAATCGGCGAAGTTCTTCCTTTGTTGATTTTCAGTGCAATCACCGCAGCAAAACCGCCGGCGGAAACAGCAGCAAGCATTGACAACGGCTTATATGCAAGAGCAGCATCGGGCAAACAGGCAAACAGAGCTGCATATACTGCCAGCATGGCTGTGCATGCGTACGCACAATGTCTTCCGACAAGCAATGCGGCAAGAATAATCCCGAGGAATGCCGCTGTAAAAGCATATCCGACGCAGGTCGTAAACGCACTCAGCACCGTTGAAACAAGAAGAAGAATTGCTGTTATCAACAGCTGCTTGAGATTTTTCGTTATACGGTTTCTTTCCGCAAACAAAAGCAAGCCGAATCCCGCCGTTGTTGCAAGTGAAGCAACTCCGCAAATCAATGCGCACATCACATACCCGCCGTGGGGAATTCCCGCTTTTGCGCCCGCATCCGCAAGACGCAGATAAAAGGCGAAATACTCTGCAATTGCCGTGCAAGCAAGCACGATAAACGCGCTTCGCGGGGTGACGGCCCTTTTTGTTCCGCCCGCCCCGCCGGCATCTCCGCTGCGTTTTTTGGCTTGTCTCTGCATTTTGTCCTCCTGTTGCTTTTATCTGATTATAAAAATCGGAGAAAATCCCGACCGTTCTCTTCCGCCGTGCATTACCTTGAAGCAAAGTTTTCGAAAAGCTTTTCAGCGTTTTGCCGGTCTGAAACCGTCGTCCCGTTCGCTTCGCAAACCGGAGCGGCTGTGCTCTCCGTCGTTGACTTGTTCTCCGTCACGAACGGCAGCAGCGCGCTCCGCCGCACGTTCTGCGGCACGTTCTGCCGCTTTTTCATATGCACGAACAATGCGCTGAACCATTTCATGACGAACAACATCCCGCGCAGTGAGATAAACGATGCTCAAACCTTCAACGTCATTCAAAACGCGAAGCGCGTGAATAAGTCCGCTTGTTTTTTCCCGCGGGAGATCTATCTGAGTAATGTCACCCGTCACAACGACACGCGAACCCTCGCCAAAGCGCGTAAGGAACATTTTCATCTGTTCAACGGTGCAGTTCTGTGCTTCATCCAAAATAATATACGCATCATTCAGCGTACGTCCGCGCATGTATGCAAGCGGGGCAACCTCGATCACCCCGCGCTCAGATAAAATGCGGAAGTTTTCCGAACCGAGAAAATCATAAAGCGCATCGTAGAGCGGTCGCAGGTAAGGGTCAACTTTGTTTTGCAGATCTCCCGGCAGGAATCCGAGCTTCTCCCCCGCTTCCACCGCAGGCCTTGTGAGGATGATTCGGCTGACTTCCTTGTTTTTGTATGCAAGCACGGCCATTGCAACCGCAAGATATGTTTTGCCCGTGCCCGCAGGACCCACTCCGAAAACGACTGTGTTGTGTTTCAGTGCGTTTATGTAACGCTTCTGCCCCAGTGTTTTGCACTTTATCTGCTTGCCCTTGCTTGTGAATGCAATAACATCATCCGCAAGCTCAAGGATCAACTCCGAATTGCCTTCCCGCGCAAGGTCAATTGCGTATCGTATGCGCCCTCTGTCAATACTCTCACCGCGTTTAATCAGCGAAAGCAGTTTTTCAACTACATTGCGCGCAATATCCACTGCGCTCTGCTTTCCGCTGATATTGATCTTTTCGGAATCGGCAGCGATGTTCGTGCCGGTTTCGGCTTCGATTATTTTGAGATTTTCGTCAAAGACGCCGAACAGTTTTATTATCTCGTCCATGGACTCAATCTCCGTAAATTCGGTCACGGTCGGTTCATCAACAACTGCCTTGCCGTTGAGCATATTGCCTGCATCGGCAGTGCTTTCCGTATCCGTCAATTCGTTTATTTCGTATCTTTTCTCAGTCGGCATATGTTCTTTTCCTTTATTTCGCATATCCTGTTTTTTATGATTACAACCTCGGTCGGACTTTTTGCTTAAAAGCCGCGGAATAAACACACTTTCGCATCGGTCGTATTGGTTAAAGCATTTTCAAACTTTCCGCTTCGCGCCTTGTTAATTTTCAATCAGTAATACTGAATGTATCCGATGTTTTCAATCGTTTGAACATTCAAAACGGCAATAAGCGTTCCGTCCGCTTGCTGTATGAAATCGGTTGATTTTGCAATTATTCTTGCATCCTTCGGAATCGATGATTTCATTTCGGCGTCAAGCTTCGCGTTCGCTGCTGCTGTCATCTCATCGTATGTAAGATTTTTTTCCGCAACAACAAGCTCATGCGCCCTGCCTTTGTAAACACGGACAGGCAGAAGCCCTGCATCCAATGTTTCGCAGGATTCAAGCGTAATTTCAAATTCATCATAGAGCACGCGGGATTCCCGAGTAATTCTCTTTCCTTTAAATAGGGTCGGAAAACTTATTTGCGTGTATTCGCAGCTGTTCCCGCTTTGGCAAAGTTTGGGGGCTGTTTTTCCGATTTCAACAGAAAACCGATAAGCAACCTGACCCGTTATTGTTCCGCAGGAATGCACAAGTACGCGCTCCGACGAACCTTCCGGGGTTATATCCCCATCAATCAAAAGCTGTCCCTGCCGAACAGCTGCACCCTTCCTGACGGCAGCATTGCCTTTGTTTGCAACTATGCTGAGGATTACGCAGTCCTTGTCCGCATATATGCCGCAAGGTTCCGTGTTTTCTTCCGTCGAGGCAGCGGAATTGTATTCACTGACGTTGATTTTCAGCACAACGCCGCAAATACCCGCATCCGCAAAGCTCAACGTCGGCAGCGCATTCAGAAGCGAATCGGCAACGCGCTCAGCATTCAACTTGGCTGACGGCATTCCTATGCGTACTCCGCAATCCGCAACCACCGAAAGAATTTCGGACGGCTCCAACGCATCACATCCGGAAATATCAATCAGCAGCACTCGGTGCGACAATATGCACATGGCTGCAAAGCCGATAATCAATACTGCGATCAGCATGAAACGCGATTTAAGTGATCTCAGCAGCACGGGCAGCCCGCGCTGTTCAAGAACGCACGCTTCCCCACCGTGCAATTCCGTCAACTCAACAAGCGGCATGCAGTTGCCTGTCTCCGTGACGGCTGTTATCGTGCTTTTATTTTCGCGCTCGATATTGTGCAGAGATATGCCCTCCGCCAGCAAAAGATTAACCATTTTTTCCGGGCGCATGCACCTCATCCTTATTTTAACATATCCCCGAGTAAATTTCCACAAAAACATATATCTGTTCGCCGCTCCGATTTCCTTCTATTTTTCTTTGCAGAATGATGTATTCGAATCATTTTCCGTGCCCGCCGACCACGGTCTTCAGCGCGAGCTTTCATATTCGACCGCAGCTATTTCGCCCGTGCATACAACGGTCTGCTTATCCGCGCAGCAGATTCTGAGTTCGGTTCCGGCAATGCTCAGTATTCCGAGTGCGGTATGCAGCCGAACCTTTGAATCCGAAAATTCCAGCACGCCGCGGTGATTCTCTATTTCCGCAGTATTTCTTCCGAATATGCGTATGCACGGCACGTTGTCAAGCGTACCCTCCGGCAGATCAAGCTTCGTCAGCAAAGCACCCGTTGCCTTGCTCATGCGATATTTTTTGCATTCTGTTTCGTTCCTCATGCAATAATAATATGAGCAGACCCGTGCATTATATGTTGTTCTGCATAATTCGGCTGCGCAAAGTAATCATATATCATGCGTTCGCATAACAATTTGGCTTTGCAAAGGGGCTTTGAATTTATTGTTTCCATGAAAACAGCGCTCCCGAATCGACAGCGGATTCAACGCTGTTTTTTATCGAAACCCGTTGCCCCCAAACGGAAAATGTTGTAAAATAGAGCTGCGGTTAGCCCATGCTTACACATCATGCCTTGCATCGGGCAATCCGCAATTATGCTTACAGGAGGTTTTCTTTCTATGATAAAGGAATATTCAATCAGCGGAATGAGCTGCGCCGCCTGCTCCGCCTCGGTTGAACGCGCCGTTCGCCGCATTTCCGGAGTTGACGCTGCAAGCGTCAATCTTTCAACAGAAAAACTTTTTGTACGAAGTGCAAATGACCTTTCCGATGAAATTTTTGCCGCCGTGCAAAAAGTCGGGTTCGGCATTGCTCCGGTCGTTTCGGCGAAGAAGCAATCCGCTATCGACGCCGAGCGGCGTCGGCTTGACATCAAAAAAAGACGCAGCAACCTTATCCTTGCCGCAGTGTTTGCAATTCCGCTCTTTTATATTTCAATGGGGCACATGGTAGGGCTTCCTGTCCCCGCGTTCATCACCGAACCGCGGGCTTTCGCCGTTACGCAGATGATTCTGCTGCTGCCCGTGCTTTTTGCCGGCAGAGCATTCTATGTGCGCGGAATCAAGGCGATATTCGGACTGCACCCGAATATGGATTCGCTTATTGCCGTCGGCACAATTGCATCAATTGCCTATTCCGTTTACTCAACCGTACTGATATTCAAAGGACAGCATCATATGATGCATGAAGGGCTGTATTTCGAATCCGCCGGCGTTATCATCACTCTCGTCATGTTGGGCAAATACCTCGAACAGCGTGCAAAATCACGCACGGGCGATGCCATTGCAAAGCTCATCGGGCTTGCACCGGACACCGCATGTGTTGTTGCAAAAGACGGAAGCGAAAAGCAGGTTGACGTTGATGAGCTTGTTGTGGGTGAGATCATCCGCGTTCGCCCCGGTGAGCGCATCCCCGTTGACGGCGAAATAATCGACGGCACAACAAGTGTCGATGAATCCATGCTCAGCGGCGAAAGCATTCCTGTCGATAAACAGCCCGGGGACGAGGTCATCGGCGGCAGCGTCAATCTCAGCGGCAGTTTCACATACAAAACGCGCCGCGTCGGCGATGATACCGTTCTTTCCGGCATGGTTCGCATGGTTGAGCAGGCGCAGGGCAGTAAAGCTCCCATTGCCGGGCTTGCAGACAAAATCAGCGGCATATTTGTGCCCGCTGTCGGCGCAATTGCACTCGTAAGCGCAGTCGTTTGGCTGCTTGCAGGGCAAAGTTTCGGCATTGCGCTTAAGATTTTCGTTTCGGTACTTGTTATCGCCTGCCCCTGCGCACTCGGGCTTGCAACTCCGACGGCTATCATGGTCGGCATGGGGCGCGGCGCATCACTCGGCATTTTTATCAAAAACGGTGAAGCTCTTGAACATGCCTGCAAAATTGACACGATTATTCTTGATAAAACAGGCACAATCACAGAGGGGCGCCCGGTTGTTGAAAAAGTTATTCCGCACGGCATTGACGAAAAAGAGTTTCTGCACCTTTTTGCATGCGGTGAGGCCTCCAGCGAACACCCGCTTGCGCGGGCAGTCACGGACTATGCTTCTGAAAAAAGTATTCCGTTCTCCGCACCGAAGGAATTCGAAGCCCTTGCGGGACGCGGTGGGAAAGCGATCGTCGACGGCAAAAGCATTCTTATCGGGAACGAACGCCTTTTTTCCGAAACGGAAATCGAATACGATAAAGCCGCACTCGACGAGCTTACTTTGTCCGGCTGCACACCGCTGATGCTTGCCGTTGACGGCATGTACCGCGGAATAATCGGCGTTGCGGATGCAATAAAGCCTTCCTCCGCAAAAGCGGTTCAAACGCTTAAAGCACACGGCATCGATGTTTGGCTTGTCACCGGAGACAATGCGCACACGGCCGAAAGCGTTGCAAAGCAAGTCGGCATAGAGCACGTGAAGAGCGGCTGCCTCCCCTCCGACAAAAACGATTGCATTGCAGAACTTCAAAAACAAGGACATCTTGTTGCAATGGTCGGAGACGGCATAAATGATGCTGCCGCGCTCGCGCTCTCCGACGTCGGCATTGCAATCGGCACCGGCACGGATGTTGCTGCCGCAAGTGCGGATATTGTGCTTGCAAAAGGTGAACTCACCGGAATCAGCGATGCACTTCTGCTCTCCCGCACAACGCTCAGAATCATTAAGGAAAACCTTTTCTGGGCATTCGCTTACAATTGCCTCGGCATTCCCGTTGCGGCGGGTTTGCTGTATGCATTCGGCGGACCGCTGCTTAACCCCATGCTTGCTGCACTTGCAATGAGCCTCAGCTCAGTTACGGTGCTTACAAATGCATTGCGGCTGAAGCGGGCAAAACTGAAGTAGTTTTTTCTCCGTTTTCGCCGAATGCGCAGGCAACACAATAATATTGTGTTTTCGGTATAAAATTGGTATAATATGCTTGGAACAAAATCATGGAGGTTACGGCTTGATAAACAAGAGCATTTCAGAGGCCGTTCTTGAGGCTGCACTCAGAACGGGCGGGGATTTTTCTGAACTTTACATGCAGGACACCGAATTCAACACGGTGAAAATGGTTGACGGAGCAGTTGACAATGCAAGCTATGAGCGCAAAGCCGGCGCAGGCGTGCGTGTCCTCAAAGGCACACGCAGCGCATATGCATACACTGCGAACACAAGCGAAAGCGCTTTAATTGCAGCTGCAAAGGCGGCGGCATCCGCACTTAATGAAGCAAAGGAATTCGAAGCTAAATCCGTCTGCGTTGAACGCATCGGCGGATACGAGCAGAAAATACCTTTTTCAACCATAAAAAATGCAGATAGAATCGCGCTTTTGCGCAGCGGCACAGCAGCAGCAAAGGCCTATTCAAACGAAGTCACTCAGGTCGTTGCGGCGTATATGGATTGCGACCATCGCATTGCAGTCTGCAACAGCGATGGCGTTTATGCCGAGGATCGCCGGCCGCGAACAAGGCTGATGATTCAATCGGTTGCAATGGCAAACGGCGAAGCGCAAACAGGTTATGAAGGCCCCGGGCTTGGAAAAGGATTCGAAGCTTATCAGCAAATCGACCCGGAAACCGTCGGCAAAGAAGCTTCACGTATTGCGGTAACAATGCTTCACGCACCCGAATGCCCGGCAGGAATGGTTCCCGTTGTTATCGACGGGGGCTTTGGCGGTGTCATTCTGCATGAAGCTTGCGTGCATGGGCTTGAAGCCACCAGCGTCGGCCGCGGGAATTCTGTTTTCTGCAACAAACTCGGTCAAAAAATCGCAAGCGATATCGTGACGGCGGTTGACGACGGGACGATGCCCGGCGAATGGGGCAGCATGTGCTTTGACGATGAGGGACATCCCGCTCAGCGCAACGTTCTTATTGAAAACGGAGTCCTCAAGAGCTACCTTGTTGACATACTCGGTTCACGCCTTATGAACCACCCTGTCACCGGCAGCGGCAGGCGACAGGATTATACATATGCACCCACTTCCCGCATGACCAACACTTTCTTTGCTGAAGGCACTGACGATGAAGAGGCCATGCTTGCAACCATGGGCGACGGTTTGTTCGCCGCAAAGATGGGCGGCGGCTCCGTGAACCCGCTCACCGGTGAATTCAATTTCGCCGTTCTTGAAGGTTACTGGGTTAAAAACGGCAAGATTCTTTGCCCTGTCCGCGGTGCAACGCTCATCGGCAAGGGCGCGGACGTTCTTATGAAAATCGACCGCATCGGCAGAAGGATGTGGATGGGTCAGGGCATGTGCGGCTCATCATCCGGCAGCGTTCCGACAAATGTCGGCCAGCCGCGCATTCGCGTAAGTGAAATCACTGTCGGCGGCAAAGGAGGCGCGCTGTAATGACTTTTGAATCTTTTAAAGAAGCCTGCTTTAAGGCGGCACTTGAAAAAGGCTGTGAAGCCGCTGAAGTTTTTTTCCGTGAAGATGAGTCCTTTTCGGTTAATGTGCTGAATTCCGAAATCAGCAAATACACCTCCGCACACGCTTGCGGACTCAATCTGCGTGTCGTTTTCGGCGGCAAAACGGGTTATGCCTACACCGAAGTTTTCGACAACGCCGATGCTCTTGTTGAAAGTGCAATCGACAATGCCCGTGTTATTGAAAACAATGACGAAAACCCCATGCAGAGCAAATGCGAGTATCCGACAATAAATCAAAAGCAGAACCCTGTTGCGGACATGAGCGAAAGCAAAAAAATCGAGCTTGCATTGAGACTTGAACGCGATACTCTCGATTTTGACGACCGAGTAAACCGCGTTGCTTACTGTGCGGTTGAAACGGGTGTTGAGACCACGCGCATCCATAACACGTACGGACTTTGTGCCGATAAGGAAAACAAATACTCCGTTGCTGTCATTGAACCGATTTTGCGCATCGGTGAAGACGAGCGCGAAAGTTTTGCTTTCAAATTCGGCTCAGGCATGTTGGATTGCGGGGACATTATCAAAGAGAGTGTCGACAATGCACTGATGCAGTTCCATGCTTCTGCCGTTGATTCCGGTGAATATCGTGTCCTTCTGCGCAGCGATGCAGCAACGGATCTGCTTTCCGCTTTTTCGGGCATGTTCTCCGCAGACAGCGTTCAAAAGGGACTTTCCCTGTTGAAAGACAAGCTCGGCGAGCGCATAGCAAATCCCTGCATTTCAATCATTGACGACCCGTTTGAGGAGGATAATCCCCGCGCATTCGATGCCGAAGGAACACCTTCCGTAAAAACTGTTGTTGTTGAAGACGGCATACTTAAGAGCTTTCTTCACAATCTTAAAACCGCACGAAAGGCGGGTGTTGCCTCCACCTCCAACGCCGGACGCGCCGGTGTCGCCTCTCCGGTCGGAGTTTCTCCCAGCAACTTTTTCATTGCAAAAGGCGAAAAGAGCTATGCTACGCTTGTTTCCGAACTTGACAGCGGAATTGTCGTTACCGAACTCGGCGGCCTTCACAGCGGACTCGATCCCGTCAGCGGCGATTTTTCGTTGATTGCAAAAGGACTGCTTGTTGAGCAGGGCAGTGTCATCCGTTCCGTTGACCAGATTACCTGCGCCGGCAATTTCCTCTCGCTTATGAATTCCGTTATCGCCGCAGGCAGCGACCTGCGTTTCGGCTTTCCCGGCGGCGGCAGAGTCGGCTCTCCGAGTCTCCTTGTTGAAAAGCTTATGATTTCAGGTAAATAATCGACTCTTCGTTTGATTGTATTTAAATGCCCCGAACCCGCGCAAATGCGGGAACGGGGCTGTTTAAATTGGCGCTATACCGAATATGGGGTCAAGAGTTGAGGAAAAACTCTCCGAATTGATGAAGAATACGGCGTAGAAAAACCGAACTCATCAAAGAAGATCGTTATACCTCAACAAGATTATACCGCAAGACTGCTTGGCATGTAAGCCGTGAACGTACTCACCACCGTTTTCCGGCAATGGCTGCATCCCGCTTGTGTCTGATTATGATTTTCATAACGGCTTTTTGGGAAACCGCCTCTGTCTGCATTCGAAGCGGATCACCTGCATTGAAACCATACGCACGATTGTTTTTGCCGGTCAGCTCGTTTGAAAAAACAATGAAAATATAGTTAATCGGTCTACCATTCTATTTATGAATATGTTATAATAACAATATCGAACAAAGACAGTTTCTGCCGAAAAAGAGCACAAAATGTTTTGCGATCGCGAAGGAGTATTCTTTATGCGGCAAATCAATTGATGCGGTTGATTCGGCCGCGAGCGCGAACGCAAGCCTGCGGACTGAAAAGTTTTTTAAATCTCATGCTATGAGGTTTCGACAGGGTAATTTTGTGCCGAATATCGGAAACACGGAAGTATTGCATCGGTGTATTGCATCGGTGTGAATGCAGTTCCTGCTCAGCTTAATGTTTCTGCTGTTCGATGTGCCGTGAAACTCGTAACGTGAATCAAAACACCGAGAATATGTACAGATGTGAAATATTTGATGTGGATTTCGCGTTTTTAATGCATTATCTGCGAGGAGGATGAATTAATAGTGAAGATAAAGATTAAGAGCAACCCGTATCATAAAAAGACGGAATTCAAGACATGGGATGATGCTTTGGATGAGTGGATAAGTATTGATATTAATACATGCCCCAACAGCCCTCTGTTAAAAAAAGACTTTGCGGTTGGTTTCTTCCCGTTTAAGGTCAAACAAATTGTTGATGCAATTATCGGCGCATATTATGCAGGTTCTGAAAAGGTTGAGATTGTGTTCGAGGGGACCGACGACGAATATCATGAGCTTGAATCTGTTTGCAGCGACAATGAATACTCGGACAGAACGAAACTGAGCAGATCTCCGATATGTCTTGAAAATGCCCGTGATATCCTCCATGACGTTATTGATGTTTTCAAAGAACTCGCTCCCCTTGTTTCCGAAAGCGTTTCAGACAAAAGCAAAATTCAGAGAGAACTGGATAAATTCTCCGATGCATCCAATGACATTATACCGATTTGCGTAATAGGCAATTACAGCTCCGGAAAGTCCACTTTTATTAACGCATTGGTAGGATATGAACTGCTGCCGAGCAGCGATGAACCAACCACGGCTAAGATTTATAAAATTGCGCAATCGGATCAGAGTGACAGAGCAGTGGTAAAATTCGAATTTGACGGCAGGAGTGTTCGAATCCGATTCTCTGCAGAGAGCTATAAATTCCTTACTGACAGTCACGACAATCCGCTGGCAGAACATTTGAACAGCGTTTTGAGTGAAATTGAGCGTGAGAGCATTCCGTTAAAGCTGCATCGCGTTCTAAGTGTTATAAATGCATATGCCAACCGGACAGCAGGAGAAGAAATTTCTGATCTTATTGAAATTGATGCTCCGTTTGATGATGACGGAAATTGGGACATTAAGAAGAGGTTTGTGATTTTCGACACTCCCGGATCGAACTCCGCATCAAACCTGAATCATTACCATGTGTTAAAAAAAGCGATGGAGGATTTGTCGAACGGCTTGCCGATTTTTGTTTCGGAATTTAATACTCTGGACAGCACCGATAACGATAAACTGTATCAGGCAATTAACAATATGAAGGAGCTTGATAATCGCTTTACCATGATTGTTGTAAACAAGGCTGATGCTGCATCGCTCAAAAAGGACGGTTTTAACGAAGATGATCAGGATCGTATTCTGAGTCTTGCAATACCGAGACAAATGTATGCAGGCGGTTTGTATTTTGTGTCATCCATCATGGGTTTGGGAGCAAAGAACGACCAGAGATTTATTGATGATCACAATGCAGAGATTTTTGAGGATCAGTACAACAAATACTCCAATCCGTCATCTCGCTTCTATAAACAGTTGTATCGTTACAACATTATGCCTGAGCAAATCAAACGCCGCTATAATGAACGCTGCGCCGAAAATAAAAACCTGGTGTATGCAAACAGTGGGTTGTACAGTGTTGAGCAGGCTGTCAGTTCATTTGCAGACGTTTTTTCGCCTTACAATAAGTGCCAGCAATCCCGGCTGTTTTTAGACCGCGTTATTCGAATCACATCGGAAGAAATTGCCGCTGCAACCAGAAAGCGTGAAGAATACCGCGAGCGCGTTCATGTAAATCTTGAAAAAGAAAAACAAGCTTTAATCGCTGAAATTCAACAGCAAAGTCAGGAAATGAAAGCAGGGTTTTTGCAAAACTATGCGGGGCACATGGCTCAGTATGTTGATGAAGTCAATGTTGCAGTTGATGCGGCGACACTAAAGGAGAAGGAAGAAGAATTTCTTCGCATAAATGCAGATTCAAAAGCTGTGGAGGAACGCAAAAATAAGTTGCGTGACTCCAGGAGATCCCTTGGGGTCAACTTCCTTAAATATTTTTCAAACATGCCTAAGGAAGGAGTCTTTCCGTCCATTAAAAAAGCCGGAAAGCGCGTTTTCGAGGATGCGAAAGCTATTCGTGACAATGAAGCAGAATTGCGTGAAACCCGTAAAGAAGTTGACCGCATTTCCTCCGATGAACTTATGAATGCCGTGAAGGATTTATTTACAGCCTATGTCACACAGGCGCAAACGCTTCTTGAGGAGCAGTCCCGGGCATATTGGGAAAACAGAACATCCTGCTTCAAAGATGCAATGGCAAAAATCGTGACGCAATCCTCGGCACTGAACGAGAAAGAGCGCAGTGAGCTTGCAGGCATTATCATTCAGTATCAGGCATTGGCTTTCGAGAATCATGCGGAATCGATTTTCGAGAAAGCGGCGTTCGTTTACAAATTTTTCGGCGACACAAACCGCATTAATATCGACAAGCTGACCAAACGTTTCAACAGCGAGCTGCGGTTGATGGTCCAGCAAATCTATAACTCATTTGAAAGCAGCCATGCAAACAGCTTTGACGAATGGATGAACAATTTGCTCGATACTGTAATCGAGAATATTGTTGAATTCAGTCCGCAGCTTTATAATCAAGCCGAAATAATAAGAGAAGAAACGGAACGAATTGCGGAACTTGAATCAAGAAAGCTGAAACTTCGGGAGTACTCGGAGCAAATTCGAAGGATGATGGACTGGAAAGAGTGTTGATTCGTTCAAAGTTAACTTAAGACTATTTTCACAGAAAGCGGGATTGAATAATGAGTGCGAAAGGTTTACTTTCCAGAGCCGGCGGCAAAGTGGCCGACGGTATTTCAAGGCTGTCTTCATTGAGCCCGGAACAGCTGCAAAAGGTTCAACAGCAAAGAGATGCGTATCTCTCTCAAATGCCGGACCCGACGGACAGCAGCGCAGAGAAGTTGACAGAACGGCTTCTTGCGGCAAACAGCATTGAAATTTATAAATCGTATCTTACCCAGCTCAAGGAATTGTATGTTCCGATTGAGAGGGAGCTTGAATACGGTACAAGTTTTGATACGGCGCGGAACATTCGTTTTTTTAATATAACCAAGTGGGTGACCGACAAAAACGAAAACAGCATCGAGAAACTTATAAATGTTTACCAAGTTTTATCCAACGATAAGTGCAATATTTCTTTGGTCTTTCACCGAACATACGAATCAACTCATGTGTATTTGGCTGTTACCAACACGCAGAATGCAGATAACAACATTGACTCCGAAAACTACAAGGCTCGTTTGGCAGATGCGATCCGCGGCAATTTTCCGGGTTCAGAATGGTCTGATAAGGTTGGCATTGGGGTTTTGCCCTGCCTTCGGAATGATATTCCGTATTCCGTTGCAATTGCTTCCAACGTGCCTGCGGAAAAGTCAGAAAAGTTTATCAGTCAAACAATAGAAAAATTGCTTGACGGCATCGTTCCGGACAAGCGTGCCAAAGAATACATCATTATCTTGCTTGCAACACCTGTTCACGATGTTAACAACAGAAAGCTCAAACTTTCCGAAATGTATTCGGGGCTTGCTCCCTACGCATCGTGGACAACGAATTTTACATACACCGAACAGAATTCTGCCGGTTCTTCCGCTACGGTAGGCATAAATATCGGTGCAAGCGCAGGCATTCAGAACGGACAGAACCAAGCAACCACCAATACAAACGGTGTCACGGACTCAACCGGCGGGACGGAAACCGATTCCACAAACGACGGTGTCACAGATACGACCGGGCAAACAGTTACGGACTCAACCGGAGAATCCGTGACAGATTCAACGGGAAGTTCCGTTACGGACACAACCGGCACCGCCAAAACAAGCAGCAGCACCCACACTCAGGGAACAAATTCCTCGCAAACGGATACCGTCGGAGACTCCGAAACACTCGGAGGTTCTGCAGGCATTGGGTTGTCCAAACTCGGCGTAGAGGCGAGCTACAATCAGACATTGCAAAGCAGCACAGCAAGCCAAATCGGAACGAGTGCTTCGGATGCGGTGACGCAGGGAATATCGGACTCCGTATCAAAGAGCATATCGGAATCCACAGGTAAGGCAATTGCAAAATCCGCAGGCACGGCAATTTCCGCCTTGACCAACCAAGCGGTGAACTCGTCCGTCGGCCATGCTGTTGCAAAAACTCTCGGACGGGCAGTCAGCAACTCGTTGTCAAGAACCGCAGGTGCGTTCCGAAGTGTCAATTTCGGTGCTAATTTCGGCGCTAATTTTGCCCGCAGTTCAACAGTTACCGCAACGATAGGCAAGAGTGAAGGCATCACTCAGAGCTTTGTGAATTACAATATTAAACATGCGCTTGAGCTCCTTGAGTCTCAAATGAAGAGATTGGAACTCAGCACTGCTTTGGGTATGTGGGACTTTGCGGCTTATGTTCTCAGTGAAGATGAAAATACGGCAAACAATGTTGCACATTCTTATATTGCGCTGACGCAAGGTGAAGAATCCTATATGTCGCAGTCCGCAATTAACCTATGGCGCGGCGATATGGGTGAAACCAGTGATGACGCACGGGAGATTTGCAATTACCTTCGTGAACTGCGCCACCCTTTGTTTGGGTTAAATCCCGGCATTGCGCAGAAGGACCCGACTTTCAATGTATATCCGCCAATTGTAACCGCAACAACCGGTCTTTCGGGCAAAGAATTGGCATACTCCCTTAACTTCCCCCGAAAGTCCGTTGCCGGGCTTCCGGTTATTGAGTGCGCCGAATTCGGCAGAAACATCGTTTCTTACGACTCGGCACCAACCGTAAAAACCGAGCTTGACATCGGTAAAATTTTTCATATGAATCATATTGAAAAAACCGATGTTCGACTGGCGAAGAGTTCTCTTGCATCGCATACTTTTATTACCGGCAGTACCGGTTCCGGCAAGAGCAACACCGTTTATCAGCTTCTTAACGAAGCTTTGAATCAGAATGTCAAGTTCATGGTTGTTGAACCTGCCAAAGGCGAGTATAAGCATGTTTTCGGAACGCACTTTGGAAATTATTGAAGTTCTCATACTGTCCGGGGTCATAATCATATTTAGTTTTAACAAAGTCACTGATAGTACGCATATCACCCACCCAAGTACGTGAGATACGTTTTCCGCTATCCCCTGTTCCATTTTGATCTTGATTAGGAAGCCAAGTTACCCCCGGAGTTTCCTTATTTTCAATTTCAGCATTCAAGAAGAAGAAAAGCTTATTCTTAATGATTGGACCTCCAAAAGTTACACCATATGAATGAGAGTTGTATTCTTTTGCTTTAAGAATATCCTCACCGTCAATAGAGCTCCCTGCAAATCCTCTTGGTTTATGATAGGTATATGCAGTACCCGAAAATGAGTTTGTTCCACTTTTTGTTACAGCATTAATAGAAGCACCTGTGAAGTTGGAATATTTAACATCGTAAGGAGAGACATTTACAGTAATCTCATCGATTGCATCTAAAGATATGGGTTGAGAATCTCCTCCAGGTAAATTATTAGAACTTAATCCGAAACTATTATTAAACGAAGCACCATCAATCGTTATATTGTTATAACGTCCATCACGCCCCGCAAAAGAACTGCTTCCACCTGCATAAGGAGAGAGCTTTGTGAAATCTGTTATACTTCTGTTAATAGTAGGTAAAGTGTTCATCTGACGTTCACTTACATTAGTAACAGTACCTATTTTTTCGATAGTTTTTGGTGCTGTTACTACTACTTCATCCAACAACTCTGAACTTTCTTTCAAAGAAACATTCAATACGTAGTTTTCTCCTAATGACAACTGGATGCCCTTGTAAATGGCTGACTGATAGCCGACATAGGTGATTTCGACTTTGTAAGGACCGCCTGTACGCATACCTTGCAGATTGAATTGCCCACTGACATTGGTCACTGTACCATAGCGGGTACCGGAGGGCTCGTGAATAGCAACGATCGTTGCTCCAATAATAGGTTCATCTTGTGCTGTTACTTTACCACTCATACTTGCTGTGGTAACTTGCGCACTCATCGTAGCAGTAATCAGTAACATTACGACCACTAAAAAAGACCGCATTCTCTTCAACATAATGTAATTTATTAGTTAATACTAATTGTTTGTTTCATTGAAACTGTGCACAAAGATAATTAATATTATTTAGACTTAGATGACAATTATGCTACATTCTTTTAAGAGAGATAAACATTTTATTGCTTTCGAAAACAATAAAGGCCCTGCAATGTTTGCAGAGCCTTTCACTTTCGTATATTAAGTGAGATTTAACTTGTAATCTGTCAGCAAATACTAGTCAGTCATTAGGTTTCTATAACGAACACGCTTCGGCTCTTCAT
>OHAJ01001023.1_pt1 | contig 20948 bp, 20 predicted proteins | sample 1577101 | NCBI WGS metagenome assembly OHAJ01 (sample SAMEA3541531, study PRJEB24748) | human gut metagenome | biome: human gut; feature: human-associated habitat; material: faeces | place: China | collected 2012
TAGAATACGTGAACATTTCATTACGAAAGAAATCAGTATCGGTGATTATGTTTTGTCTTTCTGCCTGTGCTTTTTAGAGACTGTATAGTGATTTACCATAGAGCCCATATTTCCCGCAGACACCAGAAATCCCAGTCGAGGCTCTCCAAATACCTGAATACTCTCCTTCTTTCTCCAGTCAGGCTGAGGAATGATCCCCACTTTATACCCACGACTCTCCAACAGTCTGCTGATGATCGCAGTACCAAAGGAAGGATGGTCCACGTAGGCATCTCCGATGACATAGACAAAGTCAAACTGTTCGATTCCCCGTTCCTTCATCTCTTCTCTTGTAATTGGTAAAAAAGGCATGCTTTACTTTCCTTTCTGTGTTTCGGCGTCCGCTATGCCAAGCGCCGCTTTTTCTTCCTGCGTCAGGAGACGGGCACTGCCCTTTGGCAGCGCCGGATCAAGTTTCAGGCTCCCCATCGACAGCCGTTTCAAATAGACGACCGTTTTTCCGACCTTCTCAAACATGCGCTTGATCTGGTGGAAGCGGCCCTCACAGATGGTAATGCGGATCCGGCTTTCAAAAATGCCAGGCTCTTTTTCTGTCGTTTCCAGAATGGTAAGCTCGGCCGGAAGTGTCGGTTTGTCGTCCCCAATGTCGAGCCCTTCGGCAAATGCCTGCCGATCTTCTTCTGTCACTTTTCCGTCAATCACGGCCTCATACACTTTCGAGACATGCGATTTCGGAGAGAGCAGCCGGTGGGAAAGGGTACAATAAGTCGATAAGAAATTTATTTCAGAATTAATTAAAATTCCCGAATCTGGCCTATAACAAACTCGGATGGGAAAAGTGATGGTACCATCAGATATGCATATAGCCATATGACCGGACATGTAGATACGACGATAACAATACGCTCTTCTATCGGAAAGGATATAACGGGATGCACGGATAACCATATATGATTATCGGAATAGTGGTATGGCTGGTTGTGGGTATATGACAGCATCCGTATATCCGATTCTGTATTTTTATTATCGGTATTTCATTTGTTCCAAAAGCCTCTTTAACAGATTCCATCCGGGATGATCGCCTGAATTCTCATGTACCGGACTTTCTATTTGCTTGATTATCAAATAACCGTATTGCATCCGGTTATTTGTCGGAATCTGTCATTCAGTAATTGTTCCTGTCATTCGTTTTTTCTCTGCGGTTGTTGCCTTTTTTCTCGTAGTATTATGGTCATGTTACCGGATGGGAAGAGCCATCTCCATCACAACCATGAATTATAGTGTAGCCATATTTGTATATAGCCGTATGATACGCTATCCGGATAATGCTATCACAGAATTGCGATATAGCCGGATATCAAAATAGGGATAGCCGGGAGCGAAGGGAGCACGCATCCTTCCGGATATAGATATCTCAAAATCTCCATTTGCAGAAGTGTATAAATATCAATCCATTAATGGAGATTATAAAGAAAAAACATAAGTCACACACGACTACCTGTCATTCTCCATTTGCGGATGTGTAGAAGTAGCAATCCATTAATGGAGACGATGAAGAAAAACATAAGTCGTACACGGCTACCTGTCATTCTCCATTTGCAGAAGTGTAGAAGTAGCAATCCATTAATGGACAATAGGGCATGTAAAGGGCAGATTTTCCGTATATTCGCCTCCTTATCCCCGAATTATGGGCGTAAGTCACATGGTCATGGAGATATATCTATCCTTTAATGGGGAGAACAGCCGGCAAATATCTGATGGAAAAGCCCCACAAACCACAGGAAAATAGCCACACAATGGTCTGATACACAATAATTATTGGAGAAACATGGTCCGCTCCTGCGGACAGCAAGTTGTGTTTTCGTTAAACGAAAACCGGACGGTTTAACGGCAATTAAGCCGCTAAACCGTCCGCTTCCTAAGCTCCGAAGTCGCTTGATTTGTCATTACGGGTTATTCAAATAAATATATTAGTTTGTTCTTTTGCTGTCAGGATCGTAATTTTACTATCCTGATAGGAAACCGTTAATTTCCTTTAAATGACTTGCCTCCTCCCAATTGCATCACATGAGTGTAAAATCATGGATGCGGCTATCAGCATGTCCATACTGTTAAATGTTAAATATCCCAATTATCCAAAATCCTTTTCCTTCTTTACCATTATAATACAGTAGTAAACTAAAAACAAGGAATAATGATGGATAGGAAAAAGAAAAGGTTGCTTTCTCCATTGTTGGAGCGGACACTGGATGCGTTGAAAGGACAACGTAGCATGCAAACATTGGAGAACTACCATAGTAGTATAAATAAGGTAAAGGAATTTGTGGGTGATGGATGGGAACATCTGACGGTAGAAGACATCACAAGAGGTTGGACGGACAGATTCACCACATGGCTGGAAAGCCACCATGGCGACAAGCCTCAGACCGTAGACTTTTATCTTCGCACGTTCCGGGCTGTGTACGGCCATGCGCTGGCACTTTCTTCCGAGGGCACGGACGGGAAACCTTTCAGCGGACATCACACCGGCGGCAGCTTTCCTGCCAAACGTGCGCTCCGGAAAGAAGAAGTACAGCGTCTGCTCTCGCCCAGCTTGCGGCAGACACTGCCGGAGAACCAGCGTGAGGCGTTGGATGTGTTATTGTTCATCTTCTACGCCCGTGGAATGGTATTCAAGGATGTGTACGGGTTGACCCACCGGATGGTGACGGACCGGCACATCCGTTACCTGCGCAGCAAGACAGGCGTGCCCATTGATGTGGAGGTAGTGCCGGAACTGGAAGAAATCATGAAACGGTACCATCGGGAAGATTCGCCTTTCGTTTTCCCTTTCCTGCACGAGGCAAGGAAAGGATGTCCCGGAAAGGAGCTGCCGGAAGAATCCGCTTTGCGGCGAATCAATCGTACAGCCCGTATGATAGGGCGGAAAGTGGGACTCTCCGTACCTCTTACAACCTACGTGCTGCGCCACACGTGGGCAACATTGATGTTGGAAGACAGCCAGCCTGTGGAACTGATCAGCCAGTGCATGGGGCACACCTCGATACGTACCACGCAGATCTACCTTTCCCGTATCAGTAGCCGGAAGGTTGATACTGCTGTGGACGGCATGTACGACCGTATGCTACGGAAGCCCAAACATAAAAGAAAGGAAAGGGACATCCCGTCCGGTTGCCATCGAAAATCCGAATCCCCTGTATCGCAACCGATGGAAAACGGGAACACACATCCCCATGTTTCCCAAACTCCCGAAAACGAAAAATGTCCCTTTCTTAGCAAGAAAGAGACATTCGTTTCGTGTCACGTGAACACCGTAATATTTTTCGCTGCAAAGGTATATATTTCATACATTTGCAGCAAATTTTCTTCCGCTTTTTTCTCTGTTTCACCTGATATTTCTTCCTGCCTTTCCGCCCTCTATTCTTTCCATGCGATGTGAAACACATTTTCAACCGCCTGTATCACAGAATTATATAAGTTTATTTCCCGTAATGTCTCTTTCTTGCTAAGAAAGGGACGCTCATTAAAGTGCCACCAAGATGTATGGAAAAGCGAAAAAAATAGACAGGAAAGCAAATCCTGTTTCTTTTTCCCATCCAAATACAGTGAACCGTTGTATTTGCCGTACTATTCGCAAATGTACGGCAAATAGGCAAGAAAACATAAGGAGACGATAAAATGAAACAAATGACGAAGGAAAGGGGCGGGTCATGCTGAGTAACCCCACACGATACGGGCTAATCGCCTGCCGTTACCTTGTATGGGGCTGGCACAACAATGTTTGGCTCAATGCCCCCGAGATAGCGGCGCGTTACCACATGAACGTGCGTGCCCTCTCGCCGGCGTTGCGACGGTTGGTGATGGCAGGCATCCTGCGCTCACAATGCGGAGGAACAAGACCGGGCTTCATGCTCAGCCGTGCACCGGAGGAGGTGACGATGTTGGAGGTGGTGCGTGCGTTGGAAGGCAACTTCCGCATGGACTGCTGTCGCACGGTTCTCCCCTGCGTCCAGTGCTCGTGCGAGACAGACAGCTGTCGGGTTTGCGGAGTGTTCCGGGATATGCTCGACGAGCTTCGGTCGCGGCTGTCAAGCGTTTCGCTCGAAGACCACGCCGCCACGGAAGAATTTTCGGGGGGGGGGTAAAACCCTGCAAACCAATAAGATAATAAATCAGCCGAAAAATACCGGGCGATGACACATGAGAATTAATAAATTAAAAAATACGATATGAGAAAAAAAATCATTCCGTCCCTGCTGCTGGCGGCACTGCTCGCCGGAAAGGCGCAAGCGGGTATCGTGTCGGACAGCCTCCGCACCACGATCTACTACCGCACGGCAAACGCACGGCTGGAGCTTCCCTACATGGACAACGACCGGCACCTTGCGGCACTGGGCGACAGCATCCGTTCTCTGGGAGCCGACCCTGCTGTAGTGCTCAGGCGTATCCTCATTCAGGCGTCCGCCTCTCCCGACGGTAACACGAAGTACAACAAGGAACTCGCCCGGAAACGTGGCGAGGATTTGCGGGATTATTTAAAAGACAACCTCTCTCTGCCCGACAGCATCTTCACACTCCAGCCGCAAGGAGAGGGCTGGAGCGAATTGGCTGAAAAGCTTGGACGTACCGATGCCCCTTGGCGCGACAAGGCAATCGCCATCATCCGTGACACACCCGAGTGGGTGGTACGCGAGGGCAAGGTGGTGGACGGTCGCAAACGTCAGCTAATGAACCTTGCCGGCGGACGCGCATGGCAATACATGAAGGAGAACCTCTTTGATAGCTTACGCAGCGGAGCGTTGGTAGTATGCGAGGTGGAACGAATCAAGCGGGTGATGGACCCCGAGCCGGCACAGGCCAAATTGAAACCGGCATCCGACAACGTAATGAACCCCGATGACACGGCGGACACCACCGAGAAGGAGATCGATACGACAGCCACACTTTATAATAAGGAGGACGATACGATTCCGCAGGACAATGCGGACAAGGAAGAAACGGAAAAGAAACCGTTCTTCATGGCGGTAAAGACGAACCTGCTCTACGACGTGGCCCTCGTTCCGAACGTGGGATTGGAGTTCTACCTCGGCCAGGGGTGGAGTATCAGTGGGAACTGGATGTACGCCTGGTGGAAGAACGACACCCGTCACCGCTACTGGCGTATCTACGGCGGCGAGCTTGACATCCGCAAGTACTTCGGACGGAAGGCAGCCGAAAAGCCATTACAGGGACACCACCTCGGCGTGTACGCCCAAGGTTTGACCTTCGACTTCGAGACGGGCGGCAAAGGATATCTGAGCAACTTCAGTTACGGTTTCGGGTTGGAATACGGTTATTCGCTGCCTGTCGCCAAGCGTCTGAACATAGACTTCGGTCTCTGTATCGGCTACGGTGGCGGCAAGTACAAGGTATATGAGCCGGAGGACGATTGCTACGTGTACAAAGAGACAAAACAGCGCCACTGGTTCGGCCCGACCCGGGCTGAAATCTCACTTATTTGGTTGCTGGGAAACGGCAATCAGAATAGCAAGAAAGGAGGAACGAAATGACACATATACGGATATACAAGGAATTGCGCAAGGCAATCGCAGGATGTCTGGCGGTAATGCTGCTGCCTTTATTCACGGCCTGTGAGCACAAGGATCTGTGTTACGACCATCCGCACTCGGCGAGCGTGGAGGTGGTGTTCGACTGGACGGAAGCTCCCGACGCCCACCCTGCCACGATGAGCCTTTACCTCTATCCGGAGGACGGTTCCGAGCCGATGCGTTACGAGTTCACCAAGCGCGAGGGCGGTACCATCGTCGTTCCGGAGGGTATGTACGATGCCCTTTGCGTAAACAGCGACGAGGAGACGCACCGCATAGTTGACAAGGAACGTATGGAGACATTTCAAGTGACAACGGGGAACACCCGCTCACTGCGTGGGACACTGGCCACGAGGTCGGAAACGGCACCGAAGGCACGCGGAGCAGAAGAGGAACGCAACGTAATGGAACCCGAAGCCCTGTGGAGCGACCATGCCGAGAGATTGGACATCAGCCCGGCGAGCGGCGTGAGGCGGATCGTCCTGACCCCGAAGCCACGGGTGAACACCTGCTCGGTGGAGGTCAGGAACGTGGAGAACCTGCGTCACGTAAGTGCCCTTAGCGCATCGCTGACGGGCATGGCTGGCGGCTGGCTGGCAGGAATTGACGAGCTGACAACTGAGAAGGTGACCATCCCGTTCGAGGTATGCGCCAACGAGGACAAGACTATGCTGACGGGCGATTTGAGCTTCTTCGGACACTGCCCGAAGGAAGCCGGAGAGCACAAGCTGATGATCTACGCGCTGATGTCAGACGGCAACACCTACTACTTCGAGGCGGACGTGACCGGCCAGCTGCATGATCCGGCACAGGATCCGACGCACATCGTCATCGTGATCGACAAACTGCCGCTTCCGAAACCCATCACCGGCGGCGGAGGCTTGCAGCCTACCGTAAAGGACTGGGAGGAAGTTCACATCAGCTTGCCGATGAGCTAAGCAGAGAACAAGTGGAACAGAAAAGTAAAAATACAAGTATATGAACAAATCTATTTATATATGTGCGGCTGCTGCGATGATACTGGCTTCATGCTCCAACGACGAGGTCGTGGAACAAGCGCAGGAGAATGCTATCAGCTTTCGCAGCATGATGGGTACGAATACCCGTGGCGTGGTGGCTGACGTTAGTAATTTGAATACCCTCTGCGTGACGGCTTATCAAGGAACAAACCTGTACCTTGACAATATCATATACCAAAAGGACGGTACAGGGTTCTTTAACTCTGCCAAACCTTATTATTGGCCAGAAACCGGTGAATTGACTTTCACGGTGCTTTCTGGCAACTGGAGCGGTACCCGTGATTTCACCAGTTCTACGGAGCAATGGATGAGAAATGTCACCATTAACGATGATATTGCCAAGCAGGAAGACATGACCTATGTCAGCAACGTGACGGGAACGAAAGCCGCCAACGGAAAAGTGGGCGTACCATTAGAAATGAAGCATGCGCTTGCTCAAATCCAAATCAGTGCCAAAAATGAAAATAAAAACTATGCCTACAAGGTGAAAGGTATCCGCATATACAGCGCGTTGGGAGGAGGTGATTTTGATTTCAAAAATGAAAAATGGCATGATAATGGGGCATTCAAGTGCTATGAGACCACTTATGATACACCGATAGATTTAACGGAAACTGCCCAATCCATTATGGGAAAAGCAGGCAATGCCATTGCGTTGCCTTATATAGTGAAGGCTTGGGACGGAAAGCAATCCGGAGGTAGTTTTGAGATACCATTATCTTTAAATCCGGCAGATCAAAATGCCGTCGTAGGTTCTTACATATCCGTTTTGGTAAATATCCAGATGAAGTTAGGAGCGACTGTTTATCCCGATAAGGTTGGCGGTTATGCTTGGGCTGCCGTACCAGTATCATTTGAATGGGAAAAGGGCAAGAAGTATGTTTATACGCTCGACTTCACCAATGGTGCCGGAAAAGTTGACCCCATGGATCCGGGTACGGACTGGGATGCAAGCAAAGACCCTGCCAAGGCGCAACCCGTCTTGGGCGGTCTGATACGCTTCGGTGTGACGGTCAGCGAGTGGGGCACTGATGACAAGAACGTGGACCTGAAAGACTCGGAAAAGTTCGATGTCACGGTGGACGGTTGGAGGGACGAGACGAAAGATGTTCCCCTGCAATGAATCTGAAAAATTATACAAAAGGTTATCAATCAAATATTTTTTAATTTTATTTTTTTTTAATTATGAACAAAATGATTTATTTGTGCGCAGCGGCTGCTTTGACGCTGGCATCATGTTCAAACGACGAGACTGTGGAAGTGGCACAGCAGAAAGGCATCAGTTTTCGTGCCGTAACAGGACTAAACACACGTGCCTCTGAAGTGACAACAGCCAACCTGAGTGCCCTCAAGGTTACAGCCTTTTGGGATAAGAACAACAACAAGTACGACGGTTTTGATACTGAAGTTGATTATGTAAAGGATGGTGGTGTATTTAATTCTGCCGTTTCAAAATTCTGGCCAAAAGATGAAAATGAAGTGTTGAGTTTCACCGCTTTCTCTGACAACTGGACAGGAACGAAAACCATTACAGACAAGAATACCATCAGCGTGGCTGGTGTGAAGATTGCAGGTACAGTAGCTGACCAAAAAGACATGGTATACGTTACAGGCGTGACCGGAACCAAGGCTGTCAATGAAACGAACGGTGTTCAGTTGACATTGGGACACGCCCTTTCCCAGATCCAAATCTCTGCAAAGAGCGACAATACGGTCTACACATACCAGGTGAAAGGTATCCGTATCTCAAATGTTGACGGAGAGGCCGACTTCAATGTCGTAAATGGTACGTGGAGCAACAACGCTGCAAACGACCAGATTTATGAAGTGAAGTATGCCACTCCGGTAACTTTGAATGGTACTGCCCAAAGCATTATGGAACAAAAGCCGGATAACGGCACTAACTACAGTGACAATCTCATGCTGCTTCCGCAGGCTGGAGCAACGACGGCTTGGGACGTTGAAAACGACAAGACAAATACCAACAAAGGTACATACATCTCTGTACTGTTGAAAATCAAGAAAGGTACTGAAAATGTTTTCCCTGCTGAAGGTGATGATACTTACGGTTGGGTTGCCGTTCCTGCTTCATTCACTTGGGAAAAGGGCAACAAGTATGTCTATACTTTGGACTTCACCAACGGTGCCGGACGTGTTGACCCTGTAACCCCCGGACCAGACGTTAAACCGCAACCGGACGGAAAAGACCCGGACAAGGGAGACAAGATCTTGGGTGACCCGATCAAGTTCACCGTTACGGTTACTCCTTGGAATCCCACCGATAACGGTATCAATATGTAATCCGATATCCATTTAATCAAAAATCAATAATCAAACCGCACTTCCGCCCGGTGGCTGTCCGCACACTCAGCCAAGGCAGGAAGTGCACCCCAGGCCGGACGGGGTTGAATGTCCCTTTCCGGTCACACAGAAAAGACAATCTAAAAAAAGAATAACTATGGCAAATAAAGCGATTCATGTATTGGCGGCAGCGGCCTTGCTTCTTGCCTCGTGCTCCAACGACGACACGGTGCAGGTGGCTTCCGGGAAAGGCATCCGTTTCCGTATGGCGGTGGATATGAACACCCGTGCCCTCTCCGCTGACCTCGCCGGGCTGAAAGCCACCGGCTTCAGCGTGTCGGCGTTCGCCACGGCCGACAATGAGGAGAAGTATGGGTTCCGGAGCTTGCTGTTCACGCACGAGGCGGGCACGGAGAACGACTGGACGTCCGCCCCCTTGAAGTATTGGCCGGACGACGGCAGCGAGCTGCGCTTTGTGGCCGCCTGTCCCGCAGCCGCGGACTGGGGAGGCACCTATGAGGGTGACAAGCCCGGTGAACTGAAAGTGACCGGCTTCAGTCCGGCAGCGGACATCACCGGACAAAAAGACCTGCTGGCAGGTTATGCCTCGGGCGATAGGAACAATGCCGCCAAGACGGAGATAGAGTTGCGCCATGTGCTCACGCAGGTAGAGGTACGTGCCAAGAACACCAATGCGACCTACCGCTACGACGTGAAGGCGGTACGCATCGGTTCCGTCCATTCCACGGGCGACTACACGTTCCCTTCGGAAACAAATGCCAACGGCAGCTGGACACTGAAGGACGGAAGCTACGCCTCCTATGCCACCGCAGAGCTGACAGATCCGATACGCCTCACGTCTGACGCGAAAGGACTGATGGACGACAGTGGCACGGCGATGCTCCTTCCGCAACAACTTACGGCATGGGACACGAAAGACGACAAGGAAAACAAAAAGAACGGTTCCTATATCGCCCTGCTGTTGAAGATAACCACTGAAGCGGGTAGACAGGTCTATCCCTCCGCCGAGGGTGAATACGGCTGGGCGGCAGTGTCCATCGGAGGCCACGCGGAGAGCAAGAAGAACCTCTGGCAGCCGGGCGACAAGTTTGTCTACACGCTCGACTTGAGTAACGGTGCAGGGGTAATGCCCCCGGACAGCCCCGATCCCGGTGAACCGGTGCTGGGACAGCCCATCCGCTTCACGGTTACGGTGAATAACTGGGTGATTCGCCATCAGGACGTGAATCTGTAAGACAGAAAACGAATTACGAATAAAAAACGAATGACAGATATGAACTACAAGAACAAACTGATGGGCTTGTCGCTCATCCTATTGGCGGCGTTCTCCGCCTGTACGGACGATGTGGAGAACGGAGGACGTGACTCGGGCACGGACGACCACCGCATCACCTTTGCCGTGGGCACGGAATCCCCCGATGCCCGGACACGGGCGGACGGCAGCCTTCCGGATGCCGCCGGATCATACGAGACCAATTCCGTGGAGATGCAGGGCAAGCTGGACGGAAAAAACGTCTACCTCACTGCCGAAGTCTCTGACGGTCTCCCGGGTGACGACCAACCCTTGACACGAGGTACGCAGGTGACGGGGGTCGCACAGGTGGATGAATTTAGCGTGTCGGCTGCTATTTTAGATGCTAACGTTTTTGAACCCGAGACGTTGGATGTGATGTACAACGTGAAGGTGGCGAAAGACAACGCCTCTTCCACATGGACTACCGGAACGCCGTATTACTGGCCTACCGGCAAGAAACTGACTTTTTTCGCTTGGTATCCTTACAACTCGAAGAACCTGACCATCCCGAAAGACAACAATGTCAAGGATACAAAGCTGTTCTACGAGATACCCGAACAGGTAGCCGACCAAGAGGACTTTATGATGGCCAACAGCTATGAAGTGAGCGAGACATCAAGCGTGCCGATTTTTTTCAGACATATGCTCACGGCGGTGAAGTTCAAGACGAGCAACAACATCCCTGCCTGCACCGTCAAGTCCATCTCCCTGAAAGGAGTGAAATACAAAGGCTATCATAACTGGCAAGCACATGGCAGCGGTATATTACCTTGGGATCCGGATGCTGACACCAGAGACTTCACCTTGGACTTTCCCAATGGAAAGGAGGTAGCCGAGAATACCGAGACCGAACTCACGGGAAAGGGCGAGACTTTCTTCATGATGCCGCAGACATTTGGAGATGACAGCGAAGCCCGTTTGGAAGTGACGTTGGTGATGAATGGGGTAGAACAGACATTGAGTGCAAAGTTGAAGGACATTATGGCTAATGGGTCTGGTTATAGCTATTGGGTAGCAGGAACAGCGGTTACATATAATATCTCGCTCGACCAGAATGTCGAGTTGGAATTGAACAAGGATGTCTTCGTGGCTTCGGGTGCCGACGCCGTGATTTATGTGAAGAGCAACTGTGACTGGGAGTGTACACTGAGCGACCCGAACGGCATCGCCGGCAGCGCCGCACCGGCCTTGTGCAAGCCGACGCTGAAAGGTAGCACCAGCGGAGTGCAGTCGGACAGTTTCGATAATGAAAACGCGAAACTCACCCTTGAAACCATCCAACCGACCGACACTGAGACGCGCAAGGGCAAGGTGAAGCTCACGTTTACGTTCCCTTCCAAACCGGGAAAGACGGTAGAGAAAGAGGTGACGCTGACTTCTAGTCTGATGGTGGAATATCCGACAGGAAGTGACATCTGGTACAAACTGTCCCAAGGGTCTATGAGTTGCCACGACTTGATGACCACCGATACGCCCACCTTGCCCGATAATGCCGACTTTGCCACGGCTATAGCCAAGGTGGTAGGTGCCGATGTGACATATAGTCGCGAACTGGTAGCGACAAGAACTGAAGGAACTTCTTATGATGGCGATCCGGCCGTCTTCACTTACTTCGGTATCCGCAGAGCCAAAGCCGACGGTTCGACCATCTTGGTGAACCTTTCCAGAATCACCTTGGAGAACTATGGCGGTTCAACTTTCGATGAAAAGAACTTCATGACTTGGGGTGGAACTTACTATCCAATAGGTAGCACATGGACGGTGACCAAAGACAACTATAATGTGAAGACTCACGTAGACGACATGGGTATGGATTTGTCTGTTTGGCAAAGCACTGCCATGGGTAACTGGGGATATGACCAAGCGTATGACTATAGTAGTTCTACTTTCCGCTATCCCGGTTACCACACCATCAAGAATAACAAGTTCGGCTACTACTCCATTGAAAAGGTCTCAAATTGAGAAACAGGCAAGGCAAGATCAATAACAGTTTGAACAATAAAAAAGACAAGATATGAACTACAGGAATAAACTAATGAGCCTTTCGCTCATCGCGCTGGCGGTATTCTCCGCCTGTACCAACGAGATGGAGAACGGCACTCACCCAGGAAAGGGAGACCAGCGTTTGAGCTTCGCCGTAAGTATGGGGGGCACGAACGCATGGAAACCGACAGCCGGCACTCGTGCGGCTTCCGATTTAGGGGAGAGTACGTACGAGCTGGAACCCGTTGAGATGGAAGGCAAGGTGAACGGGAAGACCGTCTACCTTACCGCAGAAGTGACGGACGGATTTCCCGGTGACAACCGGATGATGACACGCGGTACACAGGTGACCGAAGACAACAAGACGAAAGACAGAATCATGGAGACTTTCGCCGTATCGGCCTATACGGATATTAAGGGTACGCCCGACTTCATGTATAATGTGCCGACAACGAAAGGAAGCCCTGAGAACGGTACTACCTATTGGTATCCCGAAGAGAAATTCTACTGGCCGGGCGTCAAGTCCCTGAACTTCTATGCCTGGTATCCGCACACCGCCAACGCGGAGGGCTTGACCGTATCGGGTGCGGACGAGAACGGTACTCCAAAGCTCCATTACACCGCTCCCGAAGACGTGAAGAAGCAGATGGACGTGATGACGGCTGTCGCTACCAACCAGGCAGAACAGGAAGCCATTCCATTGACATTCGATCATGCCTTATCGGCCGTGAAATTCGTGGCAGGAAGCGACCTCCCCAACTGTGTGGTAAAGTCCGTCAAACTGTACAACTTGCAGTATGAAGGCACGTATGATATTGCCTCTTCCACTTGGGCGGAAGTAAAGTCCGATAAGAAAGATTTCACCGTCAGTTGGGGTTATAACGCAGTGGAAGGCACAGAAGGTTCGCCTGTTACTCGGGAAGACGAGACTTTCTTCTTGGTGCCGCAGGCCTTGGACGGTGCAAAGGTGGAGGTGACGTTTATGAATACCGACAACACCGAGTTCACTGTGGGCGCAGCCCTCACTGGGACGTGGGAAAAAGGGAAGACCTATATTTATAAAATCTCGCATAACTTTGTTTACTTGGGTGTATCGAACGAGAAGTTTATAGCCTACGTGGATAAGACGGATGAGATGAAAGATCAGGTAGCTTTCTATATAACTTTCAGCTCGTCTGACCCAAATGACACGCGAATGATCCTTTCTGCTGAAAATTCTGGTCTGACCGTTACCCCTAAGACAATAACACCCGGCTCAAACATCCCTATCAAAGTCTCTTGGGATGGAACAAAAGATTGGTTATATTCCAGTGTGGTGATAACTAAAAGTGTGGGTGACTTCCAAGCTGGAAAAGAAGAAGATAAAGTGCTTTGGATAGCTCGCCCCAATGTCGAAGCAAATCGTGTAGATGGTGAAACAAATATCTTTGAAGAGGATGGCGGGTTCTGGGTTTATTCCGTGCCGGAAACAACCAGCCAACCGTTTAAAGATGAACACTCCGATGGTGACATTATTGAAGTTCAAAATATAACAGAATCGGACTGGTTGGCTATAACCCCATCACCCACTTACAACAAGAATACGAAATACCAAGCCATCTACAATAATGCATCGAAGGGTGACTTCTACTTGCAGACGCTAAGCATCCCGAGTGAGAATCGCTTTGCCTCGCTGCTTGCATGCAAGGAGGATATGAGCAAAAACATCATGTACTGCGTGGAGCAGAAAGCCTTTACCGCCGACTTCGGGTTCAAGGATTGCGAACGCAATATCTCGCGCGAATCGGAGAAATGGAATATCGTGTTGAACGGCGGACATTTCAAGGAGGATGTAACAAACCTGAAAGCCAGAGTGGTAATCTCGTCCGATGTTCCCGATACGCAAATCACAGATTTGGGACGTGACCTTACTTGCGGTGATCCGGTAGCCATATCTGTGGATAAGGCAACATCGACAGGTGTATCTGCCACTCCTTACGTGAAGAAACGTTGGGATAACTTGCAAAACAATACGGCTAACAATGGAACACGCAAGGTAAACGTACAGGTGAAAAATGACAACTTGGACGAGTGGTACGATTGCGGACCTGACGGATTGATGAGTGATAGGTTCACGTGGGGAAATAATTTTGCAATAGGATATAACCAATACCACGGACGTGGTAATAATTGGGATAATGGTGCACTTCCAATAGTCCGGGATTATTATGAAGTGCATCAGAAACACCCGATGTTTGGCTTGCACAGATGGTCTATAATTAGGGACAACGCTGATGCAAATATAATGGGGAACGCCCTATATATGATATTCTGTAGTGCCAGACAGTGGAACGGATGGAATAATAGAAGCATCTACCGCAATAGTATGTCGGGGGAATGGTCATACATTGCATGCAATCAGGCAAACTGCATTACTGATCCTGAAAATCCCAATTACAATGATGTCTATAATGGCGGCCGATTCATCACCATTGGCGTAAATGGTCGTAACTGGAGATGGTCATCTTGGCAAAACTATCCGGGACCTCTTACAGTATGGATTCCGGTAGTATACACTGACTCCCATTGCGGATTGAACGCACGCCCTACAGACGACACTCCCATTCCCGGAACATCGGTTAACGAATAGTGGCAAATCGCTTTAATAACCAACAAGATTATATATACACTTTAATTACATCAAGACTCTCCCCAGCACAGCGGGAGGGATTATGTATAATAACCCTAACAACTTGCCGCCCTTGTGAAAGACCGGCAAGTTACCCTTTATTTCAATAAAATTGAATACAGATGGAAACAACGAAGATATTGGAGACAGAAAAAGAAAACAAGGATGCCGTCCACCTCTATTGGAACGAAGCGGACGAGACTTGGAACGCCTACGGCAAATCGGCGGAGAACGCCCTACGCATCAACCCGGAACTCCGTGCGCTGACGGACAAGGTGGATCTGGATGGTATGCAGGTGACACACCTGAAAGTGACCACCGAACAGTTCGAGCGGTACGGCCTTGCCGACTACTGCGTGGCGGTGGACGACGAGAGATTGAAACTGAAGATACCCGTGCATGGCTGAACGAACGGACATGAAGGACTTCGCCGCAAGGCTTGAGGAAGAGGCGGAAAAGAAGGTGGAGAAGATAGAGGCCGGAGACCTGAACATGATCAAGAAATCATTCGAAGCCTCGTTGGTGCTCGCGGACGCTTTCCTGCAACTGAAAGCCTTCATCGCGGACTATACTTTCCGTGACGAGGCAGAGGAAATCGAGTTCTTCAAGACGCTCAAACCCCGAATCTGCCACCGGCTCATCTACTACCGCAAGATATACAACATCGAGATGAACCGTCCCGTAGGCAACAAGTCGCAGCGAAGCTACCTGATAGACGAGATACGGGGCATCAACCGTTACAACGAGAAACGTTCGGACTTCGTGCGTTACTACCGCTCCGGGCTGACCCACTTGGACGCACTCTATTACCTGCGGGGTAACCTTGACACGGCACTCTACTTGGAGTCGTTCCATCACGAGCGTAATCCGTCTTTCTCGACCAACTGTGACTTCATGACGGCACGGCTTCTCGCCAACGAGCGGCTGATCCGCTACCTGACGAAAGAATTGGAGGTGTTCGAGCTGCGGCAAGCCGAAGAATCGTTGCTGAAGGTGCGCCTGACGTGGAAAGCGACGAAGACGGAACTGACCGAACTACTATTTGCATTGGACAGTCGCAAGGCATTCGGGGATGTCCCGTTGACAAGGCTGTCGGAGTATGTGCAGAGGGCATTCAACATCGAGTTGGACAAGAACCTGTCCCGGACATTCGGCGACCTGCGCATCCGCAATCGGCAGACGCCTTTCCTTGACAGCCTGAAGGCCGCACTGCTCAGGCGGATGAACCGCCCGCTGAACAACCGCCCCGGAGGGCGGAACAAAAAGACGCTTTGAGAAGGATAAGAATTGAATAATAACAAACAGAAACCTAAATAGAAAAGGACAATGAAACAGGTATTTGTCAAACCTCTGTTGCTGCTGCTCGTGATACTGGCAGGGGCATCCTGCGACAAGGACGAGAAGGAAATCGGCTACGACGCGCTGCCCCAAAAGGCGCGGCAGTTCATCGCGCAGTATTTCCCCGGTGCGGAATGCACCCGTGCGGTGCGTGACAAGGACGATGGAACGACCGAATATGAGGCATGGCTCTCGGACGGAGCGGAACTGGAGTTCGACGAACAGGGCGAGTGGACGAGCGTGGACTGCAAGTTCTCCGCGCTGCCGGACGGCATCCTGCCGGAATCCATCGCGACGGACATCACCGCCCGTTACCCCGATGCCGTACCTTACAAGGTGGAGAAACAACCGGGCGGTTACGAGATAGACATCCCCGGCTGGGAACTGTACTACAACTATCAAGGCACGTTCATCCGCGCCGAGAGAGACCTGTAAAACTGCATGAAACACCAATAACTAAAGAGCTATGATCATCTATGACAGCAAAATCGCCCGTCTGCTCCAAGGCCGGCTGACCCCCTACGGTTACGTGACCCTGCCTCTGGTTACCCTGACTGCCCTCCCTTATGGCGAGAACGGCATTTGGGAAGAGATGGAGATGAGCATCCACCGCCGGCAATACACGGAATGTTTTTGTGTGTCCCTGCTGCCGTCCCTGCTTTTGGGCTGGCAGGTATGCTGGGGATTTGCCGCCCTGCCGCTGTTCGCTTACTACCTCCTTTACTGGGCTGAACGCTTGGCTGTCGGCCATTCAGCGTTTGATTACGAGGCAGAAAAAGAGAGCGAGGAAGTAAGCTACTTCGTGGTGCGCAAACATTTCGCTTGGCGCAAGTGGTATTGGAAAAAGGAGCTGCCGGCCATCGACCGAAGCTGGTTCTGCTAAAGGAACAGGACTGACTCCTATACAGCTACTACAAGCGTGGGCTGCTGTCTGTTTAAGTTGTGTTCGGGCATCCTGGGGCCTTCTTTATGATTAAACGAGATGCAGCCCACCGCTTCCTTTTATCACATTCCTCTGGGCGGAAAAGGAAAGCGTGGAAGTAAAAAAGGAAAAAGTGCAATTTAGACATATATACGAAGAGTTACGATGAAGAAAACGGAATGCGTCCTTGTGAAAGGTCGCCAGATGTCCGCCGAAGGGTAGCAATGCCCGTAGGACACAGTTTTTTTGAATTTTTAGGAAAGTTCGTAAGTGTTCGGTGAACTCCCTTGACGAGTAAAGGTAGGGTGTACGTCCTGCTCGGCGCACCTTAAAGTAACATTGAGGGGTATTTACCCGTGCTTGGGCTACCCAAAGAGTGCATCGAGGGGTATTTGTCCGTGTTTGGGTCATCAAAAGGGTACATCGAGGAGTATCTGTCCGCGCTTGGGCTATCAAAAGGGTACATCGAGGAGTATCTGTCCGCGCTTGGGCTATCAAAAGGGTGCATCGAGGGGTATTTGTCCGTGTTTGGGTCATCAAAAGGGTACATCAAGGGGCATTTGTCCGTGCTTGGGCTACCAAAAGGGTACACCAAGGTACATTCATACCTTTTGCCCCACCTAAAGGGCGTTTAGGATAATGCGTAGGAGGCGAGCTTATTGTAAGCTTTCAGATTATCCGGCAGTAATTCTGCCAAGTCTGTTGAGTAGTCATTGTCATAGTCATGGATATGTTCGAGGAAGTAGATCAGCCATGTACGGAAGTCCACACCGGCAGATTTACAGCACCCGAAGAACGAGTAGAGTACCGCAGCATCTTCCGCGGCGTCATGGTTGCCACAAAATAAATAGTTTTTGCGTCCGCACGCCACGGGACGGACCTTATTTTCTTTTTCTTCTGGCATGGGCCCAACAGCCCAGCAGGATAATCCCTTTCTTCGCGTCCAGCAAATCGTATCTTTCGTAACCGTCCGTCTGTATGGCTCCACGGAACTTGCTGAAGAGCTTCAAGACCACCCTACCTGCACGGGAGCCATTATCATAATAGAAAAACTGACGTCCGGTCATAACGCTGCGCACAAGCCAGATGTATCCTTTTACCGTCTTGTGTTTCTCGTCATGTATGACAGGGATTGTAGTCTCGTCCGATTGTATATAGTCCGTTTGTAATATCAACTCCCAGAGTCGGAAGTATAGTGGCCTTAAAAGATCGGCCACATCTTTGAACCAGTCGTTAACCGTCGATGGCGGGAGATGCACGCCTACTCGCCTGAACCTTTCCAACTGCCTGTGGAACGGGAGGTGGTCCACATACTTGTTTATCATCATTTCAGCCAGCAACGAGGAGGACGCATAGCTCTTGGCGATCGGCATGACCGGTACTGTTCCTGTACGGAACTCGTCCGTGCCTTTCCGCTTGGCCGTATGCCGTATTATTTTCCGGATATAAAACCGTTCAGGTTCATACACGAGGACCTCGGTCACTTCCTCTCCGGGAAGAAGAACCCATTCCTCTTCATTATACCCTTCAGGATAAACATGCTCCTCCCTGCGTTCCAGATTTTCAGGGAGAGGATTACGGACCGGACGCTTTCCTGCCATCTTTTTACGGGCGATGACCGCCTCTCTGGTAGCTTGCAGCTCCTTTTCTGCTTCCGCAGCGGCTTCCGCTTCTTCCGGCAACATGTCAAAACCTTCAAAATCCAGCCATCTGTCTTGTGCGTCAGGTTTGATAAACTTTTCCGCTTTCCGCCCATATAATTGACGTTCCAGATATGCCACCCGTTCTTCCAACTTGCTGATCTTTGCCTCCTTTTTGGCGATAATGGTATCTTTTTCAGACAACTGAAGCTCATAAGCCTCCTTTTCCGCAACCCCAAGAGGCTGCGCGGACACCTTTTCCCTCAACCTGCTGTTCTCCCTGTAAAGGCAGTCGCATTTATACATGAGGTCTTTTATAAGGGCTTCGTTTTCTGTTGACGTATTTGACATAACTGTTTCTAAATATGACACTAAGATACGCAAAATCGGTTAAAGGACAATGCGACATGTGTTATAATTTGTTACAATTGAACGTTACAGGCATATTTCTTTTATGCCGTCTGACCTTGCTGCTGTCTATACCCTGGACCATCATTACAAGATCGCTCCAGAAGGTCTCCACGACTTTGATGCGGCCTTCTTCCGTATCAATAGAAGGTACGTGGAAGTACCCTTGTTCCAATTTCATGTGATATATTACCAGTCCACCATATTCCATGTGGAGGATTTTCATAGAGGCGCAATTCCTTGATATGAAAATGAAAGCGTCTCCATCACGCACATTCTTGCCCATCTGATCTGTCACCAGACCGCTCAAAGTATAAAAACTCTTACGCATATCGGTCGGATAAGGATACAGATAATATCTGTTTGACTCGTTAAGACTGAACATCGGCTGATTAACGGTTAAGGTTTAAAAATATAAGGGTCTGTAAAATCTCTGATGACACGGGACCATTTAACCGCACAGTAACACCATTGGGATATACTATTTCACAGACACTTTGTGGCTGTCCGGAAGAAGGAAAATCAGGAGAAAAAAAAGATGCTGGAGCTGGAGTTTTGCCGGACAGGGCATGACCGCCAGCTCCCATTTTAACCGGTATAAACTTACCTTTGGCTGCGGCATTCGTTTTGGGACCTTTCAGTTTTGCTTTCCAAAAGCTGAAACGTTTACGCTTGATTCCTTCATTAGAGCAAAAATCCTTTATTGTTAAACCGCTTTCTTTATATCGGGCATAAATTTCTTTGAAATCGTCCATTGTCCATTGAACTCTTGTCACCATAATTGTATATTTTTAAATCATGGACAAAGGTATTCAATGAAAGGATTATTTATAGGGGGAGTTCACCGAACACTTACTTTGTTTACAGATATTTGCCAGTGTCTTTTCAGATCGGAGAGCCGTCTTTGCCTTCCCTTTCGTTTGTCCTCGTTGATGCCTTCCACCATGATGACAAGATCACTCCAGGTCATGGGGTACGAGTGGGTTTCAGGATCATAAGCGGGGATTTTAAAAGTTCCTTCCTCAAGCAGTTTCTCGTACATCACCAGACCTCCCGTTTCTGCGTGCAGAAGCTTTATACGGTTTTTCAGCCTGTTGATAAAGATGTACACATCTCCATTCCGGACATCCCCGTTCATTTTTTCCCGGATCAGACCGCTCAAGCTGAACATGCCCTTACGCATATCGGTACTGCCGGGGCATAAAAAGTAACGCATGGAGTCGTTCAGGCAAAACATGTTCCACACAGTTTAGTGAGCAGGCTCAAAGCGGCTTTACAACCACCCGTGCCCTTAAATTTCATTTTAATCCCGTTGAGAAGCTCCAGGGATATCTCCGAGTTGTCAGTACATTTACCGGAAGTTTTCTCTGTCTTTTGCGGGCACAAGGCAGGTTTGGACTGGAACGTTGGTGCAGACACATTGTTGTTGTCTATGCTTATCGGAACAAAACCATCCATGCCAGCTGTGGGGACACTTCCAGATTTAAGCTCCTCGTCCGATATATTGAAACGTGAGCGCCAGTCGTAAAACTGGGAACGGTTATATCCTTCATTCGCACAAAAATCCTTTACCGTTAAGTTGCTTTGGCGTTGTCGAAGAAGAATATGGAAAAACTCCTCCCTTGTCATATATTTTGCCATAAATCCTTTTTGCACACAAAGATAAACGGGAAAGGATATTATGACAAGATGTATTTGCTCAACCGCTTACGGATATACGTCGGCTGTTCGCAAAACCACCCGTACTGTGGAGAATGGCTGCCAAA
>OHAJ01001028.1_pt1 | contig 20869 bp, 10 predicted proteins | sample 1577101 | NCBI WGS metagenome assembly OHAJ01 (sample SAMEA3541531, study PRJEB24748) | human gut metagenome | biome: human gut; feature: human-associated habitat; material: faeces | place: China | collected 2012
AATCTCCCTACACAGGAGTTTGTAGACCAATATGAGAACGGAGATCTTCGTAAAGATGTCACAATTTTTTATGACGGATGTCCTGCATTCGATGGAATGGAATATCGCCCGTCATGGTCAAATACAGGCTATAATGTGCGCAAATTCCTTGTTTCCAAGAATGTCTCACCTGATTTCAATACCTCTCCTGCCAATTTTGTTGTCTATCGTTATGCGGGAGTACTGCTCATGCAGGCAGAGGCTCTCAATGAACTCGGACGTACGGCAGAGGCATGCGGACCACTCAACATAGTACGTAAACGTGCCGGTCTTCCGGAAGTTCCAACATCTGTCTCAAGACAGGATATGAAAGATAAAATAATTAATGAGAGAAGAATCGAACTCGCTTTCGAAGGTCACAGATGGTTCGACATGATCAGGATTGACTCGGGAGAATATGCCGTCAACTTCCTTCATTCGATCGGAAAGACCAATGCTACACGCGAGAGATTATTATTCCCTATTCCGCAGACAGAAATGGACTCCAATCCTCTCATGACTCAGAATCCGGGGTATTGATAACTTCAAAATTTAATTGAACAATGAAAAACTATATATTGAATGCAGCGCTTATTACTGCTTTGATGACCGGTCTGAGCGCATGCACCGACAATGATTATATGGAACTTGACAAGGGTTCCGAACCTCTTTCCATCTCCGTGTCCGAGACAGCGGTGACTCTTGAAGAAAATGCACATTCGTCAGATGCGTTCGAGATCAGATGGACCACAGGTACAAACTTCGGCACCGGCAACAGAATTTCCTATACTCTTGAACTCGCCCAGGCAGGAAGCGGTTTTGAAAATTCCGTGATTATCAAAAATAATGAAGTTCAGACATACAACTGGAAACCGAGTGTCGAACAGCTTAATTCAATATTGCTTGATGAACTACACGCCCGGCCGGGAGAGGAAATCGGAGTAAATGTCATGGTCACGGCTTCTGTAAGCGGCATGGAGGGAGAAGTGCAGACATCGGAATGCTCGTTCTCGGCTGTTCCTTACGAACCTGTTACTGAAACACTGTATCTTATCGGAGATGCAACGCCCAACGGCTGGAGTGCTGACAACGCTACAGAAATGCAGCGTGTGGACAATGGAGTGTTCTCATGGACCGGAAACATGAAAGAAGGTAATTTCAAGTTCATAACCACTGCCGGACAATTCCTCCCTTCTTATAATGACAACGGTAACGGAGGTCTTGTATATCGTGATGATGAGGCTCAGCCTGATCTCCAGTTCTCTATATCGGAGGCACATGCGTATAAGATTGAAGTCAATCTGTTGAATCTTTCAATAACAGTACAGCAGGTTGAAGGAGTTACCGCACCATACGACAACATATTCTTCGTCGGCGACAATACCAATTGGGGCTTCCAGCTTATGGACCGGGATCCTCTTGATATGTTCCTTTTCAGAGCAGGTATCTTCTTCACTACCGCTGGTCAGTTTAAATTCGGCACAAGTGACGGTAGCTGGGAAAATATGTATAAGGCCACCTCGGAAAACGCTCCTTATACTTCGGAAGGCGTGGAGTTTGTGAAAGAATTTGATCCTGACAATAAGTGGTATATAGACGATTCCCAGATAAATCAGGCTTATAAGATTTGTCTTGATATACGTCCCGGCAAGGAACGCATGATAATGCGTCAGTTTACCCCTTATCAGAACATGTATCTCATTGGAAGCGCAGCCCCGGGAGGGTGGGATCTCGGTCAGGGAACACCGATGACAGTCGATACAGGGAATCCCAATATATTCACGTGGACAGGCCATCTGAATGAGGGAGAACTAAAATTCTCGGCAGACCTTCAGAGTGACTGGAACGGAGCATGGTTCATGGCCTCCTCCGAAAACGCTACTCCGACCGGAACTGTGGAAAAAACCATCTTTATTGATAAAAGTGATACCTCGCTGGCGGCCCAATATCCTGAGATTGCAATAGGTGATGTGGATTATAAGTGGGTTATCAATGAAGCCGGGAATTATACAATTACTTTGAATCAATTGCTTGAGGAAATAACAATAATTAAAAATTAAAATGATTTACAGAGGGGTAGGCCGGAATTCATATATCTGTGATGATATTGGATTGTGACCTATCCCGAAAATACAAATGAATCCAATAATGAGAAATCAGATGATTTTCAGCTCGTTGATCCTTTCTTTGTCATTGACCGTGACGAGTTGCGGCAATGATGATCCGGCCGCTCCCGAAAACGGGAACGGTAATAAAAATGAAGGCGGAATTGAAAACGTAACACTTGTCAATTCAAATCTTATTGCAGACCTATCCACGAACAAAGCAGTTTATTCTCCCGGCGAGAAGGTTCGCTTTACATCGTCTATGGCGCTTGACGGATATAAAATAAGATATAGACATGGAGGCGAGACAATAGAAGAGACCGACGGCAAAGGAACAAACTGGGAATGGACTGCTCCGCCATCCGATTATACCGGTTATCTCGTCGACATATATCGTACTGAAAATAATACCGAGACTGTTTTTGGTACGATTGCTGTGGATGTTTCCAGTGACTGGAAACGATTTCCGAGATATGGGTTTGTAGCGACCTTTGACAACTCCAAGCTCCAGCCCGGCGTGATAGAAAAAGAGATGGAATTTCTGAACCGTTGCCATATCAATGGAGTGCAATTCCAGGACTGGCATTATAAGCATCATTGGCCTCTCGGAGGGACTCCCGGCAATCTGATGGATACATACACTGACATTGCAAACCGTGAGGTTTCTACAGAAGTCGTAAAAAAATATATAGATGTACAGCACTCACTCGGCATGAAATCCATATTCTACAACTTGTGTTTCGGTGTGCTTGATGACGCCAAAGCCGACGGTGTCAAGGAGTCCTGGTATCTGTTCAAGAATGACCGCAGAGGAGAAAAAGATTCGCATCAGCTCCCTTCTTCATGGAAAAGCGATATCTATCTGGTGAATCCCGGAAATGCCGAATGGCAGGAATATATAGGCAAACGCAATGATGATGTATATTCATCCCTTGCGTTTGATGGCTATCAGATAGATCAGCTCGGCAACCGCGGTACTCTTTACGATTATAACGGACGAACTGTTAATCTTCCTCTTGAATACGAGTCATTTATCAATGCCATGAAACAGAGGCATCCTGACAAACGATTAATCATGAATGCCGTGAGCAGTTATGGCGCATCAAAGATAGTAGGTACCGGAAAGGTTGATTTCTGCTATAACGAGCTATGGAATGATGAAGCCGGTTTTTCGGATCTGCATTCAGTTATTAAAGCCAATGATGTGTATAGCGGAAATACGCTTAAGACTGTATTTGCCGCATATATGAACTATGATTATGCCGGAAGTCATGAAGGTAAATTCAACAATCCCGGTGTAATTATGGCGGATGCGGTCATAATGGCCCTTGGAGGTTCACATCTTGAACTCGGGGACCACATGCTGTCGCGGGAATATTTCCCGGCTTCTCCTCTGGCCATGGATAATGAATTGCGTACTGCCATGATACGTTATTATGACTTTATGACGGCATATCAGAATATCTTGCGCGGCGGATCTACAAAAGATGAGAAAAATGTCTCGTTAAATTGTACTGATGCGGCGAAACGCATATCTTTCTCGGTATGGCCTCCCAAGGCAAGAACTATCACAACTTATGGCCGCCAATCAGGAAACCGTCTGATCGTACATATGCTTAATTTTACCAATACAGATGATCTCAACTGGCGTGATCTGCAGGCAAATCGTGTATCACCTGCCGTCAAGGCTGATTTTCCGGTTTCTTTGAAAATAGATGGAAATGTAAGGAAAATTTGGATTGCGTCTCCTGATATTAACGGCGGTGCTCCGCAGGAACTCGCATTCAAATTAAAAGACGGCACATTATCATTTACTGTGCCGAGTCTGAAATACTGGGATATGATAGTAATTGAACAATAATATATATATCAATTGACTGATGAAAACATCAAATCTTGTCTGTCTCTTGCTTCTGACTTCGATCGGCGCATCTGCAGCAGAGACCTCGATCAGTTCGCCATCAGGCGACCTGACTGTAAATTTCGGGCTTCAAAGAGATGGAAGACCTGAATATAAAGTCGAATACAAGAAGCAGCCTGTCGTGCTCGCATCAGGACTTGGTCTGGAACTCATTGACTCTCCTGATCTTATGTCGGGTTTTGAAATAACCGGCACAGACACCCGATCGTTCGATGAGACATGGCAGCCTGTATGGGGCGAGAATAAGAATATAAGAAACAACTACCATGAATTACTTGTCCATCTGCGGCAGCCCTCGACCGGCCGACTTATGAATATAAGGTTCCGTGTGTATGATGACGGAGTAGGTTTCCGCTATGAGTTCCCGACGCAGCCGGATCTGGTCTACTTTACTGTCAAGGAGGAGCATACACAGTTTGCTATGACCGGTAATCACATAGCGTGGTGGATAGCGGGAGATTATGACACGCAGGAATATGATTATACAGAATCGCGTCTCTCCGAAATCAGGGATCTTATGGATGGTTCTATATCCGGTAATGCCTCGCAGACACAATTCTCCCCTACCGGAGTTCAGACATCCTTGCAGCTGAAAACAGATGAAGGAATCTATATTAACATTCATGAGGCCGCATTGGTGGATTATTCCACAATGCATCTCAATCTGGATGACGAAAGAATGGTTTTTGAATCATGGCTGACACCGGATGCGGAAGGCGACAAGGGGCATCTGCAAGCTCCATGCCGTTCGCCGTGGAGGACTCTTATAATAAGTGATGACGCACGCGACATGCTTGCCTCGAATCTAATATACAATCTTAATGATCCCTGTGCTTATGAAGATACGTCATGGATAAAACCTATCAAATATATCGGTGTCTGGTGGGAAATGATCGGCGGCGGAAAACAATGGTCATACACATCTGATCTTCCTTCAGTAAAACTCGATCAGACAGACTACACCAAAACAAATCCTCACGGACAACATCCTGCCAATACAGAAAATGTGAAACGCTATATAGATTTCGCAGCCGAGCATGGTTTTGATCAGGTTCTTGTGGAAGGCTGGAATGTCGGATGGGAAGACTGGTTCGGTAAATCAAAAGATTATGTATTTGATTTTGTTACACCTTATCCTGATTTCGACATCGATTATCTCAACGAGTACGCTCATTCCAAAGGAATCCGGCTGATGATGCACCATGAGACATCAGGTGCAACAAGAAATTATGAGCGGCATATGGAGAAAGCGTATCAGCTGATGGAAAAATATGGCTACAACGCTGTCAAGAGTGGGTATGTAGGCAATGTAATGCCCCGGGGTGAACACCATTATGGACAATGGCTGAACAATCATTATCTCTACGCCGTCACTGAAGCGGCAAAACATAAAATAATGGTTAATGCACATGAAGCCACAAGACCGACCGGATTGGCACGCACATATCCGAATCTGGTGGGAAACGAAAGTGCCCGTGGAACTGAATATGAATCATTCGCCGGCAATAAACCGAGTCATACGACTGTCCTTCCCTTCACACGTCTGCAGGGTGGTCCGATGGATTATACACCCGGTATATTCGTTATGGACATGAAAAAGATCAACCCAAACAGTTCAGGCCATGTCAATTCGACTCTCGCCCGTCAGCTTGCTCTTTATGTCACTATGTACAGCCCCATACAGATGGCTGCGGATTATCCCGAACATTACGAGCAACATATGGATGCTTTCCAGTTCATCAAGGATGTGGCTGTAGACTGGGATGAAAGCCGTTATATTGAGGCTGAGCCGGGACAATATATAGTTGTGGCACGCAAGGCTAAAAATTCTGACGAATGGTTTGTCGGATGCACCGCAGCCGAGAACGGTCATAAATCCCTGGTATCGTTTGATTTTCTTGATCCGGAACGAAAATATGAAGCTGTAATATATGCCGATGCGCCTGACAGCCATTATATTACAAATCCAGAGACTTATAAAATAACCCGTAAAAAGATAACATCGAAAACAAAGTTAAATCTCAGAGCGGCCCCAGGAGGAGGCTATGCCATTTCCATAAAACCGCTCTGACATGCATGAAGGATTGTTAAGAAGGAGTGCCGTAGTGATTGCGGCGCTCCTTTTGATTATCCGGCATTTAACGAAGAAGTTGTCTCATCCACAAGATATACGATAGATTCATAGGGTCTGCCGATGGTATCAGTCATCGAGATCTCACATGTGCGTGCAAGTGAATAATAACCATCGTAATTCTTGTCTTCAGTTTCTCTCTTTTCAGGCGCTGTTGCCGCTTTTGCGACTTCAGGGAAAATAAAGCCTCTGTCACCGGCAGCCCCGCAGCAATGCGCATTATCCGGAATATCCACACGACAGGCGCATTTATTTGCGACTTCAATGAATTTTTTGTCCAGTCCGGTTATGCGCGATGCACATGTCGGATGCAGTAATATTCTTCCTTTAGGTTTTGTAACCTTCAATCCGGGCATGACAATGTCTGCGAGCCATTGTGTTATATCAAGTATCTTCAATGAATTGTATTTTTGCAAATGCTCGTCATCAAGTATATCTCCCTTATGAGCGAGTGACAGCAACGTGTGTGCAGGATGTCGTATCACACACCACAGGTATACGGCCTTCCCGGCTTAATCTATAAAAACCGTCAACGATTTCCCGTGCGACAGTGCGCTGGCCTTCGGGATCTCCCTTGTGTTCCCAGATCTGGGAGCAGCATAATCCGTGAAAATCGCGTGGCAGTGACATCCTTAAACCTGCACGGCGTCCGATACGCATCATCACTGTTGTCATGTCATCCTTTCCGAGAGTTGAACCTCCGAATATCCGGGTGACGCATGAAGGAAAATATATGAAATCCGGATGGTCCTCCCCTTCATCCCATCTGATGCGCGGAGGCGCTGGAAAATGACGCGACCAATGAAGAGACTGGTAATATATCCGGTGCATGAAGTCTGCCGCCCATATCAAAGGATAAGGCGATATCACTTTCTCTGTGGCGACAGCCGCGCGGAGTACACCCCTTATGGTATCCTCGACAATTCCGTAGTGGCCGGCCGATGCCGAAAGCGCCTTGTCGAAAACGGATGCATTGGATATTACCCTCACCGCATCCGTTACTGTTCCGGTATTGATATTCATCGGGCAGGGCATTTCACATGATCCATCCGCACAACAGGTGTGATTGCCTATATATCTGTATTCCTTCTCAAGTTTCTCTGAGCCGGTCCTGGCGATTATCCTTCTTGCCTGAAGACGTTGCCGTGGAGTCAGAGTAATATCGCGTGAAGGACATACATGTTCACAATATCCGCATTCGATACATTTGTCAGCATCATCGTATCCGAGTTGTCTGCCGAAAATGTCCATACTCTTCATCGGACGTATATATGAATCGGGATCATGGTTTATCATGACACCCGGATTGAGAATGTTGGCTGGATCCGCGAGCTTTTTTATCTCGCACATCATGGCATATATATCTTCTCCCCATTCCTTTTTTACGAAAGGCGCTATCGCGCGTCCCGTACCGTGCTCCCCTTTCAGAGACCCGTTAAGGTTTATGACATGATCTACAAATCCTTCCATAAACCGTTTGAAGTTATCGACACTTCGCTGCGTATCCATTTTTGAAGTGACCAAAGGATGGATATTACCTGCCCGCGCATGACCGAATATGGCACCGTCATATCCATGTCTGTCAAACAGCCGCTGGACTCCTTCAACGAGAGTGTCGAGATATTCTATCGGTGCGGCGACATCTTCAAGAATTACAGTTGCTCCCAGTTCTCGGATTCCGGCCACACATGGAAAGACACCGTCTCTTATCCTCCATAATTTTTCACGCGCAGCGACTGTATGGGTAAAGTCATCAAAATGTATTATTCCCGGCAAGGAATTCATCATGGGATGCAAGGAACTCACCAGGTCTTCCATTTCCTCGGGAGAATCCGCACCATAATCCACAAGCAGCGCGGTGGTGCCGCGTGGCATGTCGGAACGAAGTCCCTGGCTGCTGAGAAGAGATGCGTAATCCATCATCTCTACGGCCAGCGCTCCGCTTTCTCCAAGTCTTGCGGCGCAAGCCGCGGCTTTAGTAACCGTGGGGAAATAAAGCATTGCCGACGAATATGTGGACAAAAGAGGCAATGTCTCGAGTTCGGCAGAGACAATATAGCCCAGCGTGCCTTCGCTTCCTATCATTAGATGGACAAAAATATCCAGAGGATCTTCATAATCAAGAAATGAATTCATGGCATAGCCTGTCACATTTTTTATCTTGTATTTGAGAGCTATCTTGTTCCGGATTGTATCATCCGACACAATGCGTTCCCGTATATTCATAAGCCCTTGGCATAAATCTTTTTCATCACGATGAAATCTTTTATAATCCTCCGGTTTAGAAGTGTCATAGCAATTGCCGTTTGCAAGCATAAATTTCATAGACACCAATGTATGGTAGGAGTTATGCTCGACTCCCGCCTGCATGCCGCTGCTGTTGTTTGACAATATGCCGCCCATCATTGCCGCGGAAGAAGAAGCCGGGTCGGGACCTATATGATGGTGATGCGGTTTTAGAATATTATTTATCTGATTTGCTGTCAACCCCGGTTCAAACCATATTTTACGACCGTTATCACGCACTTCCGCATTCCTGAATCCTGTCCGCAGTTCGCATATTATTCCCGACCCCAGAGTCTGTCCTGACAATGACGTTCCTGCTGCCCGGAATGTCACTCCTATGTTTCGGGCGGATGCAAACGCAAGCAGCTGCCTTATCTCGTTTTCATTCCGGGGTCTTACCACGCACATAGGTTTTATGTCGAAATATGACGCATCGCGTGCATATATCTCGCGCCACAAGTCAGAGGAGAGAATACGGTCCTTAGATATAATTCTTTTAAGGCCGTCAATGATTTCATTTTCCATCATCATAATCTTATACAACCTTGGAATCCGTTGGGTCTGCCGCAATGCAGGCTGTTTATAATTATAACTGTCACCTGATGGAATAGTTTTTATACATCACATACTTAGTTAGCGAAAATTTTTGTAAATTTGCACAAAATTAATAATACAATCACACATGTTGACGTCAAAAGAAATTAGAGAGTCCTTCAAAAACTTTTTTAAGGAGAAAGGACACAAAGTGGTACCTTCCGCACCGATGGTTCTCAAAGATGATCCTACCCTGATGTTTACAAATGCCGGTATGAACCAGTTCAAGGATATCATACTTGGAAATAGAGCGGCAGAAAGCAAACGTGTCACCGACAGTCAGAAATGTCTGCGTGTTTCTGGAAAACACAATGATCTCGAGGAAGTGGGCCATGATACCTATCACCATACCATGTTCGAGATGCTCGGAAACTGGTCGTTTGGCGATTATTTCAAGAAAGAGGCTATTGACTGGGCTTGGGAATATCTTGTGGATGTATTGAAACTTAATCCTGAGCGCCTCTATGCTACTGTATTTGAGGGATATGCACCCGAAGGTCTTGAGCGTGACAATGAGGCTGCCGCGATATGGGAGAAGCATCTTCCCGCAAGCCATATAATAAACGGCAACAGGCATGACAACTTTTGGGAAATGGGAGATGTGGGGCCATGCGGACCCTGCAGCGAGATCCATATCGATCTTCGCTCTGACGAAGAAAGAGCGAAAATAGACGGTGCCGAACTCGTAAACAAGGATAATCCTCTTGTCATAGAGATTTGGAATCTTGTGTTCATGCAATATAACAGAATGGCAGACGGCCATCTCGAATCACTCCCCGCAAAGGTGATTGATACCGGCATGGGATTCGAGCGTCTCACAATGGCACTTCAGGGCAAAAAATCCAATTATGATACAGATATATTCACTCCTATAATTGCAAAAATCGGCGAGATCACGGATAAGAAATATGGAGAGGATGAGAAAGTGGATGTCGCCATGCGTGTGGCAGCCGACCATGTGAGAACAATAGCATTCTCAATAGCGGACTCACAGCTGCCTTCGAATGCGAAGGCCGGCTATGTGATCAGAAGAATTCTCCGCCGTGCTGTCCGTTATGTATATACTTTCCTTGATCAGAAAGAAGCGACTTTATACAAGCTTATAGATACTCTTGTCGATCAGATGGGTGAGGCATATCCGGAGTTGACTGCCCAGAAGGATCTTATCAAAAAAGTTATCAAAGAGGAGGAGGACGCGTTCCTCAGAACGCTGGACAATGGTATAAAACTTCTTGATTCACTCGTTAAAAAAGCTCAAGCTGAGAATAAGAACGTGCTTGACGGTGCCGATGCCTTTACTCTTTACGATACGTACGGCTTCCCTCTCGACCTGACCGAACTGATACTGCGCGAACAGGGCATGACTGTTGACAATGATGGTTTCGACAAAAACATGAAGGCTCAGAAAGAACGCGCGCGAAATGCCGCCTCTGTAGAGACATCCGACTGGGTAGAGGTCACTGCCGGAGACGAGGAATTCGTAGGTTACGATGAGTTCGAATGCAAGACGAGAATTCTAAAATACCGTAAGGTAAAGCAAAAAGGGAAAGAGTATTATCAGATAATGCTTGTCCGCACACCGTTCTATGCTGAGATGGGTGGTCAGGTAGGTGACAAAGGCGTCCTCATTTCTGAAAAGGGGGAAATTACCGAAATTTTCGACACAAAGAAAGAAAATAATGTGGCGATTCATCTTTCCAAGAAACTACCTTCGGATCCTACAGCTGAATTCGTCGCGAAAATTGATCTCAAGGCCCGTCGCGCCACTTCGGCAAACCATTCGGCGACACACCTGCTGCATGAGGCATTGCGTGAAGTTCTCGGCACTCATGTAGAGCAGAAAGGTTCATATGTATCACCCGATTTACTACGCTTCGACTTCTCTCATTTCCAAAAGGTCACACCCGAGGAGATACGTAAAGTCGAGCATCTTGTGAACGAGCGTATCCGCGAAGCGATGCCTCTTGAGGAATGTCGGGATCTCCCGATTGCTGAAGCGAGAGAAATGGGTGCCATGGCTCTCTTTGGAGAGAAATACGGTGACAAGGTGCGTGTCGTAAAATACGGGGCTTCCGTGGAACTATGCGGTGGAACACATGTGGCCAATACCGGAAATATAGGCATGGTACGAATTGTGAACGAAAGTTCCATAGCCTCCGGAATACGCCGTATCGAGGCTGTATCAGGTTCAGGGATGGAGAAAATGATAGATGATCTTCAGGACGTAATGACCGATATAAGGGATATTCTCGGAAATGCTGGCGATGTAAGAATGTCTATTAAAAAGGCTATTATGGAAAACAGTGACCTCCGCCATCAGGTAGAGGGTTATGTGGCTGAACGTACTTTGCAGATGGCCAAGGAAGTTAAAGAAAGCGCGGTTATAATAAACGGCGTCACGGTATGCAGAATGACCGGACTGAGACTTCCTGATGTTGTCAAGAATGTGGCTTTCATACTAAGAAAGGAAGCGGATGGCCCGACTGTATTTGTCGCCGCCACAATCAATGAAGGCAGACCTACACTGACACTGATGTTGAGTGAAGATCTCGTAAAAGAGGGATATAATGCCTCTACCGTCATCCGCGAGGCAGCAAAACTGATAAAAGGCGGTGGCGGCGGTGTCGGCGTCGATCTTCACCTTCTGCAGCAGGTACTGGCCTTCGGGGATTTTGCGTGTGACGCTGCATGCCGAGCAGATCAGGCCCAGCATGGCGGCAACGAATATACGACAGGCCCCCCGCACCCCAGCGTCAGTTGTTAAAGAACCCTTTTTCCTTCAACAGCGCGAAATAGGAGTTCGAAATCGCGAGGTTGTCCTTGCGAACGTAGCGGCGCTGCGTGAAGACCTGCGCCAGGTTGGGCAGTCCGTTCTCCTCGAGGAGGCGTTTGGTGAGCTCCGACTCTTCGCGCTCGGCCCACAACTCGTCGATCTCGGCGGCCGTATAGTCGGTATATTTCTCATAGTGCACCACGCCTTCGAGCGGCAGGCGGTCGGTCAGTTCGGGCGACTCGTCGGGATACCCCACCACGACGGTCGTCAGCGGAATGACGCCCTTGGGCAGTTCGAGGATGTCGGCAATCTCGCCGGCAGTATAGATCGTCGTTCCGAGATAGCAAATGCCCAGCCCCTTCAGTTCAGCCTCGACGCACAGGTTCTGGGCAGCGAGCAGGGCATCGGTCGCGGCATTGAGGAACCACGCGAAATTGTCATAGGCCGGATCGGCATCGCGCTGCCGGCACCACATCGAGAACCGGTGCACATCGGCGCAGACCGTCACCACGCACGGGGCCTGCGTTACCATCGGCTGGTTGAAGTGGCACGGGGCGAGCCTCCCGCGCAAAGCGGCATCGCGGGTCACGACCAGTGAATAGAGCTGCATGTTGCCGCATGTCGAAGCACGCGATGCCGCTTCGAGTATCTCGTGCAGCACATCCTCGGGAATAGGGGTGGAACGGAACTTACGTATCGAACGATGCTTGAAAAGCACACTTTTCATGGGAATTGTATTTATAGGTTTTCTGTAAAAACAATACGGGCGCCTGCCGGTACCGGCGAATACGCATATTTTCCACAAAAGTAGTAAAACTTTTAGAAGTTTTATTATTTTTGCGATGATATAACCACTATCGGAAGTGCTGGTAAAATTCGTCAAATACGAGGGGGCAGGCAACGATTTCATCCTGATCGACGACCGCGGAGAGGTATTCCGGCCGGGTGCCAGGCATATCGCCGCCCTGTGCGATCGTCATTTCGGCATCGGTGCCGACGGGCTGATGACCCTGCGCCGCAGCGCCGAGCTGGACTGCTCGATGCGTTACTACAACGCCGACGGGTCGGCAGGGGAGATGTGCGGCAACGGAGCCCGCTGCTTCGCGCTCTTCGCCGAACATCTGGGCATCGGCGGGGAAACCAAATTTTTCGACGCGACGGACGGCGTGCATACGGCACACATCCGGCGTGCGCAGGGCCCCGCGGGCGAAATCGAGTTGGGCATGATAAATGTATCGGAAATCCGCAGCGGCGACGGCTGGTGGTTCCTCAATACGGGGGTTCCCCACTACGTGGAAATGGTGCATGATGTCGACGGCATCGACGTAAACGGGCGCGGCAGGGGTATCCGTTACGATACGGGGCGGTTCCCGCAGGGTACGAACGTCAATTTCGTCGAGGTCACGGGCAACGGAGCGATCCGTATGCGCACCTATGAACGGGGCGTCGAGCACGAGACGCTGGCCTGCGGCACGGGTGCCACGGCTGCGGCGATCATAACCAACTATGCTTTGCAGCACGGAACGACAAAATACCGGATACAGGTTCCCGGCGGAGAGCTGATCGTGGGCTTCACGCACGAGGCCGGGACACAGAATTATACGAATATCAGGCTCACGGGCCCTGCCCGCAGGGTTTTCAGCGGGGTATTCGAAACCGACAATTTCTAAAACCAATCCTCTCCCACCCATGAAAACACCCAAGGGAATCCGCGAACACGACGCGGACGAACTTCGAAAGGCAAAACGCCTCGATCCGATACGCAAGAGCGGCAAAGAGCGGCACTCGCTCTACCGTTCGATCGACGAAGAGGACGACGAGGATCTCCTCGGCACGACGCGGCGCGAATCCGTACTCGACTACCTCGACGAAGGGGATGACGAGGAGGAATAATTCCCGGAACATGACCGAAAAATTTATAATGGCAGGGTCTACGGCCCTGCATGTCTGCGATTCGCAGGTCGGTGACAAGTGTGTCGTGCTGCTGCACGGCTATCTCGAATCGGCATTGGTATGGGAGGATTTCGTCCCCTACCTATATAAAGAGGTACGCGTAGTGACGCTCGACCTGCCGGGTCACGGCATTTCGGTCGTCACAGGCGAAGTGCATACGATGGATTTCCTGGCCGACACGGTAGCCGACGCCCTCACGGCTCTGGGCATCGGGCGCTGTACGCTCGTAGGGCACTCCATGGGAGGCTACGTGGCACTGGCATTCTGCGAGCGTCATCCCGGGATGCTCGACGGGCTCGTCCTGCTCAGTTCCACCCCCAACCCCGATACTCCCGAAAAGGCCGAAAACCGCCGCAGGGAGATCGCCCTCGTAAAGGCAGGCAAGAAGGACATGCTCGCCCGGGTAGCTCCGGCAGTAGGCTTTGCCGAGGAGAACCGCACGCGGATGCAAGCGTATATCGAAGACCTGACCGAGCAGGTTTTCCTTACCGAAGACGAAGGGATCGTCGCACTGCTGGGAGGCATGGTCACCCGCAAAGACCAGAACGCGATGTTGCGCTCGTCGGATGTTCCGCAACTGTTCATCCTCGGGAAAAAGGATGGCTACATCCCGCCCGAGGCGGCAGAAAAGATGGTTGCCGAGCATCCCCAGGCCGGGGTCGTGTGGCTCGAACACTCGGGACACATGGGCTTCCTCGAAGAGCCGGAAACCACGGCCCGGGCGATCCTCGATTTCGTAAAGTCGGAAAAATAACAGACTCCCGATTTTCCGCGAACGACACGGCACGCCCGATCTCCGCCCGGATCCATGCGGACACAAAGCATACGATGGAAAACGCCTGTCTGGCATCCGCTGCCCGCAATGACGCCGGGCTGCGGAGGGGAGCACGCTGGCCAAGCTGAGCGGCTCGCAGCTGGGCGAACTCGTAACGTTCACCGCGGCGCAATTCTCGCAGAAACAGGAGCAGGAAGCCGGATAAATACGGATTTCAATTCTCCGTAAAACACGATTTCAGCCTCTATGCGACGGGCAATTCGCTGAACAAACTGGCAGGACTTCCGAAGGGCGTCAAGACATCGACCGTACAGAAGATGTTTTCATCGCACCCCGACAGCGAGAAGCGCGCCGCCCGGATGAAAGAGAAAGCCGCCAACGCACGCGTGGCTGCGCAACAACAGCAGAAGTTACACCGAATAATACGGGCTCCCGGGGCAGAGTCGCACAGGGAAGAGTCCGCCCAGTTATCCGGCCGCCAATGCGGCCAATAATCTATCTGCCGCACAATTACGCAAAAGCCGGGGAAATCCCCGGCTTTTGCCGTTCATCCTTTCGGCGGAACCGCAGGCCGGACATCTTTGAAAGACAGCCCCCGGTAAACCCGGTGCTATTTCAACGGCTGGCAATGCGGACAATAGTAAACCGCCCCGCCCAGATAGGCTTCCTTGACGATCACACCTTCGCATACAGGGCACGGATCCGTATATGTATTTTTCGAGAGCACAACCTTGTACCCGCCGGGATTGCCGAAAAGATCCTTTTCCGTATCCCGGCCACCTGCTGCCGCCATTTCCGCCAGCGTAGATTTCACTGCACCGAACAACGCGTCCAACCCACGCCCGCCCAACGCAGCCATCTTCCGTTTAGGATGGATCCGTGCATTGAAAAGAATATCCTGCAGGACGCCGTTTCCCAAGCCGGGAATCCGTTGTTCCGTGGCAAGGAACGCTTTGGCGGAAAGATTAGGCTTGGCTCCGGTCACCAAACGGTCGAAATAAGCGGAATCAAACCGGTCGTCGAGCGGGGAAGGCTTCGACAAAGCACCAAGGTAGTAGGGATTGTCCAGTTTATCCCGGAAAGCATTGATCCCGCCATACATGGCCACCGTGAAGACCAGGAAACTGTCATCATCGAATGTTATCAGCAACTGGTATTTGGACGGAATGTCCGCACCGGCCGGACAGTAACGCATGTGCACCCCGTCCGAAAGCGCAATATGCACCTTATCCTCCAACAGCAGGTCGGCAAATGCACCGTATCCTGAGGCAGACAGGACTTTCTTTCCGGCGAGCAGCCCCTTGTATGCGGCCGGGTCACCGGTATACCATGTAAATTTATGCGGGTGGGTAGCGTTGAAAACATCGGTAACCGTCCGGCCGGCCAATACATCGGCCGCCTGCTTCGCCAAGGTGCGGGACTCGGGTATCTCTATCATAGTCTGTGCTTTGGAGTAAAGATAGTAAAAAGATTCCAAGCACCAAGCCTATTCGGGGCAAGCCACCGATTTACAAGATTCTTTATCTCATCTCCGAAGCCCCCGTTTTTCCGTCAGCCGGTTCCGTTGCCGGCCAGCCATACCAGAAAGGGCGGGCAGCAGAAGCCCAAGCGCCCGGAAGATCCGAAAAAGACACCACGCTCAAACGGGGGCTCCTTCGCAATGGGAGGGCTGTGCCAGGCATCCCAACAGAACACCCCGCGCCACACGGAAGAATAAGGCACAGGAAGGCATAGGGAAAGGGACAAGCCTGGGGCGCAAGGCTGTGTTACCTCACGCGGAAAAGGGCATAAAAAAAGGTCAGACCTTACGATCTGACCTTGAAGAGGCGGCTACCTACTCTCCCACGGGAAAACCGCAGTACCATCGGCGTTAGTGAGCTTAACTTCTCTGTTCGGAATGGGAAGAGGTGGAACCTCACTGCTATAACCACCTAAAAGAACGTTTTCGATAAACCGGGACAAAGCAAATCAGTTTGTTTTGTCGTGTGGAGAAAAAGAAGGACGAAGTCCGACATGCTCCATGCTATCGAAGTAGTGCGAGCAGCCTTTTAGTCGCTGCAATCCGTCGCACCCGGTATAAGTTGACATACTTCGGAGATGAGATAAAGAATCTTGTAAAAAAGCCTCTCGGGTAATTAGTACTGCTCGGCTTTGACATTACTGTCTTTACACCTGCAGCCTATCAACGTAGTCGTCTCCTACGCCCCTCAAGGGAAGACTTATCTTGGGGATGGCTTCGCGCTTAGATGCTTTCAGCGCTTATCCAGACCGAACGCGGCTACTCGGCGGTACACTTGGCAGCATAACCGATACACCGGAGGTTCGTCCAACTCGGTCCTCTCGTACTAAAGTCAGGACCCCTCAATCTTCCTACGCCCGCAACAGATAGAGACCGAACTGTCTCACGACGTTCTGAACCCAGCTCGCGTGCCACTTTAATGGGCGAACAGCCCAACCCTTGGGACCTTCTCCAGCCCCAGGATGTGACGAGCCGACATCGAGGTGCCAAACCGCCGCGTCGATATGAGCTCTTGGCGGCGATCAGCCTGTTATCCCCGGAGTACCTTTTATCCTTTGAGCGATGGCCAGTCCACACAGAACCACCGGATCACTATGCCCTGCTTTCGCACCTGGTCGACTTGTTGGTCTCACAGTCAAGCACCCTTGTGCCATTGCACTCTACGCACGGTTACCATTCGTGCTGAGGGTACCTTGGGAAGCCTCCGTTACGCTTTTGGAGGCGACCACCCCAGTCAAACTACCCACCAAACGGTGTCCCCTTCGCAGGGTTAGAACTCAAATACACAAAGGGCAGTATTTCAACGTTGACTCCACGAATACTGGCGTACCCGCTTCATTGTCTCCTGCCTATCCTACACATCGTATACCCAAATTCAGCGTTAAGCTGCAGTAAAGGTTCACGGGGTCTTTTCGTCCCGTTGCGGGTACCCGGCATCTTCACCGGGACTACAATTTCACCGAGCTCACGGTTGAGACAGTGTCCAGATCGTTACACCATTCGTGCAGGTCGGAACTTACCCGACAAGGAATTTCGCTACCTTAGGACCGTTATAGTTACGGCCGCCGTTTACTGGGGCTTCGATTCAATGCTTCTCTTGCGATGACATCCCCTCTTAACCTTCCAGCACCGGGCAGGTGTCAGGCCCTATACGTCTTCTTTCGAATTTGCAGAGCCCTGTGTTTTTGATAAACAGTCGCCTGGACCTCTTCGCTGCGCCCACCTCGCGATGGGACCCCTTTTCCCGAAGTTACGGGGTTAATTTGCCTAGTTCCTTAACCGTGATTCACTCGAGCACCTTAGGATACTCTCCTCGACCACCTGTGTCGGTTTACGGTACGGGTGATATGAACCTGAAGCTTAGAAGTTTTTCTCGGAAGTCCGCTTGGGCCAACTATCCGCTCACCCGTAGGCTTGCGGTACTGTCGGATTTCAGCATCAGAAAGCTCTTAACCTCCCGATTTACCTACATCCTTTAACCAACTATTCCGTCAGTTGGCGTGGCTTACGCCCCTTCGTCTCTCCGTCGCAGTCCATATCAGTATCGGAATATTAACCGATTGTCCATCGAAATCACCTTTCGGCTTATCCTTAGGTCCCGACTAACCCTGATCCGATTAACGTTGATCAGGAAACCTTGGTCTTGCGGTGGGCGGGTTTCTCGCCCGCCTTATCGTTACTTATGCCTACATTTGCTTTTCCATACGCTCCACCATAGCTCACGCTACAACTTCGACGCGAATGGAATGCTCCCCTACCGATCCGTAGATCCCAGAGCTTCGGCGGTATACTTGATGCCCGTTTATTATCCACGCACAACCGCTCGACTAGTGAGCTGTTACGCACTCTTTAAATGAATAGCTGCTTCCAAGCTAACATCCTAGCTGTCGCTGCAGTCGCACATCGTTAGTTCAACTTAGTATACTCTTCGGGGCCTTAGCTGCTGGTCTGAGTTGTTCCTCTCTCGTGGCCGGACATTAGCACCCAGCCGCTCACTGCTCTAAATCATTCTACTGGCATTCGGAGTTTGTCAGGATTTGGTAGGCGGTGAAGCCCCCGCATCCAATCAGTAGCTCTACCTCCAGTAGACTCTTAATTACAACGCTGCCCCTAAAGGCATTTCGGGGAGTACGAGCTATTTCCCAGCTTGATTAGCCTTTCACCCCTACCCTCAGCTCATCCGGAAGCTTTTCAACGCTTATCGGTGCAGACCTCCATTCGGTGTTACCCGAACTTCATCTTGGCCAAGGGTAGATCGCAAGGTTTCGCGTCTACGACCACTAACTATACGCCCTATTCAGACTCGCTTTCGCTTCGGCTCCGTGACTATCGCCACTTAACCTCGCTAGTGATCAGTAACTCGTAGGCTCATTATGCAAAAGGCACGACGTCACCACACAAAGTGGCTCCGACCGATTGTAGGCGAACGGTTTCAGGTTCTATTTCACTCCCCTGTTCGGGGTACTTTTCACCTTTCCTTCACAGTACTGGTTCACTATCGGTCTCTTGGTAGTATTTAGCCTTACCGGGTGGTCCCGGCAGATTCAGACAGGATTCCTCGTGTCCCGCCCTACTCAGGATACTGCCTTCTTTACCTCGATTACCCGTACGCAGCTTTCATGCTCTTCGGCCGGCTTTTCCAAAACCGTTCCGGTTCTCTTAGTATCGAATCCCGCAGTCCTACAACCCCGACATTGCCGTAACAACGTCGGTTTAGGCTTCTTCCCTTTCGCTCGCCGCTACTCAGGAAATCGATGTTTCTTTCTTCTCCTCCTCCTACTTAGATGTTTCAGTTCAGAGGGTTAGCCCACCTTACGGTGTGACTGGCCTCCTGCCAGCCGGGTTGTCCCATTCGGATATCTGCGGATCAAATCTCGTTTGCAAATCCCCGCAGCTTTTCGCAGCTTACCACGTCCTTCTTCGCCTCCAAGAGCCTAGGCATCCCCCATTCGCCCTTAATTACTTTCTTCCAGTATGCACCGCCTTTTGCTCGGTACATACCCTCTTTCTCATCCCTTAATCATGTCAATGAACTCTGTTCCTTTGCCTTTTAAAAAGGCGCCGGAGTGTGGAGAATAAGGGAGTCGAACCCTTGACCCCCTGCTTGCAAAGCAGGTGCTCTAGCCAACTGAGCTAATCCCCCGAGTTCGGTGTAGTCCCGTGCGGACTTGAACCGCAGACCCCTACATTATCAGTGTAGTGCTCTAACCAACTGAGCTACGGGACTGTATCCGCGGGAAGACCCCACTCGGTATAACATAAAAATTACATGCCGGCATCGTCGCCGAGGTCCACGTAACTCGATACCCGATAAGGCTTTGTGTCGCCCGTATAACCGAACTCGACGACCTTGTCGGCCACCTCCAGTACGGGGATTCCGTCGACCTGAAGCAGTGCATTGCGGCGGATGTTGCCGGCTATGACCGTCATGTTGTATTGGGATCCGACGGGATAGGCGGCCGGACCCGTGACGGGAATCCCGGTTTTACCGTCGGTGATTTTGATGCCCAGCACTCCGTCGGCATCGGCGTCCGTCAGCGAATATCCTGCCGTAACGGCTGCATCGGAGAGTTTTGCGTAGATCGAATCGGCCTTGCTCTGTACGGGGATGAGCGTTTCGCGGCCCGCACGGACGAAAACGACCGAGTCCACGATCAGCGACGATCCTTGGATATTGCCGTTTACCGGCTCCTCGTCCCATTCGAGAATGTCCATTGCGACCGTGACGCTCTGCCGGTCGAGCGACACATCGATTTTGTAGACTTTGTTCGCCGTGATGTCCAGCGGCAGATTTTCGTCGTTGCCCGTATTGCCGCCGAGTGCTCCGCTGTTGATATAGACGGGCAGCGTATAATCCTTGCCGTCGATGGCGATTGCCAGTTCCAGGCAGGCGGCTTTCGACGCTCCGGTACGCGGCAGGGTATAGAACGACGTTACGGCGGTGTATTCCGTCGTACTCGCGCCTACGGTTACGTTTCCGTGGGTGTTCTGGTAAATGACATCCGCGCCCGTGCTTTCGGTTGCCGGGGCGAAGGCGTGCGCCTTTTCGCGGCGATTTTTAAACGTCGTTTTTTTGACGATGACGGCAGCCCCTGCGAGGCCGGCTTTGCGACGCAGACTCAGGTCGATACGTGCATAACGGCGTTCCACAGGGATCGAAACCGTCGAAGTGGCGGTCGAGACGGTCGTACCCAGTTTGCCGCTCATCAGCATTCCGGCATTTCCTGCTGCGGGGAAATCCGTTGCAAAGGTGGTCGGATCGGTCATCAGCGCATCCAGTTCCGCTTTCGAATA
>OHAJ01001035.1_pt1 | contig 20806 bp, 10 predicted proteins | sample 1577101 | NCBI WGS metagenome assembly OHAJ01 (sample SAMEA3541531, study PRJEB24748) | human gut metagenome | biome: human gut; feature: human-associated habitat; material: faeces | place: China | collected 2012
GGAATTAAAGGAAATCATGGATGACTATTATAGAGCATTTATTGAGGAAAAACTTGGTCAAATTCAAGGAATACAATGGAATTCTTTATTCCAAAAAATGGAAGAAACGATGGAGGACATATCAGTACGAAAAGATCTTGATAAAATACAAAACGAAAAAAGAAAAGAAATCTGTTGCTATTTTACCAGTGATAAAAGATTTAAGGATCTGTTTAATGCTAAATTTATTACGGATATTCTTCCAAACTTTATAAAAGATAATAAAGAGTATACTGAGGAGGAGAAGGCAGAGAAAGAGCAGACACGGGTGTTATTTCAGCGTTTTGCTACTGCATTTACTAATTATTTTAATCAGCGGAGAAACAATTTTTCTGAAGATAATATTTCTACGGCAATAAGCTTTCGGATTGTAAATGAAAATTCGGAAATTCATTTACAGAATATGCGGGCGTTTCAGCGAATAGAGCAACAATACCCGGAGGAAGTCTGTGGAATGGAAGAAGAATATAAAGATATGTTGCAGGAATGGCAGATGAAACATATATATTCGGTAGACTTCTATGACAGAGTATTAACACAGCCAGGAATAGAATATTACAATGGCATTTGCGGGAAAATAAATGAACATATGAATCAATTCTGCCAGAAAAATAGAATTAACAAAAATGATTTTCGGATGAAAAAGCTACATAAACAAATACTATGCAAAAAATCTTCCTATTATGAGATCCCGTTTAGATTTGAATCAGACCAGGAAGTATATGATGCCTTAAACGAATTTATAAAAACAATGAAAAAGAAAGAAATTATTCGCAGATGTGTACATTTAGGGCAAGAATGTGATGATTATGACCTGGGGAAGATATATATTAGTAGTAATAAATATGAGCAGATATCAAATGCGCTATATGGAAGCTGGGATACTATAAGAAAATGTATAAAAGAAGAATATATGGATGCGCTGCCCGGTAAGGGGGAAAAGAAAGAAGAGAAAGCAGAAGCAGCTGCAAAAAAAGAAGAGTATAGAAGTATTGCTGATATAGATAAAATAATTTCCTTATATGGATCGGAAATGGATCGAACAATATCAGCAAAAAAATGTATTACTGAGATTTGTGATATGGCAGGACAAATTTCTATAGATCCGCTGGTATGCAATAGTGATATAAAATTGCTGCAAAATAAGGAGAAGACAACGGAAATCAAGACAATATTGGATTCCTTTTTACATGTATATCAGTGGGGACAGACTTTTATCGTAAGCGATATAATAGAAAAAGATAGTTATTTTTATTCTGAGTTAGAAGATGTTTTGGAAGACTTCGAGGGGATTACAACGCTTTATAATCATGTTCGAAGTTATGTTACGCAGAAGCCATATAGTACAGTAAAATTTAAGCTTCATTTCGGTTCTCCTACATTGGCAAACGGATGGAGTCAAAGCAAAGAGTACGATAATAATGCAATTTTGCTGATGCGGGATCAAAAATTTTATTTGGGAATTTTTAATGTAAGGAATAAACCGGATAAACAAATTATAAAAGGCCATGAAAAAGAAGAAAAAGGAGATTATAAAAAAATGATTTATAATCTTCTTCCGGGGCCTTCAAAAATGTTGCCTAAGGTTTTTATTACTTCACGGTCAGGTCAGGAGACATATAAACCGTCAAAACACATTTTAGATGGATATAACGAAAAGAGACATATTAAGTCATCGCCCAAATTTGATTTGGGATATTGCTGGGATTTGATTGACTACTATAAAGAATGTATTCATAAACACCCTGATTGGAAGAATTACGATTTTCACTTTTCAGATACCAAAGACTATGAAGATATCAGTGGATTTTACAGAGAAGTAGAAATGCAGGGGTATCAAATTAAGTGGACGTATATTAGTGCTGATGAGATTCAAAAGCTTGATGAGAAGGGGCAAATATTTTTATTTCAGATATATAATAAAGACTTTTCCGTTCATAGCACAGGAAAAGATAATCTGCATACGATGTATCTCAAAAATTTATTTAGTGAAGAGAATCTCAAAGATATTGTTTTGAAATTAAATGGAGAGGCAGAATTATTTTTCCGAAAAGCAAGTATAAAAACTCCGATTGTACATAAGAAGGGATCTGTTTTGGTAAATAGAAGTTATACACAGACGGTAGGTAATAAAGAAATCAGAGTTTCCATACCGGAGGAATACTATACAGAAATATACAATTATTTGAACCATATAGGAAAGGGAAAATTGTCTTCGGAAGCCCAAAGATATCTCGATGAAGGCAAGATTAAAAGCTTCACTGCGACAAAAGATATTGTAAAAAATTATCGCTATTGTTGTGACCACTATTTTCTGCATCTTCCCATAACCATTAATTTCAAGGCAAAAAGTGATATTGCAGTAAATGAAAGGACTTTGGCATATATTGCTAAAAAAGAAGATATTCATATTATTGGAATTGACAGAGGGGAAAGAAATCTACTGTATATTTCTGTAATAGATGTGCATGGGAATATACGGGAGCAGCGTTCCTTTAACATTGTTAATGGGTATGATTATCAACAGAAGTTAAAGGATAGGGAGAAGAGCAGGGATGCAGCAAGAAAAAATTGGGAAGAAATAGAAAAAATCAAAGAGTTAAAAGAAGGCTACTTATCCATGGTAATTCATTATATTGCGCGATTAGTTGTGAAATATAATGCGGTTGTAGCCATGGAAGACTTGAATTATGGATTTAAAACAGGAAGATTTAAGGTTGAGAGGCAGGTTTATCAGAAGTTTGAAACGATGTTAATTGAAAAATTGCATTATCTGGTATTTAAAGACAGAGAAGTATGTGAAGAAGGAGGAGTGTTAAGAGGTTATCAGTTAACTTATATTCCGGAAAGCCTTAAAAAAGTCGGGAAACAGTGCGGATTTATTTTTTATGTTCCTGCTGGATATACTTCCAAAATTGATCCAACAACAGGATTTGTAAATCTTTTTTCATTTAAGAATCTGACAAATCGAGAGAGCAGACAGGATTTTGTAGGGGAGTTTGATGAAATAAGGTATGACAGGGATAAGAATATGTTTGAGTTCTCATTTGACTATAATAATTATATAAAAAAGGGAACAATGTTAGCTTCAACAAAATGGAAAGTGTATACTAACGGTACGAGATTAAAGAGGATAGTTGTCAATGGAAAATATACAAGTCAATCGATGGAGGTAGAACTTACCGATGCTATGGAAAAAATGTTGCAGAGGGCAGGGATTGAGTACCACGACGGAAAAGATTTAAAAGGTCAAATTGTTGAAAAAGGTATTGAAGCCGAAATTATTGATATTTTTCGACTCACAGTTCAGATGCGGAATAGCCGAAGTGAGTCGGAAGACAGAGAATATGACAGGTTGATTTCTCCAGTATTAAATGATAAAGGCGAGTTCTTTGATACCGCAACAGCAGACAAAACTTTGCCTCAGGATGCAGATGCAAATGGTGCATATTGTATTGCTCTGAAAGGTCTTTATGAAGTAAAACAGATTAAAGAAAACTGGAAGGAAAACGAACAGTTCCCAAGGAACAAACTTGTGCAGGATAATAAAACATGGTTTGATTTTATGCAGAAAAAAAGGTATTTGTAGATGGAAGATGACATTATACTTATATCGAATCTTAATGATTTTATTTTTTGCCCGGCCTCCATATATTTTCATAAATTATATGGAGGTCAGGACAACCTGACCTATCAGACCGAAGCGCAGATGAACGAAACAAATGCCCATAAAGCGATTCGGACATAGGATACAATATTCTGTGTTTGAAATTGACAATAGTGATCGAATAAAGGATAATATAATTACAGAAAATACAAACCTAGCCTCAAATATCTGTAGATAGGTTTATTGTAAAAAAAATTAGTGAAATAATAACAAAAAAGTGCATAAAACATAAGCATATTAAGCCCCAAATTGTGCAATACCACAAAATAAGAGTTAAATAATAAGAAAAAATTTCTACTAGTGTAGATTAACCTGTCGCAGAGGATGCACCTTTGTGTTAAATAATAAGAAAAAATTTCTACTAGTGTAGATTACCATGCCTGGATAAACTGCTCTATGCGTTAAATAATAAGAAAAAATTTCTACTAGTGTAGATTCAGTGTAATTGCTGTGGGATAACCGTGTTAAATAATAAGAAAAAATTTCTACTAAATGTAGATCGGTTTTTTTAACATATATAGATTTAAATAACCAGAAACACAACATTAACTCGTCAAATAAATCATTGACAGCGCAAAAAAGATGTACTATCATCCATTTTGGATGCAGGTACATCTTTTTCTGCTATCTGAATACAACACAGAGAGGTAGAACCATGGATGCAACAGAACGAAAAATGACGAAAATAGCAAGAGAAGTGAGCAAATTCACGGTGCAGACCATGAAGGAAGATGGGATTGGAACTGCGGAATTTGATTTTATCCATCTGGTACGGCACAATCCGGGCATTACCCAGGCGGCGGTGCGGGAACAGCTGAAGATCGACAAGGGAGCTGCCGCAAGGCGTGCGGCGAGTCTGGAGAGCAAGGGATACCTTTACCGGAAGCCCAACCCGGCGGATGGCAGGAGCCAGCTGTTGTATGCCACGGAGAAGGCGGAGCAGTTGAAAAACTCCAAGGCTGCCATTGAGAGCAAATTTTATGAATGGCTGTTGGCGGAACTTCCAGAGGAAGAGAAGGAAGCATTTTGTAAGACGCTGGATACCCTGTACTGGCGCACCAAGCAGGAACGGCGGGCAGGATTTGTCAATGTGGCAAAATGTGTGGAAGAAGGTACAAAAGATGAAGAAGCCGAATCATAATGCAGCGAAAAAGGATCAGGTCCTGTATTATTTTAAGGCCCAGTGGCCGGTGCTGCTGGCGGTAACAATCTCCGGACTGATCTACAACGTAGGCCTGCTGGCAGGACCCTGGTATGAGGGACAGATGACCGGCTGTCTGGTAAATATTCTGGGAGGTACAGCCGGATATTGCGATATGCTGACTCTGGTGGTCAGTTATGTCGCAGTAATCGCCATTGTACAGATCTCCCGTTATATCAAGCGTTTTTATGTCAGACGTTTTGCAAATAATGTGAATCGTGACATGAAAGAGTTCCTGTACCGCAGTCTGGTGCACAGAAGCCGCGCCGAACTGGAAGAAGAGGGTGTCGGAAATGTGATGACCAAGGCAATCCTGGATGTGGACGACTGCGCGGAGGGTATGCGGAAATTTACCACAGAAATCTTCGATACCGGTGTGGCACTGGCAGCATATGTGGGAATGCTGTTATTCTATGACTGGCGGCTGGCAATCTTAGGCATGCTGTTTTTACCGGTATCTTATGTGCTGGCGGAGAAGATGAAGCGTAACGTGCAGCGCACCGGAGCTGCTTATAAGGAACAATCCGGAGATTTAAGCGCCGCAACACTGGACAGAGCCACCAACGCCATCACTTACCGTGTCTATGGCAGAGAAAAAGAGCGGGAACAGGCTTATGAAGAGAACCTTACCGCTTATGAGAAATCTGCTGTGAAGGCCAATATCTGGAGTACCGCGTTCCCCCCGCTGTACCGGATCATCTCCATGACAGGCGTACTGTTTATCCTGTATTTCGGCAGTAAAAATGTGCTGGGGAACGGTTGGAAAACATGGGATGTGGCAGCCTTTACCACGTTTTTATCCTGTTTTTTGAAGTTAGCTGTGAAATCTTCTCATGCCGCGAAGCTATTCAATGCGGTACATAAAGCCCAAGTCTCCTGGAAACGAATCAAGCCACTGATGAAGGAAACCACTTATGAGGACGATAGCCTGGTACAGGAGCCGGGAACGCTGGAAGTATCGGATGTAAGCTTCGCTTATCCCGGCGGAGAGAAGATCTATGAGGACTTCAATCTGTCAGCCACTCCGGGACAGATCATTGGTGTCACCGGCGCAGTGGCGTGTGGTAAATCCACATTGGGAAAGACCTTCCTCTGTGAATACCCTTACGAAGGAAGGATCTGTTTCCACGGCAAAGAATTATCCGGGATGACCAAGGCAGAGCAAAACGGCATGGTGGGATATTTAGGACATGATCCGGAACTGTTCAATGACAGTGTCCGTAACAATATACTGCTGGGCGATGACGACGATCCGGAGAAGTATCTGAAGGCAGTCTGTTTCGACGGTGAGGTGGCAGAGATGGAAGAGGGTATGGACACCATTGTGGGAAACGGCGGTGTCCGGCTCTCCGGAGGCCAGGCACAGCGGCTGGCACTGGCGAGAACCCTGTGCCATAAGCGTCCGGTCCTGATCCTGGATGATCCGTTCTCTGCACTGGATCGCAAGACGGAGGAAGCGGTTTTTGCCAATCTGCGGAAGCTGGCATCGGACAGTATCGTGATCCTACTGTCCCATAGGCTGTATCTGTTCCCCCAAATGGATCAGGTGCTGTGGATGGAGGATGGAAAAGTGACCGCGGGAACCCACGAACAGATCCTTGAAAAGTTTCCGGAGTATGCGAGACTGTATGAAGCACAGGCGGACGGCGCTGATGCACACAGTACGCAGGAGGGAGGTCCGGATCATGCAGAAAAATAAACAGATGCAGAAAAATAAGAGGCAGAATGTGAAAAATGTCCGCATCGTGATCCGGCAGACTGTGACCGGCTATGCAGGACTGTCGCTGGGAATTGTGTTGGCAGTCGCAGGTGCCATTGTAACCGCGCTTTTGCCGCCCTGGATCCTCGGAAGTATCGTGGATACGATCACCGCAGGAAACGCAGTTCCGGTTGCATTGGTGATACTATATTTTGCCTTTACGGTGCTCACCGGGCTGACCGAAAGCCTTCGGGAAGGTCTGCTTACGGTCTTCGGTCAGAAGATCACGCATGCACTGCGGAGCAGCATGATGGAGAAATACACGAACCTGACGGCAGGGGAACTGACGAAGCAGGAGCCCGGTACGATCGTATCCCGGTTCGTGGGAGATGTGGACACAGTGGAGAATCTGTTCACTTCGGGAATCATCAGTATGTTTGCCGATGCCTGCAAAATTATAAGCATCCTGGTGGTGATCTGGTTGAAAAACAGAGGACTGGCAATCGTACTTTTGGTCCTGGTGCCATTTTTGTATTGGTTCACCCGGACGGTGCAGAAAAACATGCTGAAAGCCCAGATCGAGAACCGTCGTGCTGTGGGCAGAGCTTCCGGTCATGTGCCGGAGACCCTTCACAACATCCGCACCATTCATACGCTGGGAAAAGAGCGCTACATGGAGCAGCGGTATGATGAGTATATTACGGAGAGCTACCGCGCGGTAGATCGCACGAATTTTTATGATGCCATTTATTCCCCGGTGATCCTGATCCTGAATGCTATCGTGGTGGCGGTTGTGATGCTGTTTTCTGCCTCCGGTAATGCAAGGGTGCTGACACTGTTCGGTATGTCTGCAGGTACAGCGGTAGCGGTAATTAACTATATCTCCCAGATCTTTACCCCGGTGGAGAGTCTGGGAATGGAGATCCAGACCATACAGTCCGCCATTGCGGGCGTGCACCGGATCAATGAATTCTATGCGCTGGAGGAATTGCCGGAGAAATATTCCGGGCAAAAAACGGCAGAACCACAGAATAGACCGGAAAATCCTTTTGTGGAACTGCAAAACGTGACTTTCGCTTATGAGGATGACAGCCGTAAGATTCTGAATCACTTAAGCTTCCAAGTGTATCCCGGAGAACAGGTGACGCTGTCTGGAAGAACCGGCGCAGGCAAAAGTACCATTTTCAAACTGCTGTTGGGACTCTATCAGCCGGGAGAGGGTAAAGTGCTGATTCAGGGAAGAGATGCTTTTCAGATTCCGGAACATGAAAAGCGCAGCCTGTACGGCTATGTGGAGCAGACTTTTCACAGAGTACCCGGTACCGTGAAGGATCAGATTACGCTGTATGACGATTCTTTTACTATGGAAGAGGTACGGGAGGCAGCAAGAATTGCGGGACTGGATGCAACGATAGAGCAGCTGGAAAAAGGCTATGACACGCTCTGTACTTCGGAGATCTTCTCGCAGGGACAGTGGCAACTGTTATCCATTGCCAGAGCCGCCGTGGCGAAGCCGAAGCTCCTTCTGCTGGATGAGATTACGGCAAATCTGGATGCCCAGACCGAGGAAGAGGTGCTGCAGGCACTGAAGAGGGCTTCCGAGGGACGTACCGTCATCTCTATTTCCCATAGAATGAATGCTGAGACAGGAAGAGTGATTCCGATAGGATGATGCATAAAAATACCCTCACGCTTGTGTGAACACAGCGTGGGGGTATTTTAGATTACGGCATCATTACATTGAGATCCACCCGAAAGCATTTGCCACAGAACTCAGCAGAATAATTGCAGCAAACACCGGGCAGAGATACTTGATCATGAAGTTAAATATTTTTTTGCGGCGGAAAGTACTCTCTCCGTGCATGACTTCTTCTTCCACAGCCTTTACTCCGATGACGCGGGATACCAGCAGACAGATGGTGATGGCAGCGATAGGCATCATCACGGAGTTGGTCAGGAAATCGAAGAAATCAAGGAACTGCATGCCGATGATCTTCACAGCACCAAGCGGTCCGTAACCCAGTGAGGATAACGTTCCCAGTGCCAGCATGATCACACCCATGATCACGGTAGATTTTTTACGACCCCAGCCAAGCTCGTCCTCGAAAGTAGACACAGCACTTTCGGTAAGTGCAATGGAGCTGGTCATGGCTGCAAACAGTACCAGTACGAAGAACATAATACCTACGAAGGTGCCCATTCCCATGCTGTCGAAGACCTTGGGAAGTGTGATGAACATCAGGGAAGGACCAGCCTGTAAGGTATCGGGATCCCCACCGGAAAATGCGAACACGGCGGGAATGATCATCAGACCTGCCATGATGGCGATGGCGGTATCAAAGATCTCCACATTTTTCGTGGAACCTTCAATGGAGACATCTTTTTTCATATAAGAGCCGAAGGTGATGAGGATACCCATGGCAATGGACAGAGAGTAGAACATCTGCCCCATGGCAGCTACGACTGTCATCCAGGAGAAATTCGCGGGATTCGGGATCAGGAAATACTTCACACCGCTCAGGGCTCCCGGTCTGGTAACGGAATAGACTGTGATGACCACAGAGAGCACTACCAGGATCGGCATCATAATGCGGGATACACGCTCGATACCGTTGCGGACACCGGCGTAGATGATGCCCAGAGTACACAGAGTGAATACGATAAAGCACAGCTCTGTAGAGACACCATTGGAAATAAACGTGGAAAAATAACCGTCCGCTGCCAGATCATGTCCGTGACCCTTGGCATATTCCACCAGATACTTGATCACCCATCCACCAATGACGGAATAATAAGGAACGATCAGAATAGGAATAATAGCGTTGATCCATCCACCGAAGGACAGCCATTTGGACTTCCCAAAGGTATGAAAGGCCCCCACGGGACTTTTACCTGTCATGCGTCCCAGTGAAGTCTCTGCCACGATCATGCTATAACCGAAGGTAAGCGCCAGAATAATATAGATCAACAGGAAGATACCGCCGCCGTATTTGGCTGCCAGATACGGGAAACGCCAGATGTTGCCCAGGCCTACTGATGCTCCGGCAGCCGACAGGACGAAACCGATCTTGCCGGAAAATGAACTTCTTTTATTATTTTTGTGATTCATAGTTTAATCTCTCCCACACTTAATATTTTGTCACAAGTAGATTAAGTGTAACACAGAAATATAGGAAATACAAAGAAAAAAACATTTTGGTAAATGTCACATAATTTCTCCATGCTTTCCACATACTACCCACACAGCACAATTATGGAAAGTAATCTGGAAAGCAGGAGGTTTATCAATGAAAGCAACCGGAATTGTAAGAAGAATAGATGACCTGGGACGCATCGTGATCCCGAAGGAGATCCGCCGCACGTTACACATCAGAGAGAGTGATCCGCTGGAGATCTTCACCGACAGAGAGGGGCAGGTCATCCTGAAAAAATATTCCCCCATCGGGGAAATGACAACCTTTGCAAGACAATATGCGGAAAGTCTTGCGCAGGTGTCCGGACATACGGCGCTGATCGCAGACAGGGATCAGTTTATAGCGGCTGCAGGTGGCTGTAAGCAGCTGTTAAATAAATCCGTGAGCCGTCAACTGGAAGAGAAGGTCAATAATAGAGAGATTGTGATTGCCGCAAAAGGAGACCGCAACTACGTCAACATTGCAGAGGATATTGCTATCGACTATGCCTGGCAGCTGATCACCCCGATCCTCTGCGAGGGAGATATCATCGGAAGTGTGATCCTGTTGGAAAATGACGGGAAGAGCAAAATGGGAGAAGTGGAACAGAAGCTTGCGCAGTCTGCGGCAGGCTTCCTGGGCAGGCAGATGGAGCAATAAAAAACGGTCGTAACCGGGTTAAGATACCACCTGGTTACGACCGTTTGTCTTACCGATATATAATTTCTCATCAGCTTCTTTTAATAATGTATGAACATCTTTGTCAGACTCACAGACCAGTCCGAAGGTCATATTTATCTTCACGTGTTGCCCCTCGTAGAGTGTATCCAGTTCGTGGATTTTGTCCATGAGAAGCTCCAGTTGTTTCCGTGCTTCTGCAAGATCTACATTTTCAAACACCAGTAGAAATTCCTCACCACCCCAACGCGCGGTAAAGCCACGGCGCCACATATGCTGCTTTAGCAGGGCAGAAACATTTTTCAGTACGGCATCCCCGCATTCATGACCGTAGGTATCGTTAACCTTTTTGAAAAAGTCAATATCTCCGATGGCGAGCGCAAAAGAATGGCGGGAAGATTGGGCTTCCTCGAAGATCTGGCGCAGCTTTTTTTCCCCGCTGCGTCGGTTGTACAGCTCGGTCAGGGCATCCTGCTCGATCATGGTACGAAGAGAGCGCTGCATGGACAGGGCACAGCGACCGATATCACCTAATTCATCACTGCGTTTTGTTACGGAATGATCCAGTGTGGCGTTCAGATTCCCGGAGGCTACCTCCGACAGGAAGCTGTGAATATGGAGTAATACAGCCACGAATCTTCTGGTGTAAAAATAGATGCAGACAGCCACGAGAGCCACAAAACCGATGATCAGCCATGTCAGCGGATAGACATAACGTTGAATGGATTGAGATACGGCGGCACTGGATTTTCCTATAAAAAGCATGCCAACTATGCTGCCGTCCTGATTGCGGACAGGACTATAATAGGAAAAATAAGTCTTTCCATTGATCAGAGTGTTGATATAAAAATGATCTTCACCGGTATTCAGGACATCACGGATCACCACATCCGGAGCACCGGAGCCGACAATGCGGTCACCCTGGGTATTATACAGAGTCGTCAGAATGCGGGTATCCTGATAGAACAGGGTGATGTCCAGTCCGGTATCCTCTTTGAATTGATCAAACAGAGAATATTCACGGGTGATATCTACATCGCCCTTATACAGAAGGTAGGCAACATCACCTTCCAGCCGGTAATCGCCGGGATAGGCAGCGTTCAGAAGTGTAGTGGCACTTTTGGTGGCATCATACAATTCACGTTCCACTTCCTGATACATAATTTTTGTGAACCATTGGGAAGTGAAAAATAACATGACGATCCCCAGCGTCAGCAGGGGAATCAGGCCGATCGCCTGCAGAGTATATGATATTTTACCGCCGCTTCTTTTCGGCGCATTTTGCGTATTTTCCATAGAATCGCTGCCCCTTCCGGTAAGATCGGTACACATATCAGTCTTAAAATAATTATATGAAATAAATGTCGGAAAAGCAAGAAAGAAAAGCTTTCTAAGCAAATCATAACATCCGGCTTGACAACGCAAAAAAATGAGATATATAATAGCGGTATATCAAAAATGCATTGACGAAGAGAGTAACTTTTCCGCAGAAAGGCAAAGCGAGCCGGTGATGGTGAGAGACCGGTGCGAGTAGGGAAAAAGTGAAAATCACTTCTGAGCTGTCAGAACAAAAGCCCAGGTCAGTAGTTCTGAACGGAATCCCGCCGTTACCGGGAAGCATATCACTCCTGTGAGATTACACATGTGGAATCGTATGGGAAGTATGTTGTAAGAGGTGGTTAACGAATGCATGAGCTTCGTCCTGTTACGGGACGGAGCCATTTTTTTTAAGAAAGGAAGCGCACTATGTACAAGCAGGTACCCACAAGCCTGAATTTCGTAGACCGTGAGAAAGCTGTCGAGAAATTCTGGGAAGACAACAACATTTTCAAAAAAAGTATGGAACACCGTAAGGAAGGCGAGACCTATACCTTCTACGACGGACCGCCTACCGCCAACGGTAAGCCCCACATCGGTCATGTAGAGACCCGTACCATCAAGGATATGATCCCCAGATACCGTACCATGAAGGGATATATGGTTCCCCGTAAGGCAGGCTGGGATACCCACGGACTTCCCGTAGAGCTGGAAGTTGAGAAGCTGCTGGGTCTGGATGGCAAGGAGCAGATCGAGGAATACGGTCTGGCACCTTTCATCGACAAATGTAAAGAGAGCGTCTGGAAATACAAGGGAATGTGGGAAGATTTCTCCCGTACCGTTGGTTTCTGGGCGGACATGGATAACCCTTATGTTACCTACGATGACAATTTCATCGAGTCCGAATGGTGGGCACTGAAGACCATCTGGGATAAGGGACTTCTGTACAAGGGTTTCAAGATTGTTCCTTACTGCCCTCGCTGCGGAACCCCGCTGTCCAGCCACGAAGTGGCACAGGGCTATAAGGCAGTCAAAGAGCGTTCCGCTATCGTACGTTTCAAGGTAAAGGGCGAGGATGCATATTTCCTGGCATGGACCACCACCCCCTGGACTCTTCCTTCCAACGTGGCACTGTGCGTGAACCCGGAGGAGACCTACCTGAAGGTGAAGGCCGCCGACGGTTATACCTATTATATTGCAAAGGCACTGGCAGACAAGGTACTGGGCCGTCTTGCAGAAGAAGGCAAGGATGCTTACGAAGTACTGGAGACTTATGTCGGTAAGGATCTGGAGTACAAGGAGTATGAGCCTCTGTACAAGTGTGCGGGAGATGCCGCTGAGAAGCAGAAGAAAAAGGCACATTTCGTAACCTGCGACGGTTATGTAACCATGACCGACGGTACCGGTATCGTTCATATTGCACCGGCTTTCGGTGAAGACGATAGCCGTATCGGACGTAATTATGAACTGCCCTTCGTACAATTCGTAGACGGCAAGGGTGATCTGACCGCAGAGACCCCTTATGCCGGAAAATTCGTAAAAGATGCAGATCCTCTGGTACTTAAGGATCTGGATGCAGAGGGCAAGCTGTTCGATGCACCGAAGTTCGAGCATGATTATCCCTTCTGCTGGAGATGTGATACTCCGCTGATCTATTATGCAAGAGAGTCCTGGTTCATCAAGATGACCGCTGTGAAGGATGATCTGGTACGTAATAATAAGACCATCAACTGGATCCCCGCTTCCATCGGTGAGGGACGTTTCGGCAACTGGCTGGAGAATATTCAGGACTGGGGTGTATCCCGTAACCGTTACTGGGGTACTCCGTTAAATATCTGGGAGTGCGAATGCGGACACCAGCATTCCATCGGCAGCCGTGAAGAGCTGTACAAGATGAGTGGTAATGAGAAGGCGAAGACCGTAGAATTCCATCGTCCTTACATCGACGAAATCACCATCACCTGCCCCGAGTGTGGCAAGCAGATGAAGCGTGTTCCCGAGGTGATCGACTGCTGGTTCGACTCCGGAGCAATGCCTTTTGCACAGCATCATTATCCGTTTGAAAACAAGGATCTGTTCGAGCAGCAGTTCCCCGCCAACTTTATCTCCGAGGCAGTGGACCAGACCCGTGGATGGTTCTACTCTCTGCTGGCAGAATCTACTCTGCTCTTCAATAAGGCTCCTTACAAGAACGTTATCGTTATGGGCCATGTACAGGATGAGAACGGTCAGAAGATGAGTAAGAGTAAGGGCAATGCGGTAGATCCCTTCAACGCACTGGAGACCTACGGTGCAGATGCCATCCGTTGGTATTTCTACACCAGTTCCGCACCCTGGCTGCCGAAGAGATTCTCCGGCAAAGCCGTACAGGAAGGACAGCGTAAATTCATGGGTACCCTGTGGAATACCTACGCATTCTTCGTACTGTATGCAAACATTGATAATTTTGACGCTTCCAAATATACACTGGAATACGAAAAACTGCCCGTAATGGATAAGTGGCTGCTGTCCAAGCTGAATTCTACCGTTGCAGAAGTAGACAGCAATCTGGACCAGTACCGTATTCCTGAGGCTGCCAAGGCTCTGCAGGACTTCGTCGATGAGATGAGTAACTGGTATGTAAGACGCAGCCGTGAGCGTTTCTGGGCAAAGGGTATGGAGCAGGATAAGATCAATGCCTACATGACGCTGTACACCGCACTGGTGACCATCTGTAAGGCAGCCGCACCCATGATCCCCTTCATGACAGAGGATATTTACCAGAACCTGGTAAGAAGCAACGATACAAATGCACCCGAGAGTATCCATCTGTGTGACTTCCCGGTAGTGAACAAGGATCACATCGACAAGAAGCTGGAAGAGGATATGGAAGATGTACTAGATGCTGTAGTTATGGGGCGTGCATGCCGTAACGAGGCTGCCATCAAGAATCGTCAGCCTATCAGCAGAATGTATATCAAGTCAGACTTCACCTTAAGTGAGTTCTACCAGGAGATCATCGAGGATGAGTTGAACGTCAAGGAAGTCGTATTTACCGATGACGTACGTGACTTTACCTCTTACACCTTCAAACCCCAGCTGCGTACCGTAGGACCCAAGTATGGCAAACAGTTGGGCGGCATCCAGAAGCACCTTGCAGCACTGGATGGCAATGCAGCAATGGATGAGCTGAATGCAGACGGCGCATTAAAGTTCGATGTAGACGGTGTGGTTGTGGAACTGACCAAGGACGATCTGCTGATCGACATGGCACAGAAGGAAGGCTATGTATCTCAGGAGGACAATCGGATGACCGTTGTCTTGGATACCAACCTGACACCGGAACTGGTAGAGGAAGGCTTCGTATACGAGATCATCAGCAAGATCCAGACCATGCGTAAGGAGAGCGGCTTCGAAGTGACCGATCACATCCGCGTATCCATCAATGGCAACGATAAGCTGTCCGAGATCGCACAGAAGAACAAAGAAGCCATCAGCGGCAAGGTTCTGGCTGATGAACTGACAAGCGGTGCGGAATACGGCGTATCGAAGGAATGGAATATCAACGGCGAGAACGCAGTGATCGCTGTGGAGAGAGTATAAAGATAAAGATTCTGCGGTTTTCCGGAAGGGAGACCGCAGAATCTTTTCTGTTTCGGAAAAACATTTACGAAACTTACGAAAACCGGCGAAAACAGTTGGAATGCGCATGGAAGTTTGTTATAATGTTACCTGTATTTGGTTAAGAATATGGATGAAATCATAACGTTATCCGGTGCGGAATATCTTGAGAAGAGTACAGTACCGGAGAGGTAATGGAGAGGAGAACATAGGTGAAAAAATCAGTGGCAGCCAGCGAGAAGCCGGCAAAAGCAAAAGAATTCGATAAGGAGCTCTTCAAGAGAAGTGTGGAATATAATGTGCGCACCCTGTATCGTAAGAATCTGGAGGAAGCAGATGCACAGCAGATCTTCCAGGCAGTATCTTATGCGATCAAGGATCGTATCGTAGAGAACTGGATGGAGACCCAGAAGGCATATGAGAAGGAAGATCCTAAGATGGTCTACTACATGTCCATGGAGTTTTTGATGGGAAGAGCACTGGGCAATAACCTCATCAATTTAAAGGCATATAAGCCCGTAGCGGAAGCTCTGGAAGAACTGGGACTGGATCTGAACCTGATCGAGGACCAGGAGCCGGATGCAGCACTGGGTAACGGTGGACTGGGACGTCTGGCAGCATGTTTCCTGGATTCTCTGGCAACGCTGGGATATCCTGCATATGGCTGCGGTATCCGTTATCGTTATGGTATGTTCAAGCAGGAGATCCGCGACGGTTATCAGGTAGAGGTTCCCGATAACTGGCTGATGAATGGTAATCCTTTCGAACTGCGCAGACCTGAGTATGCGAAAATTGTGAAATTCGGTGGCTATGTCAGTGTGCATACCGATGAGAACGGCAGAAACGTATTTACCCAGGAGGGCTATCAGTCCGTTAAGGCGGTTCCGTTTGATTTCCCCATCGTGGGTTATGGCAATGGCATTGTAAACACCCTGCGTATCTGGGATGCGGAGCCCGTAGAGTGCTTTCAGCTGGATTCCTTTGATAAGGGCGATTACCAGAAGGCGGTAGAACAGGAGAACCTGGCACGTAATATCGTAGAGGTTCTGTACCCCAACGACAATCACTATGCAGGTAAAGAGCTGCGTCTGAAGCAGCAGTACTTCTTCATCTCCGCATCCGTACAGGAAGCTGTAGAGAAGTACATGAGAAAGCATGACGATATCCATAAGTTCTATGAGAAGGTTACGTTCCAGCTGAACGATACCCATCCTACGGTAGCGATCGCAGAGCTGATGCGTGTGCTGATGGATGATTATTATCTGACCTGGGAGGAAGCATGGGAGATCACCACCAAGACCTGCGCTTACACCAATCACACCATTATGGCGGAAGCATTGGAGAAATGGCCCATCGAACTGTTCTCCAGACTGCTTCCGAGAATCTACCAGATCGTAGAGGAGATCAACCGCAGATTCATCCTTGATATCCAGCAGAAATACAGCAATGTACCCGGCGTGGATGTACAGGAGAAGATCCGCAAGATGGCGATCATCTACGACGGACAGGTGAAGATGGCAAATATGGCAATTGTCTCAGGCTACTCTGTCAACGGTGTGGCAAGGCTGCATACCGAGATCCTGGAGAAGCAGGAGCTGAAGGACTTCTATGAGATGTTCCCGGAGCGCTTCAATAATAAGACCAACGGTATCACCCAGAGACGTTTCCTGCTGCATGCAAACCCGCTGTTAGCTGACTGGGTAACGGCTCATGTAGGTGACGACTGGATCACCGATCTGCCGCAGATCTCCCGCCTGAAGGTATATGCGGATGACAAAAAGGCACAGCAGGAGTTCATGAACATCAAGTACCAGAATAAAGTCCGTCTGGCAAAATACATTTTAGAGCACAACGGTATCGAAGTAGATCCCAGATCCATCTTCGATGTACAGGTAAAGCGTCTGCATGAGTACAAGAGACAGCTGCTTAATATTCTGCATGTAATGCACCTGTATAACGAACTGAAGGAGCATCCGGAACTGGATTTCTACCCCAGAACCTTTATCTTCGGCGCGAAGGCAGCAGCCGGTTACCGTAACGCAAAGCTGACCATCAAGCTGATCAACTCCGTAGCGGATGTGGTTAACAACGATCCCGCTATTAACGGCAAGATCAAGGTTGTATTTATCGAGAACTATAACGTATCTAACGCAGAGATCATTTTTGCGGCAGCAGATGTCTCCGAGCAGATCTCTACCGCAAGTAAGGAAGCATCCGGTACCGGTAACATGAAGTTCATGCTGAACGGTGCCCTGACCCTGGGAACCATGGACGGTGCCAACGTGGAGATCGTAGAAGAAGTGGGCGAAGAGAATGCCTTCATCTTCGGCCTGTCCGCACAGGAGGTTATTAACTATGAGAACCATGGCGGATATGACCCCATGGAGATCTTCAACAATGATCAGGATGTCCGCAAGGTACTGATGCAGCTGATCAACGGAACCTTCGCACCGGGAGATCCTGAGCTGTTCCGCCCGCTGTACAATTCCCTGCTGAACACCCAGTGCACGGCCAAGGCAGACACCTACTTCATCCTCAAGGACTTCAAGTCCTATGCAGAAGCACAGAAGAGAGTGGAAGCTGCTTACCGCGACGAGGACAACTGGGCGAAGAGCGCAATCCTCAACGTATCCTGCTCCGGCAAGTTCACATCTGACAGAACTATACAGCAGTATGTGGATGAGATCTGGCATCTGGATAAGGTAGTACTGAAATAATTAAGAACTTAAGAAAGAAGTCATACCGCCTGGAGAGACTGTTGCGCTCTATAGGCGGTATTTTTTTACGTACGCTCAAGTGCAAAAACATCCGATAAGATCATTGCATCTGAGAAAACAATCCAGTATAATGAAAGAAGTGCACACGAGATGCACTCTATCTATGCATAAGAAGTGGAATAACAGGAGGACGAGCATGATTCAGTTAACACAGGGCGGCGCTTACCTGGTAAACGGTACAGATATTGTAGCGGATACCTCCGAAGCAGCAAGACAGATACAGGCGAAGACCGGCATTACGATCTCCAGAGAAGAAGCAGCGAAAAACACCATGGCATATGGTATCCTGCGGGAGCATAATACTTCCGGCAATATGGACAAGCTTAAGATCCGCTTCGATAAGCTTACCAGCCATGATATTACCTTTGTAGGTATCATTCAGACCGCAAGAGCATCCGGACTGCAGAAGTTCCCCATGCCCTATGTACTGACCAACTGCCATAACTCTCTGTGTGCCGTAGGCGGCACCATCAACGAGGATGACCACATGTTTGGTCTGACCTGTGCGAAAAAGTACGGCGGTGTCTATGTCCCCCCTCATCAGGCCGTGATTCATCAGTTTGCCAGAGAGATGCTGGCCGGCGGCGGCAAAATGATCTTAGGCTCTGATTCCCACACCCGTTACGGTGCCCTGGGTACCATGGCTATGGGTGAAGGTGGTCCCGAGCTGGTAAAACAGCTGCTGAACCAGACCTATGATATCAATATGCCCGGCGTGGTAGCCGTATACTTAAAGGGTGCTCCCGTGAAGGGTGTCGGTCCTCAGGACGTGGCACTGGCGATCATCGGCGCTGTATTCAAGAATGGTTATGTGAAAAATAAAGTCATGGAATTCGTAGGTCCCGGCGTGGCTTCCCTGAGTGCTGATTTCCGTATCGGTATTGATGTCATGACTACAGAGACCACCTGTCTGTCCTCTATCTGGAAGACCGACGACCAGATCCGTGAGTTCTACGAGATCCACGGACGGACCGAAGAATATAAGGAACTGAACCCCGGTCAGGTAACCTACTATGACGGTCTCATAGAGGTGGATCTGGACAAGATCCGTCCCATGATCGCCATGCCGTTCCATCCCAGCAATACTTACACCATTGAGGAGCTGAATGCGAATCTGATGGATATCCTGGATGAGACCGAGAAACGTGCGAAAGTAAGCCTGGACGGTGCCGTAGACTTTACTCTGAAGAATAAAGTAAAAAATGGCAGATTTATCGTAGATCAGGGTATTATCGCAGGCTGTGCCGGCGGCGGATTTGAGAATATCTGTGCAGCAGCCGATATCTTAAAGGGCAGATATATCGGTGCGGATGAATTTACCTTAAGCGTATATCCCGCATCTATGCCCGTATACATGGAGCTGATCCGTAACGGTTGTGCTGCGACCATCTTAGAGACCGGTGCAGTCATGAAGACAGCCTTCTGCGGTCCCTGCTTCGGTGCCGGAGATACCCCTGCCAATAACGCGTTCAGTATCCGTCATTCTACCAGAAACTTCCCGAACCGTGAGGGCTCCAAGCTCCAGAACGGTCAGATTGCTTCGGTTGCCTTGATGGATGCCCGTTCCATCGCGGCGACGGCAGCAAACAAGGGCGTGCTGACTCCCGCAACAGAGTTCGACGGCGACTTCGGAAAATATAAATATCATTTCGACAGCAATATTTATAAGAACCGTGTATTCGATTCCCACGGTGTGGCAGACGAGAGCGTAGAGATCCAGTTCGGCCCCAATATCAAGGACTGGCCCGCTATGGGTGCCCTGCCTGAAAATCTGGTATTACAGGTAGTATCCGAGATCCACGATCCTGTAACCACCACCGATGAGTTGATCCCTTCCGGTGAGACCTCTTCCTACCGTTCCAATCCTCTGGGACTGGCAGAGTTCACCTTATCCAGAAGAGATCCGGAGTATGTAGGACGGACCAAAGAAGTAGATAAATTAGAAAAAGCAAGAGTAGCTGAGGGCGAAGAAAAAGAACTGGCATTAGAACCGGATCTTGCAAATGTATTTGCAGCCATCAGGACTATTTCTGGAAATGAAAATGTTTCCGTAAAAGATACAGAAGTAGGAAGTATGGTATATGCAGTAAAGCCTGGTGACGGCTCTGCAAGAGAGCAGGCAGCCAGCTGCCAGAGAGTCATCGGCGGACTTGCAAATATCTGTAAGGAATATGCAACCAAGAGATACCGCTCCAATGTTATGAACTGGGGCATGCTGCCATTCCAGATGGAAGCAGATCCTGACTTTGAAGTAGGTGATTATATCTACGTTCCGGGAGTGAGAAAAGCGTTGGATGGGGATTTAAGTTCCATTAAGGCATATGTCCTTGGAAACGGAAAAGATGCAAAGGCAGAAATCAAAGAGTTAAATCTTTATATTGCAGATATGACACCGGAAGAAAGAGCCATTGTTAAGGCCGGATGCCTTATTAATTATAACCGGAACAGACATTGATCATACGCAAAAGCGACAGCAGTAGGAGAACATGCCGGGAGAGGAGAACAGGTTATGAAAGATAGTTATCTTGCACAGTTTTATGGAAAATCCCAGAATTATACGGATATTCCAAATAAATGGTATAAAGAATACAATGTAAAGAACAAAGTTGCCCATTGAATATGCACAAAGCACCTGCCGTCCGTCCGCCGCCGTGA
>OHAJ01001037.1_pt1 | contig 20785 bp, 19 predicted proteins | sample 1577101 | NCBI WGS metagenome assembly OHAJ01 (sample SAMEA3541531, study PRJEB24748) | human gut metagenome | biome: human gut; feature: human-associated habitat; material: faeces | place: China | collected 2012
TGGGATGTGTCATATTAAGCACCCAGGTGCCGTTCAGTTCTGCAGACACTTTACATTCCTCCGGAAATAATGTTTCATCTCCGTTATGATCAAAGTCTGTATTCTGACTGTCATAAATTTGTATCATAGTCGCACTCCCCATTTCGGTATAACTTCTGCGGTAAATCCGGAACTCACAGATATCTCATTCAACCCTTCCTGCAGATACAGATCTTCATAATCTCCTGTGATTGCCGTATTATTCAATACACCATCTTCCCGGTATGCCTGCATGAGATCCGCATTGATCAGAAGATTCTGTCCGACATTTGCCGAAACTTCTTTTCCGTTCACTGTAACCTTGCAAACTCCTTCACCTGATATCTTAAAGATCGGGTGTGATTCTGACCACGGATTATATAGTCGAAGCGTTCCACTAATTGGAACCGATACATCTCCTTCCTGCAGATACATAACCGGATCACAGGTAAATGTGACTGTAATATCTCCAAATATCCCGTATTTCTTTTTGATACGGAAGAAGAGAAAGCCATTCGCCGCATTGAACGGCGGTTTAGCAAAGGAGTGGTGCAATATGGATTGATAGAAGAAGGAGACAAAATCCTTATCGGACTGTCAGGAGGAAAAGATTCGCTGGCGCTTGTAGAACTGTTGGGTAGACGCGCACGTATCTATAAGCCTCGTTTTTCTGTCGTTGCCGTTCATGTAGTGATGAAGAATATTCCTTATCAGAGCGATACGGAATATTTGAAAGCGCACTGTGAAGCGTATGGAGTTTCCTTTGTACAGTATGAGACTGCTTTTGACCCTGCTACCGATACACGTAAATCTCCCTGCTTCCTCTGCTCATGGAACCGCCGGAAAGCTTTGTTTACTGTTGCCAAGGAGCACGGATGCAATAAAATCGCTCTCGGTCACCACATGGATGATATTCTGGAAACTTTATTGATGAATATCACTTATCAGGGAGCATTCAGTACAATGCCGCCCCGGTTGGTGATGAAGAAGTTTGATATGACAATTATCCGTCCGATGTGTCTGGTTCACGAAGCCGATTTGATAGAGTTGGCAGCGTTGCGCCATTATCAGAAACAAGTGAAGAATTGTCCCTATGAATCGCAGTCCAGCCGTAGTGATATGAAAGGTGTTTTGCGACAACTGGAAGCGATGAATCCGGAGGCACGTTACAGTCTTTGGGGGTGTATGACTAATGTACAGGAGGAATTATTACCAGATAAAATAGATTAATTTGAATAGATTGTTATGAAAGGATTCTATACCATTTTGTTACTGATCGTATCTAATGTCTTTATGACATTTGCTTGGTACGGACATTTAAAGATGAAACAGGAGTACAGTTGGTTCGCAGCTCTTCCGCTGATTGGTGTGATTGCGTTCAGCTGGGCGATCGCCTTTTTTGAATATTCCTGTCAGATACCGGCCAATCGTATTGGCTTTATAGGCAATGGAGGCCCGTTTTCATTGATGCAACTAAAAGTCATTCAAGAGGTAATAACACTTGTTATTTTTACAGTGTTCACTACCATCTTCTTTAAAGGTGAAACATTACATTGGAATCATTTGGCGGCGTTCGTTTGTTTGATTGCGGCGGTGTATTTCGTGTTTATGAAGTGAGTCCTTTTTAAAGAATATAAGATTATAGGATAAGTGCTATACTTGCTAGACTTATCCTATTTTCGTATTACTTGATAGATTTAAAAACCTTATCAATGCATCGCTTCTTCTGTTCCATGTTTGGATGAACATAGAGATTTAATGTAGTAGTGATATCTGAATGTCCAAGTATTACACTTACAGTTTTGTAGTCGCAATTGCTTTCAATGCAACGTGTGGCGAAACTGTGGCGCAGTCCGTGAAATTTTAGTGGGGGAATATTGAGTTGTTCCATCATTCGTTTGTAATAGTTACGATAGGTACGCGGCTCAGTTGGTTTCTCTTCATTAGTAAGTACATAGAACTTGCCATTTACGATTTTTTTTAACGGGCGTAGCATCTTTAATAATTCCTTGTTCATAGGAATGTCACGAATAGAATTCTGAGTTTTAGGTGTGCCGATAATGATTTCCGTATGTCTTTTTTCTCCGTCCAATATATAAATTCGTTCAATCGTTTTCCGAATACATATTACTCCATTGATAATATCTATATCATCCCAAGTTAGTGCACAAATTTCACCGATTCTAATTCCTGTAGTCAGACAAATATAGATGCCTAAGTTGCGGAAAGTGAAGTGATTGCTTATATACTGTAGAATTGCTTTGTGATTAGCGATGTTGAGTACATTTAGTTGTTTGTTCTCCTGTGGTGTCGGGAATTTGATACACCAATCCTGATAGGACAATATACCAAGTTTTGCTCCAAACTTCATAATCATTTTTAGTACAATGAGTATATCCTTTACACTTTTTGCGCTTAGTCTTTGCTGAAGTTTCTGTAAGACAAACTCTTGTACTTCGTTTTCGAGTAACTCATACTTATCTCCAAATGTAGGAAGTATGTGATTTTCTAAGATTAGGGCATACGCTGAATATGTTGAACTTTTCACATATTTACGTTTGTCTTCTTTCCACATAATGGTAATTTCTTTAATCGTTTTCTTTGCTGTCATGCTTCATAATTTAAATAGATTAATATTCTTGTAAGATAAGGATTAAGGACTTTATAAAAGGAATCTTTCTTTTTTGTTTTTGATTTTTTAGATGTTCCAAATTTGAGATTCCCGGAGTTTAGTGGGGAGTGGAAAAAGAAACATTTAAGTGAATTAGTCGGGGATATAAAAGACAGAATTTCGACTTCATCTCTTTCTGTTGATAATTATGTATCAACAGAAAATATTCTTCAAAACTTTCAAGGGGTGACTCTAGCTACTTCTCTTCCTCATAACACCAATGTAACTGCGTTCAGAAAGGACGACATTCTTTTTTCTAATATAAGACCATATTTAAAGAAAATTTGGTACGCCAGTTATGATGGCGGTTGCAGTACTGATGTGTTTGTTTTTAGAAATAGTGGTATGTGTTCAGCAATGTTTTTATATCATTTAATTGCCAATGATAAATTTATTAATTATGTAATGTTAGGCACAAAGGGTACAAAGATGCCAAGGGGTGATAAACAACAGATAATTCAATATGTAGTCTATCTTCCATCAAAATTGGAACAGAATAAAATCGCTACATTTTTATCTCTTCTTGACTCTCGTATTGAAGCTCAAATCAAAATAATTGAGAAATATGAATCTCTAATTAAAGGGATAGGCAATAAACTATTCTCCTTCAAAATGAGGTTTAAAACTAATGATGGAAATGATTTCCCTAGTTGGAAAACTAAATCATTTGAGAATATAGGCAAAACATTTAGTGGTTTGTCAGGGAAAGCCAAAGAGGACTTTGGCATAGGAAAACCATACATTCAATATAAGCAAGTCTTTGATACTCCCCAAATACAGATACAAAATTGTGGGTTGGTTAATGTATTAGATAGTGAAAATCAGAACAATGTGAAATATGGAGATATACTTTTCACTGTATCGTCTGAAACACCTGATGAAATAGGGATGTCTTCAGTCTTACTAGATGAAGTAGACGAAATGTATCTTAATAGCTTTTGCTTTGGATATAGACTTTCATCATTTGAGGTTTTGAATCCACTATATGCAAGTTATTTTTTTCGAGATTCTTCATTTAGAAATAAAGTAGTGAAGATTGCCCAGGGAAGTACGCGATATAATATCTCTAAATCTGAGTTTATAAAGTTGAAAATATCATTACCCTGCATAGAAGAACAAGCACGCATTGCTTCGTTTCTCTCGGCAGTTGACGAGAAAATTAAAGAAGAAAAGGAAATATTGGCTTTATACCTAATACAGAAAAACCATCTGCTTCGTCAAATGGTTATATAACCATCTGACGAAGCAGATGGTTTTTCTGTTGTTTTAATGCTTGTAAATACAAATTCTCAATATTCTTCTTATTATACAATGAATTATATAGCTGACAAATTTGTTTTTGATATAATAAATCAGGAATATGAATAACGGTTTTACCCAATTCTGTTTGATTTATACTTGCCTGCGAAATTGCTTTGTTACAAATTGACTGAAAATGGATTTTATATTTAGCTGTATTTAGTAGCAGAAACACGTAAAAAGGCTCAACGATTTTACGTGGTATCAATCTAAGTAAATTCATTCCGTGATAGAGATCGTATTCCCTGTCAACAAAAGCGGTATTTCCTATATATTGTACACTGTTAATATTGCTAAACAAAATATCCCCAATATGAAGTTTAAAATCAGCAGAAGAATCAAATGGTTTTACATATCCTACTTTATCTAGGTTGATACAATGTTTGCTAATAGTTTCAATGCGAGAAACCATTAACCCTTGTGTTCCTGTCAGCTGTGTTCCAGAATATCCACTTCTAATTTCACATATATCTGATAACCGATAAGTTGTATATTCTTTTTTATTGATTAGTAGTTTTTCATTTATCCCTTTAATTAGAGATTCATATTTCTCAATTATTTTGTTTTGGGTAGCGATACGATGATCAAGTAATGACAAAAATGTTGCTATTTTATCCTGTTCTTTCTTTTTTTCAGGAAGCCAAAATCTAATTTTTTGTATTTCATACGATGTAACACCTTTTATAGATGTACCTTGTGCCTCTCTTGATTTTTGTTTCATTGTTCGAACCAAATCATAAGCCAAAAAGTTTGGATTACATTTTATATTTATTAAATTACAAAAATCTTGGCTTGTACATAGCTTTTTATTTGATAATGCAACTTTTCCAACTCCTACTCTAGACACTAACAAAATAACAGGTGCGGGACATAATTTTGTTGTTGATTTATCTATTGCTTCTTTTGTAATAAACCGGGTTATTGATATGTCATAAATATTGCCATCCTTTATATCAGAAGAAGAAATCCAAGGGATAGAACCATTCCAAAAAGAAGCATTGGACGACGACGGTGTCCCTCCACCAACAAAATCTGCAATTTGTGACAGTTGTACTAATTTCCATTCCCCTGTAAACTCAGGGAATCTCAAAGTTGGAACATTGAGGTTTTTTGTATTGTTATTATTTGCCATAACTGTTATTCTTCTTTAATGTTAAAATCGAATGAAAGGATATCGTTGTCATCAAACCGGTCAAAGTCAGAACAGAATAACCTGTCTTGTACAATTCGATATTTTTCGAACTCTGATTCTGCAAAAGATTTAGCAAACTCTGCGGTAACTTTACCAGCATCAATCAATACTGCATTATCTCCAGCTTCGAGAATAATATCTATTCGTTTAGCCCAATCTTCCATGGTCATAGGAATGTGTCGTTTTGCCATACGTTCAGCCATATCTAAAGTAGCGTTGACCAAACGTCCCATATCTTCCAGTTCTAATTCATTTAAATAATTTTTTGCTATACTCACATCAGGTTTTACAATTTTCCCGTTAGGGGCATTTTCCCAGGTTGTCAATCCCATATTTTCTTTTTGTGCATTGGCTCGCTCTACTATTAATTCAGCAGCAGTATGACCATGTACGGCAAAGTGCATTTTGTTTTGCACTTTTTTAAAAAATAGACGAGTAGTTGGTGCATCCTTATTGTAATCAATAGCTGTGGCGTATATATCGGTCAACTTCTGATAGAAACGACGTTCGCTTAATCTTATCTCCCTAATTTCGGCAAGCAAATGTTCGAAATAGTCTTCACCAATGAATGAACCATTTTCCATTCGCTTTTTATCAATAACATAACCACGTATGGCAAATTGTCGCAATATGTAGGTTGCCCATTGGCGGAATTGAGTGGCACGGACGGAATTCACACGGTAACCAACAGAAATAATAGCATCGAGCGAATAGAAAGAAGTTTTATAGGATTTGCCATCTGAGGCAGTTGTTTCCAAAATGGAAATAACTGATTTTTCTGAAAGTTCACCTGTATCGAAGATATTCTTCAAGTGTTTACTGATGGCAGGAACACCTACATCAAACAGTGTAGCCATTGCCTTCTGCGTGCACCAAATTGTTTCGTCTTTATACGTCACTTGTACACCGTTTTCTTTACCTTCCATCACGAACATGAGGAACTCGGCTGTACTATTTTTTATTTCAAAATTCTTCGGCATCGTTATTACTCTATCAATCCAAGTTCTTTCAGATAAACATTTATTTCTTTGTCTAAGTCAGCTCGTTTAGCTTCAAGTTCTTTGATTTCAGCCATTACTGCATGTATATCAATGGGCTCTTCTTCTTTGAACGTGCTTACGTACCGAGAAATATTAAGATTATAACCGTTTTGTTCAATCTCGTCCATAGATACCCGTCGGGAGTATCGTTCTTCCTCTTTTCGGAATTGATATGTTTCTATGATTTTTTGAATATCATTAGGCTTGCCATCTTCTCCTTCTCGTAGACGATTTTGTCTCTTATCTTTTTCAAAATGCTCGCTGGCATTGATGAAAAGAACATCATCAAATTTCTTGCATTTCTTTAATACTAAAATGCAAACCGGAATCCCTGTTGAAAAGAACAGATTAGAAGGTAAACCTATCACTGTATCTATATTATTATCTTTCAGTAGTTTGGTTCGGATACGTTCCTCTGCTCCACTACGAAACAATACCCCATGCGGGAGTATGATAGCCATTGTTCCTCCATTGGACAAGAAATGGAAACCGTGCAATAAGAATGCAAAGTCAGCAGCCGATTTAGGGGCAATGCCATAGTTCTTGAAACGGAAATCTTCTGTTAGCGTGTCAGTAGGTTCCCAACGTAAGCTAAAAGGGGGATTTGCAACGATAGCATCGAATTCCATCTTTTTTGCAGGATTCATTTCGTTCAGAATATTCCAGTCATTGATCAATGTGTCGCCATGGTGTATTTCGAATTCTGTATCTTTGAGTCCATGCAACAGCATATTCATACGGGCAAGGTTGTAGGTGGTAATATTCTTTTCTTGTCCATATATTTTCCCTATACTTCCTTCGGTTTCCACTAACTGTCTGCGAACATTCAATAATAAGGAGCCGGAGCCACATGCGAAATCCAATACTCTGTCTAATTTATTTTTTTCTCCTAATGCCGGGTCTTGACTATCTAAGATTACAATTTTAGATAAAATAGTTGATAGCTGTTGCGGAGTATAAAACTCTCCGGCCTTTTTCCCCGAGCCTGCGGCAAACTGACCGATAAGATATTCATAAGCATCGCCTAAAATGTCTGTATCTGTTGAGAATCTGGCAATTCCTTCTGCTATTTTTTGAATAATAGTACAAAGTTTCTTATTTCTATCCGAGGCTGTTCTGCCTAACTTTTCCGAATTCAAGTTTATTTCCGAAAATAAGCCTTGGAAAGTACTTTCAAATGACTCATTTTCAATGTATCTAAAGCCTTCTTCAAGTGTTTGTAGCAACTCTCCATTCTGAGTACGAGCCATTTCTGAAATGTTACTCCATAAATATTGAGGTTTTATGACATAATGAACTTTACGACGCATTTGTTTTTCAAATTCCGGTACGTCCATTTCATTTGCTTTATACCATATTCCCAAGGCTCTATGTTTGTTGGCTTCTTCCAACTGAGGATAATCTCTCCCTAATTCTTTCTTTACAGCTTCTTCGTAATTATCAGACAAATAGCGTAGAAAAAGAAATGATAGCATATAATCGCGAAAGTCATCTGCATTCATTGCTCCACGCAACCCGTCTGCTATTTCCCAAAGGGTTTTGCCTAATTGTTTTTGATCTTGTACTGTCATATTTAATTTCTCATTTTTTCTTTGTTAATCGCATCAATCACTTCTTTTTCTTCTTCAATTAGAAGAATAGGTAAGTCAAATTGATATTTATCCAAAAACGCTCGCAATATCTTTATAAAAAGAACTTTGTTGTCATCTCCCATTTCTACAGGTTCGTAAATAGAATACTTTCCATGGCTCAGTAGGTTTAGTGCTCGTGAGTAAAGTACTTCATCCTCTACTCCATGAATACATTTTGAGAAGTCGTCATATCCGAAGAATGTAGATGTCTTTTCTAAAATACTGCGTAACATATTGAAATGATATGTATTGATTTTACCCGACTCCATCACTTGTTTGAGTTCGCTCAATATGGCTATATGATGGAAAAAAGGTGTTTCGTCAGTTGCTTGTAGAGTATATCCGTCAGTTCCATTCTTATGTAGGAAATATCGTTTGCATGGTTTTTGCTTTAATTCATTGTAAACGACGTTGAAAAACAAGCTGTGGTGAGATGAAATAACAGATTTGACCTTATCTTTTCCTTTTTTCAACAACTGAGATAAATCACTGGCTACAGCAATAGCATTGTTGTCATCTAACGAGGAGATTGGATCGTCTATGTAAATGTATTCAACCCAATTGTAAGCTTCTGCACCATCAATTGTCAGTTCGCAGATGGCAAGAAAGATACACCAGATAAAAATATTCTCTTCACCGCGAGAAATTTTGATATTGTTCTGAATGATATACTCAGGCTCTTTGTTGTTAAACTTATGTTTGGGATTGGGAACCTGCTTGCTGAAGCTTATTTCCCATTTTTCATAATCAAATTTGAAGTCAAATTCCGCATAACGTTCTAGGTATGCGAAGATTTTCTCTTCTAAGGCCAATTCTTTAAATGCATTGAAGAATTTTGAATCAGCATTTATTTTAAGAACACGGTCCATATCATTTTCTAAGTCATTGTCCCAATGAAACAGATCTTCGGTGAAAGCATTAAAATAGAGAGTGTCTCCATTTATTTTCTTTTTTCCTTTATTCTTGAATTCTATAGATAAACGGGTTTTCCCTGTTCCATTATGAGCGTAGAGTAAGACGAAATCGTGTTCAATCAGATCGCCACGTAACCTTGCGGCTAATCCCGACAAATCTTTATATTTATATATTTTAGGTTGGTTACTCATATTCTTTTTTTCATGTTATTCATAAGCAGCTAATCCTGAAATCTCACGTCCTTGAGCTTGTTTTTTTAAGTGAGGGACTAAGTCTGCCATCAATGCAAGTTCTTTCGTACGGCGTTCTTTCCAACTTAGTTCTAACGGTTCAAGGAGATCCGTTAGTTTTTCACCGTCGAAAATCATGCGTTGCATAATTTTATCTGTAAAATCTTTTAAGGCAGATGCGGTTAGTCCGTGTTTGTTTGCGATATCGGATAGCTCTTTTTCATTTTTTTCTATCTTAAAAGCATTGTAACCATCATGTAGTGATTGTACATCTTGACCATTATTCCAATCCAAACTTTTTATGTATTCAGTTAAATCTTCTTGTTCATCCATCATATTAGAGCTTGAACAAAGCAGGTTGATGATTTGTGCTTTTGTCATTTTTTGTTTAGATGGTTTCTTTTGAGTGCTGTCAGCAATTAGTCCCATGATGTAATCATAGTCAATCAATGCTGAGGAAAAAAGTACAAACTCAAAATCAAGTTGCTGTATATCTACAGGAATGTTATCGCCGCCTTTTTGTTGTATTTCCCTAAATTGCTTAGCCGTTTCTATGTACGAACTTTTAAATGAACGGAAAGTGTTTTCAGGCAATATCTCTTCAATTTGAGTTTGTTGTTCCTCGTTTAAGTCTGTATATTGGTCGAGCTGGGTTTTTAAGCGCTGTACTTCCTTGAAATTTTTGACAAAAGCGATTCGAGAAGTATCCCCCTTCAAATTATATACTTCCTGAGGTTCGCAGGCTAAATTATTTTGTCGCATGAAATCACCTAAAGCTGCTACGGCTTCTTTATATTTTTCAATTACTACAGGAGCCGGATCAACTAACCAGATTTTTTTCGCCTGCTCTTTAGATTTTTCTCCTGAGAATAAAGCGATAGCTTCGTTTACGGCATTTTCCTGGTGGCGGAAATCTAATATATTTCCGTATGGTTTAGTATCGTTTAGTACACGGTTGGTACGTGAAAAAGCCTGTATCAGTCCATGATATCTTAGATTTTTATCTACATACAAAGTGTTGAGATATTTAGAGTCAAAACCCGTAAGTAGCATATCTACTACAATGACGATATCAATTTTATTTTTGTGAGGATAATCCGCATTACTGTATTGTTGGTCTTTGATGCGCTTTTGTACATCTTGGTAATACAAATCAAACTCATTAATGTTGTGATTTGTTCCGTATTGTTTATTATAATCCCTGATAATACTCTTTAATGCTGCTTTCTTCTCATCAGGATTTTGCTTGTTGTCTTCTTTTTCTTGCTCCAAGTCTTCCTGAATTTGCTGAATATCTTTATTACCCTCTGCCGGAGGTGAAAAAACGCAGGCTATATTTAGAGGTAGATAGTCTTTGTTTGTTTTTTGTTTTTGTTTCTGGATTTCTTTGAAAAGATTATAATATTCTATGGCATTGTTTATGGAAGCGGTTGCCAGAATCGCATTAAACTTCCTCGAATTGGTTGCGGCATTGTGCTTGTCTATAATAGCCTCAATCACTGCTTGTTGAGTAATGGTTTCTCCCGGCTTAGGATTAATGTTCCCTTTTCCTTTAAAATATTCTACATGAAAACGCAATACGTTTTTGTCATCAATTGCATTTGTAATAGTGTATGCATGCAGTTCCTTTTCGAAAATATCTTTAGTAGTCTTGTTGGAAGCATGTTCATCTTCTATAGTCTTTTGTGTTGCGTTATCATTGAAAATAGGTGTTCCGGTAAAGCCGAACAATTGAGCATTAGGGAAGAATTCCTTAATAGCTTTATGATTCTCACCAAATTGTGAACGGTGACATTCATCAAAGATGAAAACCATTCGTTTCTTACTCAATGGATTTAAGCGTTCTTTATAGTTCTTTTTATGGTTTCCGTCCAATGCTAAACCCAACTTTTGGATAGTCGTTACAATGACTTTATCTGCATAATCTGTAGAAAGTAGTCGTCTTACAAGTGTTTCGGTATTGGTGTTTTCTTCTACACTTCCTTCTTGAAACTTATTAAACTCTTCACGGGTTTGCCTGTCCAAGTCTTTGCGGTCAACAACGAAAAGACATTTTTCTATGTCCGGATTATCTTTTAATAACGTGGAGGCTTTGAAAGAAGTAAGCGTCTTTCCACTACCTGTGGTATGCCATATATAACCGTTACCCCGGTTTTGATGAATACAGTTTACAATTGCTTTTACTGCATAGATTTGGTAGGGGCGCATAATCAATAGTTTTTGCTCGCTTTCTACCAAAACTATATATTTGCTAATCATTTCTCCCAATGTACATTTGGGCAAAAATAGTTCTGCAAAAGAGTCTAAATGTCTGATTTTTCTATTCCGCTCATTTGCAAGTTGATACACAGGCAGAAATTGCTCGTTGGCATCAAAACTAAAATGTTGATTTTGATTGTTGGCAAAGTAACGGGTGTCACTCCTATTACTAACAATAAATAATTGCATAAAACAAAGTAATGAGTTGGTATAACCGTTACCAACATCATTCTTGTAATCAATAATTTGTTGTATTGCTTTCCTAGGTGAGACGTCTAATGTTTTTAATTCGACCTGAACTACCGGAATACCATTAATAAGAATAATGACATCATATCGATGGTTACTGTTTCCTGTATTTATTCTCAATTGGTTGATAACCTCATATTCATTCTTACACCAGTCTTTTATGTTCACTAATGTATAATGTAGAGGAGTGCCATCTTCACGTTGAAAATAATTCCTTTCACGCAGCAACTTCGAAGCGGCAAATACATCAGGAGTTATAATTTCGGTTTTCAGCCGTTCAAATTCGTTTTCAGTCAGCCTTACCCGGTTGAGAGACTCAAACTTTTCTCGGAAGTTTTGTTCAAGAGAGTTTCTGTCGCGAATATCTCTGCGATAGGAGTATTTGAGTTCTTCTAACTTTTTTATAAATAGTTCTTCTATTTGGGCTTCTCTCATCATCTCAAAATATTAATTAATGAAATAAAGTTTTCAAAGATAACGAATAATATCCAAATACTCGGAGATGATTCTAAAACTTTTTTGTTCTTGAATAATGTACTTTATTTTTATAAACCGTTCTCCACTCTTTTCACATAAAGCTTATTCGTTCATTCACAGGAAGTAACTGTGAATGAACGGCATTATTTTCGCTCTTCACCATCCTTCACCATCTTCACCAAATACACATTCCCCAATCTCGTATGCTGTCGGCTGATACCTGCTGCGGTCAGGATTTGTGCCAGCTGGATAGGAGTGCAGTTGCGTAGTACGGCTGGAAACTTCTTTTTCAATTCCTTATGGATGATAGCGGCGGAGAGCGACAGGCAATCCGGTTCATCCAACGTGGCAGGCGCGTATGTGTTGCGCACAATGTCTTCTATGGGGTTGACATGATAGTAGGCGCTGTTATGACGCTGTAAGGTATGTTCTTCCTCTTTGCTGAACCAGTGGCGGGCACCTGCAAGCAATTCCTCTTTCAGTTGGGCGTAGGTTTGTGAATGTTCAATTCCGGTACAGTCAATATCATGTTCCGCTTCAATGCAGATGAATCTGCGGCTGCCTGTCGGATCACATAGTAAGTCAGTTCGGTTGCTCGTTCCGATGAACGAAGCGATACGAGGTAGTGACCGGAAATTTTTCTGATAGGCTTTGCAGATGTTGAGGCTGGACATTTGCATCAGATTTTTCAGTAATGGCATCTTTTGTGCTCCGAATTTGTCAAATTCGTCCATGTTTAGTAATCCCATCTCGGCAAGGAGACGTTCGGGATTGCCTTGTGCGGTTAGTTTCAGATTATCCGAATAATAACGGGCTAGTTGTGGTGGCATCAGCATACGGCAGAAAGTAGATTTATGGCGTCCCTGTTCTTCGCTGATAAGTATCGGGGCTACGCTGTTTGCTTGTGTTTGATTCACTCCCAGCCATTGGGCAGCAAGTCCGAGCATCCAGGTGTGAAAGCTTTTTATCCATATAGGGGCGTCAGATACTCGTTTCGCCAGAGACTTCAGCCGGTCCGTTCCGTCCCATATAGGTAGTTCGTCCATATAAAGCCGGAAAGGATGGTAGCTTTCCACTAGGGTAGAGTAGATGTACCTTTGAAGGTCCTTATCCCAGCAATTGATTCCTTCTTTGTGGGCTTCCAGGCAGAAAGTATTCAGTTCTCGCTTGTCTATGCGGCAGAAAGGAATTTCTCGTTGGCCGAATGGCCGAAATTCAGTTTCTTCGGTGAGCAGGTTGTAGCGGAAATCATATCGCACTTTTAAAAAGTCGATCACTTGTTGCGTCAGAAGGACGGGTTGCTTATGTGTTTCCTGTTTATGTACTTCTTTCTTATCTGCTTCCTGCTCATGCAATTCTTGCATTTTGAGCTCTTCTTTTGAAATGTTCGGTGAAACGATGACGTTTGACGATTCTTTCATCAATACCCGTATTCTTTTCGCCAAACGTTTTGAGTTATATTCTAATGTCTTCATATTTTTCTTGTTTTTTAAATGAATAAATGTTGTTTTTTCGACCGGTTGATGCTGCTAAGGTATAACATGAGATATGGGGTTTGCAAGTATTTAACTAAGAAAAAGTTTATTTTCTCCTGAAATGAAAAACAAGCTTTCTTATGCGGATAAGTCGTTACTTTATCGTATCTTTAGTGCTTGTTTAGGAAAAGCCGACTGGAGTTGTCCGGTTGGCTGACAATAGTTGACTGAACAGCCGATTCCAGTCGTCCGAATAGCCGATTAAAGTTGTCCTATGATGAAGTTACACATTTAAATTGATAAGAAGTAATGGCTATTGTGTTTGATTGGTATGAAAATCCTAATGCTTCTTCGGAAGAAGAAGCAGCGTTGCATCCGCGTATCTTTATGAATGGAAAGGTGGATACGGATACTCTTTGTTACAAGATTCATGACTACAGTTCGTTGACTGTGGGCGATGTAAAGAATGTGCTTGATAACTTATCGAAGATTCTTGGCGAGTCGTTGCGTGAGGGAAAAGAAGTGCATATCGAGGGGATCGGTTATTTTTATCCCACTTTGGAGGCTACGGGGAAAGTGACTCGCAGCACTCCGCATAAGACTAATAAGGTGGCTTTCAAAACTGTCCGATTTCGCCCTGACAGTAATCTGAAAGGACATTTTGTGGGTGTTCGCGCCAGTCAGTCCAAGTATGTCCGTCATTCGGAGAAGGTGTCAGAGGTGGAGATTGATATGCTGTTGAAAGAATATTTTGCCGAACATCAGATGATGACCCGCCGTGATTTTCAGGAAGTGTGTGGTTTGGCACGTACTACGGCCAAAACGCATTTGGTACGTTTGCGTGGAGAAGGAAAACTGGTGAATATCGGTTTGCGCAATCAGCCGATGTATGTGCCTGCTCCCGGTTATTATGGCGTATCCAGAGATGCGGCACATCCTTCACGGTAATGACTGTGAAGGATGTGAAGAAGCATATTTCTTTGAGTAATCACACGAAACGGTTGAAAGCTTGAGACTTATCCTCATGTGAAGAGAATGAAAGAAAAGAAGCGGATCTTATTTCGCTATGTATTTTTTCATTCCTTCCGTGTAGAAAGTATTAAACTCTCCGTTTTCTCCGCTATAAATAAAGTAGGCGTCAATCTCCGGGTTCGCTTTGCAGAAGGCTTCCGCTTCTTCCAGTCCCATCACCATGAAGGCGGTAGCCAGGGCGTCGGCAGTCATACAGTCTTTAGCGATTACGGTGGAAGACAAGATGCTGTGCTGTACCGGATAACCCGTTCTCGGGTCGATGGTATGAGCATATTTCTTTCCGTCTTTGTAATAATAGTTGCGGTAATTTCCAGAAGTTGCCAAGCCTAAATCCGAAATTTCAAGTATTGTTTGTAAGTCTTGGTTTACGGCCAGTGAATCGTCGACGGGCTTATTGATTCCGATGCGCCATAAGCCTTTGGAGGGGTTTTTGCCTTTCACAACCACCTCACCGCCTATATCTACCATATAGTTTTTTATGCCTTTACGGTCGAGCAGTTGCGCAATTACGTCTACCGAATACCCTTTGGCAACGGCACTACAACTTAGCATGGTACGGGAATCCTGCTTAATGACTTTGCCGTTGTCCATTTTTACCTTTTCATATCCGGTGATTTGCAACAGGCTATCTATCATGATTGAATCAGGAAAAGTGCCTTTTTTGAAACCGAATCCCCAAGCATTGGCAAGGGGGGCTACTGTGATGTCGAAAGCACCGTTTGTCTCGCGGGAAATTTCCATCGAACGGTTGAAACATTTCTGAAAGAAACTATCGGTAACTAATTCCTCGTTGCGGTTGACGCGACTGATAACTGAACTGTCGTTAAATGGAGACAGAGATTGATCGAAGCGTTTCAGTTCAGCTTCTATTTCCGGTTTTAAATCGCCGTCATATTGGTAAGTAATCTTGTATACCGTCCCAAATACCAAACCTTTGACACTGTAATAGCCAGCTTGTTGATTATGCCTGACTAATATCCAGATGGTTGCCAAAATCAGGAAAGCCAGCCAAAGGAAACTTTTTTTTGTTTTCATACGCTCTTCTTTTTGATGAGAAAACTCATTTTATTGGAGAAATAAATGTTCAATTAATATCTTTAATCCGATGATGACCAGAATGATACCTCCCCATAACTCTGCTTTCAGTTTTCGGGCGATACCACAGCCGCATTGGATACCAAAGACCAACCCGATGAGTGACATGACGAAGGAAACAAGTCCGATGATAAGGATAGGGGACAGGATTTCATTATAATTTTGCACTCCTAAAAAGGCAAACGAAATACCGACTGCCAGCGCGTCGATGCTTGTTGCGATGGCCATAGTGAATACCACTTTCAGACTGGTCGGGTTGAATAGCTGGCAGCACTCTTCTTCTTTGAAAGATTCCCAAATCATTCTGCCGCCAAGGAAGGCAAGAATGGCAAAGGCAATCCAATGGTCTATACTTTCTATGAAATGGCTGAAGCTTTTGGCGAACATCCATCCGATAAAAGGCATGATTGCTTGAAAAAGTCCGAATGTAAAAGCCATGATTAGCATGGGCTTCCATCGGGTACGCTTCAAAATGATACCGCTTGCAATGGAGACAGCGAAACAATCCATCGCCAGACCTATTGCAAGCAACCAAATCTCTAGTCCTGTCATTATATTCTAAAGAGGCAATTTGTAAATAAGGGAATAAGTGATTCCCATATTGTTTGATTTAAATTTTCCGTAGCCGGGCACGTACCATGGATTTCCATATTCTCCGGTAGATGCTTTGGTTTTGTATTTCATACGTACCGACCACCCCATGTTAAAGTTTTTGTAGATACGCACTTTAACGCCTAAAACAATTTCCAGCCATTGCACGGAGCCTTTCATTCCCAAGTGGCTGAAAGGTACGCTTCCGCCCCAGTAACCATCTCCTAAACTGGGGTTACCTACTGCATCTCCCCAGATGGGATCGTCCGCCGGCATTGTGGAGACGTCATATTTAAATGAACTGAACGCATAGCGAAGTCCTGCATATAAATAGCTGTTCTTCTCTTTCTTCTTTGCCATGGTGTTGTAATCCACACCGATTCGGAAGAATGGAGCCATTTTGCTTTTATAGTGTATACCTGTTTCATTCCAGGTATCTGTTCCTCCCATACCAAACTCAAAGGTAGGGATGAATTTGTTTTTAAGATTGACGGCCACACTGACTTCAGAACTCATAAAGTCGCCTCCCAGAAGCTTGCTTCCGATGCCGTATAAATCCACACCGATATACGTACCATTGTAAAGTGGAATGGTATCTATCTCGGCAACCTCTTTCTTTTTCTGATCTCTTTTGGGTGTTTGCGTAGGCCGCTGTTGTTGGGCCAGCAACGGAAGTCCAATGCAAAAGAGTAGGAGCAGACTAATTAGTCGTTTCATCAGGTGTGCGTTCTGGCCGATAATTATAGAATATCTGCAAGTTCTGGATTTCATTTGTATTGGCTTCTTTATTTTGTATATGAAGAGAATCTATTTGGTCCGGTTGTCCATTGCCATACGGAGGAGGAAGGCCGGGTCTTCCTGGTTTGCCAAATTTGGCACTGATAATGTTTTGTTTCATCATATATCCACATTCCATTGATTGGAAATAAGGCGTATTCTGTTGTACAATGTATAATGTGTCAACATCATCTTTTTTACGCTTTGGATCATATCTGAATATGAATACAGTAGAGTCACTTGTATATCGTAGTGGAAGCATTAACGTATGCACATTCTTTTCATTGTTCAGAATGATAGAGTCAGTGCCTAATGCGGTGATTGTCAACGAATCGAGCGTGTCTTTTAGTGCAATATTAGGGTTGTCCGGATCGATGGTATATATCGTGCAATACATCATCGGACGTCCTGCCAATGAGCAATCGTTCTCGTCCGAGCACGAGGTATGAATGCTGACAGCACCGCCAACGATTATCAATAGGAGAAAGATACGAATTAAATTCTTCATAGTCAGCTTATTGAATGTGAATCAAATTTTCTTTTCTATCTGATAGTTATTCCGTTCCGGTGCATTGCGGGAGATTAATTCGCCAAGGAATCCGGCTAAGAATAATTGTGTACCTATAATCATTGCCGTCAGTGACAAATAAAAATAGGGAGAGTCGGTCACCAGTCGATAGGGGAGACCGTTGGACATAGCATATAGTTTACTGGCACCTACAATGATGACAGAAATCATTCCGACGAGAAACATCAATGATCCCAGCAGTCCGAAGAAATGCATCGGTTTGATACCGAATCGGGAAAGAAACCAAAGAGAAAGTAAATCCAAATATCCGTTCACGAAACGGTTTAGTCCGAATTTCGTCGTGCCGTATTTACGTGCCTGGTGGTGTACCACCTTTTCACCGATTTTCTTGAATCCGGCGTTCTTGGCCAGGTAAGGGATATAACGGTGCATTTCGCCATAGACTTCGATATGCTTTACAACGTCTTTTCGATACGCTTTCAGACCACAGTTGAAGTCGTGCAGGTTTTTGATGCCCGACACTTTGCGGGCGGTCGCATTAAACAACTTGGTCGGCAGGGTCTTCGAAATAGGGTCATATCTCTTTTGTTTCCAGCCGGAAACCAAGTCGTAACCGTCCTCGGTAATCATCCGATAGAGTTCGGGAATTTCATCCGGGCTATCTTGTAGGTCAGCATCCATCGTTATGACTACGTCTCCTTCCGCTTCTGCGAATCCACAGTAGAGCGCGGGTGATTTACCGTAGTTACGGCGGAATTTGATACCTTTTACATGTTCCGATTGAGCTTTCAGCTTTTCGATCACTTCCCATGAATGGTCGGTACTTCCGTCATTAACGAAAATCACTTCGAATGAGAATCCGTTGGCTTGCATTACCCGTTCTATCCAAGCATAGAGTTCGGGTAGTGACTCTTCTTCATTGAATAATGGGACTACAACTGATATATCCATTGTACGAATTATGATTTATGATTTATAAATTATGATTGAACGGGTCCGTCATTTTCCGGTTTGGCCTTTTTCATTACCATCAATGCGGTAGGGATGGCCAGGATACTTCCCCAGAATACATCCCATGACAATAACTGCATGGTGATATTGATAGAAGTAAGTGAACGGGCGGTATCTATCGTTTCTTTTATAACTTCTTTGTTTTCTATCAAAGCCGGAGTGTTGGCCATCAACTCGTCCCATAGCTGGATATAAGAGTTGACGATAAAACCGTGATCGATGAACTGGAAATAGGCGTAGTGGGCCACGGCTACCAATAGGGAAGCACAACGCCCATTGTACGCAATATTTAATGAACTCCTCGGCCAACTCCATATTGTCCGCGATATCATTAAAAGCGACTTCCGGCTCAATCATCCAGAATTCCGCCAAATGACGAGGCGTATTTGAGTTCTCAGCGCGGAACGTAGGGCCAAACGTATAAATCTGTCCCAAGGCTGTAGCTGCCAACTCACCCTCCAACTGTCCGGAAACCGTCAAGCTAGCCTGCTTGCCGAAGAAATCGTCCTCATAAATGATAGAGCCATTCTCATCCTTTTTCAAGTCGTACAAATTTTTGGTAGTAACTTGGAACATCTGTCCGGCACCTTCACAGTCGGAAGCCGTGATGATCGGCGTATGGAAATAGAAAAAGCCTCTATCATGGAAAAACTTATGGATAGCGTAAGCCATATTGTGACGAATACGGAATACCGCGCCAAATGTATTCGTACGAGGACGCAAGTGAGCGATCTCACGTAAAAACTCCATGGAGTGTCCCTTTTTCTGCAACGGATAAGTAGCTGGATCAGCCGTACCGAAGATCTCAATCTCGGTAGCCTGTATCTCCACGCTTTGCCCCTTGCCTTGGGATTGTGTCAAGATACCGTTTACGCTGATACTAGCTCCCGTGGTAATCGGTTTCAAGAACTCATCACCCAATTTATCTACATCCACAACGATCTGAACATTATTGATTGTAGAACCGTCATTCAAGGCGATAAAATTCACCTGTTTGCTACCACGGCGGGTGCGAACCCATCCTTTCACGTTCACGGTAGTACCGAAAGCGTCGCTTTTCAGTACGTCTACAATTTTTGTTCGTTTAATTGTTTCCATCTGTATCGTTTTTTTTATTCGAAAGCTCCCATCCTAAGAGCGTTCACTTCCCTTTCATTTAAGTAACGCCATTTACCGCGGCCTAAGTTCTTCTTAGTCAAACCGGCGAAATAAACACGATCCAATTTCGTCACATGATATCCCAACGATTCGAAAATACGGCGCACGATACGGTTACGGCCGGAATGGATCTCGATACCCACTTGGCTCTTATCGTCCTCGCTAGCATAGCTGATAGCGTCCGCATGGATCTCCCCATCCTCAAGCTCAAGGCCGTTGGCGATTTTCTCCATATCCTCGATAGCCACGTTCTTATCCAACCACACATGGTAGATCTTCTTCTTCTTGAAAGATGGGTGAGTCAATTTAGAAGCTAAATCACCATCGTTCGTCAATAACAAGACACCTGTCGTATTGCGGTCCAAACGGCCTACCGGATAAATACGTTCTTGGCAAGCGTTCTTCACCAAATCCATTACTGTCAAGCGTTCTTGAGGATCATCAGAAGTCGTTACGCAATTCTTCGGCTTGTTCAATACGATATACACCTTGCTCTCGATCTGAACCGGCTTCTCGTTAAATGTAACAACATCTTGACGAGTAATCTTAGTACCCAATTCCGTTACCACGACATCATTAACCTTAACAGCCCCTTTCTGGATAAACTCATCCGCCTCACGACGAGAGCAAACACCAGCGTTAGATAAGAATTTGTTCAAACGAATCGGTTCGTTCGGATCCGCCAAGACTTCCTTATACTTGATCTGTTTCGGACGCATGTTGTAACCCTGCTGTCTTTGGAAACCACCTCCTCCACCGGAACGGCGATTATTATTGTAAGAAGGACGGCGATTATTTCCATATCCACCACCCCCTTGACGATTACCGCCATAAGAGTTATCGTTACCATACGAACGTCTGGGTGCGTAACCGTCCCCGCCGCTTGAACGTGAATCATTGTAATCAACCCGGGTATCACCTACTCTAGGTCTTCTTTTCTTCATACCATCCGCAGACATTCCCTCTCCGGAAGGACTAGCGGAATAAGCCTTTGCCGGTCCATCATAATTAGGACGAGACGGACGATTGTATTGCCCTCCTCCATTCCCATATGACGGGCGGTTATTTCCATAAGACGAGCGGCCGCTGTTGTATTACGCACAACAAAAGTGTTGCGGTACGCCGGAAAAACGACA
>OHAJ01001040.1_pt1 | contig 20742 bp, 10 predicted proteins | sample 1577101 | NCBI WGS metagenome assembly OHAJ01 (sample SAMEA3541531, study PRJEB24748) | human gut metagenome | biome: human gut; feature: human-associated habitat; material: faeces | place: China | collected 2012
AGTAGTAAAAGGAAACAACATAAAAATAGAAGCAGATAAATACAAAGGAAATATACACAAGACAGTTGGATGGCGTTCTAAAATTAATAATTGTAAATAATGAGTCTAAAAACATGCGTTTTATGACTTGGAATGGCATTGAAATTTTTAATGATGAAATGTTTTTGATGATCATAGCAAACAAAGCTTCCGGAAATTTCAATAATGTATTTGCTTTTAATAATCAAAATCGTATGGGAGCAATCTATTTGGAGGATTTAAATTCAATTGTACCGATTGAATACTCGGAAATACGTACAATCTCAGGTAAAAGAGAATTTGAAGTGAAACTACATCCTGCTGATAAATTTCATGTTTACAACAAGACAATGAATGAAAAATTTATTCCTAAAAATCCTGGTGAACAATTCTACGTTGAAAGAAAATATGAAGACTGCATCAAATATTATGCTACAGAGGGTGTAGCTGATGCTGATTCAAAGTTATATTCAGCTTCTGCGTTAAAAACAATTGCTATATTAAAAGTGATACAACTTCAAAATCATGTTCAAGCCCCTTCGGCCAACCAATTGAAAGATTACAACTATAACGAGATAAAAAGCCTTCTAAATGATGCTAAGACGATACTTGAGTCAGCAATGAGCCAAGATACCTTGCGAACCAATGCACCCCAATCCAGACCGGGAGTCATAGGATTGCTGGCTGCTGTGCTGACTTCCGGATCATATCCGCTATATCCGCTGATGCAGAACAAGTTCTGTGCAGTACCATATATACGTAGTTTGGATATGTGGATTTTGTTAATCCATTTTTTCGGCAGGCTGTATCCTAATGTCATGTTCTTCAGTCGTAGGAACGAACCGTCTTCTACGAAGCGTGAGTACACGTCTCCCTTTACATACCCTTTCGTTGAGGGTACTTTGTTAGATGCATTGGTAGGACTCCAACGATCGGCAACTTCTGCCAGCATATTGTAGCGCTGGTCTTGTGAACCGGTTGCAAACTGACGGGTTGCGTTGAACACATCATTGCCATAGCTGTATTGTAACATGAAACTAAAATCTATTCCTTTGAAACTAAAAGAGTTGGTGATACCTCCAAACCATTTCGGCATGGCATTACCGATGACTGTGCGGTCGGCGGTAGTGATCTTTCCGTCACCGTTTTGGTCTTTGTATTTTACTACGCCCGGAGCAGCCCCACCATCATAACGTGTGTTGTTTGTAATACCCGGCTTCAAGATGAGTTTTCCTGTAGCGGCTGAAGTGTAGAAATCGTCTACTTGATAAATACCATCGAATTCATAACCGTAAATCAATCCTAATGATTCGCCTACTATGGCACGATAGTCTGATTGAGTATAATTGGTTCTATCGAAGTTAGAATATGCTTCTGCATAATTGGCACCGGAAGATAAAGCTTTCAGTTCATTGCGAATGAATGAAATATTGAAGTCTGTACTCCAGGTGAAATTACGATTTTGGATATTAGTGCTATTAATAGCCAATTCGATACCGCGATTCTGGATTTTACCAATATTCTGCATTTGTGATGAGAATCCGGTAACATACGCTAGGTTTTGTGCAAGTAGCAAGTCTTTGGTATTCTTGATAAAGAAATCAGCTGTAACATTCAGGCGATTATCAAAGAACCCAAGGTCAACACCTAGATTGGTAGTACTTGAACCTTCCCATTTCAAATTTTTATTCTTTAGGTGAGATTGAGTCAGTACAGTGGAAGTTGTGTTACCAATACCATATTTACTTTGTGTATAGAGGTCTAATGACAGGAAATTAGCAATACGGTCGTTACCTACAATACCCCATCCTAAACGAAGTTTCATGTTAGATACAAAAGGAAGATTCTGTTTCATGAATTTTTCTTCCGAGATACGCCATGCAGCGGAGAAAGCCGGGAAAAATCCCCATTTATTTTTGTATGAGAAAACAGTAGAACCATCCGCACGTACAGTAGCTGTCAGCATATATTTGTCGTTGAATGAATAATTTCCTCGCGCAAAAAATGATAACATGGTTTTATCTCCAAACGAGGTGTTTACTTTACTGGGAACTGCACCTAGACCTAGATTGTCATTACCGATATTATCTGAAGGGAAATTTTTTGCTTGTCCCAATAAGAATTCGGAACTTCTGTATGCGAGTTCCTCACCTAACATTATTTCATAACGATGTTGCTTTATTTTTTCTACCCATGTTAACTGGTTGTAATTGGTCCAACGTTTTTCGCGTCCCATCTGAGTTTCTCCATAAGGCATTTGACCATTAGTGTAGGCCTGTCTTGTCTGAGTTTTGTAGAATACATCTCTACGGGTGTTGGTCGTATTGTATGTACCAGCTGTCTTAAATGTTAATTTCTTAGTGATTTTTGCAGTAAGAGACAAATTGGCACTCCACATTTCAGAGCGCTTGTTGTCTGTCGTATTTTCAGCTTGTAGGATGGGGTTCACCTGTGCCAGACTTTCGCCTGTTTCCAACATAGCCGGGTCGATGGCACTGGCTAGTAATTCTTCATTGGTTTTAGCCAGACCTCCTGTAGGACGTGATCTTAATATCTGTCCTAACATATTGAAACGTCCTCCATCACCGGAAGTTCCGGCACCTTCTTTCAATGTATTGGAATAATTGATAGTAGCATCGGCTGTAATATACTTATTAATCTTCTGATTGATACGAACTTTACCGGTTGTTTTAGTAAAACCGCTATTTCTGAAAATACCGTTTTCTTTGTAATGAGAGAAAGAAGCAGAGTATTTGGTACCGTCATTACCTCCTGTTACGGAAATGTTATGATCTTGCGACCAAGTAGGACTGAAAGTTTCTCCTTGCCAATCTACAGATTCTACTCCAATATAGTCGTCCAAAGTACGATATTTGTAATACTCCCCTGTTTCGGGATTGATTTCGTTGCGGTAATAACCGGGGATAAACTTGGTATCTAGTTCTCCCTGTAGTTTTACAAATTCATAGGCGTTGAGCAAGTCTAATTGTTTGGTGATTTTACGATAAGTAGCAGAACCATTGTAGCTGACTACTGGTCTACCTACCTTACCTGATTTAGTGGTTACCATCACTACACCATTAGCTGCGCGCGCACCGTAAATAGCTGATGAAGAAGCATCTTTTAGAATTTGAATAGATTCAATATCAGAGTTTGCCAAGTAGTCAATGTTGTCAACTTGGAAACCGTCAACAATGTAAAGGGGAGTAGCGTCACCGTTTAATGTTCCTACACCACGAATCTTAATATCAAATCCTGCGCCTGGAGTTCCGTCAGTTTGGGTAATTTGTACACCGGCCACTTGACCTCCTAAAGCTGCCATAACAGAACTACTTTTAAATTCTTCTATATCCTTGGCGGCAACAGAAGCTACAGAACCAGTCAAGTCACTTTTTTTCATAGAACCATAACCCACTACAATAACTTCATCAAGCACTGCATTGTCCGGTTCCATTTTAATGTTTAACTTTTTGTCTGTTTGCGCAATTTTCACTTCTTGATTTTTATAACCAATATAGCTGAATACCAGTGTTGAACCTTTTTGGGCTTGGATAGTGAAGTTACCATCAAAATCAGTTGTCGTTCCGGTTTGACTTCCTTTTACCATGACGGTAGCACCAATCATAGGCATGTCTGTTTCGTCTACTACCACACCTTTGACGTTTTGTGCCGAAACACAGATTGTAGCTATGAGAGCTAAGAGGGTGAACCACCCTCTTTTGCTTATTGCTTTTGTAGATATATTGTACATAATTGTAATGTCTTTTAATTTAGAAATTTTCATCAAACCATATCAATAATGGGAATGCTTTGGGACAATTCTTATCAGAGCTTAATTTGCCTGAATCTCCATCTGTTCTATAGGTCATTTGACCAGTCATAATACCATTGGCAAATTGTCCGTTTTCTTCTCCATACGTAGGATCACCAAACCATTTGTTGGGATTAATGGTAACAGCCCATCCTTTGGTCGGGTCGACATAACCTAATGCATCTGATAACTTCTTATTAATTTTGTTAGAAATTCCATCATAATAGGACATAGGTGCTCTTGCCCCATAATTGGGTGCTGTTGATCCGTAATAATTACGCCATACTTGGTTCATAAAATAGGTTGGATCAGCTGGAGTTGGAGGATTTGTATTGTTATTGTTGGTGCTGATTGCCCCCGATTTATGTGTTTTAGGTCCTTCCAGATTTTGATAACGGAATGAACGACGATAATCCATTACAAATTGTGAAACATCTGTTACTCCGACTAACGTAGGTTCTACAGAAATTCCTCCCTTTCTTGGATTTACTTTGAATACAAATGGAGTATATTCTATTCTAATAGAATTTGTACTAGGATTAAAGTCAAATGCAATGAAAGTTTTAAAAGTTCTTGCAAGATCACCTTCTCCGGCTGTGGCTTCTACTATTAGATAAGCCATAGGAGCATCAGCTTCTTTGAAATTATCCGGGGAGAATCGGATTACACCTGTTGCTTCATCAATCATAGGATATCCTGTTTGATTAGGATCGTCTAAATTGAATTTAGTGGCTATCTTCCATTTGAAAACAATACCTTTATCATCTAAATTCGTTTCTGGAGTTAAAACCAAACTACCCAATTCTGCTGCACTTCTAATACGATATTGTGAAGCTTCTGTTGCCTTATCCAATCCGAGGTTATTACCGTAATATACATACACTATATTATTAGGATTTGGAGTAACTGTTAATAAGAAAGTTGTGATAGTCGGATTTCCCTTACTGTTATCAGCTTGTACCTTAACTTCATATCTGCCTTCTGGTATACTATTTCCTTTTTTTGCAGTGATCTTACCATTACTCGGATTGATAGTCAATTGTCCTTCAAGCTTTTGGTCAAGGTCTACGAATGAATAGGTGACATAGTTTCCTTGCATTCCTTCTTTGGGTTGAGCTGATATAGGCGCGTATTGTGCTATCTCTAAAGCTGCGTATTCAAATCCTGATATAGGAGTGATTTCATCAACTACTTGAATTGTGAATTTAGTTGGCATTTCTACACCTTCAGGAGCGAATTTGTTGGAAACTTTTATAGTGATTTCATAGTTTCCGGCTTCTGTGATACCATGTCCTTTAGCGATTGATATAGCTCCGGTTGTTTCATTGATAGTCACTTTTCCTTCTGCTATTTCCGGAATAATGTTAGCTATACTGAACTTAGCTTCCTCTGTTGAACCTTCAATGACAGGTATAGGACTGATATATTCAGTTTGTCCGTTCGTTTCAGACTCTTTCTCCATGATACCTTTATTGGTAGCGTTATATGTTACATCTATTGGTTTGGAAGTCAGATTGAATGTGATAGCATCAGCAAATATACCTTCTCCTGCTAAAGTAGTCAGTTTTAATGATACTTTGTGCAAACCCGGTTTCATCTTCTTTATAGCCTCTTCATCTGGATTAATAGAAATAACTCCACTTTGAGAAATCTTGAAGAATTCTTTCTCCGGACCATCTGCTATTGCATAACCGCCGCTGGGGATTGTGACGTGTTCACCTTCTGTTATTACTTTTGCAGTAGCTTTCGATTCTCCAATTTCTTCAAAGTCGATTTCAATATAATCAGGTTCTACTTTAATTCCATCGGGAACGCTGGGCAACATTTTTACTTGTATGGCATCTTTGAATTCATGGTAGTTGCCATTGCTATTACATCCTACAGAGATGGAATATAATCCCACCGGTAGATTATCAGAGTTAACAATTCGAACACTACCATCCTTGCTGTCAATGATAAATGATTCGGATGTGTATGGTTCACCATTAAAAGTGATTCCGGTGATAACGAAATCTGTCGGTTCACCTCCTGTATATGTAGGCTTTTCAATCACTGCATTCATTGATGGACCTATATCAGTGAGGCTGTAATAATAGATGGCAAAGCCAGTTGTGTTGGTAGTCTCTGTATCCGTGCATGAGAAGCCTGTAAGAGTCAGGACTACTATAGATAAGATTGCCAGGAATCTAGAGGTTAGTTTTTTTAAATTCATAGTGTTATGATATTAGTTATTATTTTCTGGTATTGTATAGCTTAACTCATAAGGAGTACCATTTACCGTGACTTTGATAGCAACAGCTTTTCCTGTGTAACCTCCATCGGTAAATTCAGCATTAATTGTGGTACCTGTTGGATTGGAAGTCGGGTATATGACGGTAATAGCACGAATTGTTTTTCTATCTTTGTTCTTTCTAAGTGAAATTTTATATCCTAAACGATTTTCAATATTAACCACACCATGATCATTGGATACGTTGCTTTTAAAAGTTGCAGATGAATCATAATCTTCAGATGATGTATAAATAACAATATTGTTATTATCACTGTAGTTAGTATGTATGCCATGGGCTGCTTTGGAATTCGAATTGTCGAAAGTTATTTCATTTTCAGGTGCACAAAGATTGAAATTCAAATTGTATTTGCCTGTATTATACGCTTCTTCAGGATTTTTCATGTATAATTCATCAACAAGCACAAAGAACTCTTTGTTGGCGTGGAATACAGAACGTCTATGGGTTAGAGATGAATTTTCGTATGGTTCATTCTCTGTAACTATGTAATTTGTATTGTCTTGTGTTCCTTTATGGACATAATGGCCTTCCATCTTATTGATATTTGTGGTCGTAATCGTCATTGTATTATGCCAGAAACTTTGGTTATATTTATCTCTGGCGGGATCACCACTATATGCATATACACCTGCATCAGGGAAGAAGTTACGTCCTTTATGGAATAAGCTGAATGTATTATTATCCGCTTGACAATGCCATTTCTTTTTAGGATTATAGTTGTTCTTTAAAATGAACATGGACACTTTACTAGGGTCTTGATCCCATCCATTACGTAGCATGTAATAACCGGAATATTCGTATGCTTTTAATGTATAAGTTGGTTTTTTACCTTCTTTACCTTGGGTAGCCATCCATTTCATACCTTCGTTGTCCGGAAACATCTGTGCATAGCGTGTGAAATTCTTTATCAACATACTCTTTTGCATACGTCCTGAACGAGTGTCGTTAAAATTTTCTACAGAGTAGTTCGGATAAACTAAGTCCATCACAAATTCTGTTGCTTTACGTAAGGACGGCATATAATCGGCTGAAAAATAATGTGCTTTATTATTCTCTTTAGCCACTTCGTAGGCGTTATAGAAGTCTGAAATAGCACCTACATGATAACTCGGGTCAAGCTCGTTTTGTATACCGTCGGGATTGAACTGTTCTTTTATTTGTTCGTTTAATTTGCGGGTACCTTCTTCCACCCATTCTTCTGCTTTCTTTAGTTCCGGGAATAAAACACCAGCTAAAGTAAGTGAATATAACTGTGTTACTAATATATTACCTTCCGGTTTATAGAGTTTGCGGATGCTCTCCACTTGATCTACATACTGAGTGAGAAAGATGGATAACCATTCAGGAGTGAAATTGGCAGAATGTATATAATAGGTCATTAAATCTGCTTGTGAGCTAACTCGCTCTGCGATTTGTAATCCGGACCATGGAAAATATTCATCCTTAATAACTTCCGGACATGGATAATTTTTCATCCAATCGGTGAAAACTTCTTTCCAAGACAGTATGTATTTCTCGTCTTTAGTCATGTAATACGCTTTAGCTTGAGGTACCATCCACTGATGACGATGACGCTGATATTTGAACTCATTATCTGTTATGCCGTCAACTTTTAAGTCCCAATTTATTGTTCCATCACTATTTTTGAAAGAATAGTAAATATCTTTCGACTCGTCTCTAACTCCATCGGTTTCTCCTCTAGTTTCAGGGAAGTTCCTTACATAAAAGCGATAGTCCAGAGCTTGATTTGCAATGTTTAGTTCCACTGCTGATGCTGTAGTTCCTAAAAGAGTTACATTCGGGTTTACTACATCTGTACGCATGCGATAATAATCTAGTAATGCATTAGCAGCTAATTGATAGTTTCCTGCTTCATAGTACTGTTTTACTTTTTCTAGACCTTTATAATCTAGATTGATAACTTCAAATAGTTTTTTTTCAATTCCTTCACCTTCATCGGGAAGAATGTTTTCTTTGTCGTTGTTGGGTTCTCCAATGATTAATTCGTCTTTGTCGTCTGTGCAATTAGACAGAAAGAACATTGCGAATAAACAAATAAAGATGTTCTTCATACTTTATTAGGTTTTAATTATTAAAAGTTATATTTTACTGTTTGCAAATGTAATCTGTTTATTTAGAAATGATGATTTGTCCTGTTCACACTTTGTTCAAAAAATGATTTTTTGATATTAATATTGTTGAATCATATATTAATAATGTTTAGAAAAACGGTTTTTAGGCTGATATTAAGCTTTTTATACATCATAATGTAACTTTCATCCTATTCTTTTATGAAATGAACTAATTCATTTTGATACGGGAGGGAAACGGTACGGAGACGAACTAAACGCTAGTTGTCAATAAGAGATAAGTTGTCTTAATACTGTGTTTAGTTTCCTATCTTCTATAAATAATAATTAGCTCTACATTCTAATTTGCGTTCCACTTAAGTCGAACGATAGAACTACTTAATTTGAACTATCGCTCCACTTAAGTGGAACGCAAATTTATTAGGGAACGAAGAAAATAATAGCTCCAAGAAGAATTATTAAAAAGACTATTGTGCTAGATTAATCCTTGTAACTATGAATTTAGCTCAAAACCCTACTGAAAAAAGAAAAGTACTGTTTTATACATTGGGGTTGTTTGTTATGTATAAACTCTCTTCAAATCCAAAAATATTATGATTTTTATGGAATCCAATCCGTAAAAATCATAATATTTTTGGATTTACCTCTCTAGTTGTTTATCCCTTTGCCTTCTTAATATACTCTGTAGGCAAACATCCGAAATACTTTTTGAAACTCGTAGCAAAGTAAGACGGCGTATTAAATCCTACCATTGTGCTGACTTCTGCTATTGTATAACGGCCATCCTTCAGTAGTTTTGCCGCTTCATTGAAACGAATCTTGCGTATAAAGTCGATAGTCGATTCACCTGTGATAGCTTTCAATTTGAGGTGCAGATTAGAACGGCTCATATTCATTTCTCTGGCGAACTCGTCGGTAGAGAATTCAATATTATCCATATTCTTTTCTACGATGGCAACGGCACGTTTCAACAAAGCTTCATCCATGGCGTTGAACGTAATCTTTTCCGGTTCCACTTCCAGAGATTTGGAATACCGTTCAAGCATACGCCTGCGGGTACGCATCATATTCTGTATCTTCGTAGTCAGGATAGCCAGCGAGAATGGTTTCGGGATATAATCATCTGCTCCCATTTGCAGACCTTCCATCTGATCTTTGGTTTCGCTTTTGGCAGACAGGATAATCACAGGAATGTGACAGGTACGAATATTCTGCTTCACATTCTTGCATAGCTTGATACCATCCATCACAGGCATCATGACATCAGTCACAATAATGTCCACTTCATTCTCTTTCAGCTTTTCCAGGGCTTCTTCACCATTTCCAGCTTCCAGTGTATTGAAAAGTTCGGCAAGTCCGCTACTTAGATAATGGCGGATTTCATTATTGTCTTCTACGATAAGAATCGTACCACGTTTCTTGTCACCGGTTTCGATCGTTTCGTTTTCTACTTTTTCCGTATCAATGAAATACATCTCTTTCGAGTTGGTAGAATAAACTTGGTCCTCCTCATTTTTAGCGTCATTAGAAGCTAATTCGGAAGATTTGTAGATGTTTATATCCTGTGGCAGATAAACAGAGAAAGTACTGCCTTTGCCTTCTTCACTGTCTAACTCAATACGTCCGTGATGCAGTTCCACCAAACGTTGTACCAATGACAGTCCGATACCACTTCCTACGTGCTCACTCTCTATCTGATAGAAACGTTCGAATATTTTCCCCTGCTTGTTGATAGGAATACCAATACCAGTATCACTAACTTGCAGTACCAGCCAGTTGTTTTCCTCTTTCAACGTAACAGTAATGCTTTGCCCGCTTTCTGTATATTTGAAAGCATTTGAAAGCAGGTTATTAACAATCAGTTCCAGATAATTCGGATCGAAAAGTTCCTCTTTTTCTTCCAGTTCGGAGTGGAGAGTATAAGTAATCTTCTTGTGGCGTGCCAGTTTATCGTAGAACAAGAAATTATCCTGTATCAGTTGATGCGCATTCTCTTTCTTTACTTTCAGCTCGAAAACTCCCAATTCGGCACGGCGATAATCCATCAACTGGTTGACAAGATGCAACAGACGATTGGCGTTGCGTTGGATATATTCCAGTTGGTTACGAGTCCAGCGATCACTAATCTTATTGATTATTTCTTGTAAAGGAGCTAAGATGAGAGTTAACGGCGTGCGAAGCTCGTGCGAAATATTGATGAAGAAACGCATCTTCATCTGGTTGATTTCTTCTTGATGCTCCTTGTCCCTGCGTTCAAGTTCCAGTTCCGCTTCCATACTCTTACGCATCCAGAAGAAGCGGAAGACGAAAGTGATAAACCCGATAAAAGTGGCGAGGAAAATCATGATTGCCCACCAGGTCTTGTACCAGATAGGGAGAACTATGATTTCCAACATTGTAGGTACAGTATTCCATTTTCCGTCACTATTGGCAGCTTTTACCAAAAAGTGATAAGTGCCTTGTGGCAGGTTGGAGTAGGAGACAGTACGTTTATCTGTCAGATAATACCACTCTTTGTCATATCCTTCCAGTTTATAAGCGAAAGTGTTATGTTGTCCGGAAATATAATTGGATACTACAAATTCAATCGTGAAAGCAGTTTGCCATGATTTCAGGGTGATACTTTCTGTTTCATTGATATTTTTAGTCAGGATACCAGTTTCATCATCCGGACGAACTGTCTTGTTAAACAGTTGAAGTTTAGTGATAACTACCGGAGGCGTATAAGGGTTATCCAGCAACAGTTCCGGGCGGAAAGTAGTGATCCCGTTGATACCCCCGAAATACATTTGACCGCTTGAAGTACGGCAGAACGAAGAAGTATTAAACTGATTACTCTGTAATCCGTCGGATTCCGTAAAATTACGGAACCTCTCTGTTTCCGGATTGAAACAGGAAATACCACGGTTGGTACTTACCCAAAGACGTCCGAAAGTATCTTCCAGAATACCATATACCACATTATTAGGCAAACCGTTAGCCGTAGTATATCGTTTGATTTTCTTTTCTTTCTCATTAAAACAGTAGAAGCCTTCACGCGTACCTACCCAAATGATACCGTTGGCAGCCTCGTAAATGCAATTGGTAAACGTCTTTGTTACAGATGATTCCGGCAGAATAGGCACCTTTTCTATCTCGATTCCTTCCTGCTGAAAGACAGATATACCTTCCTCACCCCCGACCCAAAGCCGTTTATGGGAATCTCTGAACAGGATTGTGATTCGTTGTGAAGTAAATGGAGTACCGTCCTTTTCCTTATCAATGGTGGTAAAACTCTTTTTTTCCGGGTTAAAACTAACCAGAGCACTTAATGTCCCCAATAAGAGATTTCCCCCTTTATCAGGAAGAATTGCATATACATTCTCATTCACCAACTGGCTGTTCAGCTGATTGAAACTTTCCATTTTTCCACTGTTTCGATGGAGGACAGTCAGTCCGCCGGCATGTGTCCCTATATATACAAGTGATTTTTGTTCATCTACATATACGGCTTTGATATTATTGGAACCAATACCGATTTCCCGTTCGTCTTCCTGTAAGATATAGTGCGTAAACTGTTGTGTCTTTGTATTATACAGATTCAAACCACCATCATTCGTTCCTATCCATAAATTCTTATCCTTATCTTCCGTAATGCAGCTGACTACGTTATCGCTTAGAGAATTCTTATAGGGAATACGCTGGATATTCTTGAATCTGTTGCGGATAGGATGGTAATAGTTCAATCCCCCGAAATAGGTCCCAAGCCACATACCTCCTTGCGAATCCATAAAGATACTGCGAACCGAACGTTGTGACAAACTGCCGTTTTCTACCGGACTGCTACTATAGGAAACGAAAGAATCGCTTCCTTCATGATAAATGTTTAGATCATTGAACGTTCCTATCCATAAGCGATTTTGCGAATCCAGTGCCAGAGAGCGGATATAATTGGAACTGATACTTTTAGGATTGGAAGAAGAATGATGGTAAGCCTTGACCTCTTTCGTTTTCGGGTTGAGCAGAAGCAGACCGGCTCCTTCGGTAGCTACCCATATACGGGTAGGAGATTGCTGCAAAATGGCCTGAATCTGTTTCGTTTCCGTTATCGGAGTAATCTTTTCCAGTTTCTTTTGAGGAATGGAATAGCTGTAAAGCCCGTCGACCGGGGTACCGATATAGATAATATCCCCCTGTCTGTAAAGAGCTGAAGCTATAAGCTTGTGCATAGCGGTACTAAAAGAATCATCAACGAATCGTGATTCTTTAATATCGAACATAGTCAGACCTTCTTGTGTACTTATAAGCAGTTGTTCCGGTGAGATTTCTGCAATGCCGTTGATTTGTTGCCGTTTGCCCTTTTTCTCGTAGAAGAAATTTCTGAATTTGTCTTTTTCTTCGTCATAATATGACAAACCATCCCGCGTACCGATCCAGACACGTCCCTGACTGTCAGTCTTTACGATTCGTGAAATGTCATTAGCAATACTGTTCGGATCCTCTTCATTATGTTGATAAACTGTAAATGAATACCCGTCATACTTGTTTACTCCATCATAGGTAGCGAACCACATATTACCTCTTTGGTCCTGATCGATAGAGAATACGGTGCTTTGTGACAATCCTTCGTTAATAGAAATATGAGAGAAGTTAATTTGCTCCGGAACTTCAGAAAAAACGCAATTAACCCCTATACATAGAAAGAGTAGACAGATTGTTGTTTTTTTAAGGCTGTTCATTATTAGTTCATAAGATTAATAATGGCATCAAAGATAGCAAAATCTTTTATATGGAGGTATTCAATAGAGAGAAAGTAAATATAGGGAATGAAAAAATACCACCGATTATACAGATTAGCACGGATTTTTATATCGACAATCTTCGAATTACAATTAAATCTGTGTTAATCTGTGTAATCGGTGGTGAAACTTGAAACTGGTAGGTAATTTATTATTTAGCTAAATCTCCTATCTCGTCTAAATTCTTCTGAATATCTTCGTCATTCAATGTATAATTCACCAGATCACCGGCCAAATACTTGTCATAAGAAGCCATATCGATCAGGCCATGTCCCGAAAGATTGAACAGAATCACTTTCTCTTCTCCGGTTTCCTTACATTTGTTAGCTTCGCGGATAGCCGCTGCAATAGCGTGGCTGGATTCGGGAGCCGGAATAATACCTTCAGACTGCGCAAACAGACAACCGGCTTCGAAAGATTCCAATTGCTGTATATCTACCGCTTCCATCAGATTATCTTTGAGCAACTGTGAAACGATTACACCTGCGCCGTGATAACGAAGTCCACCGGCATGGATATGAGCAGGAGCAAAATTGTGTCCCAAAGTAAACATCGGCAGCAACGGAGTATATCCGGCTTCATCACCGAAGTCATACTGGAACTTACCACGTGTCAGTTTCGGACAAGAAGCAGGTTCGGCAGCAACGAAACGAGTCTTTTTCCCTTCCTGTATGGTGTGGCGCATGAACGGGAAAGAGATACCTCCGAAGTTGGAACCACCTCCGAAACAACCGATCACGATATCCGGATACTCGCCTGCCATTTCCATCTGTTTTTCAGCTTCCAGTCCGATAATAGTCTGGTGGAGAGTCACGTGGCTAAGTACGGAACCGAGTGTATATTTACAGTTGGGAGTCATTTGTGCCAGTTCGATAGCTTCCGAAATAGCAGTTCCCAATGAACCTTGATAAGTGGGGTGTTTAGTCAGAATATCCTTACCGGCACGGGTAGACATAGATGGAGAAGGAGTGACCTGTGCTCCGAAAGTCTGCATGATGCTGCGGCGGTATGGTTTTTGTTCATAACTGATTTTTACCTGATAAACGGCAGCTTCCAGACCGAAAACCTTGGCTGCGTAAGAAAGAGCGGCTCCCCATTGTCCGGCACCGGTTTCAGTGGTAATGTTGGTAACTCCTTCTTCTTTGCAATAATAAGCTTGTGCCAATGCAGAGTTCAACTTATGCGAACCGATAGGGCTTACGCTTTCGTTCTTAAAATAGATATGAGCCGGAGTGCCGAGTGCTTTTTCCAAACCATAAGCACGAACCAGCGGAGTGCTACGATAGTACTTGTACATTTCACGCACTTCTTCCGGTATTTCGATCCATGCATCCGTCTGATTCAGCTCCTGATGACACAGCTCTTTTGCGAAAATCGGATATAAATCTTCTGCTTTCAGCGGTTGTTTGGTTCCCGGGTGCAACGGAGGCATAGGTTTGTTCACCATATCGGCCTGAATGTTGTACCAGTAATGTGGAATTTCTTCTTCCGGTAGAATATACCGTTTTCTTTTTTCACTCATAATATTGTAGTTTTTTAGTTTTCTGTTGCCAAAAGTACTCAAATTTTTAATATTCAGAAAATTTTGTCAACAAAGAATCGCATTTGATTGTTATTTTAGTTAAGTTTGCACGACCCCGTTAAAAAAGATGATATGAAGATTTATCATAAGTTTTTATTGTATCAGAATAAACTGCTAAAACCCTATGTACGTATTTTGTTAGGGCTGATAGAAGCACTCACTTATCTGGCGTCTTTATCATTGATTGTCGGAGTAGTATATGAACATGGCTTTCCCTTGTCTATTGATGAAGTGGCGAATTTGCAGACATTGTATAAAACTGTCTGGATCATTTTTCTGATTGATGTCACTTTACATATCTCGCTGGAATACCGGAATACTAAAAAGCAATACCGGCGATTAGCCTGGATATTGAGTGGATTGTTATATCTCACTTTAGTACCTGTTATATTCCATCGTCCGGAAGAAGAAGGAGCTATTTTGCATATTTGGGAATTCTTACATGGGAAGTTTTATCATCTTCTGTTATTGTTAGTTCTTTCTTTCCTCAATCTGTCTAATGGGCTGGTGCGTCTGTTGGGACGGCGTACCAATCCGTCTTTGATATTGGCAGTCAGTTTTATGGCTATTATTCTGATTGGAGCAGGCTTGTTGATGCTTCCGCGCTGCACGGTAAATGGTATCACCTGGGTAGACTCTTTATTTACGGCTACCAGTGCCGTATGCGTTACGGGCTTGGTACCGGTAGACGTGTCTACTACATTCACCACTTCGGGATTAGTTGTCATTATCCTGTTGATTCAGATTGGCGGATTGGGAGTGATGACATTAACCAGTTTCTTCGCCATGTTCTTCATGGGGAATACCTCCATTTACAACCAGCTTGTTGTGCGTGATATGGTTAGTTCCAATTCATTAGGTTCTTTGCTGTCTACTTTATTATATATATTAGGTTTCACTTTAGTGATTGAAGGGATCGGCATGGTTTCGATTTGGTTTAGTATTCACGGAACGTTGGGAATGACTCTGGAAGGAGAGTTGGGTTTTGCTGCTTTCCATTCTATTTCAGCTTTTTGCAATGCGGGCTTTTCTACGCTTTCCGGCAATTTAGGAAATCCGATGGTGATGACTAACCACAATTGGCTGTTTATTACCGTTTCTCTATTGATTATATTTGGTGGTATCGGTTTCCCCATCCTTGTCAATTTCAAGGATATTGTATTGTATCACCTCCGTCGTTTCTGGAAATTGATTCGTACCCGCAAACTGGATCGGCATAAAATGCAGCACCTCTATAACCTGAATACGAAAATCGTGTTAATCATGACTTTCCTGCTTTTATTAATCGGCACATTGGCTATTGCTGCTTTTGAGTGGAATGGTTCTTTTGCCGGTATGCCTGTGGCAGATAAGTGGACACAAGCTTTCTTTAATGCCACTTGTCCGCGAACAGCCGGTTTCAGCAGTGTCGACCTGGCATCATTGAGCGTGCAGACATTGTTGGTTTATCTATTCCTGATGTGGGTGGGCGGTGGATCACAGTCCACGGCAGGTGGTGTGAAAGTGAATGCTTTTGCGGTCGTAGTTCTGAATCTTGTAGCCGTATTGCGTGGCACTGAACGAGTGGAAGTGTTCGGCAGGGAATTGTCTTACGATTCAATCCGGCGTTCCAATGCAACAGTAGTCATGTCATTGGGAGTCTTATTCATTTTTATTTTCACATTGAGCATACTCGAACCGGGTGTTTCCATTATGGCATTGACTTTCGAATGTGTCTCTGCGCTTAGTACCGTAGGTTCCAGTCTGAATCTGACCCCTCATTTGTGCGACGCAAGCAAACTATTGGTGTCTTTGTTGATGTTTATTGGTCGTGTGGGGTTAATAACATTGATGTTGGGAATCGTCAAACAGAAAAAGAATACAAAATACCGTTATCCAAGTGATAACATCATAATAAACTAAAGCTATGAAGTATATTATTATTGGTTTAGGAAATTACGGCCATGTGTTGGCGGAAGAACTGTCCGCCTTGGGACACGAAATTATAGGTGCGGATATAAGCGAAAGTCGTGTAGACTCCATCAAAGATAAGATTGCTACAGCTTTTGTCATTGATGCCACTGACGAACAATCATTATCAGTGTTGCCATTGAATAGTGTGGATATAGTTATTGTAGCGATTGGAGAGAATTTTGGTGCGTCGATACGAGTCGTTGCCCTGTTGAAGCAGAAAAAGGTTCCCCGTATTTTTGCCCGTGCTATTGATGCCGTACATAAAGCAGTGCTTGAAGCTTTTGATCTGGAACGAATCCTGACTCCGGAAGAAGATGCTGCCCGCAGCCTGGTACAACTGCTCGACTTCGGTACTAACATGGAAGGATTCCGCATCGATCAGGATTATTATGTGGTGAAGTTCACGGTTCCGGAGAAATTTGTAGGATATTTTGTGAATGAGTTAAACCTGGATGAAGAGTTTCATTTAAAAATGATAGGCTTGAAACGGGCGAATAAGGTCACCAACTGCCTGGGTATCTCTCTGACCGAGCTTCATGTGAAGAATGAATTACCGGGAAATGAGAAAGTGGAAGAAGGAGACGAATTGGTCTGCTACGGCAGGTATCGTGATTTTCAGGCCTTCTGGAAAGCTATTTAGCTAGAGTACTTATAACGTCGCTTTTATTGAGCACAAGTGAGCAAGTTTCGGAGATAGTTGTATGAAGAAACCCATCGGACTTCTTTTCAGTGAAGAAATCCGGTGGGTTTGTTATATGCTGAAGCGTATGCCTTATTTCGTCTGAATACGAATATTTCCGGCTTTCACTCCGTTTGCTTTTGCTGTAAATACAATCTCTCCGGCAGTTTCACCGGCTTGCAGGATAGCTGTCAACATGCCGTTGAAAGCATGCATCTTCGGAAGATGGAATTGTTCAAGGTTCGTCGGATCGCCATTGGCGGCAGCACGATATTTACCTGTTCCCTTTACCGAGAAATTTATCTGACGATTATCGGCTGGGCAGAGGTTACCGTCTTTGTCTACTACTTTAACAGTCACATAAGCCAGATCTTTTCCATCTGCAGTCAGTTCGTTACGGTTGCTTACCAGTTCGATGTGATGAGGCTTTCCGGCAGTACGGACTACTTTTTCAGCTACCGCTTTTCCGTTTTTGTCGTAGGCTACTACTTTCACTTCACCCGGTTCGTACTTTGTATCCATCCACATCAGGCGATAGCGGTTCTTTAGCGAACTATTATTCTTGCTTTGTTTTCCATAGCTTTTGCCATTGATAAACAATTCGGCAGTAGGATAATTAGTGTACACAAAAACGGGAGTCACTTCACCTTCACGTCCCGGCCAGGTCCAGTGAGGCAGGATATGCAAGGTTTCCGCTTTCTTGTTCCACACGCTACGGTAAAGATAATAGCGGTCTTTAGGTAAACTGGCAAGGTCGATGATACCAAACATTGAACTGTGGTTAGGCCATGAATCCGTATCGTATGGTGACGGTTCACCCAGATAATCGAATCCGGTCCATACGAACTGTCCGATGGTCCAATGATGATCGTCAGCTAATGCAAAGTCCTCGTCCGGAATATTCGACCAAGGACAAACCTCCACATCGTATGAAGAGCATTGATGATCTTCATATTTTGCACCTTTCTTATCCTCCACCGGGAACTTGTACACGCCACGTGAACTGACAGTAGAAGCCGTTTCGCTTCCCAGAATCAGATTCTGCGGGAGTTGGTCGTATGACTCCTGATAGCGTTGCGTACGGTAATTAAGTCCCGGAATGTCAATCATCGCTGCAAATCCGTTGGCAAGTACACAAGTCACCTGGTCCATTCCGCAAGTGACAGGACGGGTAGGATCTTCACGATGGCAGATATCCTGCAGGAATTTGGCCACTTTATAACCGACAGGACTGCATTGAGTCGGTACTTCGTTGCCGATACTCCACATAACGACGCAAGGGTTATTCCGGTAATTATGAAGCATATTTATCATATCACGTTCCGCCCATTCATCGAAGTAGCGGTGATAACCATTTTCACATTTGGCGATATCCCATTCATCGAACGGTTCGATCATCATCATAAATCCCATTTCGTCACACAACGCAACGAGTTCGGGAGTCGGCATATTATGAGAAGTACGGATCGCGTCGCATCCCATATCTTTCAATAGCGTAAGCTGATGACGCAGTGCTGCAACATTGATAGCGGCGCCCAACGGACCTAAATCGTGGTGATTGCATACACCCTGAAATTTGCGGTGCTCCCCGTTCAGGTAGAACCCTTTGTCGGCAATGTATTCAATGCTGCGGATACCGAAACGTGTGGTGTAAGTATCTACCAGTTTATCATCCGCATAAATTTTAGAGACAGCCTTGTAAAGCGACGGACTTTCCGGCGACCAGAGTTCGGGCGCGTTTACAATAAAATTTTGTTCAAAAGGTTGTCCGTGATTGATGCGGCTTGTATTCTCTTTCCGGGTAACAACTTTACCTTCCGGAGAAAGAATTTCCGTCTCTACACGGATGGCTGTTTTCTCACCGGCATTGTCTATCTTCGTTTGGAGACGTACGGCTGCAAAATCCTTGTTGACGTGAGGAGTCGTGATTTGCGTTCCCCATACAGGCACATGGATTTTGTCAGTCACAATCAGGTGTACATTGCGATACAGACCTGCTCCCGGATACCAACGCGAAGATTGCGGACGGTTTTCCAAACGCACGGAAAGCGTATTGTTTTTACCGTCTTTATTCAATAAGGAAGTCACATTACAGTGAAAAGAATTGTAGCCGAAAGGCCAGAAACAAGCTTCTTTTCCGTTGATGTAGACACGCGCTTCACTCATGGCACCATCAAAAAGTAGTGTCACTTCTTTGTCGGCAGGGGCGTCAAAACTGGTACGATACCATCCGGTACCTACATAAGGAAGACCGCCGGTACGTCCTGTCTTCAAGGAAGCTTTTTTCTCAAAGTTCTGTGTCACTGCTACGTTTTGGACTGCCTGTGACGGCCGGGCTTCCGGGGTTGCAGGCATGGCCGGTGCGGGTTGTGCGGCAGCCTTGGGCGCCTGGGCAGGTGCCGGTGCTGCGGGGGCCGCAGGATGCTGTGCGGCGGGTTTTTCCGCTTCCGCCTTCGGGGCGGGCGCCGGCGCAGCCTTGGGTTTGGGCGACAGGTCGATCTTGCCGAGGAACTTCGGCTGCTGGATTTCGTCCTTGACGCTGATTACGTTGCTTTTGATGACCACCTCTTTTTCCTCCTCGCGCTCCTGCTTCTTAGCCTCTTCGAGGGTGATGGTCGTCTGCTTCAGGGAGATGCGCTCGCGGATCGACTCGCGTGCATTGCCTGCGGCGCGGTTCGCCCCGAACTCCTTCTCCAGAACGGCATAGGTCTCCGCGTCGACCAGCGTATTGGGCGACCCGTCGCTCTTGATGCCCTTCTTCTGCAGGAAGTCCGTGATGGTATTCAGTCCCACCTTGAACTCCTTTGCAACCTGAATGAGCCTTAATTTTCTTTCGTTACCCATATCTTGTGTTTTCCTTTCTTGCTTATGTTACTCTTCAAATTCGGCCTTCAGGATTTCGACGACCTTCTGTGCCTGTTCCAGCTCCAGGTCGGCACGCGCGGCGATCTCCTCTACGGGCAGCTCCAGCACGCTCTTGGCCGTGTCGCAGCCGACGTTCTTCAGGGCGTCGATGATCCATCCGTCGATCTCGTCGGCGAATTCGGTGAGGGCCACGTCCTCTTCTTCGACCTCGCGGTATACGTCGATGTCATACCCCGTGAGCATCTTCGAGAGGCGGATGTTCAGGCCGCCCTTGCCGATGGCCAGCGACAGCTGGTCGTCGGGCACGATGACCGTGGCGTAGTTGTTGTCCTCGTCGATGCTCACGTGGCTCACCTTCGCCGGCGACAGGGCGTTGGCCACGTAGACCGCCGGGTCGGGACTCCACTGGATGACGTCGACGCGCTCGTTGCGCAGCTCCTCGACCACCATGCGGACGCGGGAGCCCTTCGGCCCCACGCAGGCGCCCACCGGATCCAGGTTCGCCTCGCGGGAGAACACGGCCACCTTGGAACGGGCGCCGGGCTCGCGGGCCACGGACTTGATCTCCACGACCCCCTCGTAAATCTCCGGCACCTCGATCTCGAAGAGACGACGGATGAGGTCGGGGTGGGTGCGGGAGACGACGATGGCCGGGCGCGCCTGCTCGCCGCGGGC